>OOBV01000346.1_pt1 | contig 45727 bp, 39 predicted proteins | sample 1671731 | NCBI WGS metagenome assembly OOBV01 (sample SAMN06348186, study PRJEB24527) | human gut metagenome | biome: human gut; feature: ankylosing spondylitis patient; material: feces | host: Homo sapiens | place: China | collected 2015-10
CGGCGATGGCGCGGGTGATGGCCTGACGGATCCACCAGGTGGCGTAGGTGGAGAACTTGTAGCCCTTCGTGTAGTCGAACTTCTCGACGGCCTTAATCAGGCCGAGGTTGCCCTCCTGAATGAGGTCGAGAAAAAGCATACCGCGCCCGACGTAGCGCTTGGCGATCGACACGACCAGACGCAGGTTTGCCTCGGCCATGCGGCGCTTGGCCTCCTCGTCGCCCTCGGCCATGCGCTTGGCCAGATCCTGCTCCTCCTCGGGCGTGAGCAGCGGCACCTTGCCGATCTCCTTGAGGTACATGCGCACCGGGTCGTCGGTCGAGAACGTGTCGGCCATGGCCTCGGTCTCGTTTATCTCCTCCTCGGTAACTTCCTCGATCTCCTCAAGCTCCTCGAGCTCGGGCAGCGCGTCCTCGTCCACGGGGAGCAGCGCATCGTCGCCGAGCACGTCGATGCCAAGACTTTCGAGCCGGTCATAAAACTTCTCGGTCTCCTCGCTCGAGAGATTCATGTCCTCGAGCGCCATGAGATCCTTGCTCGAGAGCTTTCCGGCCTTTTTGCCGCGTTCGACAAGCTCGTTGAGCTTTTCCTCTGTGGTCTTTTCCGCCTCTGGCTTGTCCGCTGCTGCGGTCTTGTCCGCGGCGGGTGCGGCCTTGGTTTTGGCTTTCACCTGCTTTTCGTCGTCGGCCGCGAGCAGCGCGTCGGCCATGGCCTTGAGTTCCGCCGGGGAGAGATTATTCATGTCTTTCTGTTCCATCTTTACCACCATACCCTTTATGTTCTTTGAGTTTGTTTGCAAATGCCAGCAGATCCGCCTCCGACACCGCAGCGCCGGCGGAGGACTGGGTCTGAAGAATGCTTATGTAATCATCGAGCGCACGCGCGCCGTTGGAAAGCTCCGCCGGCTGCTGGATGATGCCCGTGAGCAGCGCCAGCTCGTCCGGCGTCAGCTCACCCGAGAGCGCCGCGATCTGCACCGTGCCCGTGCCGCCGTGGGCGAGCAGGACGGTGTAAATGTGCCGCAGCTCCGGCGAGGAAAACTGCGCCGCGTCCGGCACGTTCGTCCGGCCGTAAAACAGGCCGGAGTCGAGATAGAGGAGCCGGATGATGCCCTGCTCGGCGGCTGCCGAGCGCGGATCGTCAAAGCGGATGCTCCGGCCGGGCGGCTGCATCGCCGTCGCGGGGCGCAGCAGGTCGCGTTCCTGTTCCTTACGCGCGCGGCTGAGCCGCCGCTTGCGCTGGCGCTGCACCTCGTCGGTCACGACTGCGGCGGGCATGCCCGCCGTCTCCGCGACGCGCATGGCGTACACCTCGCGCTCGACGCTGCCGGGCAGCTCTGCCACCACGCCCGCCGCCTCCTTGACGAAGGCCACGCGCTGCTCGTCGATCTGCAGGTCATACTTTCGCTGCACGGCGCCGAGCCGGTAATCGATGTGGTTTTCCGACTGCTCGAGCAGGTTTCGAAACGCGTCCGCGCCGAAGGTCTTGATGTATTCGTCCGGGTCCTTTGCGCCCTGCATCTGCAGCACACGCACGCGCACCTCCAGCTTTTCGAGGATGCCGATCGCGCGCTGCGACGCCTTCTGTCCCGCGCCGTCGTTGTCGTAGGCGATGACGATCTCGCCCGTGTAGCGCGACAGGAGCCGCGCCTGCTCCGGCGTGAGCGACGTGCCGAGCGAGGCGACCGCACTGTCGAAGCCCGCCTGATGCAGACTCGCCACGTCGATGTTGCCCTCTGCCAGTATGATATACCCGCACTTTGACTTTTTAGCCAAATTGAGCGCGAACAAATTGTGGCTCTTGCTGAAAACAATGGTTTCCGGGCTGTTCATGTACTTCGGCTCGCCGTCGCCGAGAATGCGTCCGGAGAAGCCGATGACGTTGCCGCGCACGTCGATGACCGGGAACATGAGCCGGTTGCGGAACGTGTCGTACACGCCGCCGGATTTTCCATGGCGCACGAGCCCGCCGTCAAAGAGCTCCTGCTCAGAGTAGCCGAGCGCCTTCATCGCGCGCACGAGGCTGTCCCACGTGTCGGGCGCAAAGCCGAGACCGAAGCGCGTCACGGTCTGCGCTGTGAGCTGCCGGCGGGCGAGATAGTCGCGCGCGATCTGCCCGGCGGGGGTCTTGAGCTGCGCGTGGAAAAAGCGCGCAGCGTCCCGGTTGAGCGCGAGCAGCCGCTGGCGCTTTTTCGCGCCGGGGTCGTCCGCCTGCTCGGGCAGCTGCATGCCGGCGCGGTTGGCCAGAAACGCCACCGCCTCCGGGAACGAGAGATTCTCGATCTCCATGATGAAGCTGATGACGCTGCCGCCCTTACCGCAGCCGAAGCAGTGGTAGATCTGCTTATCGGGCGAGACGGAAAACGACGGCGTCTTTTCGCTGTGAAACGGGCAGAGCCCGAAGAGGTTCGACCCGCTTTTTTTCGTCAGGCGCACGTAGCTGCCCACGACATCGACGATGTCGTTGCGCTCGGCGAGCTCCTGCAGAAAGGATTCCGGAAATGCCACGTGCGTCACCTACTTTCTGTGGTTTCCGTTGGATGTACTTCCTTATTTGATCGTCCACGCTGCGGGGATGAAGAGTTCGCTGTACACCTCCAGCGCGTAGCTGTCGGTCATGCCGGACACATAGTCGCATACCGCGCGCTGCGGCCCCTCGTCGTCCGCGATGGATTGATAGACCGCGGGCAGCTCGTCGATATGGTTGACATAATACTCCCAGATGCTGCCGAGGATGTTCTGCACCTTGCGCTCCTCGCCCTTGGCGATGGGGTTGTAGTACACGCCCTGATACATGAAGTCGGTGAACACATCCACGGCCTCCTGCATCTCCGGCGACATCTTCAGCGCGCCGTCGCCGCTGTGGGCGATGATGTCCGTGAGGATGGAGTTGATGCGCACGCTGTTGCGCTCGCCCACGCGCTCGCGCACGATGGCGGGAACGTCCTCCGGCTGCACGATGCCGCCGCGCATGGCGTCGTCAAGGTCGTGGTTGATGTAGGCCACGCGGTCGGCCAGGCGCACGATGTCGGCCTCGAGCGTGCCGCGCGGCTGACCGGTCGTGTGGTTGAGGATGCCGATGCGCGTCTCGTTGCAGAGGTTCAGACCGCGTCCGTCGCGCTCGATGCGGTCGACGACGCGCAGACTCTGCTCATAGTGCCGGAAGCCGACGCCGGTGTAGATCGCGTTGAGCGCGCGCTCTCCGGCGTGGCCGAAGGGCGTGTGGCCGAGGTCGTGCCCGAGACTGATGGCCTCGGTGAGATCCTCGTTGAGCTCGAGCGCGCGGGCGATCGTGCGCGCGAGACGCGCGACCTCGAGCGTGTGCGTCAGGCGTGTGCGGTAGTGGTCGCCCTCGGGGCGCAGAAACACCTGCGTCTTGTGCTTGAGGCGGCGGAACGATTTCGAGTGCGTGATGCGGTCGACGTCGCGCTGAAAGCACGTGCGCATCTCACACGGCGCCTCCGGTGTCGGACGCCCGGTGGACTGCGCGCTCAGCAGACCGTGCGGCCCGATGAAGAGCGCCTCGGCGGCCTCGCGTTTTTCTCTCGGACAGAGCACAGGGATCCCTCCGTTTCCACAAAAAAATCAGAAAATGCGGCCGGATCGCCTTGCGCCATTTCCGGCTGCAATACTCTTATACGACATTGCTGTGCATTTCCCTCTTTTTTTTGAAAAAAAGCAGAAAAATCGCCCCGCATCCGAATATGCGGGGCGATTGTATGCTTTGCGTGCGCGGAGATCTCAGGCGGCCTTTGCGGTCTTGGCTGCGCGCCATGCCTCGAATCTGGCGCGCATGTGGTCGTTCAGGCGGCAGAACGCCTTCATCACCGGCCACGACAGCAGACCGAACACGATGAGGATGAGCGCGCTCTGCAGATCGAGCTTCTGCAGGTTAAACAGCGTCGGGAAGCCGAAATACGCGATCACGAACAGAACCGCAAGCACGACGATCATCACCTTGCGGATGGTGTTGTACGGCTGACACGTGCGGTGCACCATCATGAGACCGACGATGCCCATGACGCCGGTGCAGATCGTGATCATGGCCGTATCGTCGAGGTGGAAGGCGATGTAGAACAGCAGAATGCCAACGACCATTGCCAGATCCGTCATCGCGGCCGGCAGCGCGCGGAAGAGCACGTTGCGCAAAAATTTTCCCTTGACGAGGCTCTCGTTCGGCTCCATGGCCAGAATGAACGACGGGATGCCGATGGTCACGGCGCTCACGAGCGTGAGCTGTGCGGGGCTGAACGGGTAGGGCAGCGTGGCAAAGAGCGTGAAAAACGCGAGGAAGAACGAGAAGATGTTCTTGACCAGATACAGCGACGCGCTGCGCTCAATGTTGTTGATGACGCGGCGGCCCTCCGCCACGACCGACGGCATGGAGGCAAAGTTGGAGTCGAGCAGCACGATGTGCGACACCTGACACGCCACGTCGCTGCCGGAGGCCATGGCGATCGAGCAGTCGGCCTCCTTGAGCGCGAGCACGTCGTTGACGCCGTCGCCCGTCATGGCCACGGTGTGCCCCTCGGCCTTGAGCGCCTGCACGAGGCTGCGCTTCTGCGCCGGGGTCACGCGGCCGAAGACCGTGTACCTGCCAGCCGCTTCGCGGATGGCCTCTTCGCTCGTGAGCGTGCGGGCATCTACGAATTGGTCGGCGTTTTCGATGCCGGCGCGCTTGGCCACCTCGGACACCGTGCGCGCGTTGTCGCCGGAGATGACCTTCACGGCTACGCCCTGACTGGCAAAGTAACCGAAGGTCTCCGGCGCCTCGGCGCGGATCTTGTTTGAGAGCAAAATCAGTGCGATCGGCAGCAGCTCTGCGTCCAGCGTCTCGTCCGAGAGCGCGCCGTCATACATGCCCAGCAGCAGCACGCGGCAGCCCTTGGCGGAGTAGCCATCGATCTGCTCCTGATAGGGGTTTTCCCGTCCGGCGAGCAGCACGTCCGGCGCGCCGAGCAGATACGTCTCCTCGGCGTGGAACGACACGCCGCCGTATTTCTTCGCCGACGAGAACGGCAGCGTCGCCGTCGCGTCCTGCGTCTTTTCGCCCGTGAAATAGCGCCGCAGCGCCGCCATCGTGTCGTTGTCCGCCTGCATGGCATAGACGTAATCCGCCATGATCATGCGGATGTCGTCGAGCGTGAAGCGGTCGTCGCACAGGGGACAGACGTCCTCGACGATCATCTTGTTTTCCGTCACGGTGCCGGTCTTGTCCACACACAGCGTGTCCACGCGCGCGAGCGTCTCGATGCAGCCGAGCTCGTGCACGAGGGTCTTGCGCTGCGCCAGACGCACCACGCCCGCCACAAGCGCAAGGCTTGTCAGCAGATACAGTCCCTCGGGGATCATGCCGATGATGGAGCCGACCGTGCTCGTCACGGCGATGGGGGCGGCACGGTCAAGCCACACGAACTCCTTAATGAACATCACCACGCCGAGCGGGATGACGAGGATGCCGATCCACTTGACGAGGTTCTGCAGCGCGCGCATCATCTCCGACTGCTGCGGTTTTTTGGCGCGCTTGGCCTCCTGCGTCAGGCGTGAGACATAGGAATCCGCGCCGACGTCGGTCAGCTGCGCGCGGCACAAACCGCTGACGACGAAGCTGCCCGAGAGGAGCTTATCGCCGGGGTTTTTCTTGATCTCATCCGACTCGCCCGTGATGAGTGCCTCGTTGACGTAGCAGCTCTCGGACGCGACCACGGCATCGGCATAGATCTGGTTGCCGGCGGCAAAGACGACAATGTCGTCGCGCACGAGCTGCGCCGTGTCCACGGTCACGCGCTTGCCGTCGCGCACGGCGACGGCCTTTGGGGACGCGAGGATGCTGAGCTTGTCGAGCGTTTTCTTCGAGCGCAGCTCCTGCACGATGCCGATGGCGGTGTTGACGATGATGACGCCCATGAACGTCAGGTTCAGCCACTGCTGCACCGCGATCACACACAGCGCCAGCAGGAAAAACAGCATGTTGAAGTAGGTGAAGATGTTGCTCAGGACGATCTGCTTGACCGTCTTGCCCGGCGGGTCAACGGGCGCATTCGTCCAGCCGGCGTCCGTGCGCTCGCGCACCTGCGCGCTCGTGAGTCCCTGCTCCGGAGCGGGGTGAACGACCGGAATGTCGCGCCGCGCCGGTGTCTCGGGCTCGGGCGCGCGTTTGTCTTTTATTTTTTCGATCAGCTTGGCCAAAGGTCTGCCTCCAAAGTGAGTATACCGAATATTATAGCGGCATTCGCTGCGGAAAAGAACAACAGTTTGTGAATAATAGCTTAAAATTGGTGAAAAATTTCGGCACTCTGCACGGTGTGCAGCAGCAGCAGCGCGGTCGTCACGCTGCCGACGCCGCCGGGAACGGGTGTGCAGGCGGCGACGGTCCCGGCGGCCTCCTCTGCCACGTCGCCGAGCAGCGTGCCGTCGGGCAGCGCGGTCACGCCCGCGTCGAGCACGATCTGCTCCGGATGCACGCACGCAGGCGTGATGAGCCCCGGTGTGCCCGCCGCGGCGAGCAGAATGTCCGCCTCGCGGCAGCGCGCGGCGAGGTCGGGCGTTTTCCTGTGGCAGAGCGTCACGGTCGCATCCGCGCGCGTGAGCAGCAGCGCTGCCGGTCGTCCGATGACGAGACTGCGTCCGACGACGGTCACGCGCCGGCCCGCTGGGTCGAAGCCATATGCACGCAGCAGGTGCAGGCACGCCTCGGCCGTGCAGGGGGCAAAGCCCGCCGCACCCGTCAGCAGTGTGCCGAGCGATGCGGTCGTCATGCCGTCGACGTCCTTGCGTGGGTCGAGCGCGTCGAGCAGGTGCTGTGCGCGCAGCGCCTTCGGCAGCGGCCGCAGCAGCAGCACGCCGTGCACGGTGTCGTCTGCGCTCAGGGTGCGCAGCGTGCCGGTCAGGGCCTCCGCCGTGCAGTCTGCCGGCAGCTCGACCGGGCGCACGGTCACGCCGCAGCCATCTGCCGAGCGCGCGATGCTGCGCAGGTAGGCGCGGTCATCCGGCTGCGCGCCCACGGACACCGCCGCGAGACACGGCTGCGTGCCGAGCGCGGCTGCCTTTTCGCGCACCTGCGCATAGATCTCCTTTGCGACCGGCGCACCGGTCAGACGTGTTGCCATCGTTCAGCCCTCCCCGCGCAGCGCGGCAAACACCGCGTCCGCGGTCTGGGTGCAGCTCTGCACCACGGTCGCGCGCAGATGCTCGGCGCGCGCCTCGGTCGCGGCGCGCTCGTCCGGCGCGAGCAGACCGGTGTTGACGAACACGTTCATGGCCGCAGCCTCCGCCGCGGCGCGGCACAAAGCGGCGGCGCAGCCGACGTCCGAGCGCAGGAGGGGACTTGCCGTCTCGAGCGCGGCGGTCAGCAGCAGCGCGGTCTGTGCGCAGTGCTCCAGCATCGCCAGCGGCGCGAGACAGGCCGTCTGTGCTGCCGCTGCGAGCTTCGCTGCGCGGTCGGGGTCGGTCTTGGGGATGGCGTAGGCCTTTTGCAGCGGCAAAAAGCCCGCTGCGTCCGCCTCGATGAGCGCGAGCAGCGTCGTGCGCTGCGTCTCACAGGCGTCGATGAGCGAGCACAGCGCGTCGCTGCGCTCGGCATAGCGGGGGTTTGCCGCCGTGACGTTTGCGGCCATCGCGGTCAGGCTTGCCGCCAGTGCCCCGGTGAGCGCGGCAGCGCCTCCGCCGCCCGGTGCGGGCTGTGCGGAGGCAAGCTGCGCGGTAAAATCGGAAAGGGTCAGATCCATATCAAAATACCTCCTGATCGGGGTGAAAGATCGCTTTTGCGCCGCTCACAGACCGGCGTCTGCGAGGGGGACGGCGCGCTCCGTCTCGCCGACGGGGCGCACGGCGCAGCGGCCGGCCGTCAGGTCGCGCACCTGCGCGGCAAAGGCCTCGCCGGCTTCCTCCGGCAGCAGGGCACAGAGCGTCACGGCGGCGGCATACTGCGTCTCCTGCACGACGCGGCCGCGCGCACCGGCTCGTAGAGCGCGTAGGGCATGCTGACCTCGCACGCGAGCCAGCGGCGCACTACGGAGATCCCGGCGTCTGCGAGCGCATCGGCAGCGGCGGCGGTATATGCCCGCAGCAGGCCGCCCGTGCCGAGCAGCACGCCGCCGAAATAGCGCGTGACGACGCAGACGACATTCGTCACGCCTGCGCGGCGGAACACCTCCAGCATCGGGATGCCGGCCGTGCCCTGCGGCTCGCCGTCGTCGGAGTAGCGCTCCGTGCCGTCGCGCAGCAGGTAGCACCAGCAGTTGTGCCGCGCGTCGTGGTACTGCTTTTTGCAGGCGGCGATGATCTCGCGCGCCTCGTCCTCGGAGCTTACCGGCTGCACGAGACCGAGAAAGCGCGAGCGCTTTTCCACGTATTCCGATGCGCCATTGCCTGTGGGGATGCGATAGCTGTCCATACTCAGACCTCCTCGTCCGGGATGACGAACGGCTCAAGCCGCGGCCACTGCTCCGGGTGGATGATGACCTCGAGCGCGATGCCGTCGTCGCGGTAGTCGGTGCGCAGCACGGCGCAGTCGCGGTGCAGCGTCTCAAGCAGCGCACCCTGCGCATACGGCAGCAGCAGCGTCACGTGGTGGTCGGCGCGGCCGAGGATCGCGCGCACGCGCTCGGTCAGCTCCGCCGCGCCCTCGCCGCTGCGCGCGGAGATGCACACGACGTCCTCACCGTGCGGCAGGATGCCGAGATAGGAGTCGCACTTGTTGAACACGCGGATGCACGGCGTATGCGCCGCACCGAGCTGGTCGATGAGCCGGTCGACGACGTCGGCCTGCGCCTCCCACTCGGGGTTGGAGAGGTCGATCACGTGCAGCAGCACGTCGGCATATGTCAGCTCCTCGAGCGTGGCCTTGAACGCCTCGACCAGGTGCGTCGGCAGCTTGCGGATGAAGCCGACCGTGTCCGAGAGCAGCACCTCCTGCGCGGCGTCGACGCGCCAGCGGCGGGTGGTCGTGTCGAGCGTGTCGAACAGGCGGTCGTTGGCAGGGATGTCCGACCCCGTCAGGCAGTTGAGCAGGGTGGACTTTCCGGCGTTCGTGTAGCCGACCAGCGCGACGACGGGCATGGCGTTTTTCTCGCGGCGGCGGCGCTGGGTGCGGCGGATCTTGCGCACGTCCTCAAGCTCCTGCTGCAGCTTCTGGATCTTGCGGCGGATGTGGCGGCGGTCGGTCTCGAGCTGCGTCTCGCCCGGGCCGCGCGTGCCGATCGGCGATGAGCCGCCCGAGGCCGTCTGCCGCACGAGGTGCGTCCACATACCGGTCAGGCGCGGCAGCAGGTACTGGTACTGTGCCAGCTCCACCTGCAGCTGGCCCTCACGCGTCCGGGCGCGCTGGGCGAAGATGTCGAGGATCAGGCCCGAGCGGTCGAGCACGCGCACGCCGAGCTCTTCCTCGAGCACGCGCATCTGCGACGGGGAGAGCTCGTTGTCAAACACTGCGAGGTCGCAGTCGTTGGCGAGGATCAGCTCCCGCAGCTCCGCCACCTTGCCCTCGCCGAGGAAGGTGCGCGGGTCAGGCGTGGGCTTACTTTGCAGCAGCGTTGCCACGGGCTGTCCGCCGGCTGTCTCTACGAGCGCGGCGAGCTCGGCCAGAGAAACCTCCGTCGAGCGCTCGCGCTCCTCCATGCACGCCGCGGCGAGGCCGGCCAGCGCGGCGCGTTCGATTTTCTGTTCGGTAGATTGCATAGGGGTCATCCTTCTGATGTGAAAATATTTTGTGTCAGACTGCGCTCGTGACGGGGCAGCGGCTCGCCGCCTGCGGTGGGCGGCGGTGTTGGCGCGGCGAAGCGCTGCACGCCCCAGATGCCGACAAGGATGGCGGCCGAGGTCACGGCGCTGATCCAGCCGAACGGCTCGTGCAAAATGAGCACGCCGGTGAGCACGGACACGACGGTCGAGAGATTGGTGAGCACTGCGGCGCGCGCAACGGGCAGCACCTCGAGTGCGCGGTTGAGCGCGAGGTAGGACAGCACCGAGGCCACCACGCTCAAAAACAGGATCGCCAGCACGAAGGGCGCGTGCGTCACGGGCTGCACGACGGCGCTCAGATCGTGCCGGTGCTCGAGCAGAGACAGCACACCGAACGCCACCATACCCATCAGGCACGTGACGTATGTGCGCTCAAAGGCCGAAAAGCTGTCGGCGCAGGCGCGGCAGGCGACCATGTAGGCCGCACCGGCAAAGACCGTGCCGAGCAGGATGAAAAAGCCGGGCACGCTGCCCGAGCCGATGCCGGAGGCGTAGACGGCCAGCACGATCACGCCCGCGACGGACAGCACCGAAAACAGCACCTGCCGCCGCGTGGCCTTTTCGTGCAGGAACACCGCTCCGTAGATGAGCGAGCACAGCGGAATGAGCGCGATCATGACGCCGGAAAACGACGTGCTCGTGAGCTTGAGACCGTACTGCTCACAGGGGAAGTAGAGCACGGGCTCAAACAGTCCCGCCAGCAGCACCGGCCGGAGATCGCGTCCGTGCAGGTGTACATGAAAGCGCCCCGTCAGGCACAGCAGATTCATCAGCACGAACGCCAGCGCAAAGCGCCAGAACAGCAGCACGAACGGCGTGCCGTAGTCCTGCGCGATACGCGAGGCGAGAAACGTAAAGCCCCAGATGAAGTATGTGAACGCGGCGAGCCAGAACGCGGCCGTCGGCGAGGGGGTGCGGTGCATGGGTGTTATCCTTCTTTCTCGGTGGTAAAGGTGAGGTTCGTGCCGTCGGAGCGGCAGACGACCGTGCCGTTGAGGTCCGTGCGGTAGACGGTCACATCCGCATCGCGCAGACGGCTGAGCGTGTCGTCGTGCGGGTGGCCGTATTCGTTTCCGGCGCCGCAGCTGATGACGGCGTACTTGGGCTGCGCCTCATACAGCAGGCGGTAGCCCGTGGAGGTGCGGCTGCCGTGGTGACCGGCTTTGATGACGTCACAGCGGACGTTTTCACCCGCGTCGAGCACATCCGTCTCGCTCTGGTACTCGGCGTCGCCCGTGAAGAGAAAGGCGTTGCTGCCGTAATCCACGCGCAGAATGAGGCTCTGGTCGTTGACGTCGCTGTAGTGCTTTTGCGGGCCGAGCACGGTCACGGTCGCGCTGCCGAGGGCGAAGGTGTCGCCGACGCCCGGCACGGTGATGGTGAGATTCGCCGTCTCCGCCGCGCGCATGACGCGCTGGAACGCGCCGTTGCTGCTCGAGGTGATGGAGCTGTAGAACGTGTGCACCGGGAAGGCCGCAATGACGGCCTTCATGCCGCCGCAGTGGTCGGCGTGTGCGTGCGTGCACACGAGGTAGTCGATGCTTTTGACGCCCTGCTGCTTGAGGTAGGTCGTGATATGGTTTGCCTGCTCGCCGATGCCGGCGTCGATGAGCATGGTCTGCCCGTCGCACTGCAGCAATGTGCAGTCGCCCTGACCGACGTCGAGATACGTCACGGTCAGGCCACTGCCGGGCACGGGTGTAGCGGCGGCGTCGGGGTCGTTTCCGCCGTCACGGCCGGCGCCGAACCACATGGAAAGCCCCGCGATGACGAGTGCGAGCAGGATGGTGATCAGATGGTTTTGGGCCTGCGAGCTGCGGCCGCGTTTCGGTTGGGACATGGGGCACATCTCCTGTAAAAAGCGTGCGGGGCGTATTCCCCCGCCAGAGCGTGAAAGACGAAAAACGCAAAAAAGTCTGTGTAAGCAATACACAGACATTTTCTCATATCGCAGCCCAAAATGCAACCCCGCGGCAGCCCGGATGCGGGGGCGGCCGCGGGGATTTTCAGACCTTTTTTTATCCGTTTTTGCGCCAGAGCTCGACTGCGCGGATGCGCGCCTTTGCGCGTGCGCGCGCGGCCTCAGGCGTGGAGATGTTCATCTCCATGCCGCGCGCCTCGAGATCCGACTCGGCGCGGTGCAGCGCGGCCTCGGCACGGGCAAGGTCGATGTCCGGCGCGCGCTCGGCCGTGCGGGCGAGCACGGTCACGTTCCCGGCGGCGACATTCACCGTGCCGGGACTCACGGCACAGTAGTGCTCTGTCCCGGCAGCCGTGTAGCGCACGACGCCGCACATGAGCGCGCCGAGCAGCGGCGCATGGCCGGGCAGGATGCCGACCTCGCCGTCGGCGAGCGGCAGCGTGATCTGAGCCGCCGGCGTATCCACGACCGCGCCGCCGGCCGTGATGATCTCCAGATGCAGTGTGTCCGTCATGGCGTGCCTCACTTGAGCGCGTCGCGCTTGCGCAGCACGTCGTCGATCGAGCCGCAGAACAAAAACGCCTGCTCGGGAATGTCGTCGCACTCGCCGCCGAGGATGGCTTCAAAGCCGCGGATGGTCTCCGAGAGCGGGACGTACTTTCCGGCCATGCCGGTGAAGTTTTCCGCCACGTGGAACGGCTGCGACAAAAAGCGCTGGATGCGCCGCGCACGGTTGACGGCGGCCTTGTCCTCCACGCTCAGCTCGTCCATGCCGAGCACGGCGATGATGTCCTGCAGGTCCTTATACTTTTGCAGCACGCGCTGCACGGCGCGCGCGGTGTCATAGTGGCGGCGGCCGAGAATGTCCGGCTCGAGGATGCGCGACGTAGAGCCGAGCGGGTCGACGGCCGGGTAGATGCCGAGCTCGGAGATGGCGCGGTCGAGCACGGTCGTGGCGTCGAGGTGGGCAAACGTCGTGGCGGGGGCGGGGTCGGTCAGGTCGTCGGCGGGGACATAGATCGCCTGCACGGACGTGACCGAGCCGTTGCGCGTGGATGTGATGCGCTCCTGAAGTTTGCCCATCTCGGTCGCAAGCGTGGGCTGATAGCCGACGGCGGAGGGCATCCGTCCGAGCAGCGCCGACACCTCGCTGCCTGCCTGCGTGAAGCGGAAGATGTTGTCGATGAACAGCAGCACGTCCTGTCCGGACTCGTCGCGGAAGTTTTCCGCGATCGTCAGACCCGACAGCGGCACGCGCAGACGCGCTCCGGGCGGCTCGTTCATCTGACCGAAGACGAGCGCGGTCTTGTTGATGACGCCGGACTCGTTCATCTCGTTCCAGAGGTCATTGCCCTCGCGCGAGCGCTCACCCACGCCGGCAAAGACGGAGTAGCCGCCGTGCTCGTAGGCAATGTTGCGGATGAGCTCCATGATAAGCACGGTCTTGCCTACGCCCGCGCCGCCGAACAGGCCGATCTTGCCGCCCTTGGCGTAGGGCGCGAGCAGGTCGACGACCTTGATGCCGGTCTCGAGCAGCTCGGTCGCGGGGGCAATATCCGTGAAGGCCGGAGCCTCACGGTGGATGGGCAGATATTCCGCGGCGTTGACGGGGCCTTTGCCGTCGATCGGCTCACCGATGACATTGAACATGCGGCCGAGCGTCGCCTCACCGACGGGCATTTTCACGCTCGTGCCGGTGTCGACGGCGCGGCAGCCGCGCTGCAGTCCGTCGGTGGAAAAGAGCGAGATGCAGCGCACCGTGTTGTCGCCGAGCTGCTGCACCGCCTCCATGACGATGCGCCGCTCGCCGGTGTGCACCTCGATGGCGTTGTTGATCTCCGGCAGCTTTCCGGCCGGGAACTGCACGTCCACCACCGGGCCGATGACCCTTTTGACGATACCGTTTTCCATACGTTCTCCCTTCGTGGGACGCGGCGCTGCCGCCGCGGTGTTAGTCAGATCCTTGTGATTGCTTGAGTGCGGCGCTGCCGCCGACGATCTCGGAGATCTCGGTCGTGATGGCGGCCTGACGCGCGCGGTTGAAGTCCAGATTCAGCTCCTCGATGAGCTCCGCCGTCGAGTCTGTGGCGGCGGTCATCGCGGTCATGCGCGCGGCGTGCTCGCCCACGCGCGCCTCGAGCATCACGGCGTAGACCGTGTTGTTCAGGTACAGCTCGAGGACGTTATCGAGCACGGTCTGCGCGTCCGGTACGAACAGATAGTTGTTGTTCGCGGCGGGGGCGTCGGCCTCCGGTGCGGCGGGCAGCAGCTGCCGGTGCACCGGGGTCTGGTGCAGCACGGAGTCGAAGCGCTGGTAGACGAGGTGGATCTCGTCCGCCTCACCGGTGCGGTAGAGGTTTTTGAGCGTCTCGGCGATCTCGAGCGCCTCGGCCATGGTGGGCGTGTCGCTCAGCCCGGCGCAGATCTCCCGCACGGGCAGATCCGTTCCGGCGAGGACATCGCGTCCCCAGCGGCCGCACACGATTACGGAGCAGGGGCGCGTCTCGGCGTGCACGAGCTGCTCCAGATGGCGCAGCAGCACCTGATTGTATGCCCCGCACAGGCCGCGGTTGCCCCAGAACACCACGTAGCACACGTGCCCGACGCGGCGCCGGGGCGTGAGATACGGGTGCTCAAAGGTGACGTCATCGGCGAGCAGGGCGTTGAGCACCTCCTGCCCCTTGTCGGCAAACAGGCGCACGCCCGCAAGGCTCGTCTGCGTCTTGCGCAGCTTGGACACGGCGATCATTTTCATCGTGCGGGTGATCTGCTGCGTGCTGTTCACGCTGCGGATGCGCGCGCGGATCTTATGCAGATTTGTCAAGGGGCGTTCCTCCTCTCTGCCGGCGGCGGGGATGGTGCATCATAGATTCTTGAGCGTCTCGTCGGCAAGCGTGCGCAGCCGCTCGAGCGCCTCGGGCGGGAGCTTCTTGCCGCTGTGCACGAGGGCATGCAGCTCCGGATACGTGCGGTGGATGCGCGCAAGCAGCGCGTCCGCGTAGTGCGGCACATCCTCGACGGCGATCGAGTCGGTATACCCCTCGCCGGCGGCGAAGAGCACCGCGACCTGATCGGCCGCGTCCATGGGCGCATACTGCGGCTGCTTCAAAAGCTCGGTCATGCGGCTGCCGCGTGCGAGCGTGTCGCGCGTGGCCTTGTCCAGATCGGAGCCGAACTGCGCGAACGACGCCAGCTCCCGGTACTGCGCCAGGTCCATGCGCAGACGACCGGCAACCTGCTTCATCGCGCCGAGCTGCGCCGCACCGCCGACACGCGACACGGACAGACCCACGTTGATGGCCGGGCGCACACCGGCGTGGAACAGGTCCGTCTCGAGGAAGATCTGCCCGTCGGTGATGGAGATGACGTTCGTCGGGATATAGGCCGAGATGTCGCCCGCCTGCGTCTCGATGATGGGCAGGGCGGTCATGCTGCCGCCGCCGGCGGCCTCACTCAGGCGCGCGGCGCGCTCAAGCAGGCGCGAGTGCAGATAAAACACGTCGCCGGGGTAGGCCTCGCGTCCGGGCGGACGCTGCAGCAGCAGGGAGATCTCACGGTAAGCCACGGCCTGCTTCGACAGGTCGTCGTAGACGATGAGCACGTCGCGGCCGTGATACATGAAGTGTTCGCCGATGGCGGCGCCTGCATAGGGCGCGATGTAGAGCATGGGTGCGCTCTCCGACGCGTGCGCACACACGACGGTGGTGTAGGCCATGGCGCCGTGGTCGCGCAGCTTCTGCACGACGCCTGCGACGGTCGATTCCTTCTGGCCGATGGCGACATAGATGCACAGCACGCCCGTGTCCTTCTGGTTGAGGATGGCGTCGATGGCGATGGCGGTCTTGCCGGTCTGACGGTCACCGATGATGAGCTCGCGCTGACCGCGGCCGATCGGCACGAGTGCGTCGATGGCCTTGATGCCGGTCTGCAGCGGGACGCTCACGCCCTTGCGCGCGATGACGCCGGGCGCGGGGCTCTCGATGGCGCGGCGCTCCGTCGTGCGGATCGGGCCGTGACCGTCGATCGGCCGGCCGAGCGCATCGACCACGCGGCCGATCATCTCTTCGCCCACGGGCACGGACATGATCTGTCCCGTGCGGCGCACGCGGTCGCCCTCCTGCAGGTGTCCGTAAGGACCGAGCAGGACGACGCCGATGTCCTCGCGGCCGAGATCCATGACCATGCCGCGCAGCGTACCGTCAAAGGCGAGCAGCTCGCCGGCCATGACGTCGGCCATGCCGCGCACGCGGCAGATGCCGTCGGACAGGCTCGTGACGATGCCGGTCTGGAACACGTCGATGGCGACGTGCGTGTCCGCGAGCCGGTCGCGGATGCACGCGGCGAGATCGGGGTTTTCGTCCGTGGTGTGCAGGGCGCTGTTGGCCGCGTCCTGCTCGAGCAGGTCGAGCGCGTGGCGCAGCGTGCCGTCATAGTGCGTGTCGCCGATGCGCAGGCACACGCCGCCGATCAGCTCCGGGCGTACCGTCGTCATGCACGTGACGTGACCGTAGGCGCGCGTGAGCGTGTCTTTGAGCGCGTCGAGCGCGGCGGCGGGCAGCGGCTCGGCCGCCTCGACCTCCACGGTCAGCGTGCCGGTCTCGGCGAGGGTGAGCGCGTCGCTCGGCTGGGTGGTCAGATGTGCACCGATGTTGGCGACAAAATCGTCCACGAGCGCGGCGCGTGCGGGCGCGAAGGCGTCCTGCGTCAGCACTCCGGCGGTCGCCGCCGTGATGCGGCCGATGGCCGCGTCGCTCACGCGGTCCTCCATGTCGCTGCGCAGCTGCGCCTCGGTCTGTTCCACGCCGCGGCGCACGGTCTCGGCCTCGCGCGCGGTCTCGGCGTCGGCAGCTGCGGTGTTGGCCTCGGCCTGTGCCTTTGCCTCGGCAAGCTGGGCGCGCGCCTCAGCGTCGGCGGCCTGCCTCGCCTCGGCGATGTCCTCGGCGGTGTGGCGTGCCTGGTCCTGCGCGTCCGCCGCGCGGCCGAGCGCGTCGGCAATGCGGTCGCGGCGCTCCTGAAAGAGCTTGCGGATCTGCTTGCGCGTGAAGAAAATCAGCGCCAGCGCCAGCAGCAGGAAGTTGAAGACGGGGCCGATGGCTCTCAGAAATTCCACGGTGTCGCCGCCCCCTTTCGATTCATTTCATTCATGGTTCAGCCCTCATGCGTGGGGGCGACCCACTGGCGGATCTGTGCGGCGCTGCGCTCGGCGGTGTCACTGCCGAGCAGGCCGCCGGTCAGCGCCGTGACGAGCTCGGGCAGCTTCGCGTCCACGGCAGCGGCAGCGGCGGTCTCTTCGCTGCGCACACGTGCGCGCACGTCGCGCGTGGCCTGTGCGGTCTCCTGATGCGCGGCCTGCAGCGTCTGGGCGCGTTTGCGCTCGGACGCGCTCTTGGCCTCAGCCAGCAGCGCATCCGCTGCGGCGGACTGCCGGCGCTGCGCATCGCTGCGCGCCTGTGCGGCCGCATCGAGCTGCTGCTGGGCGGTGCGCCCGGCGCTGATCCCGTCCTGAATGCGCGCATCGCGCGCGGCCATGAACGACACCAGCGGGTCAAACAGCAGCTTCTTCAAAACCACCAGCAGCACGAAAAAGCAGATCACCGTCCAGATGAGTTCGGAGATGTTGATGCTCAAAGCGTGTGCCTCCCTTATCCCGTGCTTCTCAGCCGATCTTACCGATCAGCAGAAACGCGATCAGCAGGCCGTAGATCGTCAGCGATTCGAGCAGGCCCATGGCGATGATCATGTTCGAGCGGATCGTGCCGGCCACTTCCGGCTGGCGCGCGATGGCGTCCATGGCGTGGGCGGCGGTCAGACCCTGACCGATGGCGGGGCCGATGGTGCTGATGGCGATGGCGAGCGCGGCGGCGATCGCAATGATTCCGGTTGACATAACTCGTTCCTCCTAATTTTTCTTGGGTGTCTGAAAGGTTGTTTCTTACGATTTCTGATGCAAGGGTGCGTTACTCCTCGATGGCTTCCTCGATATAGATCGACAGCAGCATCGTGAACACGATGGCCTGGATCAGGCAGAACAGCAGGCTCAGCACCTGCATGAGCAGCGGCAGCACGAGCGGGAAGAGATTGCCGAGCTCGTGCGTGACCATCTCCTCGCCGTAGAGGTTGCCGTACAGACGCAGCGCGAGAGAAAACGGGCGCACGATCTGCTCGATGAGGTTGAGCGGCAGCATGAGCAGGAAGGGCTTGATGAAGCTCTTGAGATAGCCGCCCAGGCCGCGGCGCTGGATGCCGACGGTGTGCGTCATGCAGAAGGCGATGATGGCCAGACCCGCCGTGACGGACAGCGTGGCCGTCGGCACGGTGAACACTTGCCCCGCGCCGGGCAGCAGCCCGATGTAGTTGGACACGACGATGAAGATGAAAAACGTCGCCATCATCGGGAAGTAGCGCCGGGCGTTGGCCGGACCCATGATGCCGCCGTAAAAGCCCTGCAGCTTTTCCACGGCCATCTCGGCTGCGTTCTGCAGCGGTCCGGGCACGTCGCGCAGCTTCCGTGTCGCCAGCCACGATACCAGCGCCAGCACGGCCACGATGACCCACATGGTCACGACCGCGCCGGTGACCTCCAGCGGTCCGATGGAAAACAGTACGTTCGTTTCACCCATTTGTGTCGTCCCTCCGTTCGTCCGCCGGGTCGAGCTCCGGCGTCTGGTTTTGTTCCGCGTCGGGCAGTTCCTGTGCGTCCGTGATCTCCACGCACTCGGCGGGGATGGTATCGTCCATCTTGCGCGCGAGGATCCATACGCCGGCGATGCTGCCGCCCGACAGGCCGACGGCCGTGCCGATGAGTGTGCCGGCCAGCGGCAGCGGCACGACGCCGCGCAGCAGATAGACCAGTACGAGCGCCGCGAGATTGATGACCTGCCGCAGGCCGCTTGTGCCCATGACGGATGTGGTGCTCTGCTTGGCGCGCAGCAGACTGCGGCGCGTCAGCAGGGTGTTGCCGGCGGCGACGAGCAGGCCGAAAACCAGTCCGGCCGCGCCGCCGAGCAGATATTGTCCGGTCGACATGTTCTGTCCCTCCCGTTTGTGCAGCCCCGGTTGCCGGGGGAAAGCTTTCTTAGCGGATAATTAGCGGATACTTAACAATGTTCTACTATATCATGACGGCGAAAAGATGCCAATACCCCAATTCCGGTTTTGAAATAATTTCGTTGAATTCTACAAAGAGAAAAAGCGTTCTGCGGCCGCTCGCCCGCTTCACAAAGCGGGAAAAATAGTATATACTGTGGGGCAGAAAAAAGCCGCGGCATCCGGCATCCCACAGGAAGCCTGCGGCGAAAAATCTTCCGAAAAGAGGGATACAGTATGAAATACATTCTCGTCATCGGCGACGGCATGGCCGACCATCCGCTCGACACGCTCGCCGGGCGCACGCCGCTCGAGGCGTCGAAAAAGGACGCGATCGACGACCTTGCGCGTCACGGTGTGCTCGGCAGCGTGCGCAACGTGCCCGACGGCTTTGCCCCCGGCAGCGACACGGCCATCATGTCCATCTTCGGCTGCTCGCCGCGCAAATACTTTTTCGGCCGCGCCCCGCTTGAGGCGGCGGCCTCCGGCATCCGGCTCGCTCCCGGCGATGCGTGCTACCGCTGCAACATGGTCACGTATGCCGATGAGGACGTGCCGTTCGAGCACAAGCACATCATCTCCCACAGCGCGGGCAGCATCGAGGGCCGCGAGTCGGACGAGCTTGTGACGGCGCTCTTTGCCCACCCGGACTTCCGCCCGCTGGCCGAGCAGGCCGGCATGGTCGTGCACAAGGGCTCGTCGTTCCGCCACATCGCGGTGCAGAGCCATGTGGATATCAAGGGCATCCGGCTCGCGCCGCCGCACGACCACCTCGGTGAGGAGATCGGCCCCATCCTGCCCACCGGCTGCCCGAATGCGGACGTACTGCGCGAGCTCATGCGCCGCTCGTTCGACATTCTCAATCAGCATCCGATCAATGTCGCGCGCCGCGCCGCCGGAAAGCTGCCGGCCAACGGCGTCTGGTTCTGGGCCGAGGGCACGGCGGCCGCGCTGCCGAACTTCCCCGAGCACTACGGCTCGGACGGCGGCGTCGTCTCGGCCGTGCCGCTGTGCCACGGCATCGGCATCCTGACCGGGCTTGAGGCCGTCACCGTCCCGACCGCGACCGGCGAGTGGGACACCGACTATGCCGCCAAGGTCGCCGCCGCGCTCGACGTGCTCAAGCGGCACGACTTCGTGGCGCTGCACCTCGAGGGCCCGGATGAGGCCACGCACAACCATGACCTGGAGCACAAGATCTATTCCATCGAGCGCCTGAGCGCCGATGTCGTCGCCCCCGTGACCGAGGCGCTGCGCGCCGCGGGTGAGGACTTCCGTCTGCTGCTGCTGTCGGATCACACGACGTACATGGCCAACGGCGCGCACGGCGCCGACCCCGTGCCGTTCGTGCTGTATGACAGCCGCGTGTCCGATGGCTCCGGCCTGCCGTATTCCGAGGCCAACGGCGCCAAGGGACCGTATGTGGACGACGGCACGCAGCTCATGGACCTGCTCTTCGAGCTCAAAACGCTGTGACCAGCGCGGTGAGAGAGTCTGCGTGGGCAAAGCTGAACCTGTCGCTGGACGTGCTCGGTACGCGTCCCGACGGGTTTCACGACCTGCGCATGATCATGCAGAGTGTGGACCTGCACGACGATGTGACCGTTACGCTCGACGATACCGGCACCTGCCGCGCCGAGACCAACCGCAGCTATCTGCCCTGCGGGGCGGACAATGTGGCCGTGCGCGCGGCGCAGGTGTTTCTCGAGCGCGCGGGCCTCGACTGCGGCGTGCACATCCGGCTGCATAAGCGCATCCCCGTGTGCGCGGGGCTGGGCGGCGGCTCGTCGGACGCGGCGGCCGTGCTGCGCGCGCTCAACCGGCTGACCGGCGCGGGCTTTTCCCGCGCGCAGCTCGAGGAGCTGGGTGCGCTGGTCGGCTCGGACGTGCCGTACTGCGTCGCGGGCGGCACGATGCTGGCCGAGGGACGCGGCGAGCGGCTCACGCCCGTCACGCCCATGCCGCGTCTGCCGGTCGTGATCTGCAAGCCGGATTTTCCGATCTCGACGCCGGAGCTGTTTCGCCGCGTGGACGCGCGCACCTCGCGCTGCCGTCCGGACACGGAGGGCATCTGCGCCGCGCTCGCCGACGGTGATATGCCGAAGCTCGCCCGCCGGATGTACAACGTCTTTGAGGACGTGCTCACCCGCCGTGAGGGTGAGATCGCGGCCATCAAGAGCCGCCTGCTCGACGGCGGCGCGCTCGGCGCGGTCATGAGCGGCACGGGCTCGGCCGTGTTCGGCCTTTTTGCCGATGCCGACAGCGCGGCGTATGCCAAGCGCCGGCTCGCGCGCGACTATGCCGAGTGCTTTCTGACCGAGACCATCGACCGCCTTGATGTCTGAGGATTAAAAGCGAACAAAACTGCCGATACTGAGCACAGATGCCCGGTACCGGCAGTTTTTTATCTCAGAAAGGCGGACATACGATGCATACCCATTCTCTCTCCATTCATCCCGATCCCGGCCGCACCCTGCGCCCGTGGGAGCTGGCGCTGCTGCTGGCCGTTTGCGTGACGCTGCTGACCGGCACGTGGGCGCAGGCGCGCAGCGCGCTATTGGCGTCGCGGCTCGTGCGGCTGCACGTGATCGCGGTCTCGGACGACGACACCGAGCAGGCCGTGAAGCTGCAGGTGCGCGACGCGGTGCTGGCCTATCTCGAGCCGCAGCTGCAGGGCGTGACGGACATCGGCGCGGCGGAGCAGATTATCGCCGGCGACCTCGACGGCATCGCCCGCGCGGCACAGGCGGCGGCGGGGGAGCGCCCGGTGCGGGTCTCCCTCGGCGCCGAGCACTACCCGACGCGCGACTACGGCACGTTTGCCCTCCCGGCGGGGGTGTATACGTCCCTGCGCGTGACGCTCGGCGCGGGCGAGGGGCACAACTGGTGGTGCGTCATTTTCCCGCCGCTGTGTGCGCAGGCGGCAGGACTCTCGGAGCAGACGGTGCAGGCGCTCTCGGACGACGATGTGCGCCTCGTCACGGAGTCCGACGGCGGCTATGTCGTGCGCTTCCGGCTGCTGGAGCTGTGGGACGCGCTCGTGCAGCGGCTGAGCTGACGGCGCGGCGGAAAATTGAAAGCGCCCCCGCGGGAAACTCCCCGCGGGGGCGCTTGCCATTGGGTCACACAAGCTGCTTCCGGCGCAGCAGCCGGCAGACAAGCGCGGCAAGCCCCAGGCCGAGCGCGAACGAGAAGCCCAGCGCGCCCAGTGTGGCGGCGGCGCTGAACAGGCCGACCGACATCTCATGCACCGAGCCGATGTCCACGATGATCTCGCACACGAGCCACAGCCCGGCACTGATGCCCGCGGCCGTCCGGAAATCGCGCCGGCGCTGCAGGGCGCACCGGACGCCGATGCCGGCGGCGAGCAGGAGAAGATACAGAACGATCCGTCCGGTGATGCCGCCGGTCACAAAGATCCCCATCATTTTCAGAAGCGCAAACGGTTCCATATGATACCTCCTGTTGAATGAAATGTGTGTCCGGATCCTGACATCCTCATTTTAGCAGATTCTTTATGAAATTGGAACAGGATTCATAATATTTGTAAATTTCGCCAAAACACGATTCGGGATTCTGTGCAGCGGTGACAAATTCTGTTTCCCGGTTCTCGGGGGCTGTCACAAAAACTGTCCCCGGCGCGGGAAAATGCAGAAAAGCCTTCTCCCAACGGAGAAGGCTTTGCTTGTCCAAAAACCTCGTAGAGTTTCGCCGCCGCAGCGGCGAAAGAAAGTCCGATCATTTTCTCCGGCGACATGTGCGTCGGGGAAAATACTTCTCGGCCTGCAAACCCCTTTGTCAAAAAAGTAATACTTTTTTGACAGTCTCAAGCCTTCTCCCAACGGAGAAGGCTTTGCGTATTTGCAGGATTCAGCGCCGCGCGCTCAGTAGCTGTACACGCCGCCGCCGATAAATTCGCGCAGCATGCTCTCGGGCGCGAGCAGGGCGGGGTCGATCGTCTCGAAGCGCTCGAGCGCGGGCAGGATGCTGCGGATCTCCGCATAGCGCTCCGCGCCCTCGGGCACGGCCGCGAGCAGCGGCTCGGCGAAGTTTTTCATGATCGACACCTCGCACGGGAACGACGAGTCGAACATCAGGTTCGCGCGCTCCTTGAACGGGGAGATGAAGCGCTTTTCGCCGCGGCGGACGTTTGCCCACATGTCCAGCGTCGCAGCGGCGGGCGTGCCGCGGAAGTTGCTGTCGCGCACGAGGCGGCGCAGCAGACGCATCCACGTGCCCTTGAACACCTCATTCCCGTCGTCGTCGACAACGACGGAGCGCGCGCTGATATACAGCCGGAACGCATCCGGGCAGTAGGCGGCGATCTCATCGTTGAGCGCGTGGATGCCCTCGCACACGGCAACCTCGTCCTTGCCGAGGCGCATGGGCCGGCCGATGGGGCCGGACTGTACGCGCGTGACGAAATTGTAGCGCGGCAGGTGGATCTCCTCGCCGCGGGCGAGCGCGTTGAGGTGCTCGCCGAGCAGGTCCATGTCCAGGCACGCGGGGGACTCGAGGTCCACATCGCCCTCCGGCGTGCGCGGCGCGGTGCGCGGGTTGACGGTGCGGAAATAGTCGTCCATGGCGAGGCTCTGGCTGCCGATGCCCATCCGGCGCAGGGCCTCGGCGATCTTCATGGCCGTGGTGGTCTTGCCGCTGCCGGACGGGCCGGACAGCAGCACGATCGGGCACGTATGCACGTTCTCGGCGATGGCGCGGGCCGCGCGCTCGATCTTTTCGGCGTAGGCCGCGTCGCACGCGTCGACGAATTCCTTGGGGTCAGTCTGAATGCGGCGGTTGATCTCCTGAATATGATAACTCATTGAAAAAACGCCTCCAGTTCCGCCTTGGCCGCGCAGATGCGGTCGATATTGGCGATGTATTCCGTGGGGTACTTGGGGTCGATGTGCCGCTCGAGCTTGCCGCCGTTGGGGCGCACGAGCTTCGTCGACGCGCCGCCGCCCATGGCGAGGATGCTGCACAGCTCCTCCATGATGCAGATGTTGTAGAGATTCTCCTGACCCGGCCGCGTCCAGCCGACGTTTTCAAAGCCGCCGGACATGAACTTCTGCCGGTAGAGGTAGTACGGTGCGTAGCCCGCCCTGGGCAGCACGGTACCGGCAAAGTCAAGCATCTCGCCGACGGCTGCTCCGTCGGGGATGGGCGCATCCTGCGCCATCAGGTTCGAGCCGCGCTTGCGCGACAGCGTGTGCACGGTCACGTTTTCGGGCGCGAGCGCGAGCACCTGCTCGAGCGTGGCGCGGAAGCCGTCCGGCGTGTCGCCGGGCAGGCCCGCGATCAGGTCCATGTTCACGGCGAAGCCGCCGGTCGCGCGCACGAGGCGCAGCGCGTCGTAAATGTCCTGCGCGGTGTGGCGGCGGCCGATCGTTTCGAGCACGCGGTCGTCGAGCGTCTGGGGATTGACGCTGATGCGGTCGACCCGGTGCGCGCGCAGCACCTGCAGCTTGTCGGCCGTGATGGTGTCGGGCCGGCCGGCCTCGACGGTGAACTCGCGCAGGGCGCTGAGATCGAACGCCGCCTCGAGCTGCGTGCACAGCGCGTCGAGCTGGCGCGCCGAGAGCGTGGTCGGCGTGCCGCCGCCGATGTAGAGCGACACGATGCGCAGACCGGCGCGCTGCACGGCCTCTGCCGTCGCGGCGATCTCGCGCGCGAGCGCCTGCAGAAACTCCGGCACGAGCGCCATGCTCTTTTCCACCGACTGGCTCACAAAGCTGCAGTAGGCGCAGCGCGTCGGGCAAAACGGGATGCCCACGTACAGGCACACGTCTTTTTCGCCGAGCGCGTCCATGGCGCGCAGCGTGGCGTGGGCAGTGCGCACGACGAGCGCGGCGCGCGCGGGCGCGACGTCATAGTGCCGCTCAAACTGGCGCGCGGCCTGCGCGTCGTTGAGTCCCTGCGCAAGCAGGGGAGTCATGAGCTTTCCGGGGCGCACGCCCGTGAGCATGCCCCACGGCCGGCGCGGCAGCCCGATGCCCATGGCGGCGCGGTAAAACGCGCGCTTGACTGCACCCTGCAGTCGGCGGTCGGTCTCGGCAGGATCGGTCAGCTCGCCGTTGGGCACGCTCGTGCGGCCGTTGGCCGTCTGCCCGTGGTAGACGAGCACGCACGTCACGGTCGTCACCTTTGTGCCGGACATGAGCCGCAGCTCTGCGCGGTCGCCGGTCGGCCGCCCGTCCGGATACTCCGGGCGTTCGTCGGGAAACAGCGTCAGGAGCATCTGCTCCGCCGCGTAGCGGTAGTCATGTCCGATCAGATAGAGATTCATGGTTCTTCTTCTTTCTGTGTCCTGCCGGATGGTCAGGTGCGGTCTTTTGCTTTGTTTTTGAGCGCCTTGGCCTTCGCCTTGACGGCCTTGGTCAGCTCCTTGCGGCGCTGTGCGTGCTCATGCACACGCGTAAAGGCGCGGCCGTTGGTCTGGCCGGAGCGCAGCGCCGGGAACGCCTGCGCGATACGCTCGTGCACGATGTTGCGGTGGCTGAGGATCTCCTCGCGGCGCTGCAGCAGTTCACTGCGGCGCGCCAGCAGCTCGCTGCGGCGCTCGATCGAGGCCTCGGCGCGCTTTTGCGCAAGCTCCGTGCTCTTTTCCTTCATACCGGTGTAAACCTCCATGCCGCGGTCCTTCGCGTCTGAGGTGCGGATATAGATCTCCTCGCCGATCTCGTCGGAGATGGCCGTGAGCGAATCCTCGATGGCCTGCAGGGCGCGCAGCTTCTTGGGCAGCTTGCGGATCTCCATGGCGGTGATGATGTTGTCCGCGATCCACAGTGCGCTGAATGTGCCGAGCAGCACCCAGCCGAGCTTTTTCGGGATGAGGTCGACGACCTTGGCCACGAGCGGCTGGAACACGTCGACCACGAACACGCACGCCAGTCCCCACAGCACCGAGAACTCCAGACACACGTAGCCCTTGATGTTCAGCGGACGCTTGGAGTAGTCCCACCACTTGTCGTGGAACACCTTTTCCAGCACCCAGCCGGTGAGGTATTCGATGGCGCTCGTAAACAGCACGCTGCCGCCGAACAGCAGCCAGAGGCTGCTCTTGAGCGGCCCGAGCACGAGCAGCACGCTCATGACGCCGAAGCCGTAGATCGAGCAGATGGGGCCGTTAACGAAGCCGCGGTTGACAAACTTGCCATGCGCGACGGCGGCGAAGGCCACCTCGGAGCACCAGCCGAGAAAACCGTAAATGTAGAAGTACCAGAGGATCTGGAACCAGGAATAGGGCACAAGCATGAAAAAACTCCTCTCATGAATGCCTGTGGGCGGGAAACCCGGATTCATTTCATATTTGTCTATATTAACATAGCTATGCGGACTTTTCCAGCCTTTTCGGCGCGGATGGGAACAAAAAGCGCAAAGTGGTAACTGCCGGCCTTTTGTCAAAAGGGAATCCTTTTTGACGGGCACAAAAATGCGGAGCGCACGAGGGTGCGCTCCGCATGAAAAACGGGGGTGATTTACTTGATCGTCAGCAGCAGCTCGCCGGCCTTGACCGACTGGCCGCCCTTGACAAAGACTTCGTCGACCGTGCCGTCCATGCGGGCGACGACGCTCGTCTCCATCTTCATGGCCTCGATCACGGCGAGCACGTCGTTGACCTTGACCTGGTCGCCGGGCTTGACGTTGACCTTCGACACCATGCCCGGGATGGACGCGCCGGCCTGGCTCTTGTCGTTCGGGTCGGCCATGACGACGGTCTTGGCCGAATCGGTCGCGGTCGGGTCGGGCACGGAGACCTCGCGGCGCATGCCGTTGAGCTCAAACTGCACGTTGCGCGTGCCGTCGTCGTTGCGGTCGCCGAGGCCGATGTACTTGATCATAAGGGTCTTGCCGTCTTCGATGTTGATCTTGTTCATCTCGCCGATGGCCATGCCGTTGAAGAACACGTGGCTGCCCATGCGCATGATGTAGCCGTACTCCTTGCGGTGGCGGATGTACTCCTCATAGACCTTCGGATACATGGCAAACGAGATGAGCGAGCGCGGCTCCTCATAGTTCGGGTAGAACTTGCGGATCTCGCTGCGCAGCTGATCCCAGTCCACGGGCGGCAGCAGGTCGCCGGGGCGGCCGTTGATGGCCTTCTCGCCCTTGAGCACGACGCGCTGCAGATCCTTCGGGAAGCCGCAGGGCGGCTGGCCCATCATGCCCTTGAAGTAGCTCACGACGCTGTCGGGGAAGGCGAGGTGCTCGCCCTTTTCGACGATGTTCTCGGGCGTGAGGTCATTTTGAACCATGAAGATCGCGAGGTCGCCGACCATCTTGGACGATGGCGTGACCTTGATGATGTCGCCGAGCATGAGGTTGACGGTGCGGTACATCTCCTTGACCTCCGCGAAGCGGTGGCCGAGGCCGAGCGACTCGACCTGCGGCTGCAGGTTCGTGTACTGGCCGCCGGGGATCTCATAGCGGTAGATATCGGTGACGGGGACCTTGAGGCCCTTGTCGAAGCTCTCGTAGCGCAGGCGCACGTCGGCCCAGTAATCGGCCAGCTCCTGCAGGCGCTGCGGGTCGAAGCCGGTGTCGCGCTCCTGACCGCGCAGGGACTCAACGAGCGCGTTCATCGACGGCTGGCTCGTGAGGTTGGCCAGCGGTCCGATGGCGGTGTCGACCACGTCCACACCGGCCTCGGCCGCCATGAGGTAGGTCGCGATCTGGTTGTCGGTGGTGTTGTGCGTGTGCAGGTGGATGGGGATGCCGATCTCCTGCTTGAGGGTGCTGACGAGCTTCTTGGCGGCATACGGCTTGAGCAGGCCGGACATGTCCTTGATGGCCAGCATATGTGCGCCGCGGCGCTCGAGCTCCTTGGCAAAGTCCACGTAGTATTTCAGCGTGTAGCGGTCGCGCGTCGGGTCGAGGATGTCGCCGGTGTAGCACACGGTGCCCTCGAGGAACTTGCCCTGGCGCAGGACCTCGTCCATGGCGGTCTCCATGTTCGGCATCCAGTTGAGCGAGTCGAACACGCGGAATACGTCGATGCCCTCACGGGCAGACTCGGCGATGAAGGCACGCACAAGGTTGTCCGGATAGCTCGCGTAGCCGACGAGGTTCGAGCCGCGCAGCAGCATCTGGAACGGGATGTTCGGGATCTTCTCGCGCAGCATCTCCAGACGCTCCCACGGGGACTCGTGCAGGAAGCGGTAGGCGGTGTCGAACGTCGCGCCGCCCCACATCTCGAGCGAGAAGCAGTCGGCGAGGATGTCGGCCGTGCCGTCGGCGCCCTTGACCATGTCGCGGGTGCGCAGGCGGGTGCTCAGCAGGGACTGGTGCGCATCGCGCATCGTCGTGTCGGTGATGAGCAGCTTCTTCTGGCCGAGGACCCATTCCTTGACGGCCTCGGGACCGTCGGTGTCGAGCAGGAGCTTGAGCCCGTCCTGCTTCGTGACCTCGCGCTGTGCCTTCGGGAAGCGCGGCGTGTCGTACTGGTGGCGCTCGGCGTCGGGATTGTTGACCTGAATGTTGGCAATGTATTTGAGTACGCGGGTCGCGCGGTCGCGCGATTCGGTGAACTCGAACAGCTCCGGCGTCTCGTCGATGAACTTCGTGTGGCACTTGCCGGCGACGAAGGTCGGGTGCGTGAGGATGTTCGTCACAAACGGGATGTTCGTCTTCACGCCGCGCACGTGCTCTTCATTGATGGCACGGGTGGCCTTGCGGCAGACGGCGGGGAAGGTGCAGTCCCAGCTTGTGACCTTGACGAGCAGGGAGTCATAGTACGGCGAGATGATCGAGCCCGTGCCGACGTTGCCGCCGTCGAGACGCACGCCGAAGCCGCCGCCGGAGCGGTAGGCCTCGATCTTGCCGTTGTCGGGCGCGAAGTTGTTGGCCGGGTCCTCGGTGGTCACGCGGCACTGGATGGCGTAGCCGTTGACCTTGAGGTTGTTCTGGTCGCCGAGACCGATCTCCGGGTGGCTGATCGGCTGCCCCTCGGCGATGAGGATCTGCGCACGCACGAGGTCGATGCTCGTGACCATCTCGGTGACGGTGTGCTCGACCTGAATGCGGGGGTTCATCTCGATGAAATAATGGTTGCCGTCGCGGTCGACGAGGAACTCCACCGTGCCGGCGTTGACATAGCCGACGGCCTCGGCGATCTTCACGGCATCAGCGTGCAGCTGCTCGCGGATGCTCTCGGGCACGCTCCACGCGGGCGCAAACTCCACGACCTTCTGGTAGCGGCGCTGCAGCGAGCAGTCGCGCTCGCCGAGGTGGCGCACGTTGCCGTACTGGTCGGCAAGGATCTGCACCTCGATGTGCTTGGGCTGCACGAGATATTTCTCGATGAAGATGTCGTCATTGCCGAAGGCCTTGCGCGCCTCGCTCTTGACGAGCTCGAACGCGGGGATAACGTCCTCGGGCATTTCGCACAGGCGCATGCCGCGGCCGCCGCCGCCGGCCGCCGCCTTGAGGATGACGGGGAAGCCGAAGCTGATGGCCTTCTCGAGCGCCTCCTGCCCGTCGCGCAGAGGCTCGGAGCAGCCGGGGATGACCGGCACGCCGCACTCCATGGCGATCTGCTTGGCCGAGAGCTTGTCGCCCATCTTGCCGAGCACGTCGCTCGGGGGGCCGATGAACGTGATGCCGGCCGCTTCGCAGGCGCGGGCAAAGTCCGCATTCTCGGACAGGAAGCCGTAGCCCGGGTGGATGGCGTCGACGCCGCGGCGCTTGGCCAGATCGATGATCTCGGGAATGTCGAGATACGCACCCAGAGGGCTCTTGTTCTCGCCGACGAGATATGCCTCGTCGGCACGGGTGCGGAACATGCTCAGTTCGTCTTCCTTGGAGTACATGGCCACGGTGTGGATGCCGAGGTCATAGCACGCGCGGAAGATACGCACCGCGATCTCGCCGCGGTTGGCAGCAAGGACCTTGTTGAAAACTTTTTCTGACACGGTCGTGTCTCCTTTCTGACTGCGGCGGGCCGCAGAGATGGGCGGCAGCGGTAAAAAAACGCGCTTCGCTGCGATGCCAATGCTGGAATTATATCATATATCAGTAACAATAGAAATAAAATTTTTGATTTTCGACGAGTTTAAAATCTAACAAATGCACGCGCAGGTAATTTACATGCAATTCTTTTCTCGGTGCGCAGAATGTGATACAATAACGGGCGAAAATTCAGGAAAGCTGGAATGAATTTGGAAAATACTTGTTATATCGTCGGCGCGGCCAGCCTTGAGGGCGTGCGCCTGAGCCCGTGCGCGGGCGACTATATCATCGCGGCTGACGGCGGCTACCGCTCGCTGCGTGCGCGCGGCATCGAGCCGGACTTCGTCATGGGTGACTTTGACTCGCTCGGCTACCGGCCGGAGCACCCGAACGTGGAGACGCACCCGGTCATGAAGGACGACACCGACCTCGGTCTCGCCGTGCGCTGGGCGCTCGGGCACGGCTACCGGCGGCTCGTGATGGCGGGGGCGCTCGGCGGCCGCATCGACCAGACGATTGCGAGCTTTCAGACGCTGCGCGGTCTCACGGACGCGAGCGCGCAGGGCTGGCTCATCGGCTGCGGCTGGGTGGTCACGGCGGTGCAAAACGGCACGCTGACCTTTCCCGCCGGCATGGAGGGTACGGTCTCGGTGTTCAGCAGCGGCGACGCTGCGCGCGGCGTCACGCTGCGCGGCCTGCTCTACGAGGTCACGGATGCGACGCTCACCTGCGCCATGCCGCTCGGCGTGAGCAACTCTTTCACCGGCGCGGAGGCGTCGGTGCACGTCGCGGACGGTACGGTCTTTGTCCTCTGGCAGGGCGACGCGCTGCCGGACGGGCTGGAGGTGTGCCATGGAGCGGATTGATCTGCATGTGCACACGCTCGCGTCCGACGGCTCGGACGCACCGGAGACCGTCGTGTGCAAGGCGGCGGCAGCCGGGCTGCGCGCCGTGGCGATCACGGATCACGACACGTTTGCCGGACTGCCAGAGGCGCTTGCGGCGGGGACGGCGCGCGGCATCGAGGTCGTGCCGGGCGTGGAGCTGTCCACCGTGTGGGGCGGCGAGGAGGTGCACCTGCTCGGCTACTTCATGGACACGGAGGATACCGCCCTGCGCGCGCTCATGACCCGCGCGACGGACGAGCGCAACGCCCGCAACGAGACCATGGTGCAGCGCCTGCACGACGCGGGCTACCCCATCACGATGGCGGAGCTGCACGCGGCCTTTCCGGGGCAGACGGTGCTCGGCCGGCCGCACATCGCGGCGCTGCTCGTGCAGCGCGGCTGCATCCCTACGGTGTCCGACGGGATGCGCGGTCTGCTCGGCCGGGGCAAGCGCTTTTATGTCCCGCGCTACAACATTCCGCTGGAGGATTCCGTCCGCGCGCTGCGCGCGGCGGGCGGCGTGCCGGTCGTGGCGCATCTGTTCAAGTACCGCTTTGACGACGCGCAGCGTACTGCCCTGCTCGCCGCGGCGGCGGATGCCGGGGCGCTCGGGCTCGAGGTGCGCTACACGACCTATACACCCGAGCAGACGGCGGCGGCGCAGGCGCTGGCCGGGCGCTTCGGCCTTGTACCGACCGGCGGGTCGGACTATCACGGCCTGCGCAAGCCGGACATCGCCCTCGGCTCCGGTCGGGGGGATCTGTGCGTGCCGTATGCCTATCTCGCGGGCGTCAAGGCTCTTGCCGGGCGCGGATGTGTGTGATACACGAACAGAATCCAGTCGTTTTTCGATTTTTTTCCGGAGGTGGTTTTTTTGAAAACACTTCTGCGCCCCTACGAGGGCACACAGCCGTACATCTTCGTCAGCTATGCGCACAAGAACGATGCGGCCGTGCTCGAGATCATCGGCACGCTGCAATCGCGCGGCTTTCGCGTCTGGTATGACGAGGGCATCGAGGCCGGCAGCGAGTGGCCGGAGAGCATTGCGTCGCACCTCGAGCGCGCGCAGCTCGTGCTGGCGTTTTTGTCCCCGGCGTATCTGCAGTCTGACAACTGCCGCAAGGAGATGCACTATGCCCTGACGAAGAAAAAGCCGGTCATCAACGTCTACCTCGAGCAGACGGAGCTCTCCCCGGGCATGGAGATGCAGATCGGCAACCTCTTCGCGCTCATGAAATATACCTACCCGAGCGAGGAATATTTCTATGACAAGCTCTTCTCGGCCGAGCTGCTCGATGCGGACAAATTTGCGGGCGAAGCGCCGGAGCTGCCGCCCGAGGCGCCCGCCGCGCCGCCGCGGGCGAAAAAGAAGAAAGAGAAAAAGCCGCGCGCCGAAAAGCCCCGCCGGGAAAGACCCGCCAAAGCGCCGAAGCCGGAGCGCGCGAAGAAAAAGCGCGGCATCGCGGCGGCGATCATCGCGGTCGTGCTCGTCGGCTGCCTGATCGCGGCGGGCATCGTCGGCCACTTCACGGGCCTGCTCTACCGCTTTACGGCCAAGACCGTCGCGGTGCAGACGCTGCCGGACGACACGGTGGCCGCATTCCAGAACCCCCTGCTTGAGCAGGCCGCGCGCGATTATGCCGGAAAGCCCGAGGGCGAGCTCACGGTCGCAGACCTCAAGGGGCTCACGGCACTGTACGTCTGCGGCGACCGGTACTGGTTTGCCGCCCCGCAGCGGAGCGTGGAGGCCGCGGCCGCCGGCATTGAGACGGCGGAGGTCGTCGACCCGTCCGGCCAGAGCGTCACCGTGCAGCGCGGGGACATCCGCGAGCTGTCCGACCTCGCGTATTTTCCGAGCCTGCGCGAGGTCTCGCTTGAATTCCAGTCGCTGACCACGCTCGGCAGCCTGCCCGCCTGCGGCGTGGAGGTGTTCGATGTCAGCGCCAACCGGCTCACGAGCCTGGCGGGCATCGAGCAGCTGCCGAAGCTCACGGCGCTGCTGGCCGACGGCAACGCCGTCACGGATCTGACCGGGCTCGGCCGCTGCCTGAATGTGCGCACGCTGCACCTCAACGGCGCAAACGTGTCGGAACTGTCCGAGCTGCGCGCGCTGACAAAGCTGCAGGACATCACGCTCTCGCACTGCACGCGCAGCGAGCTGCTGATCCCGCTGCACAAATCCTCGCTCACGCGCGTCACGCTTGTGGACTGCGACCTGCGCGGCGATTTCTTCCACAGCTTTGACCGCGAGCGGGCGATCACATCGCTCACGCTCATCCGCTGCGAGCTCGACAGCACGTCCGGTCTGGATGGCTTCACCGGGCTCACGGAGCTGACGCTGCGCGGTGTTTCCGGTGCGCTCGACTGGTCGGCGCTCAGCAGCCTGCCGCTGCAGACGGTCACGACCGATGCCATGCAGGCCGATGCCATCCGCTCCTCCGGCACGACGGCGACCGTCACGGTCACGGATTGAGCGCCGGGCATGATTTCAAGAAAAGCAGCCCTCCCGGATCGGGAGGGCTGCTTTTGTCTGCGGCGGTGCGATCGTTTTCTCCTTGCGGCAGCAGTACCGTTCGGCGGTGCCTTCTCCTCGCGGGGAGGGCTTGAAAAGTGCGCAGCAAATCTCCCGCAAACGGAAAACACCCCTGCCGGAACGGACAAACCGGCAGGGGTGTTTCCATAGGAGAAATGGAGTTGGAAAAAGGAATTATCATGTTGCTTGGAGAGAATTTGCGTGGTTGTCGGCGCACTGCAAAAATCGTGTGCGGTCACGAAAAATTGCACTTGCTATCTGACAGTGCCCATTATATAATGCCGGTATAGATAAGTAAAGCAAATAATTCTGATAGTTAAATTAGCGTTTCTTATTCGTGAGGGGTGCTTATGAACCGGTATATCGCATTTTTGAAGGTCTTTGAGCGCAACAGCTTTTCCGACGCGGCGCGCGATCTCGGCTACACGCAGTCGGCCGTGAGCCAGATGATCAAGTCGCTGGAGGAGGAGCTGGGCGTGACGCTGCTGGTGCGTTCGCGCTCGGGCGTGACGCTCACCTATGAGGGACGGCACCTGCTGCCGTACATCCGCGACACGGTCAACGCCTACCGTATGCTCCAGTCGCAGGCGGCGGGTTTCAGCGGTCTGGAACAGGGCACGATCCGCCTCGGCACGTTTACGAGCGTGTCGAGCTACCTGCTGCCGCCGGCCATGGAGCGCTTTCGCCGCCTGCACAGCGGCATCCGCTTCGAGCTCTATCAGGGGCTGTATTATGAGATCGAGGACTGGGTGCGCGAGGGCGTGGTCGACTTCGGCTTCACGGATATGCTGCGCACGACCCCGTTTCCGTGCGAGCCGATCTATCAGGACACCATGCTCGCCGTGCTGCCCGAGGGGCATCCGCTGGGCGAGAACATCTTCATTCAGGTCGACGAGCTCGCGGCTGAGCCCTTCATTCTCCTGGAGGAGGGGCGCGGCGGCGGCTGCATCCGTGACCTGCTCACGCGCCATCCGCAGATCAACGTCCAGTATCGCGTGGCCGACGACTACACGATCCTGAACCTGGTCGAGAACAACCTCGGCGTGTCCATCCTGCCGGAGGCGGTGCTGCGCCGCAGCGGCCGGCGCGTCATCGCGCGCCGTCTCTCGCCGGAGCTGCAGCGAACCGTCGGCGTCGTCTATAAGCAGAAGACCGGCCTGTCCACCGCCGGACAGATGTTTCTCAGTGAGCTCAAGGCGTCCATCCCAACGGCGCACGGCTGAATTTTTTACGCGCGTGTGTTTACACGGCCGCCTGGTTGTGCTATCTTAAACGGTGCATTTTGATCAAACCGTGTCCGATGGATGATACCTTATTTAAATAAGGCGGCAAGGCGGCGCGGCGGGAAGGAGCGGATCGGATATGAGTCTGACGGGCGCTGTTGTCAACGCGCTGGCCATTGCGGGCGGCGGGGCGATCGGCCTGCTGTTTCGGCGGGGCATCCCCGAGCGCGTGAGCAAAACGGTCATGGTCGGCCTTGGGTTGTGCGTGCTGTATATCGGCATTTCGGGTGCGAGTGTGTGCCGGAGCATCCTGATTGTCATCGTGTCCATGACGCTCGGCGCGGCGGTCGGTGCGCTGCTGAACATCGACGGCTCGATCCACCGCCTTGGCAACTGGGTCGAGGCGCACGTTCACCGGCATGAGGGCGGCCCGTCGCTGGCCGAGGGGTTCGTCACGGCGAGCCTCCTGTGCTGCATCGGTGCGATGGCGGTCAACGGCTCGCTCGACGCCGGCATCCGCGGCGACAACAGCATCCTGTTTACCAAGTCGATGATCGACCTCGTCTTCTGCGCCATGATGGCCACGACGCTCGGCGCGGGCGTGATGCTCGCGGGCGCGGCGGTGCTCGTGGTCGAGGGGACGCTCACACTGCTGGCCGGGGCGATCGCGCCGCTGCTCTCGGAGGCGGCGGTCGCAGACCTCACGTGCGCGGGTTCTCTGCTCGTGGCGGCCATCGGTCTCAACCAGACCGGCGCCACGAAGATCAAGGTGGCGGACTATCTGCCGGCGCTGCTGTTCGTGCCGGTCATCCGCTGGCTCGTGGGGCTGCCGGTGTGGCAGCAGCTCGCCGCATTGTTTTGAGGGATACTATTTATAAATAGGAAAGCGGCGCTTGCGGCAGCTTCCTGATTTGTATATTTTGGCGTTGTATGTGGGCGAAAAATCGCGTGGGAAGGCTTGCCTTTTCAGCGCTTATATGTTACAATCCTCTTTCCCGCGGGAAGAAAGGGTGTGGCACATGGATTTCTGGCTCAACCAGGCGCTGGGTCTGCTCGGCAGCCTGATCGTGTTTATCTCGGTGCAATTCAATAACCGCCGTGTCATCCTCGCGGCGCAGGCGGCCGCCTGCCTGATGTGGATCGTGCACTATGGGCTGCTCGGCGCGATGACTGCCGCGACCATCAACATTTTGTCGTTCGCGCGCAGCGTCGTGTTTTACTTCAACGACCGCAAGTGGGCCAAGAGCCGCGCGTGGCTGTGGGCGTTTCTGGTGCTGTACGTCGTCAACACCATCCTCACATGGGACGGACCGAGGAGTCTGCTGCCCGGCATCGCCATGAGCATGACGACCATCGCGCTCTGGACGCGCGATATGCGCCGCACGCGCCTGCTCTATCTGACCAATTCGCCGTTCTGGTTCACGTATGACATCCTTGCGCGCTCGTATTCGTGTATGGTCATCGAGGCCATTGCCTTCGTGTCCTACGTCGTGGCCGTGTGGCGGTTCGATATCAAAAAGCAGCCGCAGACATGATCGCGCGTGCCAAAAAGCGTTTTGGCACGCGCTCAAACGAGACCCACTGCGTTGGGCTCTCGTTTGAAGGGACTGCAGCTCGCTGCATCGCACGAGCTGTGCACCGTCGGCGCACAACTCGCACGTTTGCGAGCCGAAATGTATTTTCTCCGACGTACACGCCGCCGGAGAAAATGATTGGACTTACTTTCGCCGCTTCGGCGGCGAAACTCTGCGAGGCTTTTGACAAGCAATTAGGGGCGGACGCCGCATGGCGTCCGCCCCTGTGTTCGTTTTTCAGGTTCTCGATGGATTTGCTTTTACCACGTCAGCGCATCGTCAAAGTCCACGAGGTCGGGGCGCACCGGCTCCTCGCCCATGACGGTCTGCATATAGAGGTTGACCTGACGGCGCATATCGCGCTTGGAGATCGTGCGCGAATCGAGCAGATCCTGTGCGACCCAGAGCATATGCACGCCGCGCGCGGCCGCCTGCTCCTCAAACACGCCGCGCAGACCGTCCATGCCCTTGCAGGAGATCTGGTCATACATGAGCACCATGTCGGCATTGTACTGCTTGCAGACGACCCACAGCTCGTCGAGCACGTTTGCGTAGCCGCCCTTGGTGTGCTTGCGCATGGTGGTGCGCTGGTAGCTGCGCGCGAGATCGGCCAGCGCCCGGTCGGGGTCCTCGGTGTCGATGATGATGTCGGAGATGAGCGACTCCATGCTCGCCACGACGTTGATGCCCCAGCAGTTTTCCGCCCAGACGGAAAAGTCGGGATAGAAGTTTGCCGGACACGACCACTCGACGCACCGGTGGCGCATTGCGGGCGCGCAGGGCTTTTTCTGCCGGTAGCCGCGCATCATGATGCGGTTGACGCGGCGGTCGGTGTCGAGAAAGCGCGGGTCCATGCCGCCCGAGAGATGATAGAAAAACATACGGTAGATCCAGAAGGTCTCGCCGGTCATCTGCGGATAGGGCGTGCGGTTGACCTCCCACTTCTGCAGCTCGTACTCCGTCTCACGGTTGTAGACCTTCATGGCCTTGAAAAACGCGTCCCAGTCGAAGGTCTCGCCGGTCTGCTCCTCGATGAAGCGGATGAGCCCCCGCAGCTCCTCGACGGCGTAATCCTGCACCGCGTCCTCGTTGTAGCGGATGGGCACGCCGTAATAGTACGTCGGGAGGTTAAAATACCGGTCCTGATACGCGGTCGTGGCGACGCTGCCGTCGCACGGCATATTGCAGGCGACAAAGCACGTGCCGAGCTTGGGGTACTCGTCGCGCAGGGCGCAGCCGGCCTCGGCCGAGGGCAGGGGGCAGACGTCGGCCGGGATGCCGAAGTTTTCGGCCGCGTCGAGATACGGCGGGGTGATCTGCTGGTTGAGGATCGAGCACAGAAACACCGGCAGCACCTGCGCCGGCAGGTAGATGAGGTTCGGGAAGCCGGCCATGATCTGCCCGGGGACGAGCTCGTCAAAGAGCACGATCTTTTTCGAGAGCTTGTTGCCGGGATGAAAATGCTCGTCGGCCACGAACGAGATCCGCAGCAGGTCGGTGGCCTTTTTCACGATGCGGTCATATTGGGCGCGCGCCATGCGCAGCTGGTTGCCGCGCATACCGAGCGTGCCGCGGTCGACAAAGTTCGGATAGGTCAGGTAGGTGGAAAACCACTGGTAGCGAAACAGCGCGCGCACGGCCGAAACCGGACACTTGGCCACAAAGACGATCATGTCCTTCCAGCACTTGAGCCACATATAGAAGTCAAACGCCGTGTCGCGCACGCCGCGCAGCTCGCGGTAGCGAAACCGTCCCTTTTCCGGGTCGAAGCGGTAGGTGTAGTCATTGACGTGGCGGAGAAATTCCCGCAGGGAGCGTTTTTGTTCACCCATGGTCACTTGCCTCCTCTCTGCGTCTGGAGCTGCTTGATCTCCAGACTCTCGACGAATGCCTGCACGCGCGTGCGCAGCTGGCCGCTGCCGCCGGTGGCGTTCTGGCGGTCGACCGCGACGGACGGGATGCCGAATTCGCGCGTGACGACGTGGCTTGCCAGTGCGCGCTCATAGCCCCAGTATTCGCAGAACTTGAGCTGCTCGTACAGCACACCCTGCGCGTGATACTCTGCGCACAGGTCGCGCACGAGCTGCCAGCGGCCGTCGACCTTCTCGCGCTGCATGAAGCGCGGGCACTGACTGGTGTTGAGGTAGTGGCGCGCGATGCTCTCGAGCACCGGCAGGTCGGGGTCGAGATGAATTTCCTCGCGCCCCGGCGTCGAGCCGAAGCAGAAACGGTCGACCACGACGAGCGCGCCCGCATCCTCGACGAGCTTGGTGAAGCCGGGGTCGTCGATCTCGCTGCCGACGACGGCGATCTTCACGCGAAAGCGCGGCTTCACATCGGGCTCGCGCTGGCGCAGCTCCTCGAGTGTCTCGCGCAGCTTGTCGACGATGAGATATTTCGGGCAGCAGTAGCTCACAAGGTTCAGGATGTGGTACTCATAGCCCGTGATGCGCGGGTTTTCCTCCTTGCGGAATTGACCGATCTCAGTCAGGATGCGGCAGACCTCGTTGTGCTCGGCGACCGCCCTGCGCAGCGCATCGTCCGACACGTCCACGCCGTAGACCTCCTGCAGCGGCGTGAGCACTTTGCGCCGGAGCTGGTCGACATAGTGGCGCACGGTGTTTTCCGTGACCTTGAAGGGCATGTCGAGAAAGGTCACGAAAAACTGCTCATTGTCCACGAGCTGCAGCAGCTCGAAGTGCTCGAGCGCGCGGTTCATCTCCGAGCACGTCTCCGTGCCCATCAGGCCGGACAGGAAGTTGTAGCCGCCCTCGATGCCGCGCTCCAGCAGCGACTTGCAGTAGTCGCAGATGAAGTTCGACATGTAGTACGACGAGATGTCCAGCGACCCCGTCAGCGGTGCGCGCAGGCGCACCGAAAAGCAGTTTCCGGTGTTGAGCAGCACCTCCGGCATGTGGTAGCAGGTGTAGGCCAGCGCGTGCTTCCCCTCGGCACACGCCTGCTGTACGAGCGCGTTGTTGGCACTCTCGAGCAGCTTTTCAAATTCGTAAAGATGCTTCAGGTCTTTCAATCTACGCTTCCCTCCATGTGAAAAAATTCGCATTTGGATGGTCACATTATACGACGATGTGTCCGATGCCGCAATAGTTTTTGGACAGTTTTCTGGAAAACGTGCAAAAATTGACCCGTGGTTTCGCGCGCACTGTGGTATAATGGGCGCAGAAAGGTTACAGGAGGTGGCGATATGAAGCCCCAGTTTGCCAATGTGTTCAACGTCTCGGTCAACGACAACCGCTCGGAGTGCTCGCTGAGCTTCTACCATATGTATGTGCAGCACAACTACACGCCCCAGCCAAAGGGACTGATCGATATGCCGGAAAAGACGGTCGATGAGGTCGCGAGCATCATGCTCACGCGTGACGGTGCGCACGCGCTCACGCGCCTGCTCATCCAGAGCTTCGGCATGCCGGAGGACAAGGCATGAGCGCGCCGCAGATGCTGCGCCCCGGGCGCTACCGCCACTTCAAGGGCAGGGAGTATGAACTGCTGTTTGTCGCCACGCATTCGGAGACGCTCGAGCCCATGGTCGTCTACCGCGCGCTCTATGGGGAGCGGGGCATCTGGGTGCGCCCCGCCGCCATGTGGGACGAGCAGATCGAGCGCGACGGGCAGGTCGTGCGCCGCTTTACTTACATCGGGGACTGAATTGCGGGCAGAAGCAGCGCGCCGGATCAGATGATCCGGCGCGCTGCTGCGTTTGTGTTTGTGTATTTAAATAAGGTGCTGTGCGCGGCAGAGCGCTGCGTATTTGCCGTCGCGCGCGATGAGCTCGGCGGGTGTGCCCTGCTCGCAGACATGCGCGCCGTCGATCACGGCGACGCGGTCGGCGCCCTGTACGGTGCTCAGCCGGTGGGCGATGATGATGCACGTGCGGCCGCGGGCGAGCGTGTCGAGCGCGTTCTGGATGCGCTGCTCGGTCACGGAGTCGAGCGCGCTCGTGGCCTCGTCGAGGATGAGGATCTGCGGGTTTTTCAGAAACAGGCGCGCGATGCTCAGCCGCTGCTTCTGTCCGCCGGAGAGCATGACGCCGCGCTCGCCGACATAGGTGTCGTAGCCGTCGGGCATGGCGCGGATCTCGCGGTCGATCTCGGCGTAGCGCGCGGCCTGCTCGATCTCGGCGTCGGTGGCGTCGGGGCGGCCGTAGCGGATGTTTTCGCGGATGGTGTCGGCAAAGAGGAAGACCTCCTGCTGCAGCACGCCGACGCAGCGGCGCAGCGACGCCTGCGTCACGGTGCGCACGTCGATGCCGTCGATGCATACCGAGCCGGACGTGACATCGTAAAACCGCGGCAGCAGCTGGCACAGCGTCGTCTTTCCGCCGCCCGACGGACCGACGACGGCCAGCGTTTCACCCGGCGCAATGTGCAGATCCACGTGCGAGAGCACGGTCGCGCCCTCAGCGTAGTCGAAGCTCACGTCGTTATAATCCACCTGCCCGCGCACCGGCGGCAGGGGCCTGGCGTCCGGCGCGTCGGCAATGTCGGGCTGCACGCGCATCAGCTCCAGAAAGCGCTGGAAGCCGGCCGTGCCGTCGGTGAACACCTCCATGAAGTTGACCAGTGTGCGGATGGGGGAGATGAACGTCGTCACGTACAGCGAGAACGTGATGAGGTCGATGTAGTCGATCTGGCCGCGCATGATGTACGCGCCGCCGAGCGCGATGACCACGACCTGCATGGCCGACATCGTAAACTCCATCCCGCCCTGAAACACGCCCATGGCGCGGTACCAGTCGGTCTTGCTGTGCTTGTAGCGGTCGTTGCAGGCGAGAAACTTCTCGCGCTCGACGGCCTCGTTCGTGAACGCCTTGGCTGTGCGCACGCCGGAGATGCCGGACTCGATGACGGTGTTGATCTCGGCCTGCCGGCGCTTGACGGCGACGTTTGCGTCGTTCATGCGCTTGCGCTGGCGGATCGTGATCCACAGCGACAGCGGCACGAGCAGCAGCAGCACGAGCGCAAGCTGCCAGCAGATCGGCGCCAGGATCGCAAGCGCGCCGCCGAGCGTGACCACCGCCGTGAGCAGATACTCCGGCCCGTGGTGCGCCAGCTCCGTAATGGAAAAGAGGTCGCTTGTCATGCGGCTCATGAGCACGCCCGTGCGATTGCAGTCAAAGAAGCGGAAGCTCATCGTCTGCAGATGCTCAAAGAGCTCCTGACGCATATCCGCTTCGATGAGCACGCCGCATTGGTGGCCGATGACGGTCACAGCGTATTTGAACACGGCCTTGAGCAGGTATGCTGCCAGAAGCGCCGCCATGATGGCGAAGAATGTGCGGAACAGTCCCAGCGGCAGCAGATTCTGCATCGCCTGCCGCGAGACATAGGGAAACGCCAGATCCGCCAGACATGAGAGCAGCGAAAAGAGCAGATCGAGCGCAAACAGCCGCCGGTGCGGCCGGTAAAAAGTCAAAAACAGCCGCAGCGGGCGGCCGGAGCAATCACGTTGCATGGGGACATCTCTCCTTCCCGGACAGTTTATCCGTTTCGGCGGTGTGTGTCAAGCGGCGGTTTTGGGATTGACCCGCCGCCGGAAACGTGATACCATAATTTCGGCCATTTTGTGCCGAGAACTGTCACTGAGGATGTGGGGATACGATGCGAAAAGCTCTCAAAACCGTTTTATGTGTCGCGCTCATTCTGGCGCTGACCGCCATCGTCGCGCTGCGTGTGCTGCCGCCGATGGATACTCCGGCGCAGTCCGCCGCCGCAACGCCCACGCCGATCGTGCCCGCTGCGCCCACGCCCACGCCCGAGCCGGACAATGGCCTGCCGAAGGTCAACACCGGCAGCTGGGAGCTCACGCTCGTCAACGCGCAAAACCCGATCGGCGAGGCCGTACCGGAGGACTTGGCGGAGCTGGAGGGCGGCCGGTATTTTGACGGCCGCGCCGTGGACGCGCTCAAGGAATTCATCGCCGCCGCGCGTGCCGAGGGGCTGAGCGTGTGCCTGTCGAGCACGTACCGCAGCTACAGCGAGCAGTCGTACCTCTTCACCCGCAAGGTCGGGCAGTGCGGTGGTGACGAGGCCGCAGCCGCCCGCATCGTTACCCGTCCCGGCACGAGCGAGCATCAGCTCGGCCTGTGCGCCGACATCACCGACAAGTTCTATGAGGTCAAGACACGCGATCTGGAAAAGACCGCCCTCTTCCAGTGGATGTATGCCCACTGTCAGGAATACGGCTTCATCCTGCGCTATCCCGCCGACAAGGAAAGCGTCACCGGCGTCATGTACGAGCCGTGGCACTTCCGCTATGTCGGCAAAGAGGCGGCGGCGTACATCATGGAAAACAACCTCTGCCTTGAGGAATTTCTGGATCTGTATAAATGAAGGCTTCCCGGGCGCTTCCTGCAGGAAGCGCCCGGTCATTTGTGCGTTGTGCTGCAAAGCAATATGTAAAATATGTGTAAACTGTTGAAAAGTCGCTTGCAATCCTGCAAATCATCTGCTAAACTGAGAGCAACTGAAAAAGAAAGGAGCGTGATAACGTTATGCGTACCAATCAAGTCCAGGACCTGGACGACCTGATCTTCTCGGATGTCAGCTGGGAACCCAGCAGCAAGTGAGAAGCCATAGAGCCGGATGACGCCACGCCAAGCGCGTGGATTTTTTATATTTAAAATACGAAACCTGCCGGCCTCCGCGCGAAAAATGGTTGCAATTTTCGCAGCCGTGTGCTACGAATATAGCACAACCAAAAAGGAGGCTGATCTCTATGGCATTCATCCGCAAGCTCCCCGATGTGCCCGAGCGCCTTGAGCACCTCAAAGGCGGTGCCGGCCATCTCGAGCGCTATGCTATCCTCTCTCCGGAGGAGATGCTCGGCGCCGGTACGGTCTGCGCCCGCATGGTGCTGCAGCCCGGCTGCGAAGTCGGCGAGCATACCCACCACGGCAACTATGAAGTGTACTACTTCCTCTCCGGGCATGGCACGTACCGCAGCAACGGTGAGACGACGACCGTGGACGCCGGTACCGTGACCTTCACGGGTGACGGCGAAAGTCATTTCCTGCGCAACGACGGCGACACGCCGCTGGAGTTTCTGGCCCTCGTGCTCAATCTCCCCGCGCAGGCATAAAGAAAAGCCTTCCCCTTGGTGGGGAAGGCTTTTCCTTTAAAGCCGATCAGCGGACATCCGTCGGATGTCCGCTGATCTTACATATGTGCTTACTTGCTCTTGATGTACGCGTCGATGGCAGCCGCGGCCTTCTTGCCGGCGCCCATCGCCTTGATGACGGTGGCTGCACCGGTGACGGCGTCGCCGCCGGCGAACACGCCGTCCTTCATGGTCGTCACGGTGTCGTCCTTGACGACGATGCCGCCGCGATCGCTGTACTCGAGGTCCGGCGTCGCCTTGCGCAGCAGCGGGTTGGGGGAGGTGCCCAGCGCCATGATGACGGAATCGCAGGCCATCTCAAACTCGCTGCCCGGCACTTCGATCGGACGGCGGCGGCCCTTCTCGTCGGGCTCGCCGAGCTCCATGCGGATGCACTTGAGGCCGCGGACCCAGCCGTTGTCGTCGGCAAGGATCTCGACGGGGTTGCACAGCAGGTGGAAGTTGATGCCCTCTTCCTTTGCGTGCTCGTACTCTTCCTTGCGGGCGGGGATCTCCTCCTCGCCGCGGCGGTACACGACCGTCACGTCCGCACCCAGACGCTTGGCGCAGCGCGCGGCGTCCATGGCGACATTGCCGGCGCCGACGACGGCCGTCACGTGGATGGGCATGAGCGGGGTGTCGTAGCGCTCGTCATAGGCGTGCATGAGATTGATGCGGGTGAGGAACTCGTTGGCGGAGAACACGCCGCAGTAGCTCAGACCCGGGATGTTCTGGAACTTCGGCAGACCGGCGCCCGAGCCGATGAACACGGCCTCGTACTTCTCGTCGCCGAGGAGGTGGTCGGCGTCCTTGCCGAGCAGCTCGTCGATGCTCATGCACTTGCCGATGGTCGCGTCGCACACGATGTTGACGCCCATGGCCACGAGCTTGTCGATCTCCTTCTGCACGATGGCCTTCGGCAGACGGAACTCGGGAATGCCGTAAGCCAGCACGCCGCCGGCCTTGTGGAAGTGCTCGTAGACGGTCACGTCGTAGCCGAGCTTGGCCAGGTCGCTCGCGCAGGCAAGGCCGGACGGGCCGGAGCCGATGACCGCGACGCGGTGGCCGTTGGTGGCGATCTTCTCGGGCATCTCGTCGGCGTTCTCGCGGTTCCAGTCGGCGACGAAGCGCTCCAGACGGCCGATGCCGACGGGCTCGCCCTTGATGCCGCGCACGCACTTGCTCTCGCACTGCTTCTCCTGCGGGCAGACACGGCCGCAGATGGCGGGCAGGGAGCTGTCCTCAAGGATCTTGTGGTAAGCGCCCTTGAAGTCCTGCTCACGGACGCAGGCGATGAACTGCGGGATCTTGACATTGACCGGGCAGCCGGACATGCAGGCCGGGCGCGGGCAATTCAGGCAGCGGTTGGCCTCATCGACCGCCATCTCGACGGTGTAGCCAAGCGCGACTTCTTCAAAGTTTTTGTTGCGGACGTTCGGATCCTGTTCCGGGATCGGATTTTTCGTGGGAGACATATTCGCCATGATTACTTCTCCTCCTTTTCGCGTGCGGCTTCCTCGGCGTCGGCCATGGCCTGCAGATTGCAGTAGTGGTGGCGGCGCTCGAACACCTTCTGCTCCTGTGCCTCGTAGATCTTGGAGCGGGCGATCGCCTCGTCAAAGTCGACAAGGTGGCCGTCAAACTCCGGCCCGTCGACACAGGTGAACTTCATCTTGCCGTCCACGGTCAGGCGGCAGCCGCCGCACATGCCGGAGCCGTCGATCATGATGCAGTTCATATCGACCATCGTGGCCACGCCGTATTCCTTCGTGATCTGGCACACGAACTTCATCATCGGCAGCGGGCCGATGCAGATGCAGTGGTCATACTGCTTGCCCTCGGCCTTGGCCTTCTCCAGCAGCTCCTTGAGCTTGACGGTGGTGAAGCCCTTCTCGCCGTAGGTGCCGTCGTCGGTCATCATGTACAGATGATCGCAGCAGGCGCGCATCTCTTCCTCGAGCACGACGATGCCCTTGGTGCGGAAGCCGGCGATGATGTCGACATCGCAGCCGAGGCGGTGCGCCTCCTTGGCCTGCGGCCATGCGATGGCGCAGCCCGAGCCGCCGCCGACAACAACAACCTTGTGCATATTGTCAAACTCGGCAGGGTTGCCGAGCGGACCGACGACGTCTGCCACATAGTCTCCGGCCTTCTTGCCAGCGAGCAGAGCCGTCGTGCTGCCGACGCGCTGCATGATGACCGACACGGTGCCGGCCTCGCGATCATAAGAAGAGATCGTGATGGGCATGCGCTCGCCGAACTCATCGACGCGGAACATCAGGAACTGACCCGGCTGTGCCTTGCGGGCAACGAGCGGGGCCTCAAACGTGACGCGGAACATATTGTCAGATAATCTCTCGTTATTCACGATTTTGAACATGAAAATCACCTCAAGGCATTATTATAGCGGAATCGGAAAAGTTGCACAAGAGAGAAACGAAAAATCTAAATTTTAACAGGCAAAACGACAAAAAACCGTGAACCTGCACAAAGATTTACATACTTTTCTGAGCAGAAAGACAAGCACCCGCGGCGTGAAAACGAACGCCGCGCAGCACTGCTTTCCTTGAAAAAGGGAGAAAAAGAGAGAAAATACAAAAACAGAAACGCCGCCTGTCCCGGCTTATCAAAAAGGCCTCGCAGAGTTTGCGCCCGCAGGCGCAAAGAAGTCCAATCATTTTCTTCGGCGACATGTGCGGC
>OOBV01000348.1_pt1 | contig 45472 bp, 37 predicted proteins | sample 1671731 | NCBI WGS metagenome assembly OOBV01 (sample SAMN06348186, study PRJEB24527) | human gut metagenome | biome: human gut; feature: ankylosing spondylitis patient; material: feces | host: Homo sapiens | place: China | collected 2015-10
AGCTCATGAGCATTGCCATGAAGCCCCTGTGCGCTCCGCCGTTCCCGCTGGACTACATCGAGGAAATGACCGCCTTGATGGGCGGCGATGGACGGATGCGGTAAGCCGCAGCCAAAAACGAAAAGGTCGCTGTGCCGGAGAAGGCATGAAAAAGTACAAAGATAGGGGAGAGTGCTTCGATGGACTATATCAGAGTTACCAAAGAAAACATCGACAGGGAACACATCTGTTGTGCCATGTCCGGCAAACAGAGCCTTGCCAAAAAAGAATGGCTCAAGCAGCGCTTTGAGGAGGGACTTGTTTTTTACCGCAGTGCAGAGCGCGGCAAATGCTTTATCGAGTACATCCCGGCAGAAAACGCATGGGTACCCATTGATGCAGCAGGCTGGCTTTATATCAACTGTCTGTGGGTCTCCGGTTCCTTGAAAGGTCACGGCTATTCCAGCGAGCTGCTGGAAGAATGCCTTCGGGATGCCAAGGCGCAGGGAAAAAACGGCGTTTGCATTCTGTGTGCCGAGGGGCGCAAACGGGAGTTTCTCGCCGACCCCAAGTTTTTGACCCATAAGGGATTCAAGGTCTCAGACATCTCCGATTGCGGTATCGACCTCATGTGTCTGCCCCTTGCAGAGAATGCCCGGCCGCCAAAATTCAAGGACTGTGCCAAGCATCCAAAGGTGGAGGAAAACGGCTTTGTCCTCTACTATACCGACCAGTGCCCCTACACCTATTATTGGGTGCCAAAGGTGCAGGAGGCTGCAAAGGAACATGGGATCCCGTTCAAAGCCATCCACATCACCGAGAAAGAGACGGCCCAGAATGTACCCGCACCTGTCACAACATACGCATTGTTCCGGGATGGCAAATTTGTGACCCAGAGCATCCAGTCGGACAAGAAATTTTTGAAATTAGCGGCAGAATAATTGAATCAGGCAAGACGCCAGACGCTCAGACGCAGTGCCGCCCATAGAGTGGGGGCGCGCTGCGTTTTTATTTTGGAGGATTTTATATGGAAGAAATTGTTGTGTATGTTCCCGGAAAGGGCGGTTCGGCACAAGAGGCCGAGCATTATAAAGCCCTATTCCCTAATTGTGAAGTAATTGGTTTCGACTACCACGCACGATCTCCATGGGAAGCCACGGAGGAATTTTCCGGATTTTTTGCGGCAGTGCGGAAACGCTGCGGGAAGCTCACACTGGTGGCAAATAGCATTGGTGCGTTTTTATCTTTGTCCTCGTTGAATGAGAAATTGGTGGACACCGCTTATTTTATTTCTCCAGTAGTTGATATGGAGCAACTGATTTGCAACATGATGCAATGGGCTGACGTCTCCGAAGCAGAACTTGCAGAGAAACTGGAAATTCCCACAACATTTGGAGAAACGCTGTCGTGGAAATATCTCTGCTATGTCCGAGAGCATCCGATTTCATGGAAAATCCCTACCCGCATTTTGTATGGGGAAAAGGATGCTCTGACCTCCATGGAAACCATAAAAGCCTTTGCGGAAAAGAACAACGCAGAGCTGACCGTTATGCCGGGCGGAGAGCACTGGTTTCATACAAAGGAGCAGATGCAATTTCTGGATCACTGGATAAAGAATAGGAGACCCTGCAATGAAACAGAAAATAAGGACGGCTTCGCTTCTCCTGCTGATGGTTCTGGGAACCGGGCTGGTAGCTTGCCCTGCCTGCAGCAGGGCCGTGCTGTTCGAATCCCTCTAGGTCCCAAAGCCAGCGTTTGACTTATGTGTACGCAAAAGAAAAGCAGCAGCGTTAAAATTACGCTGCTGCTAAAAGTGGACCTAGAGGGATTCGAACCCTTGACCTCTCGGATGCGAACCGAACGCTCTCCCAACTGAGCTATAGGCCCATATTTGTTTTTCGGAACGAGAACAGTGTAACTCTTTTAGAAGGATTTGTCAAGGACTTTTCACCCAGGCGGCCTGCGGGGAATGACCGGGTGGATCTGCCGCGCCGTTTCTTATAAAAACGGCAGATCCTTTCGTAAAAATAACAGTGGCTCTCAGAGAAAAAGCGTGCTACAATAATGCTGAGACTTTCGTACATAAAAAGTCTATCACCCAAAGTCAGGAGGACAACGGTTATGGAATTTACTAAGGTCGTTGCAGAGCGTTATTCCTGCAAGAATTTCAGCACACGTAAGGTAGAAGCCGAGAAGCTGACGGAGATCCTGGAAGCGGGTCGGCAGGCCCCGACCGCCAAGAATTCTCAGGAGCAGCGCATCTATGTGCTGCAGTCGGAAGAAAGCCTGGCAAAGCTCGACAAGTTGACGCCCTGCCGCTATGGCGCGCCTACCTGCCTTGTTGTGGCCTTCGATAAAAACAGCGTCTTTACTTATCCCGGCGGAAAGCGGGACTCCGGCATGGAGGATGCCGCCATCGTGGCGACCCACCTGATGCTGGCCGCCGCCAACGCAGGTGTGGACAGCTGCTGGCTCAACTTCTTCGATCCGGATGAGCTGGCCAAGGAACTGGGCTTGCCGGAAAATGAAGAGGTCCTGATGATCCTCGACCTCGGCTATGCCGCAGAGGGCGCAGGGCCGCTGGCAAACCACGGCTCAAGAAAGCCCCTGTCCGAGACGGTCGCATACCTGTAATACCAAAAAAACACCCGGAGATGCTTCCGGGTGTTTTTGCGCTATTGTCCGACGATGCGCCAGTGTTCGGGCCTGTTGTGATCGGTGGTCACGCCGTCGTCGGTATACATCCGGTAGGGCGCAGGCTGGCCGTCGGGCGCGAAGCACCAGAAGGTGAGGGCCGTATCGTCCAGCTGGGCGGTGTTGGCGGCGGGCTGTGCCACCGGTACGGTGTGGCCCGGACGGATGAAGAGCAGCACCTCGCCAAGTTCGCAGGGCAGATAGTGCCGCCCGGCGGGCAGAACTTCCTCATCGTAGTCGGAGACGCTGCGCAGACGCAGCATCTTCATCGTCTCAGGCAGATAGACCGTCCGGCCATGGGCGTTCTGGGTGTGGATGGGTGCGACCATCAGGCCCTCGCCAAGAAGCAGCTGGTCGTCCACCTCCCGGGCGTCGGGGTCGGCAGGGTAGTCAAAAGCCAGAGGCCGGAAGTAAGGTGCATCCTCAAGCGCGGCCTTCATGAACTCACTGTAGAGGTAGGGCAGGAGGGCGTACCGCAGATTCAGCATATTGCGGATGGCGGGCAGAACATCGGTAAAGCGGTAAAATTCCTGCTCTCGGCTCTCGGAGTCGGCGTGATTGCGCATGAGAGGGGTGAACAATCCGAACTCGAGCCAGCGGAGCGCCAGATCGGGGGTGGTGTCCTCACTGAAACCGCACAAATCGGCACCGCTGTAGAGGAAGCCGCACATCTGGACGGCAGGCATCATCTGGATGTTGGCCAGCAGCTGGCTCCACGAGGAGTGGTTGTCGCCCAGCCAGATCCCGCCCCACCGGTGGGCGCCGATGATGCTGCTGCGGCAGTAGAGCAGGGTGCGCTGGCCGGGACGCAGGGTCTGGAACGCCTCGCCGGCAGCCCGGGTCATGCAGCCGCCGTAGAGATTGTGGACGCGGTCGTGGCGCACCCGCCCGGCAGCGGTATCGTGGTAGAAACTGCGGTAGTCCTCGGGGGCATTCATCAGGCCCATCACCGAGCGCACCAGCCCGAAGAAATCGTTCTGGTCGAGGTTATCCTTCCGGCTCAGGGCGGCGGCATTCTCGAAGAAGGCTTTCAGCCGCTCAGGGGAGTAGAAGAGGGCAGGCTCGTTCATGTCGTTCCAGAAGCCCTCGATGCCGAGGTCGGTGAGCACCTTGTACTGCCTGCCGAACCACGCCCGGGCATCGGGACGGAGAAAGTCGGTGAAGTAGGCCTTGCCGGGCCAGACCGCCGCCACAAAGGGCGTGCCGTCTTCTTTGGTGCAGAAATAGCCCTTCTCGAGGCCCTCGCGGCAGACGGGGTCATTGTCGTCGCAGCGGATGCCTGCGTCGATGATGGGAACGAGCCGGATACCCTCGGCTTTCAGGTCGGCGGCAAGCTTGCCAAGGTCGGGGAAGCGGGCCTTGTCGATGGTGAAATCAGCGTAGGACTGCATGTAATCAATGTCCATGCAGATCATGTCCAGCGGCAGATCGTTGGCCTTGTACTGCGCGGCCACCTCCCGGATGTCGGCCTCCGTCTTGTAGCCGAAGCGGCTCTGGGCCAGACCGAACGCCCACTTGGGCGGGATATAGCTGGGGCCGATGAGTTGCCGGAACTCCTTTGCAACCTCTGCCGCTGTAGGGGCTGTGATGAGGTAGAGCGCATAGTTCGGCTCTGCCGTGGCGAAGCGGAGGGTGTCGTGGCGGGTATAGCCGATGTCGTAGCTCACTTTGCCCGGGAAATCGACGAAGATGCCGATGCATCCGCTGCCGTCGGCAGGGGAGATGAGCAGGAAATTGTGGGCGGCATAGTAGGAAAGCCGGTTTTCGCCGTGCTCACTCTCGTCGGTGTTGTTCGTCTCGTAGTGCCAGCCGCGCTTGTTGAGGCCCCGGGGCATCTCGCCCAAGCCATAGACGATGTCCTTCTCCTGCATGACATACTGCCAGCCATCGCCGTCCGGTGTCAGGTAAGGCACGGGGCCGGTCTCGGCGGGCAGGTCCAGCACGACGCTCTCGGTGGGAAAAGGCTTCCCGATGACAAAACGCTGTATCATAAACAGAGTGCTCCTCTCAGATGATCTTATGTCTATGGTACGCCGTCCGGCCCGGCGGGGCAAGAGAGAAAACCGTCAGAACGATACAACAAAACCAGCATTTTCGCCCGGGAATGCGGCCCGGGGCTTGTTTGGGCAGGGGAAAATGGTATATAATAAGTATATTCTAGGAATAAAAGGGAGAACCATCATGTATCAAAAAGGAATCAAGCGGCTGCTGGACGTGGTACTGTCGGCCTGCGGGCTGCTGGTGCTGTCGCCGCTGCTGCTTTTGCTCTGCCTTGCCATCAAGCTGGACTCGCCGGGGCCGGTGTTCTTCAAGCAGAAGCGGGTGGGCATCCATAAGAGCTATTTCAACATCCTGAAATTCCGCACCATGCGCATCGACACCCCCCACGACATGCCCACCCATCTGCTCCACGACCCGGAGCAGTATATCACCCGGGTGGGCCGTTTCCTGCGCAAGACCAGTCTGGACGAGCTGCCCCAGCTGTGGAATATCCTTGTGGGCGACATGGCGGTCATCGGTCCGCGCCCGGCCCTCTGGAACCAGTACGACCTGCTGGCCGAACGGGACAAGTACGGCGCAAACGACGTCCGCCCCGGCCTGACCGGCTGGGCGCAGATCCATGGCCGCGACGAGCTGGAGATCGCCGAGAAAGCGAAGCTGGACGGCTGGTATGTGGAGCATATGAGCTTCTGGCTGGACGTCAAATGCTTCTTCGGCACCATCAGGGCTGTGGCCGACCACGACGGCGTGGTGGAGGGCGGCACCGGGACGCTGCACGAAGAAGGAAAGTGATTCGTCCTTTCTCTTGATTTATCCCCCGAAAAGCGTATAATAAAACAGTACACAAGACACAGAAGGAGGATTTCCATGGAACGCACCTATATCAATGAGGTACAAAAGGAAATTGGCAGCACGGTCAAGGTGCAGGGCTTTATCGAGAACCTGCGCAACAGCAAATATATGGCCTTCATCGTGCTGAAGGATATTACCGGCAAACTTCAGATCACCGTCGAGAAGGAGAACCACCCCGAGCTGGTGGAAACCATCGACAAACTGACCCCGGACTCTGTCATCACCGTCACCGGCAAGGTGATGGAGAACGACTACGTCAAGATGGGCGGCATCGAGATGATCCCCGAGTCCATCGAGATCGAGAGCATCGCCGACGCGCTGCCCATCGTCCGCAAGGAGATCGCCGCCACCAAGAAGAAGAAGGCTGTGGAGCGTTCCAGCATCGACCAGCGCATCGACTACCGCTGGATCGACCTGCGCACCGATGAGAACCAGCTGATGTTCAAGGCACAGAGCTGCTTCGTCAACGCCATGCGTCAGTTCCTGCTCGAGCGCAGCTTCATCGAGATCCACACCCCGAAGCTCATCGCTGCCGCCAGCGAGAGCGGCTCTGAGGTGTTCAAGGTGGACTACTTCGACCGCAACGCCTATCTGGCCCAGAGCCCTCAGTTCTATAAGCAGATGGCTATGGCCGCCGGCTTCGAGCGCATCTTCGAGACCGGCCCCGTCTTCCGCGCGGAGAAGAGCTACACCAATAAGCACTCCACCGAGTTCTCCGGCTTCGACCTTGAGTTCAGCTACATCACCTCTTACAAGGACGTCATGAAGATGGAGGAAGAGCTTCTGACTGCCGGCCTGAAGGCCGTCAAGGAGCAGTACGGCGAGCAGATCAAGGAGCTGTTTGGTCTGGAAGTCGTCGTCCCCACCACGCCGTTCCCTGTGGTCAAGCTGGCCGACCTGTACAAGGGTCTGGAAGAGGAGTTCGGCTACACGGTCGATGAGAGCGAGAAGGGCGACCTGACCACCGAGGCCGAGCGCCTGAGCTACGACTGGGTCAAGAAGCACTACGGCCACGAGTTCCTGTTCATCACCGACTACTCCGCTGAGAAGCGTGCTTTCTACCACATGCGCGACGAGAACGGCGTGCCGCAGGGCTACGACCTCATCTGGCGCGGCGTGGAGATCACCACCGGCGCACAGCGTGAGCATCGCTACGACGTGCTGAAGAAGCAGGCAGAGGAGAAGGGCCTGGCCGATGATGTCAAGTTCTATCTGGAGTTCTTCCAGTACGGCTGCCCCCCGCACGGCGGCTTCGGTCTGGGCATCGACCGTCTGACCATGCTGCTCTGCGGCCAGTCCATCAAGGACGCCGAGTTCCTGTTCCGCGGCCCCAACCGTCTGACTCCGTAACCTCTTTCAGGCTCTCCCTTTGGGAGAGCTGGCGCAAAGCGCCTGAGAGGGCAAGGATGCGGACAGAGGATCGCAGGCGCGGCGATAGTATCATTCTGACAAAGAGCCTGCTTATCGCTGTGTGGAAACTCTTTTATACCGGGCTTGCCCTCTCCGTCACCTTCGGTGACACCTCTCCCAAGGGGAGAGGCTTACAGTAACAACAAAAGCCAGCGCACATTTCTCGTGCGCTGGCTTTTCTGCATCTTACAGCTTACTGGATGCCGGTGACCTTGTAGTCCTGTGCCTCGACGGCGTTCTTGAGCACGTCGTCGGCGACCTCGGCGTTCAGGGTAACGATGGCGGTGCCGGCCTCGTGGCTCACGACAGCCTCGTCCACCTCGGGCAGGGCTTCCAGAGCCTTCTTCACGCGGGCTTCGCAGTGGCCGCACATCATGCCTTCCACTTTCAGTGTCTTCTTCATGGTATGATCCTCCGTTTTGACTTCGGGCGCTTCGGCGTCCGATTTTTTGTTATTTTCAGCCGCAGACTGCACCGGGGCAGCGGCGGGAGAAGCGGTTTTGTGGTCGTGCCTGGTGCTGTGCAGATCGAACAGGTTCAGCCGCAGCGCGTTGCTCACGACGCAGAAGCTGGACAGGCTCATGGCAGCAGCACCGAACATGGGGTTCAGGGTCAGGCCGAAGGGGATGAACAGACCAGCCGCCAGCGGGATGCCGATGATATTGTAGATGAATGCCCAGAACAGGTTCTCGTGGATGTTCCGCAGGGTGGCGCGGCTGAGGCGGATGGCCGCAGGCACGTCCGAGAGCTTCGAGTTCATCAGCACGACGTCGGCGGCGTCAATGGCCACGTCGGTGCCTGCGCCGATGGCAATGCCGGTGTCGGCACGGGTGAGGGCGGGAGCGTCGTTGATGCCGTCACCCACCATGGCCACCTTGCCGCTGGCCTGCAGCTGACGGATGACGGCTTCTTTGCCGTCGGGCAGGACGCCCGCGATGACCTCGTCCACGCCCGCCTGCCTGCCGATGGCGTCGGCGGTGCGCTGGTTGTCGCCGGTGAGCATCACGACCCGGATGCCCATGTTCTGCAGCTGACGGATGGCTTCGGGGCTGTCCTCCTTGATGGTGTCGGCCACGGCGATAACACCCAGCAGACGGCCTGCGCCGCCGAAGAAGAGGGGAGTCTTGCCCTCAGAGGCCAGCTTCTCAGCCTGCTGTGCCAGTGCGGCGGGCAGGGTGAGCTTGGTCTGGATGAAGGCGGCATTGCCGGCATAGATGTCCATGCCGTCCAGCTTGGCCGCCAGACCGTTGCCCGGCAGGGCCGCGAAGTCGGTGACTTCCGGGGGAGTGATGGCCTTTGCCTCAGCGTCGGCAAGAACTGCCTTTGCCAAAGGGTGCTCGCTGCGGCTTTCCAGCGCGGCGGCCAGCGTCAGAAGCTCCGTCTCGGTGACGCCCTCGGCGGGCAGCAGATCGGTGACACGGGGTGCGCCCTCGGTGATGGTGCCGGTCTTGTCCAGCGCCACGATCTGGGTGCGGCCTGCGGCTTCCAGCGAGGCGGCCGTCTTGAAGAGGATGCCGTTCTTGGCGCCGAGGCCATTGCCCACCATAATAGCCACAGGTGTTGCAAGGCCCAGTGCGCAGGGGCAGCTGATGACCAGCACGGAGATGCCGCGGGCCAGCGCATAGCCCAGCTCATGGCCCAGCAGCAGCCAGACGATGGTGGTGAGGACGGCAATGGAGATGACCGCCGGGACGAAGAAGCCCGACACGGTGTCGGCGATCTTGGCGATAGGAGCTTTGGTGGCGGCGGCGTCGCTGACCATCTTGATGATCTGAGCCAGCGTGGTATCCTCGCCCACGCGGGTAGCCTCGCAGCGGAGGAAGCCCGACTGGTTGGTGGTGGCGGCGCTGACTTTGTCGCCGACGGCCTTGTCCACCGGGATGCTCTCGCCGGTCAGGGCGCTCTCGTTGACTGCACTGGTGCCTTCCAGCACCACGCCGTCCACCGGGATATTCTCACCGGGGCGGACCACAAAGACGTCGCCCTTCTGCACGTCGGCGATGGCCACGGTCACTTCCGCGCCGTCCCGCACCAGTGTGGCGGTCTTGGGGGCCAGCTTCATCAGGCTCTTGAGGGCGTCGGTGGTCTTGCCCTTGGAGCGGGCTTCCAGCATCTTGCCCACCGTGATAAGGGTCAGGATCATGGCGGCAGACTCGAAGTAGAACTCCATCATATAGTGCATGACCAGCTCATTGTTGCCGTCCACCTGGGCGCGGGTCATGGCGAAGAGGGCGTAAGTGCTCCACACGAAGCTTGCCATGGAGCCGAGGGCCACCAGCGTATCCATGTTGGGTGCGCCGTGGATGAGGCCCTTGAAGCCGTTGATGAAGAACTTCTGGTTGATGACCATGACGATGCCCGCCAGCAGCAGCTGCACAAGGCCCATGGCGATGTGGTTGCCGTCGAACCAGCGGGGCAGGGGCCAGCCCCACATCATGTGGCCCATGGAGAAGTACATCAGCACCAGCAGGAAGCCCAGCGAGGCGATGAGGCGGCGCTTGAGCTTCGGTGTCTCGTGGTCGACCAGTGCATCGAGGTCGGCGCTGGCGCCCGAAGCCTTACTGGCGGAGGCATTCTTCGGGCTTGCGCCGTAGCCTGCCTCCTGCACAGCCGAGAGGATGGCGGCAGGGGAGGCTGTGCCTTCCACGCCCATGGAGTTTGTCAGAAGGCTCACCGAGCAGCTCGTGACGCCCGGCACCTTCTTCACGGCCTTTTCCACCCGGGCAGAGCAGGCCGCGCAGCTCATGCCCGTGACATTGTATTGTTCCATTGCGGATTCCTTTCCCTCTTATAGGATGCCCGGAACGGGGTCATTTCATGAGCCGGGGCAGCAGCTGCAGCAGTTCGTCCAGCTTCTGCGTCCCGCCGGCTCTCAGATCGTCGGCCACGCAGGTGCGGACGTGCTGGCTCAGCAGCTCTTTGGAAAAGCCGTTCAGTGCAGCGTTCACCGCAGCCACCTGCACCAGAATATCGGCGCAGTAGACGTCCTTGTCCAGCATCGTGTGGATGCCGCGCACTTGGCCCTCGATGCGGCTCAGCCGGTTGGCGAGGGCGCGGTACTCCTCAGGGGTACGGTCCTTGTGGCGGCAGCAGGAGGGAGCAGTGTCCTTTTCGACAGGCTCAGTGGCGCAGCAGGGCTTTTTTTCAGCATCAGTCATAGCAGATGACTCCTTTCCGGGTGTATCAGTGTGAAGAGGAGATGTACCCTGTGGGGGTAAATCTTCCGACACTCTGATTTTACCACGTAGGGGTATCTGTTTCAAGCAGGTAGGATGCGCTAACTGTGAAAACTTTGTGAAAACGAAAGCGGCGAAATGCAGAAACGGGAGCCTCCCGGTAAAGGAAAGCTCCCGTTTCTGTTTAGGATAGGAAAGAGAATGTCATAAATAGGGGGAGGGGGTCACAGGTTGGTGTAACCCATCAGATAGCGGTCCACCTCGGCGGCACATTCCGCAGCGTCCCTCTTATATGGTATAACAGAAAAGGCGTCCCAGATGGGTCGGCGAAGACTCATCTGGAACGCCCTTGTTCCGGATAACAAGAATATTATACAAAGGTGCTGAAAAAGATTCAAGTGACAGCTGCACCAAATGTGGGTACACCGGCCCTCTTTTTTCTTGTTCAAAACAGACACACCCGGTGGGCAGAAGTATGGCTTTTTGCAGGCGCTGCCGGGCCTGTTGCCGGGCATAAAAACACCCTTTCTTTGCCTTGACCGGCAGGGGAAGGGTGTTTTTGCATTTCCGGCCCGGCGAAAAGTAAACAAATAAAATAGCAAAACTTTGTAGATTATTGCTATTGAAAAATGTATAGGGGGGGGGGGTAAAATGGTGAAAAGACCTGTGCCGAGTTGGTGCAGAAAGCGGGAACGACACCCCGGGATGCCCGCCATGCGGAGGCGAACGAGGTATCCTTTTTGCTGCGGGACAGGCTTTGAATGTACAACAGGGAGGATTTTGTATGCAGCGAAAAGATTTGGCTCTGCGGGTGCTGTCTACAGCAGCCATCATGTCGATTGTTACGTCCATTGCAGCCCCGGCCTTTGCGGATATTTACTATATCGGCAACGGCAGCATTGACGTGGTGACCAAGACGGGTACGGACGGCGAGTATGTGGAAGTAACTCAGAACGGAAAGACCTACACCGACACCAGCGACGAGATCGTGATCAAGGACGGCAACAACGAGGGGAACGCTGCCCAGAAAGAGGAAAACCGTATTGATGGGAAGAAGGCAGAGGTAGCAATCCCGGACAAGGAGCGCCCCGCCACGCAGGAGCTGGAAGCAGCCGGGTCTGCGGACGCTGCCGGGGAGGGCCAGCCTGACCCGGACGATGCCTTTACCCTGAACGAGACCGAGGAGGACTCTGCCCAGACCCAGGAGGGCGAGGACACCACCAAGAAGGATGAGGACACCACGGAGCCCCCCACAGACAATCCCAAGAAGGATGTGGTGTACGAGTACGACCCGGCAGACCCGGAGCCGGAACAGCAGGCCACCAAACCCACCCTCAGCGCCTCTGCCACCCCTGCGGCAAAGACCAATGAGACCACTCTGGCCAACGCCCCTGCGGCTGCTCCCACCACCCCCACTGCCCCTGCGGCTGATCCTCCGGCAGAGGGCAGCGCCAAAAACCCCACCAAAAACGTCATCCGGGTCATCAATAACTGGGCCGAGAAGGTGCTGAACATCCGGCTCAGTAATGTGAATATCAAACAGGATAACAGCAGTACCTATGCGGACGGAACAAGAGAAGAATCTCCAAACACAGTATCAGGTATGACCGTAAAAGGAAGCGGTGACACCAAAATTGAGCTGGACGGCCAGAATGTTCTGGACAGCACTGGTGCCAACGGGTCAGCAGGTCTGTACAAGGACAATGGAGATGGTTGGCTGACCATTACGGACGAGACGGATGACGAGGGAAAAGAAATAACCTCTGCAAAAACAAACGGCTCCGGCAGCCTGACCGCCAAAACCGAAAAACTTTATGGCGGCGCAGCCATCGGTGGAGTCGGGCAAAAAGATACAAAGAATATCATTATTGAGGGCTATGCAACGGTCAATGCGTTCGGAAGCGAGTGCGGTGCCGGCATCGGCGGCGGTGGTTTTTCGGGCTGGGGCCAGAGTGGAAATGCAGAAAACATCATCATCCGGGGGCATTCCAATGTGACGGCAACTTCCTGTGAGGGCGCGGCCATTGGCGGCGGCAGCTCGTTCAGTCGCAATTCTAGCGGCTCCGCAACGGGCATCTGGATCTATGGCCATGCCACCGTCAACGCTAGCACCAGTGGCAACGGTGCCGCCATCGGCGCTGCCGCTGGCAATCGCTACGCCGAGGCAGAGGTGACCATTGGCACGGACGGGGCTACTGCAGAGCAGGAAGATGTTCACGTGACGGCAACATCAAAAGATGGTGCTGCCATCGGCAACGGCAGATTAAGCACGACGGTCATCATTCAGGGCAATACCACCATTGAAAACGCTTCCAGCGAGTACCGTGCTGCGATAGGAGATAAACGTTATCTCTACGATACGAGCGATAGGATCGATACGAGCATCACCATCAAAGATAATGCCCATATCAACACGATACATGGTGGCATTTATGCCATTGGCGGCGAATCCGGTGATGGAAAAACCGTCACGGTCAACATTGATGGTGGAGAAAACGGAAATGTCCGGCTGGATAATGTGGAAAGCGGATCGGATGCGGCAATTTCTGGCACCAGCATCAACATCGGGGATCGTGTCCTGATCAAAATGAAGCAGAGATTTTCGACAGATAGTTCTGGTAAAGAACACTATAGCCAGTATCTGAGCGAAAACAATGCCGAAAAAGCGCTGACCACTGTGGGCGACAACACGGCCCTGTGGTATACCGACTCCAATAATAAGCTGCAGAAGATCGTCCATGGCAAGAACCTCTGCACCAAGCATGAGACCGGCCACCAGGATGCCACCTGCACGGAAAAGGGCTGGAAGGAGTACGGTTGCACTCTTGAGAGTGACAACCATGCAGCTGCCCCCACACACACCGATAGATGGAAAGAGTACATCCCCGCCACCGGCCACACTTGGAAGGACAACGGGGATGCCAACCATATCTGTGTCAAGGGCGATGCGACCGAGGCCCATGCCTACGGCGAGTGGACTACGGTTACGGCTGCCACCTGCACCACCAAAGGTGAAAAGAAGCATACCTGCACGGTGTGCGGCCACGTCGAGACGCAGGAGATTCCCGCCACCGGCCACCACTGGGTGGACAAGGGCAACGGCACCCACACCTGCCCCGACTGCGGTGCCACCGAGGGCCAGCCTTTCAACACCAACAGCGCCCTTGAGCTGCGGGTGGTGGACGCCGAGGGCATGGACCAGCCCTTTACCGTGAGCCAGAACGGCACCCTGCGCACCTACACCGGTGCCTACGACACTGCCACCCTTACCGGCGACCTGAACACCCTGCGCTACCTGCAGGAGCATGGCGCACAGACCATCCAGTTCGTCACCAATGGCCAGACCAGCAGCTTTGCCATCAACGACCTGCTGGCACAGGGCAGCGGCAGCGAGGTGTTCTACCTCACCCACCGTGGGGCCGAAGAGCCCACCCTGCTGCTGGTGGAGGCAGACCACAGCGAACTGGTGAAAGACTAACCATCCCCGGAGGCGGAGTTTACCGCAAAGCTCCGCTTGCCTCCTTATTGCAAAAGCCCCCGGCACGTTCCGCATCGTGCCGGGGGCTTTTTGTTAATGTGACGCTTACGAACCGCCCAGACAGGCGGCAAGATCGTCCTCCGGCGTGGTGATGGGCCGGAGATCATACTTCTCCTGCAAAACAGCGGCCACCCCGGGGGAGAGGAAGGCGGGCAGGGTGGGGCCGAGACGGATGCCCCGGATGCCCAGCGCCAGCAGGGCCATCAGCACACAGACCGCCTTCTGCTCGAACCAGCAGAGGATGATGGAGAGGGGCAGCTCGTTGACCGAGCAGTCAAAAGCGCCCGCCAGACCCAGCGCGATCCGGATGGCACTGTAGGCGTCGTTGCACTGGCCCACATCGAGGATGCGGGGCAGACCCGCCACCGTGCCCAGCGGCAGGTCGTTGAGCCGGAACTTGCCGCAGGCCAGCGTCAGGATGACGGTGTCGGGCGGGGTCAGCTTGGCGAAATCCGTGTAGTACCGGCGGGAGGGGCGGGTGCCGTCGCAGCCGCCGATGAGGAAAAAGTGCCGGATGGCACCCTCGTGGACGGCTTGGACGATCTCCTCCGCATGGCTCAGTACGGCATGGTGGGCAAAGCCGGTGGTGACCACACTGCCGCCGTTCATGCCCGGGATGAGGGTGTCCTCCGGGTAGCCGCCCAGCTCAAGCGCCTTGGCGATGACCGGCGAAAAATCCCGGTCCTCTCCGATGTGGGTGACGCCGGGATAGGAGACGACAGAGGTGGTGAATACCCGGTCGGCATAGCTGGGCCGGAGGGGCATGATGCAGTTGGTGGTGAAGAGCACCGGTGCAGGGATGTCCTCAAACTCCCGCTGCTGGTTCTGCCATGCGGTGCCAAAATTGCCTTTCAGGTGGGGAAAGCGCTTTTTCAGTTCCGGGTAGCCGTGGGCAGGCAGCATCTCGGAGTGGGTGTAGACATTGATGCCCTTGCCCTCGGTCTGCTCCAACAGGCACTTGGCGTCGTAGAGGTCGTGGCCGGAGATGACGATGAAAGGCCCTTTCTCGATGGTCAGGGGCACCTCCACCGGCTCCGGGTCGCCAAACGCGCCGGTGTTGGCCTTGTCCAGCTCAGCCATGACCCGGTAGGCCATCCGCCCGGTGTCCTCCACCAGCTGGAAGAGCTTGTCCTTGTCCCGCTCCTGTGCGATGGCCCGCAGCGCCGTGCAGAAAAACAGGTCGATCTCGCCATCGGTATAGCCCAGCACCCGCGCGTGGTAGGAGTAAGCCGCCATGCCGCGCAGCCCAAAGAGGACAAAGGAGCACAGGCTCTTCCGGTCGGGGTCCGGCTCCTGCCACAGCTTCTGCATATCGTAGTCGGACACTGGTGCAGGTGCAGGGCTGGCCGAGTCAAAGGCTTCCTGCTTGGCCTTCCAGACCTTATCGGTCAGCTGCGCCACCGTCTGGGGGTCGAAATCAACATTGGTGATGGTGGTGAACAATCCTTCCGTCAGCAGGAGTGCCTGCGGGGGCTGGATGGGTCTGCCGATGTCCAGCAGCAGGGTGGCAAAGCCGATGAGTGCCCCGGTGAGCTTGTCCTGCGCGTCGGCTGTCTCGGCTGATTTGCCGCAGACACCCGCTTTTCCGGTGCAGGCCGTGCAGTTTGCCGCCTGCTCACATTGATAACAGAACATCATTTCGTCCATGCAAAAACCTCTTTTCGTTTGATGAAAGGAGTATGAGCGGGACAGCAGACAGTTATGCAGACAGGCGGGCAAAACAAAAGGGCCGCACCCTCGCGGATGCGGCCCTTGCAGATCAGGAAAAAGCTTAGTAGGTGATGCCCTGAGCCATCATGGCGGTAGCGACCTTCAGGAAGCCGGCGCAGTTTGCACCGACCATCAGGTTGCCCTCGGAGCCGGCGGCCACGGATGCATCGTAGGAAGCATGGAAGATGCCCTCCATGATGCCCTTCAGCTTTGCATCGACCTCTTCGAAGCTCCAGCTCAGACGCTCGGAGTTCTGGCTCATCTCCAGACCAGAGGTAGCCACGCCGCCGGCGTTGGAAGCCTTTGCGGGTCCGTACAGGATGCCGTTGGACAGATAGACCTCGATGGCCTCGGGAGTGCTGGGCATGTTAGCGCCCTCGCAGACCACGGTGCAGCCACCCTTCACCAGAGCCTCTGCGGACTCCTTGTTGATCTCGTTCTGGGTAGCGCAGGGCAGGGCGATGTCGCAGGGGACAGTCCAGACCTTGGTGCAGTCAGCAACATAGGTCGCATCCTTGTGGGTCTCAGCATACTCCTTGATGCGGCCGCGGCGGACTTCCTTCAGGTCCTTGACGTAGGCCAGGTCGATGCCGTTGGGGTCGTAGACATAGCCGTTGGAGTCGGACATGGTGACGACCTTGGCACCCAGCTGGGTAGCCTTCTCGCAGGCGTAGATGGCGACATTGCCGGAGCCGGAGATGACCACGGTCTTGCCCTCGAAGCTGTCGCTGCGCATGCACTTCAGAGCCTCAGCGGTGAAGTAGCACAGGCCGTAGCCGGTAGCCTCGGTACGGGCCAGAGAACCGCCGAAGGTCAGGCCCTTGCCGGTGAGCATACCGCCCTGGAAGCTGTTGGTCAGACGCTTGTACTGGCCGAACATATAGCCGACCTCGCGGCCGCCGACACCGATATCACCGGCGGGGCAGTCCACGAACTGGCCGATGTGGCGGTACAGCTCGGTCATGAAGCTCTGGCAGAAGCGCATGACTTCCATGTCGCTCTTGCCGTGGGGGTCGAAGTCGGAGCCGCCCTTGCCGCCGCCCATGGGCAGGGTGGTCAGGCTGTTCTTGAAGGTCTGCTCGAAGCCGAGGAACTTCAGGATGCCCTGATTGACAGAAGGATGGAAGCGCAGACCGCCCTTGTAGGGGCCGATGGCGCTGTTGAACTGGACGCGGTAGCCGCGGTTCACCTGGACCTTGCCCTGGTCATCGACCCAGGGTACACGGAAGGTGATGATGCGCTCAGGCTCGACCAGACGCTCGATGAGGCCGGCCTTCTCGTACTCGGGATGCTTCTCCACGACGGGCTGGATGCTCTCCAGCACCTCGCGGACAGCCTGCAGGAACTCGGGCTCGTTGGCATTGCGCTTTTCCAGGCCCTCGTAGACACGCTTCAGATATTCATTCGTCAGCATAATGATATACTCCTTTTCCCTTATCTCTATTGTGTGGAGGCTCCGTCTTTCCCGTTTCCCACGGCGGGGCTGATAAGCCTCTGACCACTTTGCTATTATAAAGCTTTATCTGCCGATTTACAAGATGGCCCGCCCCGCAAAAACCGGAAAATCTTTCAAAAAACCATGGAAAAGATGAATGCACTTCACGAAAAAGACGGGACACATCAAAAAATTGCGATAAAACCTGCTTTTGTAAAGAAACAAAAAATCCCTGCACCGGCTCGGAACAGGCAGTGCAGGGAGGAAAAGTCTTACTTCAGCAGCTTCTCGCAGGCGTCAGCGGCACCCTCGAGGAACTGACCGCCGTAGGTCTCGATCATGCCGGCGTCGGACAGCGCAGCCAGCTGCGGGTCGATGGGGCATTTGGCCAGAACGGGCAGGTGATGCTTTGCGGCCACCTCGTCCACATGGCTGTCGCCGAACACGTTGATGTGCTTGCCGCAGTCGGGGCAGACGATATAGCTCATGTTCTCGACGATGCCCAGCATCGGCACCTTCATCATCTCGGCCATGTTCACGGCCTTGGCCACGATCATGCTCACCAGCTCCTGCGGGCTTGCCACGACGACGATGCCGTCCACGGGCAGGCTCTGGAAGACGGTCAGGGGGACGTCACCGGTTCCCGGAGGCATATCCACGAACAGGAAATCGACGTCTTTCCAGACCACATCGGTCCAGAACTGCTTGACCGCACCGGCGATGACGGGGCCGCGCCAGACGACGGGGTCTTCCTCGTTCTCCACCAGCAGGTTGATGCTCATGACGTCGATGCCCATCCGGCTCTGGATGGGCCAGCAGCCCTTGTCGTCAGCCATGGCGCGGCCATGGATGCCGAACAGCTTGGGGATGGACGGGCCGGTGATGTCGGCGTCGAGGATGCCGCAGTGGTAGCCGCGGCGTGCCATGGCACAGGCCAGCAGGGCGCTGGTCATGCTTTTGCCGACGCCGCCCTTGCCGGATACGACGCCGATGACCTTCTTGACGCTGCTATTGGGGTTGGGTGCGTCATGCTGGGGCGCAGCATCGCGGGAAGAACACGCTGCCCCGCAGTTGGAGCAGTCATGGGTACATTCTTCGCTCATTGTCTCATTGCGCACGGCCGTGGTACCGGGGTGCGCTTCCTCCTTGCATTCTTAGATCCGGTCTGGCAGAACATTCCCGCCAGATACGATATATATCATATCATAAAACTGGGAAAGAAACAACCCACGGCCCCGCTCATATTTCTCAGAGCAGCTTACATATCTATAAAAAGATACACTGGGGAAAGGGAGGGGTGCGCTGTGCGGCAGAGCTATCTGAAAAACGCAGCCCTGATGACCGGGGCGGACGTCTTGCTCCGTCTGGCGGGCATGGGGCTCCGCATCTGGCTGGCGAACGCTCTGGGCGGCGAGGGGATGGGGCTGTACCAGCTGGTGCTGGCGGTCTATTCGCTCTTCGTCACGCTGGCGACGGCGGGCGTCTCGGTGGCGGCCACCCGCCTGATGGCTGAAGAGCTGGCCCGCAGCCCGGCGGAGGCCCGGGGGATGCTTCACCGTCTCCTGCTGGCGGGGGCCGGGCTGGGCGTGCTGGCGCTGGCGGCGCAGTTCGGGCTGGCGGGCCTTGCCGCAAAATGGTGGCTGGGCGATGTCCGGGCGGCGGGGGCGCTGCGTGTCTCGTCGCTGGGTCTGCCGTGGATGGCGGTGTCGTCGGTACTGCGGGGCTTTTTCATCGCCCGGCGGCAGGTGGAGCCAAACGTCCTGAGCCAGCTGGCCGAGCAGACCGTCCGCATTGGCATCGTCTACTTTGCGCTGGAGCGGGCCGACGCCCTCGGTTGGGACGTGGGCGGGCGCTGCACGGCAGTGCTGGGCGCAACGGCGGTCAGTGAGGCCGTCAGCACCGGGCTGATGGCACTTTTTTACCGTAAAGAGGCCCGCCGCTGCTTCGGTGCGCGGCCTGCCTGCCGCCCGCAGGAGCCGGGAAAGCGCCTCTGGGACATCCTCTGGCCGGTGGAGGGAGGACGCTGTCTCGCCAGTGCTCTCCACACCGCGGAGAATATGCTGGTGCCGGCCTGTCTGGCAGTCTATCTGCAGTTTTCCGGCGGGCGTGCCGAAGCCGTGGCCCAGTACGGCAGCCTCAAGGGGATGGCTCTGCCTCTGCTGACCTTTCCCTTCGGACTGCTGGGGAGCCTTTCCGTCCTGCTGATGCCCGAGATCACGCAGGCCCACCTCCGGGGCCAGAGCGGGCGGCTGGCGGCTCTCATCGACAGGATGCTCCGGCTCACCGGCTATTTCTCGGCGCTGGCAGGAGCGGCGTTCTGGGTGTGGGGTCAGCCGCTGGCCGAAGCCCTCTACGGCAGCGCCGAGGCGGGCAGCTACCTTGTCATCCTCGGCCCGGCCATGCCGCTGATGTACCTCGAGAGCATGGTGGACGGTGCCATGAAGGGGGTAGGGGAACAGAAAGCCGTCTTCCGCTACAGCATGTGGGACTCCTGTCTCCGCATTGTGGGCGTGCTGCTCCTGCTGCCCCGCTTCGGAATGAAGGGCTTTCTTTTTGTGATCTTGCTGTCCAGCTTCTACACCTGCACCGCTAACACAGGGCGGCTGCTGTCCAGCTGCGGCCTTCCGCTGCGTCTGTGGAGGTGGCTGGGTGCGCCGGGCTTTGCGGGAGTCGTCAGCGCCGGGGCCGGGCTGGCCCTGCGGCATCTTTTGGCGGACTGGCTCACCGGCGGAGCCCCCTTGCAGCTGGCGGCGGTAGCGCTGGGCGGCGCGGGGATGGCAGCGGTCTGCTTTGCGGCGGCGTGGCCGCTGGGCCTCGGCGAAGAGCTGCGGGCCGTGGCGGCAGGGGAGAGGCGGCATAAGAAAAATGTCCAAAAAGTGAAATAACTGGACACGGGGAAGAGAATCGAGTATAATACTAAAGATATTATGGGGTGATAGGCCCTTGAAATAAAAAACGGCAGCTGACATCTTCGGATGCCGGCCCCCGATGCAAAAGAGGATATGCTGTGAAGGAAAAGAAAACAAATCTGCTGCAGGTACTGGCCCGCCGGGCTCTGCTGGTGGCGCTGGACGGAGCCATCGTAGCCTTCAGCTTTTATTTCGCCCTGCTGCTGCGCGCAGACGGTGCTGTCGAGGCCTCCTGGTGGCCCCATAACCGCGCCCTGCTCTACGCGAATCTGCCCTGGATCGTGGCAGTCTATCTGCTCAGCTTTCTGGCCGGGCGGCTCTACACCATCCTTTGGAAGTATGCCGGGGAGCGTGACCTCATCCGTCTGGCCGGGATGATCGCCGTCCCGACGGGCATCGTCTATCTGGTCAACCGCTGCTTCATCCACGGCGTGCTTTTCAACTCGGCCAACGCCATGGCGGCGGTGCTCATTTTACTGTTGATCGGCGGGAGCCGTCTGGCCTGGCGGCTCTTCCTGAATCACCCGCTGGGCGAGCGGCTGCGCGGCAACGCCAGCAAGGACCCCAACCGCCCTGTCATGATCGTGGGTGCGGGCGAAGCTGGTGCGTGGGCCATCAATGTCTGCAAGACCAACACCAGCTACGGCCATGTCATCTTGGCCGTGGACGATGACCCCAACAAGCTGGGCCAGACCATCCACGGTGTCCCGGTGCGCGGCACACTGGAAGAAATTCCTGACCTGTGTACCCGCTACAACATCCACACCATCATCGTGGCGATCCCGACCCTGAAGGGAAACCGCCTGAACCACGTCATCGACCTCTGCGTCTCCACCCACTGCGCCGTGCAGATGCTCAGCGACCCCCAGCTGGTGGGTGCAGGCACACCTCAGCAGGGTGCGTTCCGTGAGCTGAATACCGCCGATTTCCTCTCCCGTGAGGAAGTCACACTGGACACGGAGAAAATTTCCGGCTACCTCACCGGCAAGACCGTTCTGGTGACGGGCGGCGGCGGCAGCATCGGCAGCGAGCTCTGCCGTCAGGTCATGCGCTTCAAGCCTGCAAAACTGCTTATCTTCGATATTTATGAGAACTGCGCCTATGAACTGCTGATGGAACTGCAGCAGAAGTATGGCCGTGATGTGCCGGTCACGGTGCTGGTCGGCTCCATCCGGGACAAGGCCCGTCTGGACGAGGTATTTGAGACGTACCACCCGACGGTGGTGTTCCATGCCGCCGCCCACAAGCATGTCCCGCTGATGGAGATCAGCCCCGCCGAGGCCGTCAAGAACAATGTCTTTGGCACCAAGAATCTGCTCACCAGTGCCAGCGAACACGGCGTGGAGCGGCTGGTGCAGCTCTCCACCGATAAGGCTGTCAACCCCACCAGCGTCATGGGCTGCACCAAGCGCCTGTGTGAGATGCTCATCCAGACCTTCGCGGGCAACACCGACATGAAGTGCGTCGCCGTCCGCTTCGGCAATGTGCTGGGCAGCCACGGTAGCGTCATCCCGCTGTTTGAGGCGCAGATCAAAAAGGGCGGCCCCGTCACCCTCACCGACCCCAACATCGAGCGCTACTTTATGACCATCCCGGAGGCCGCACAGCTGGTGCTGCAGGCCGGTGCGCTGGCCGAGAGCGGCAGCATCTATGTGCTGGACATGGGCGAGCCGGTCAAGATCATGGACCTTGCAAAACAGCTCATCCGCTTCTACGGCTATGAGCCGGGCGTGAACATGGATATTAAGATCGTGGGTCTGCGCCCCGGCGAAAAACTCTACGAAGAACTGATGATGGACGAGGAGCAGGACAAGATGCGCCGCACCGTCCACAATAAGATCTTCGTGGCTCCGCCCCGGAACATCGACCTGGGCGAGTTCTACCAGCAGCTCCAGGAGCTGGCCGTCGCCGCCGAGCACAACGACGACAGCGTGGTGGAGCAGTTGGCCAAAATGGTGCCTACCTTTACCCCCACCCGCGAGAACCTCAAGCTGTAAAACCGCTGGCTGCACGGCACCTTTGCCGTGTAAAAATATATGAGAGGGATGTACAATCATGGAAAAGAAACCGTTTTTGACTGAGTCGATGGCTCAGGACATCATTCAGGACGTACCCACCCCCTTCCACGTCTATGACGAGAAGGGCATCCGCGAGAACGCCCGCCGCATCAACAAGGCATTCAGCTGGAACAAGGGCTTCCGCGAGTATTTTGCGGTCAAGGCTCTGCCGAACCCCGTTATCCTCCAGATCCTGAAGGAAGAGGGCTGCGGTGTGGACTGCTCCTCTCTGACTGAGCTGATGCTCAGCGAAGTGTGCGGCTTCAGCGGCAGCGACATCATGTTCTCCTCCAACCAGACCCCTGTGGAGGACATGAAGAAGGCGTACGAGCTGGGCGCTTATATCAACCTCGACGACGCCACGATGGTGGACTTCCTCGACCGGGTGGCCGGTGTGCCGGAGAACATCTTCTGCCGCTACAATCCGGGCGGCACCTTCCAGCTGGGCGAGAGCAAAGAGGGCTTCCAGGTCATGGACAAGCCCGGCGACGCCAAGTACGGCATGACCGAGGAGCAGATGATCGACAGCTATAAGAAGCTGGCTGCAAAGGGTGCCAAGAACTTTGGCATCCACGCCTTCCTGGCCTCCAACACCATCTCTGACGCCTATTATCCTGAGCTGGCAGGCATCCTCTTCCAGCTGGCTGTCCGCGTCCAGAAGGCCACCGGCGTGCATATCGCCTACATCAACCTGTCCGGCGGCGTCGGCATCCCGTACCGCCCCGAGCAGACGGAGAACGACATCATGGCCATCGGCGAGGGCGTTCGCAAGAAGTTTGAAGAAATTCTCGTCCCCGCCGGCATGGGCGATGTCTCCATCTTCACCGAGATGGGCCGCTTCACCACCGGCCCCTACGGCGCTCTGGTGGCTACTGCCATCCACGAGAAGCACATCTATAAGGAATACATCGGTCTGGATGCCTGCGCGGCCAACCTGATGCGCCCCGCCATGTACGGCGCTTACCACCACATCACCGTGCTGGGCAAGGAAGACGCACCCCACGACCACAAGTACGATGTGGTCGGCGGTCTGTGCGAGAACAACGACAAGTTTGCCATCGACCGTATGCTGCCCAAAATCGACATCGGCGACATCGTGTATATCCACGACACCGGTGCGCACGGCTCTGCCATGGGCTACAACTACAACGGCAAGCTGCGCAGCGCCGAGGTCCTGCTCTGCGAGGACGGCTCTCACCGCCTCATCCGCCGTGCCGAGACTCCCCGGGACTACTTTGCAACGCTGGACTTCCTGCCCTTTATGAAGCCGCTGCTGGGCGAGTACAACGACGACTGAGCACGCTTCTGACTCCATCAAACCAGAATAAAGCGAGGAACGACGCAGATGTTTTTTGGATTCCAACTCACCTGTGGCCTGATGCTGGTCTTTTACGGCTATTCGGTCATGAAAAATCCACGGGTCTGGGGCGACCAGGGCCGTCAGGCCGTCAAGGCCGAAAATTTCCCCGAGTACTGCCGCCAGAACGGCCTGTTTTTCCTGAAAGCTGGCTTCATCATGGCCCTCATCGGTGCGCTGGACGCGCTGGTAACGCTTTCGGGTCTGCTGTACGTCCTGCTGTACCTGTTCGGGCTGGCGTTTGCGTTCTATCCGCTGACCCGCTGGTGCAAGGAGAACGAGGGCTTCTCGTGGCCCTGGCCTCGCGTCGAGAGCGAGAAAAAGCGGATCAAGAAACTGCGCCGGCAGCAGGAGGCCGAAAAGGCTGACCACGAGAAAAAATAAAATAGCAAAAAATAAGAGGCTGTTGCAAAACAGCCTCTTATTTTTTGCTTAAATCAACCCTTTTTCTGCACAATAGTGGTAAATACCATCCTCTGCACAGGTGCCGCAGACCTCGCTGGCGATGGCTTTCAAATCGGCAGAGGCGTTGCCCATGGCGACGCTGTGACCGACAGCCTGAAACATTTCTATATCGTTGTTGCCGTCACCGAAAGCCATTGCATCCTCGGGCGTCAGGCCGTAATAGGCCAGAACTTTCCGGATACCGGCTCCTTTTCCGCCGGAGATGGGGATGATGTCCACCGCCCTGTCCCACCAGGCGGCGATTTTTGCACCGCTCGTGCCTTTGAGAATGGCGGGCCAGTCGCTTTCGCGGCAGCCCATCAGCAGCTGGAAAACTTCACCTCGGGAGACTTCATCGAACTTATCGGAAATGACCGGCGCTCGTCCGCCGATGGCGTAATATGCCGTCAGATCGTCATCCGTCCCGTTGGAGAGCAGCTGCGTCCGTCCTGCAACCGACACCGGACGACCAAGCGCTGCGGCGTTTTGGATCAGCGTCTGCACATCCTGCGGCGGGATGGGGCTGGCAAAAATATCTCCGCGACGGTCGTAGCAGTAGGAGCCGTTGTAGGTGAGAAAGACATCGAACTCCACGCCGTCGAATTTCGGCACAATGAGCGGAGAACGCCCGGTGGCAATGGCCAGCAGGATGCCATTTTGCTGTAAGCGGCGCAGAGCGTCCAGTGTCCGTTCAGTAATACGCTTTTTCTCCATGTCGATGAGGGTGCCGTCGATGTCGAAAAAGATGATGCGGGGTTTGTGCATGGTGCTGTACCTCCAATGCAAAAAGAGGGGAGAGACTTACCTGCGGGCCGTGGGCTGGCCCACGATGTCGTAGATGGCCTCCCCGGCGGGGGCCTGCTTATTTTTATCCAGCGTGTCGAACTGCTTTACGATCTGCGGGTCTTTCAGTTTGATGACCTTGCCGGAGAGGTAGTGGAGGGTATTTTCCTCGGGAATGTCGAGGAAGCTGATACGGACGGCGCAGAGGGCCTGGGTCTTGGTGCCGGTGCGCTCATTCATCTTCCGGTTGCCGTACTTGATGTCGCCCAGCACCGGCTTGCCCAGATAGGCCAGATGGGCGCGTATCTGGTGAGTGCGGCCGGTGATGAGGCCGATGCGGCAGAGGGCGAAGGGGCCAGCCGTCCGCAGCACGTCCACATCGGTGATGATCTGCTTGCGGCGCTCGTCCTGGGACTGGTGGGCGTGGATGCTCACCTTATTGTTCTTCTCGTCGTGCTCCCACCATGCAGTGAACCGCCCGCTCTGGGGGATGCCCACGGTGATGGTGTAGTATTCTTTCTTGAGCAGGTCGGTGCGGATGATCTCGTTCATGTCCCGAAGGGCGGCGTAGCTCTTGGCCGCGATGACGAGGCCCTCAGTGCCGCGGTCGAGGCGGTTGCAGATGCCGGGCTTGAAGCGGTTCTCGCCCTGGGGGTCGTACTCGCCCTTCTGGGCCAGATACTGGGTGAATGCGTCCACAAGGTTTGCGTCGCCGGTGCGGTCGCTGTGGCAGAGCAGGTGGGTGGGCTTGTAGAGGACGGCAATGTTCTCGTCCTCGTAGATGACCGTCACCTTGGGCTGGTTCTGCTGCTTTTTGGGGGCGGGCTTGTGGGCCGGCTTTGCACCCTCAGGCGGGAAGAATTCGTCGTTGATGTAGAGCTCGATGAGGTCGCCGGCTTTGAGGCGGTCTTCGGGTACACCCTTTTTGCCGTTGACTTTGATGCGCTTGTTGCGGAAACTCTTGTATAAAAGGCTGGTAGGGAAGTCGCGGGTCACGCTCTGGACAAAGCGGGAGAGGCGGACACCCTCGTCGTTGGCGGTGGCAGTGTATTGTTTCATAAAAGTATATCCTTTTTGCTTTTCTGGAAAGATTCTGCTTGCCTTTTTGCCAAAGGCTCCCCTACAAGGGGAGCTGGCGAGGAGCTTGCGACGAGACTGAGAGGTTGTACGAAGGATGGCTTTGCCGTAGGAATGAAACCTCTCCGTCATTGCTTCGCAATGCCACCTCCCCTATCGAGGGGAGGCTCTGGCGTACCGAAAAGTGTTCTTTCTACTTTATAATAATCTACTCTCCCCATGAAGTCAACGCAGAATATTTTCTGTCGGCTCTTGTCTTTTGCCGAAAATGGGGTACTATAAAAGAAACGACTACAAACAAAGGAGCGCAGCTATGGCAGGACAGAACATAAGCCACGAGGGCCATCGGCAGCGGATGCGCGCCCGGGTGGAACAGTACGGGCTGGAAAGCCTCGCACCCCACGAGGCACTGGAATATCTGCTCTACATCACCAACGCCCGCCGGGATACCAACGGCATCGCCCACGCGCTGCTGGAGCGGTTCGGCAGCTTTGCCGGTGTGCTGGAAGCCAGTGAAGAAGAGCTCTGCCGTGTGCCGGGCGTCGGCCCGGCCAGCGCCCGGATGCTGCATCTCCTGCCCGAGGTGAGCCGGTACTACGAGCACAGCCGCACCAGCACCGAAGGTGCGCTGACCACCACCGAGCGGCTGGCGGCTTACCTGAAACCCCGCTTTGCCGGGGCAAAACAGGAGAAAGCCCTGCTCCTTTCGCTGGACAGCCGCAGCCGGGTAAAAAGCGTATACTGGCTCAAAGAGGGGAACAGCCGGATGGTGAGCCTCGAGGTGAAGGACGTCGTCTCGGCGGCGCTCCGGAGTGGGACGGAAAGCGTCGTGCTCTGCCACAACCACCCCAACGGTGTGCCGCTGCCCTCCCGCGAAGACCTCGCCGCCACCGAGAACATCGTCCGTGCGCTGGGGCTGGTCAAGATACGCCTGCGCGACCACATCATCCTCGCCGAAAACGACTACTTCTCCATGCGGGAATCCAACCGCCTGCCTTTCTACGACTTCGAGACCGGCGCAATGTTACGCCCATATGGAAGAGAATGATTTACATTATAAAATAATTGTGGTATAATGGCTGCGAGAGATACAACTAATCGTAGTTTTGAAAAGGAGGGCTTTTTGTGGCAGAGGAAAAATTCCATCTGGTGTCGTCCTACGCCCCCACGGGCGACCAGCCGCAGGCCATCGCACAGCTGGTAGAGGGGGTAGAGCGGGGCGACCGCTGCCAGACCCTGTTGGGCGTCACCGGCAGCGGCAAGACCTTCACGATGGCGAACGTCATCGCCCAGTGCAACCGCCCGACGCTGGTGCTGGCCCACAACAAGACGCTGGCCGCCCAGCTCTGCACCGAGTTCCGCTCGTTTTTCCCGGACAACGCCGTGGAATATTTCGTCTCCTACTACGACTACTACCAGCCGGAGGCCTATATCCCCAGCACCGATACCTATATCGAAAAGGACAGCGCTATCAACGACGAGATAGACCGTCTGCGCCACTCGGCCACGGCGGCTCTCTCGGAGCGGCGGGACGTCATCATCGTCGCGTCGGTGTCCTGCATCTACTCGCTGGGCGACCCCATCGACTATCGCAGCATGGTCATCAGCCTGCGGCCCGGGATGCAGATGGAGCGGGACGAGCTGTGCGAAAAGCTGGTGACGCTGCAATATGAGCGCAATGACGTTAATTTTATCCGCAATAAGTTCCGCGTCCACGGCGACATCGTGGACATCTATCTGGCTTATATGAGCGAGCTGGCCATCCGGGTGGAGTTCTTCGGCGACGAGATCGACCGCATCACCGAGTTCAACCCCCTCACGGGCGCCAAGCAGAACGTGGTCAAGCATGTTGCCATCTTCCCGGCCAGCCACTACATCGTCAGCGCCGACAAAAAGGCTGCCGCCATTGAAAAGATTCGCGCCGAGTGCGACGCGCAGGTGAAGCAGTTCACCTCGGAAGGCAAGCTCATCGAGGCCCAGCGCATCCAGCAGCGGACGAACTACGACATTGAGATGCTGACGGAAGTGGGCATCTGCAAGGGCATCGAGAACTATTCTGCCGTTCTGTCGGGCCGTGCGCCGGGCAGTATACCCACGACTCTGCTTGACTATTTCCCGGACGACTTCCTGCTCTTCGTAGACGAGAGCCATGTCACCCTGCCGCAGGTGCGGGCCATGTACGGTGGCGACTACGCCCGCAAAAAGACGCTGGTGGAGTACGGTTTCCGCCTGCCGTCGGCCTTCGACAACCGCCCCCTCAAGTTCGAGGAAGTGGAATCCAAGCTCAACCAGATGATATTCGTCTCGGCCACCCCCGGCGAGTACGAGCGGAAGAACAGCACCCAGGTGGCCCAGCAGGTCATCCGGCCCACTGGTCTGCTGGATCCGCTCATCTCGGTGCGCCCCGTAGAGGGGCAGGTGACGGACCTTCTGGGCGAGATAAACGCCCGCATCGAGCGGCATGAGCGCGTCCTGGTCACGACGCTGACCAAGAAAATGGCCGAAGACCTGACGGATTACTTCACCGAGCAGGGGATAAAGGTCAAGTATATGCACCACGAGGTGGACACCTTCGAGCGGATGGAGATCATCAAAGACCTCCGCCTTGGCACCATCGACGTGGTGGTGGGCATCAACCTGCTGCGTGAGGGCCTCGACCTGCCCGAGGTCAGCCTTGTGGCCATCCTCGACGCCGACAAAGAGGGCTTCCTCCGCAGCGAGACGAGCCTCATTCAGACCATCGGCCGCGCCGCCCGCAACGCGGAAGGTCTGGTCATTATGTACGCCGACGAGGTGACGGACAGCATGGACCGCGCCATCACCGAGACAGAGCGCCGCCGCGCCATCCAGATGGCCTACAACGCTGAGCACGGCATCGTCCCGAAGACCATCGTCAAGGCCATCCCGGATTCGATCGAGATCAGCGACAAGGCTGAGAATGCCAGGATGAACACCCGGCGGATGGGCAAGCTCGAGCGCGAAGCCGCCATTGACCGCCTGACCCGGGAGATGAAGGAAGCTGCCAAGCTGCTGGAATTTGAGCACGCGGCCTTCCTGCGCGACCAGATCGACCGCCTGCGCCGGGGCGAGAACCCCACTGTGGATTCCTCGGCAGAGACGGAGCGGAAGCAGAACCATGCACAGACACAGAGAAGAGGGAGAAAGTACCTTGGCAAACGATAAAATAGTCATCAAGGGTGCGCGGGAGCACAACCTGAAAAACGTAAATTTGACCCTCCCGCGTGAAAAATTCATCGTTATGACCGGCCTTTCCGGCTCGGGCAAGTCAAGTCTTGCCTTCGACACCATCTACGCCGACGGCCAGCGCCGCTATGTCGAGAGCCTGTCCAGCTACGCCCGGATGTTCCTTGGCCGGATGGACAAGCCCGATGTGGACGAGATCACCGGCCTGTCTCCGGCTATTTCCATCGACCAGAAGACCACCAGCCACAACCCCCGCTCCACCGTGGGTACCGTGACGGAAATTTACGATTATCTGCGCCTTTTGTACGCCCGTGTGGGCGTGCCGCACTGCCCGGTGTGTGGGCGGGTCATCAGCCAGCAGAGCGTGGATGAGATGGTGGACGCTGTACTCAAGCTGGAAGAGGGGACGAAGTTCCAGGTCCTCGCGCCTGTCGTCCGTCAGCGCAAAGGCACCCAGCAGAAAGAGCTGGACGCCGCCCGCCGCGCCGGTTACGCCCGCGTAAAAATCGACGGCAATATGTACGACCTCGACGAGGAGATCGCGCTGGAAAAGAACATCAAGCACACCGTGGAGATCGTCGTTGACCGTCTTGCCATGCGCAAGGGCATCCGCGGCCGTCTGGCTGACTCGCTGGAAACGGCCCTTGCCCTTACCGACGGCGTGGCTGAGGTGGATGTCATCGGCGGCGAGTGCATGACCTTCAGCCAGAATTTCGCCTGCCCCGAGCACGGCATCTCCATCAGTGACTTGTCGCCCCGGCTTTTCTCCTTTAATAACCCTCTGGGTGCCTGCGAGAAGTGTACCGGCCTCGGCACCTTCATGCGGGTGGATGAAGAGCGCATCCTGCCCAACCGGAATCTCTCGATTCGGGAAGGCGCCATCAAGGCCAGCGGCTGGTACTACGCCGAAGGCTCCGTAGCCGAGATGTATTATCTGGGACTGGGCAAAAAATACGGTTTTACGCTGGATACGCCTATCAAAGAGATGAGCACCGAGGCCGTCAACGCCCTGCTCTACGGCACCAACGAAGAAAAAATCGAGATGCACCGCACGAATGAGTTCGGCAGCGGCGTCTATTATAATACCTTTGAGGGCATCGTCGAGAACCTCGAGCGCCGCTTCCGCGAGACGAACAGCGAGTGGATGAAGGAGGAGATCGGCAGCTTCATGTCGGGCGTCGAGTGTCCCGACTGCCATGGCAAGCGCCTGAAACCGGTGGTGCTGGCTGTGACCATCGGCGACAAAAACATCAGCGATTTCTGCGAAATGTCGATTCGGGACGAGCTGAAATTCATCGCCGACAATGAGCCGAACCTGACCGAAAAGCAGAAGCAGATCGGCGGCCAGATCATGAAGGAGATCAAGAACCGCCTGCAGTTTTTGCAGAGCGTGGGCCTCGATTATCTCACACTGGCCCGGTCGGCAGGCACCCTGTCCGGCGGCGAGAGCCAGCGCATCCGCCTGACCACCCAAATCGGAAGCGCCCTGTCGGGTGTGTTGTACGTGCTGGATGAGCCGTCCATCGGTCTGCACCAGCGCGACAACGATAAACTCATCGCAACGCTGAAAAATCTCCGCGACCTCGGCAATACGGTCATCGTGGTCGAGCACGACGAGGATACCATGCGCAGCGCCGATTATATCGTGGACGTCGGCCCGGGCGCGGGCGTCCACGGCGGCGAGATCGTGGCCGCAGGCTCCGTCAAGGACATCTGCAAGGCCAAGCGCAGCATCACCGGCGACTATCTGTCGGGCCGCAAGCGCATCGAGGTGCCGCAGACCCGCCGCCCTGGCAACGGAAATTTCCTCACGGTGAAGGGTGCGCGCGAAAATAATCTGCGCAACATCGACGTAAAATTCCCGCTGGGCGAGTTCGTCTGCGTGACGGGCATCTCCGGCTCGGGCAAGTCGAGCCTCATCAACGAGATTTTGTATAAGACCCTCGCCTGTGAGCTGAACGGCGCCCGCTCCCGCGCTGGCAAGTGCGATGGGGTAGAGGGCCTCGAGTTCGTGGATAAGGTCATCGGCATCGACCAGCAGCCCATCGGCCGCACGCCCCGCTCCAACCCCGCCACCTATACCGGCGTGTTCAACGACATCCGCACGGTCTTTTCCCAGACGCAGGACGCCAAAATGCGGGGCTACGGCCCGGGACGGTTCAGCTTCAACGTCCGGGGCGGCCGCTGCGAGGCCTGCGAGGGCAACGGCATCCTCCAAATCGAGATGCACTTCCTGCCGGACGTCTACGTTCCCTGCGAGGTCTGCAAGGGCGCACGCTACAACCGCGAAACGCTGGAAGTCAAGTATAAGGAAAAGACCATCTCTGACGTGCTGAACATGACCGTGGAAGAGGCGGTCGTCTTCTTCGCCAACCAGCCGAAGATCGCCCGCAAGCTGCAGACGCTGCTGGACGTGGGCCTGGGGTATGTCACGCTGGGGCAGAGCGCCACGACCCTTTCAGGCGGCGAGGCGCAGCGCGTCAAGCTGGCCAACGAGCTGGCCCGCCGCAGCACTGGCAAGACCGTGTATATCCTCGACGAGCCGACTACCGGCCTCCACATGGCTGATGTCCACCGCCTCATCGAGGTACTGCAGAAGCTGGTGGACGCAGGCAACACCGTTATCGTCATCGAACACAACCTCGACCTCATCAAGTGCGCCGACCATATCATCGATCTCGGCCCCGAGGGCGGCAGTGCCGGCGGCCTCATCGTCGCCGAGGGTACGCCGGAGCAGGTGGCCGAGGTGCCGGGCAGCTTTACCGGCCAGTACCTCAAGCCCCTGCTGGAAAAGGACGCGAAACTCCGCGCAGAGGGCAAATAAAGCAGTATAAAACAGAGCCGCAGTCTCCCAAAAGACTGCGGCTCTGTTGTTTGCAAAAGTTCCAGATATAACAAAAAGCTCTTCAGTCTCTCGACTGAAGAGCTCTGGTCCGAGTGGCGAGAATCGAACTCACGGCCTCTTGAACCCCATTCAAGCGCGCTACCAAAACTGCGCTACACCCGGTCATCATCCGTTGCCTCCCTACCGAAGCACCGGCGACATGAGATATTATACTCGGATAAGGCGGTCTTGTCAACAGATTTTTGCAATTTTTTTGGATTTTTTTGAAGAAAGTATGATTTTGACGGTGATGCGCTGCTTTGCATCGTACTAATTCCTCCCGCCGTCGCATAAATTTCTTCCAAATGGCTTTCAAATGGGAAGAGAGGGGAGAGCATTTTGGCAAAGCAGGAACGAATCGAGCAGGCGGCAGTCTGCCGCGAGATAGGAGCCCGCACCGGCGGCGACATCCTCATTGGCGTGGTGGGGCCGGTGCGCACGGGCAAGAGCACCCTCATCAAGCAGTTTATGGAAAAGCTGGTGCTGCCCGCCATCGGCCCGGAGGACGCGAAGCTCCGCGCCCGCGATGAACTGCCCCAGTCGGCAGCGGGGCGCACCATCATGACCACAGAGCCCAAGTTCATCCCGGAGGCGGCGGTGCCGCTGGCGTTGGAGGGCGGGGGAGAGTGCAGCATCCGGCTCATCGACTGCGTGGGCTACATGGTGGAGGGAGCCATGGGCCATGAGGAGAATGACAAGCCCCGGATGGTCAAAAGCCCCTGGTTCGACGAGGAGATCCCCTTCGACCTCGCCGCCGAGACCGGCACCCGCAAGGTCATCCGGGGCCACTCCACCATCGGCATCGTTGTCACCACCGACGGAACCATCAGCGAGATACCCCGCGAAAACTACATCCCGGCAGAAAAGCGGGTCATCGACGAGCTGGAAGTGCTGGGCAAGCCCTTCGTCATCCTGCTCAACAGCACCCGCCCCGACGCCCCTGAGACAAGAGCGATGGCGGCGGAAATGGAAGAGAGCTATGGCCGGACCGTTCTGCCTGTGAGCTGCCTCGACCTCGACGAGGCGCAGCTGGGCGAAATTTTGCAGAAGGTGCTCTACGAGTTTCCGGTGCGGGAGCTGGATTTCGCCCTGCCCCGCTGGGTGACGATGCTGGACAAAGGCCACTGGCTCCAGACCGAGGTATACACAGCAGCCATGCAGCTCTCCGAGAAAATTTCCCGGATGAAGGACGTCTCCGACTCCGGCCGGGCGGCGCTGGACTGCGAGGCGGTGGAAAATGCCGCTCTCAGCGGGATGAACCTCGCCGACGGTGTGGTCCGCATCACGGTGCTGCTCAAGCCCGAGGTGTTTTATAAGGTGCTCAGCGAGCAGACGGGCCTTGAAATCGGCGACGAAGCAGGGTTGATGCCCTGCATCATCGAGCTGGCCAAAGCCAAGCGTGCCTACGAGAAGATACGCAGTGCGATGGAGCAGGTGGAGGCCACCGGCTACGGCATCGTGATGCCGTCCATCGACGAGCTTTCGCTGGAACAGCCCGAGATCGTCCGGCAGGGCGGGCGGTACGGCGTCCGTCTCGAGGCCAGCGCGCCGTCCATCCACATGATGAAGGCGGTCATCCACACCGAGCTGAGTCCCATCGTGGGGACGGAGAAGCAGAGCGAAGACCTCGTGCAGAGCCTTTTGAAGGATTTCGAGGACGACCCCGTCCGCCTGTGGGAGTCGAACATCTTCGGCAAGAGCCTCCACGAGCTGGTCAATGACGGCCTGCAGAACAAGTTGCTCCATATGCCGCAGGAGGCCCGGGGCCGTTTGCAGGAGACGCTGGAACGGGTCATCAACGAGGGCTGTACCGGACTCATCTGTATCTTGATCTGACAAAAAGTCCGCTGCACGAAACCAACGTGCAGCGGACTTTTATGCTATTTCTCTTCTTCGGTCAATTTGGTAATGAGCATCTGGTAAATTTCATTGCCCTTCAAAATGAACTGCTTTTTTACCATCTCAGCGCTCAGCCGGTCGGGTGTGCCGATGTCCAGACAGAACAGCTCGCTGTCCAGAGCCTTCACCTGACAGCGCACGGAGCAATGGCCGTCGGCCTTTTCGCTGATGCGGGCGCTGTACTCGGCTTCCTTGCGCGCCCAGGTCTGGCTGCGCAGCACGGCGGCGACCGCCTTTTCCCGCACACTGCGGGGCAGGTCGTAGGCCAGCTCCTGCGCCACCTTCCGGCCCTTGTCGGTGATGGTGTACCGGTCGCCGTCCGCCGTCACGAGCTGCTGCCTGGCGATGTCGTCCAGGCAGGAGCCGATCTCAAAATAATTTACCAAAGCCTCTTCCATCAGGGCGTTTTCGATCTCCGTCCGTGTGATAGGCCCGGCGTTCTTGACAAGATAACACAGCAGCAATCGTATCTCGGTGCTGTTGGTCAGCCCACCGGGACGCACACCGGCGGTAAAAGCATCGTTGGCGGCCATTGTTACTCCCATCTCCCGTGTTCTATAGTATTAACTATAGTATAAAGGGTTTCACGCCGGATTGCAAGCCATGACCGAAAAATCCGTCTCGATGCGCTTGTGGCTCTCGGGGGTGGAGTAGAGCCAGTGGTCGAGGTGGCCCTCGGTGATGAAGTACCGCAGCTCGAAACGGTGGCTCTGGCTGAGGGCGTGGTTGACGATGACGAGCTTTATCTTCATCTTCTCGGGCAGGATGTTCTTGATGTAGACGCTCACGGCCTGCCCGGGCCGCAGGTCGGGGCAGCTCTCGGCGAGGCCCGCGAGGTTGGGCGCGATCTCGATGAAGGTGCCGTACTCCTCCACGCTCCGCACGATGCCCACCACCGTTTCGCCCACCGTAAAGGCGGCAGCGTTCTCGGCCCAGGTACCCAGCAGCTCCCGGATGGTCAGCACGAACCGCCCCTGTGCGTCCCGGCTCTTGATGGCGCAGAGGATCTGCTGCCCCACGCTGACCCGGTCGGCAGGGGAGGAGATACGGCTCACTGACATACAGTCGATGGGCAGAAGGGCGCTGATGCCGCAGCCTACGTCACAGAACGCGCCGAAGGGCTCGATGTGGGTCACGATGCAGGGCAGGATGTCGCCGGGCTGGAGCTGGTCGAGGTATTCGGCCTTACACATCCGCTGGGCTTCAGCGCGGGAGAGGCGGTAGACAGTCTGTCCGTTTTCGTCGGTGTCGATGCCCTCGATGACAAAGCAGGTGGGCCGGCCTACCCGCGTCAGTACGGCGATGTCCCGTACGCTGCCGGTGTCGGCCCCGTCGGCGCACTGCCCGAAGGGCATTACAGCCCGGCAGCCGCCCAGCTCGAACCGGAGCTGACGCTGGGTGTCGAAGGCCAGCGCCGTGCTCTGCAGGATCTCGCGGCTGGCCATCGCGGCCCGCAGTTCAGCGGCGCTCAGGCGGGAAGCATTGCGGTAGTTGTTTTCGGTACGAAACGCTTGCATCATCTTTCATTCCTCTTTCTCTGTTTTTTGGGGTAGCATTGCAGCTATAAAACCATATGCAGCTGCATTTGCATTTTATACGAGTTTGGATTATACTATAGATGTGTGTCGCTCTTTTGGACACACGGCCTGTACTATAAATGTGCAGACAGGAGGGATTCAATATGGATATTGCAGTCGGCGATACCATCCTCACCCGCAAACAGCACCCCTGCGGAGCAGCAAGCTTCGAGGTGCTGCGGGTGGGCATGGATTTCAAGATCCGCTGCACGGGCTGTGGCCGCGAGGTCATGCTGCCTCGGGCGAAGATCGAGAAGAACATCAAAAAGGTCATCAAACCGGGCCAGGAATAGCCCGGCGGCACAGCACATTCAGAAACTGTTTTGTAAGGAGAACTGCCTGATATGCCGAATCTGACTTCCCAAATGGAGGCCGTCTGCCGCCGGTTCGAAGAACTTTCTATCCGTCTCAATCAGCCCGAAACTGCCGCCGACCCGGCGCAGTTCCGCCGCCTGATGCAGGAGTACCATGAAGCACAGCCGGTGGTGGACGCTTACCACGCCCTCACCACTGCGCAGGACCACCTGGCACAGGCGAAAGCCCTGCTGGAAGGGGACGAGCCCCTCGACGCGGACTTTAAGGCTATGGTACAGCAGGAACTGAGCGAAAAAAGTCAGGATGTGGCAGAGCTGGAAAATAATCTCAAAATTTTGCTGCTGCCGAAGGACGCAAACGACGAGAAAAGCGTCATCATGGAGATACGCGCCGGTGCCGGCGGCGAGGAAGCTGCGCTGTTCGCCCACAGCCTCGTGCGGATGTACACCATGTACGTCCAGAGCCGGGGCTGGGAGATGGAGCTGCTGAACCTCAACGAGACGGAGCTCGGCGGAACCAAGGAAGCCGTCTTTGCGGTCAATGGCCGGGGCGCCTACAACCGCCTCAAGTACGAGAGCGGCGTCCACCGGGTGCAGCGTGTGCCCGAGACGGAGACGCAGGGCCGCATCCACACTTCGACGGCCACCGTGGCCGTGATGCCGCAGGCCGAAGAGGTGGACTTTGCGCTGGACATGAAGGACCTGCGCATCGACACCTTCCGCTCTTCGGGTGCGGGCGGCCAGCACATCAACAAGACGTCCAGCGCCATCCGCGTCACCCACATCCCCACCGGAACCGTGGTCGAGTGCCAGAACGAGCGCAGCCAGTTCCAGAACAAGGACAAAGCTCTGGAGATCCTGCGCAGCCGCCTGCTGGCCCAGAAGCAGAAGGAGCAGCAGGACGCCATCAACGCTGACCGCGCCGGTCAGGTGGGAACAGGGGACCGCAGCGAGAAGATACGCACCTATAACTTCCCGCAGGACCGCTGCACCGACCACCGGATCGGCCTGACGGTACACAACCTCGACAAGATCATGGACGGAAATCTGGACGACATCATCGACGCCCTTGCCACCCGTGAGCAGGCCGAGAAACTGCAAAAGCTAAACGCATAAACTTGCGCAGAATGCGCACGAAAGGCTGTAAAGAACGATTGCTTTACAGAAGAAAAGAGCGATGATTCGTATGAGTATCAATACTGAAGTCCGCCCGGCTGACGCAGAGGGCATTGCCCGCGCAGCCGAGCTTCTGCGGCAGGGCGAGCTGGTAGCCCTGCCCACCGAGACGGTCTACGGCATCGCGGCCGACGCCCGCAACGGCGAGGCCGTGAGCAAGATCTTTGTGGCAAAGGGACGCCCGCAGGACAATCCCCTCATCGTCCACGTCACCGGCCCTGAGATGCTGCACGGCCTCGTCAGCGAGGTGCCGGAACGCGCCCAGCTGCTGATGGCGGCGTTCTGTCCCGGCCCGCTGACCATCATCATGCCCCGCGGCCCCGAGGTGGCGGCGGAGTGCTGTGCCGGTCTGGACACCGTGGGCATCCGGATGCCCAGCCACCCGGTGGCGCGGGCTGTCATCGAGGCCAGCGGCTGCGCCTTTGCGGCCCCGTCGGCCAACCTCTCCGGCAAGCCCAGCCCCACCAACGCACAGGACGTCTTTACCGATATGGATGGCCGCCTGCCCCTCATTCTGGACGGCGGCGAGTGCGACTGGGGCGTGGAGTCCACCGTCGTGTCGGTGGTGGGCGAAAAGCCCACTCTGTTCCGCCCCGGCCACATCACGCTGGAAGACCTCGAGCGTGCGCTGGGCGAGGAAGTGGAAGTCTCCAAGGCCATCCTCGAGAAGCTGCCGGAGGGCGCGGTCGTCCGCAGCCCCGGCATGAAGTATAAGCACTACGCCCCCAAGGCGGATGTGACCCTTCTGGACGGCACCTTCGAGCAGTTCAAAGCCTATGTGGATGCCCACGCTGCCGAGAACCCCAGCTGCCTCTGCTTTACCGGCGAGGCCGAAAAGCTGGGTGTACCCTGTGTGGAGTATGGCCGGGAGGGCGACGGAGCCGACCAGGCAAAGCACATCTTCCGCTCCCTGCGTGCACTGGATGAGCAGGGCGATGCTGTGGTCTACGCCCGCTGCCCCCAGAAAGACGGCCTGTCCATGGCTGTCTATAACCGCCTCATCCGCGCAGCTGCGTTCCGGGTGATAAAGCTATGATGACGCTGGGCATCACCGGACGCAGCGGCTGCGGCAAATCGACGGTCACGGCGGTGTTCGCGGCCCGGGGCATCCCGCTGGCAGACGCCGACCAGCTCTCCCGCGAGATCCTGCTTCCGGGTTCACCGCTGCTGCCCCAGCTGGCTGAGCGCTTCGGGGCAGATATTATAAAGGAAGACGGCACCCTTGACCGCCGCCTGCTGGCCGACCGCGCCTTTGCAACGCCCGAGGGGAAAGCTGCGCTCGACGCGCTGACCCACCCGGAGATCGTCCGACGCATCCGCGCCGCCAAACAGGCCGCGCAGCAGGCGGGGGCGAAGCTCTTTGTGCTGGACGGCGCGGTCATCATCGGCACGGCGGCAGAGGCCGAGTGCGACAAGCTCTGCGTGGTCACGGCACCGTTTGAAGTCAGCGTGGAGCGCATCGCGGCCCGGGACGGCATCTCGCCCGAGATGGCCGCCCGCCGCCTCAACGCCCAGACGCCGGAGGCTGTGCTGACCGCCAGGGCAGACTACATCCTGCCCAACACCTCCACCCGCGAGGCGCTGGCGAAGGCAGCAAACGAGCTCTGTGACGCTCTCATCGGGGAGGGATGCTGCGCTTGAAAACGCTGTTCCGACTGCTGCGCAGACTGGTGGTGCTGGTCTGCATCGCGGCAGTGCTCCTGATGGCTCTGCCGCCCCTCGCCCGGGAGGCCGACCGGCTGCTCTATCCCCGCAAATACAGCCGGCAGGTGGAGCAGTGGGCCGCAGAATACGAGCTCGACCCGCTGCTGGTCTATGCGTTCATCCGCACGGAGAGCGGCTTCGACCCCGCCGCCACTTCCAGCGTGGAGGCCCGGGGGCTGATGCAGATGACCGAGGAGACCTTTATCTGGCTGCGCAGCAAAATTGCGCCGGATGAGGACCTGACCTTCGATGAACTCTACGACCCTGACGTCAGCATCCGCTTCGGCTGCTACTACATCCATCTCTGCATGGAGCGGTACGGCGGCGATGTGGCTACCGTCGCCGCCGCCTACCACAGCGGATGGGGGACGGTAGATAATCTGCTGCGGATGGAAGAGCATTCCTCCGACGGGCAGACCCTGAAAGGCTTCCCCTATAACCAGATGCACCATTACGTCGAAAAGATAACCGCCAGCTACGCCGTCTATACCCGTCTCTACGGCGGCTGATGTACTACAAATGAAGAAAACCGGAGAGGATAAGACCTCACTGGTTTTTGATAAATCAAAGTGTAAGAAAACAGAAAGGCAGGAGAGATCCTATGGCAGAAAAAACTCCGAACCAGCAGCTGGCTGAAAAGCTGCTGTTTAAGCCCGCTTACGTCGGCGACAAGTCCGCCGCCGTCAAGCAGGAGGCCCATGCATTCGCTGAGGGCTACAAGAAATTCCTCGACGCAGGCAAGACCGAGCGCGAGGTGGCCGCTGAGAGCGAGCAGATGCTCAAGGACGCAGGCTACCAGCAGTTCGACCCGAAGAAGACCTACGCCCCCGGCGACAAGGTCTACTTCAGCCAGCTGGGCAAGGCCATCGTGGCTTCCACCATCGGCACCCGCAGCTTCGAGGACGGCTTCCGTCTGGTCATCGCTCACACCGACAGCCCCCGTCTGGACCTGCGCCCGACCCCGCTGTACGAGTCCGACCACTTCAGCTACTTCAAGACCCACTACTACGGCGGCATCCGCAAGTATCAGTGGGGTACCATGCCGCTGGCCATCCACGGCGTGTTCTCCCGCGCTGACGGCACCACCGTCTCTGTGAACGTGGGTGAGGACGAGAACGACCCCGTCTTCTGCATCACCGACCTGCTGCCCCATCTGGGCGCTGAGCAGGGCGAGCGCAAGCTGAGCGACGGCATCCGCGCCGAGGAGCTGAACATCCTCATCGGCTCCGACGCTGTGGACGACGAGGAAGTGAAGGAAGCTGTCAAGCTGAACACCATGATCCTCCTCAACAAGAAGTACGGCATCACCGAGAAGGATTTTGCCCGCGCTGAAATCGAGATCGTCCCCGCTTATAAGTCCCGCGACGTCGGCTTCGACCGCTCCATGATCGGCGGCTACGGCCACGATGACCGCGTCGATGCATATCCCGCTCTGATGGCCGAGATCGCCACCAAGGATCCCGCCTTCACCACCGTCTGCGTTCTGACCGATAAGGAAGAGATCGGCTCCGACGGCGTCACCGGTATGCAGAGCATGTACGTCTTCCACTTCATGCAGGAGCTCTGCCGTACCGCTGGTCAGGACGACATCATTGCTTTCCGCAACAGTGTCTGCCTGTCCGCCGACGTCACCGCTGCTTACGACCCGAGCTGGGCCAGCGCTTTCGAGCCGATGAACGGCACCTACGCAGGCCGCGGCATCGCGCTGTTCAAGTACACCGGCAGCCGCGGCAAGAGCGCTGCAAACGACGCTTCTGCCGAGCTGGTGGGCTATGTCACCCGCATGATGGACGCCGACGACGTTGCATGGCAGATCGGTGAGCTGGGCCGCCTCGACCTGGGCGGCGGCGGCACCATCGCAAAGTATGTTGCCAACCGCGGCATCCCCGTCATCGACATCGGTGTGCCTGTGCTGTCCATGCACTCTCCCTTCGAGGTCATCCACAAGACCGACCTGTACATGGCTTATCGTGCCTTCGTCCTGTTCAATCAGGCCGCTGAGTAAGCTGCTTCTACGCACCAAAGCCCCGGAAAGTCTGCCGTCTGGCAGGCCCTCCGGGGCTTTTTGCTATGTCGTGGGCAGGGGGACGGCCTGCTCTACGGTAAGGAAGGTGAAGCCGTTGTCCTTGTACCACTGGATGATGTCGGGCAGGGCTTCGGCAGTGGTGCGGGTGGTGGCCGAGTCGTGCATCAGCACGATGCACTGGGTCTGCTCGCCGGTCTCCCGCACGATGTTGCGGAAGATGGTGCCTGCACTGGGCTTGCCGCCCACGGCGTCCTCGGCGCAGACGTTCCAGTCTACATAGGCGTAGCCTTTTGCAGTGACTTCTTTTTTGAGCTGCTGCATCAGCCCGCGCCCGCCGTAGCGGCGGCTTACGGTGTTGGTACTGCCGCCCGGGAAGCGCAGATACCGCAGGCCGTCGGCCCGGACGTAAGGGGAGAGGCGTTCCTTTAACAGGTCGATGTCCTTCCAGTAAGCGTCCGCGCTCTGGTAGATGTCGCTGTACTCGTGGGAGGCGGAGTGGAGCGCGATCTGATGTCCGGCGGCAGCAGCCTCAGAGATGAGGGGAAGATATTTGTCGTTGTTGCCGGTGGCGACTACAAAGAAGGTCGCCTTTACTCCGGCACGGTTCAGCGCGGACAGAACGTCCGGCGTCGTCTTGCTGGGGCCGTCGTCGAAGGTCAGACAGACCCACTTCTCGGGCATCGGCTCCGGCTCCGGGGACGTTTCTACGGAGGACGCCGAGGCAGGGGAGACGAAGCTTTCGTCCGGCACCGGGGTCAGGTCGCTTTCCCGGCAGCCTACAGGCGGCTCCGCGCCGCAGAATATCCCCAGTCCGAACCCCGCCGCCGCCCCGACAGAAAGCAGCAAAAGGCTCCACAACAATCTTTGATGTTTGCTGGATCTGAAAAAAGTCATTTCCAAAAACCTCCTTCTTAAGTCATTTCTGCACGGAAACTCCATTTACAAGATATGAATGGCAAAAAAATCTATGAAAACGCTTGACATCGCCGGGGGAGTATGGTATTATACTTGAGCAGTCAGCGATACGGCTTAGACCTCAAGGCCGAGAGAAATCAAGATTGCATCAAAACTTCATATGCGAGGGTGGCGGAACTGGCAGACGCGCACGTTTGAGGTGCGTGTGGTTTATCCTTGGGGGTTCAAATCCCCTCCCTCGCACCAGAAAATATCCACGGGATGTCGATAAAAAGTCGATATTTCGTGGATTTTTTGCTATCTGCGTCTGTCGGATACTGCCAGATACTGCGTGATACTGTCTGCTTTTGCCGGGTACTTTGTAGTCAGGATCGTAGTCAGAAAAAGTAGGCCGCAGCAGGGTTTTTCCGGGGGTTCCCCGGGACAAAAAGTAGTCAAAAATAATGCATCAGGCCGCCGTCTCCGTAAAACAGAGACAGCGGCCTGATGCATCAAGGGGATTATTTGTCCATATCATGGTACGAACCATCGGGCGGCCGTGCTGTTCGACCCCTCTTCTCCGCAAGATAAAAAACGACCCCAAGCCTGAGCTTGGGGTCGTTTTTTATGCGGCGGAAGTGGGGCTGTACGAACAAATCTCCCGCCTGAACAACCATCGCCCTTTTCGGCTCCCCCTGATGAGGGCGGTGTCCCTGAATTTTTTCGGCACTCTAAGTGGCTCATACGAACTTCGGTTTCGTATGGGCCACTCTCGCTGTCTGGACAGTCGTTGTCCAGATCCAGCGGGATTTCTATGTTGTTATGGTTTCCGGTAAAGCTGAATACAATCTTGAGCCGGTTGTCATCGTAAAGATACACCGCGAGCAGGAACGTGTTGAACAGCTTTGCCAGGAACTTTTTGTTTTTTATATCCCCGGTACGGAAAAGCTGAAGCCCGGCAATGAGATCATCCCGGTCGATTTCGACCCGCTCTGCTTTGGCCGTGTTGATTTTGGCTGAGAGTTTTGCTTGCTGCTCCTCAAGGTCAAGAAGTCGTGTTCGGGTGGTCGGGGTGATAATACCGGCTTCGATTGCTTTCATCAGGTTGGATATGGCCTGCTGAACAGCCACCAGCTCATTTTCCATAGCTTCAATGTGAAGCTCATGGTCTTTTTGTTTGAAGTAAGCAATGGTGCTGTCCACGATGAAGTCTATGGTTTCATCATCCAAGCAGTACATCATGATGACCCGCGCCACAGCATTTTCAATCACATCTCGGCGGATGGCTTTCTTTTCGCAGGTGTGTTCCAGCCGGTGCTTTTGACAGGCGTAGTAATAATGCATTTCGCCGGTCTTGCTGGTGCCAGAGATCCCGACCATATAGCTCCCGCAATGCCCACAGTACAGTTTGCCGGTCAGAAGATAGTTTTCTGCTCCGTGGCGGGCGCGTCCATAGCGGTTATCCTTTTTCATGCCGTAGGCCTCCTGTGCATCGTAGAAAAGCTCATCACTGATGATGCGCGGCATTCCACCGGGGATGCGGATGTCGCCGTACATGTAAATGCCGCGGTATCTATCGTTATGGCAGAGGACATGGAAGCTGCCTTTGTTCCACTCGCGCCCTCTGGCGGTTCTGATTCCGCGGGCATTGAGGTCAGCGGCTATGCTGGCAAAAAGCTCCCCGGCGGCGACTCGTGTATAAATCTCCCGGACGATGGCAGCTTTCGGCTCATCAATTTCGGGCTTGCCGTCGGCACCACGCTTATAGCCAAGCGGAAGACTGCCATTGACAAGCCCCTTTTTGGCATTATCGTATAGGCCGCGCTTCACATCCTCGGCCATGTTTTCGATATAGAACTGATTGACGTTCATCATCGATCTCAAAGCAAAGCGCCCGGCGGCGTTATCGTCAAAATCTTCTTCGGCATAAAAGACCTTGACTCCGCAATCCACCAAGCGGCTCTCGTTTACCAGTGCCTGCATCATGTTGCGGCCTATTCTGTTGCTTTTCCATGCCAGCACATAGGCGAACTTGTGCTGCTCGGCATCTCGCATCATACGCTGGAAAGAGGGGCGCTTGTCCGTTTTGCCGCTGATCGCTCGGTCTTCATAGGTGGCGGTGACGGTCAACCCCAGCTCTGCGGCGTGCTTTCGGCAGGCTTCAACCTGCTGTTCGATGGAAACATCCCTTTGATTGTGGGAAGAATAGCGGGCGTAGATGACCGCATCGCCGCCGGTTGCCTTTTGTCTTTTGCCCATAAAAATACCTCCGGGTACACTTTGACAAGCCTGCCCGGAGGTGGTACAATAACATCTGCGAGGTCTGCTATTGCTCTGGACAGGTTTTATCCCTGTACCATCTCTCTGAGTAAGCTGATCTGAAACGCCTGCGTTGCTGGTAACACCGTGGGCGTTTTTATTTTGCTGAAAAACGGAAAAATCTACCGAAACGCTGACAAAGCAGGGAAGAAGCTGTTATATTTGAGCTGCTTCCGGGAGCAATCTTACAGGAAAGGGGATGCCAGCGCATGAAATCGGAAGATTATTCCAAAATCGTTGAGCAGGTAAAAGCCCTGTCGGATGCCGACCGGGAAGCGTTGCTCACTTATCTGCGCTCGCTGACAGGTAGCGCAGGTAGCTCAAAGCCTCCTGCTGCTTGTCAGTCGGAAGATGCACAAACAGCTCCATAATCTCAGCCACCTTGCCGTCCTCCTGCTGGAGGGCGGCTTTTATTGTGTCCGGGACTTCCGGGACAGAATTGTTGTCTTCCCATCCCATCAGAAAACAAGGGGTTACACCGAGTTTGGAAGCGATAAGACTGAGCTTGTCCATCGGGATGTTCGTAACGATATTGTTTTCATATTTGTAAACGGCCTGTTTGGAAACACCCGCACAGTCTGCAAGTTCCTGCTGGGTGATGTCTTTCTCTATGCGAACCTGACGGATGCGATCACCTACGGTCATGGCGGTTACCTCCTATTTGAACTATATTATAACAGATAAACTTTCGGTTTACAATATTTTTAATTGAATTATCAAAAATGACTTGACAAGTTACCACAAAGATGGTATTATGCTCGTGACCCAGCAAGTTACTTGCGGAGCGAAAGGAGGTGGCGACTACGGTAAATGTGAACCTGTTGAAATCCTACATGGTAAAGGCCGGATATACGCAGAAAGAGCTGGCAAAATCGCTCGGAATCTCTGAGCAGACGTTGACCCGCAAGCTGAAGAAGCGTGTGTTCGGCACGGACGAAGCCGCGAAGATCGTTGAGCTTTTGAGCATTGACGATCCCAAGGCTGTTTTTTTCGGCGAATGAGTAACTTATTAAGTTACATTACGGAGGTGAACTGAATTGACCGCAAACAAAAAGCTCCCGAACCGCCGCAGCGGAAAGGGAGCTGATGGGCCAATGGCTCAGATGGTGGACTTCATACAAGAGAATTGGAAAACCATCGTGATAGCAGCGGCCACAACCATTGCAGTGCGTTTACTGTTAGGGTGGTGACAAGGCTCACGATGATTGGGAGCCACAGGCTCTTAAAGAGTTCTGATTTTCTTGACTGCCGTAGATATTCTTCATAGATGCGGTAGAAGTCCGTGACACAGTAGGTGTCCAGCATGTGCATGGGCTGGTAAGTAATATCAACTGATTCGTCGCGATCTGCTTTGATTAAGCCCATCGAAGAAAGCCCAGCTACCTCAGACCGGTCACATTTTGTATGAGGGTGACGGCTGATCTTACGAAGCAAGCGCTTCTCATCGGGACTTAAAATTATTGCTTCACAGTCCGATTTTCTATTCATACGCTTCTCCTTTCTGATTTTGCACAAGTATAGCATGACAGGGGAGAGGGAGCAACCAAAAAGGCACCGTCCTGCTGGAACAGGGCGATGCCGGAAGCGATGCGCCATACCGACCAAGGTTATCTGTCCACGTTCCCGGAGGAACGTCTGAGAAAGGCTGCATCATCGTTTTTTAGTTTAACTGATTTCCCCTCGGAAATCAAGTGGGCTATACAAGAGAAAGAAATCCAAGATGTCCGACATAAAAGTTGATGTTTCCAGCATCACGCCGGAAGCCCAATACCAGCTGGCAAAGGGATGTTTGGAATTTTACTTTTCCATCGTCAGTCAGCCCGGCGGGCGTGAACAGCTGGACGCATGGAAAGCTGAACACCTGAGAAAGGAGAGCCGCACATGACCCATGAGGAACAGATTTCTTTGTTTGAAGCACTTGCGTTGAATGGTGCATGGAGCAACGCGGCCTGCACCGGCTACTGTCTGCTGGCTATGCAGAGAGCCGGGCTTGACAAGAAGACCATCGAAAAGGTGCTGCATGAACTGCACTGGGCATTCGATGACACCAGCG
>OOBV01000367.1_pt1 | contig 44327 bp, 31 predicted proteins | sample 1671731 | NCBI WGS metagenome assembly OOBV01 (sample SAMN06348186, study PRJEB24527) | human gut metagenome | biome: human gut; feature: ankylosing spondylitis patient; material: feces | host: Homo sapiens | place: China | collected 2015-10
TCGGGCGTGAGTCCTTATGCGCTGCGAAGGACAGAAATCTGTACCTATCTGAAAATCTCAATCTCGTCTATTTTCGCTTGTACTACAGCAGAATCAAAGAATTTTTCCGCAGAGAAAGCGTGAGTGTTTATGCGCTGATTGACCCGGAAGGCTTCTCATGATCCTCCGAAGCGTGAGTGAATATTCGCGGGGTTGCCGTCGGGGACTCGATTCTAGTTGTCGAGCGTAGGTCGTGATGCGGGACGGAAGATGAAGATTTGTACCTAACGAAAATTCCGAATCTCTTCTATGTTCCACTGTGCTACTTGATAAACAAAGAATTTTTTCGCAGAGAAAGCGTGAGTGTTTATGCGCTGATTGACCCGGAAGGCTTCTCATGATCCTCCGAAGCGTGAGTGAATATTCGCGGGGTTGCCGTCGGGGACTCGATTCTAGTTGTCGAGCGTAGGTCGTGATGCGGGACGGAAGATGAAGATTTGTACCTAACGAAAATTCCGAATCTCTTCTATGTTCCACTGTGCTACTTGACAAACAAAGAATTTTTTCGCAGAGAAAGCGTGAGTGTTTATGCGCTGATTGACCTGGAAAGCTTCTCTTGATCCTCTGAAGCGTGAGTGATTATGCGCGGGGTTGCCGCCAGGGAGTCGATCCAAATTGTCGAGCGTGGGTCGTGATGCGGGACGGAGGATGAAGATTTGTACCTAACGAAAATTCCGAATCTCTTCTAAGTTCCGCTGTGCTACTTGACAAACAAAGAATTTTTTCGTAGAAAAAGCGTGAGTGTTTATGCGCTGATTGACCCAGAAAGTCTCTCGGGAATCCTCGAGCCGTGAGTGAGTATGCGCCGAGGACTCCGCAGGGGTCTCGATCCTGGACCGTTGAGCGCAAGAAATGAAGCGTGCGGAGGATGAAATTCGGTACCTAACGAAAATTCACGGTTTCTTCTGTTTCGTTTGTGCTACAGGATAAACAAAGAATTTTTCTGCGGGAAAAGCGTGAGTGTTCATGCGCTGAGACGGCGCCAAAGAACCGCTTCAAGACCGTCAGGCGTGAGTCCTTATGCGCTGAGTGTGAAAAAATCGGTTTGGAAGGCTCTTCGGAGCTTAGGTGCTTATCCGTTGCGCTTGTGCCAGAGTCTGCTTCTGGAGTGCCAGGTATGAGTCGTTGTGCTCGATTGAGAGCGCATTGGTTGATCTTTTTCGGCTTCCTCCTCAACAGCCTTCCTCTCTTGTCAGGTGATTTTGTTCTCTTGTCAGGTGATTTTGTTTGGGCTTATCCACAAATACGAGAAGTTATCCACAGGTTGGCTAGGTGCACATACTAGATGAATTTCATATTCCCAATACTAGTTATCTATATAGAGGCGTGAGTGTTTATGCGCTGAGCGTGAGTGTTTATGCGCTAGAACGGTTTCAAAGCGTGAGTGTTTATGCGCTGAAAATTGGTCGTTGGGACGGGGGACTGTGGATAACTCGATAGTGTACCTTCCCGTACGTGTTTCCCGTACAATATAGCTTTCTGACCTTGATATTTTCTTTCACGCATGGCTTCCGATCAAGATCAAGAGGTTCTGGACCCGCAGGGTAGTCTTTTCGCTCCCGGGGACCTTCCCGCACCGCCTAACGCCGATCCTAGATCGATCTACTTTCGAGATCAGTTGGTCCAAGAGATGTTGTCGCAGGATGCTCTTGCGGTGGGGGCGATTTCCTACGTTCCTCGCGCTTTTACTATGACCTCTCTGCCGTACAAGCAGCCTAAAAATGCGGACGGAACGCCTGCGCACTTTTTCGTCAGGGAATCGAAGTTTCTGACGCTGACTCTCTCGACAGCGAATCCCCTAGGCCTTCCTTTCGGATCTATCCCTCGTCTTCTGCTGGCTCATATCACGAATCAGGCGGTTCGGAATCAATCTCGCGTCATTGATCTCTGTCATTCGATTACGGATCTGCTCAACCTGTTTCAAATGGACGCTACGGGTGGAAAGACCGGAACGACTACGCGACTTCGCACGCAACTTGATGCTCTCACGTCAACGACCATCAACTTCGAATGGTCGGGTACTGTCAGAGATTACAAAATGTCGGGCAAGGTTCTGATGCCTATCGTCGAAAGTGCTTTGTTGTGGGAACAACAGAATTCTCGAAGCGGCTATGAGGATGGGTCGTATATCAAGCTGTCAGAGTACTTCTACAACGAAATTACCAAGTCCGCTGTTCCGGTAGACATGAGGGCTCTTATTGCTTTGCGTAAGTCTCCTCTCGCGATGGACTTGTATTCTTTCTTCACGTACAGAATGTTTAGTCTGAGGAAGGTCGTAACGATTCCTTGGAGAGCTTTGTACGTTCAGTTTGGGTACGAATACAATCAGATGCGTTACTTCAAGCGGCAGATGATCTCTTTGGCGCTTCCGGCTGTCCACCAAATTTATGATCAGTTGAAGTTTGAGGTCAACGATAGAGGATTGGTTCTTTATCCATCTCCGACACATATTCCCAAGAAAACTTATCGAAAACTCGACTCCGAACCGATCGATGTCTGATTTTACGGTTGGTCGCGAAACGGAAGCTCTTTTGGACAGTTGGAACGGTCGCTTTGCGCTGCTCAATGACGGTGACGAGTGGATGGTTAATGCCATCGACGACGACAAGTCGATTCGTCTTCTCGCCGTTTGCGCTTCGAAGGAGGAAGCCACTGCACGGGGACGCGCTTTGGCCGGTGCGTCTCTTCGTTCGTTGATACCGTCGAAGCGTTGGATTGTCGGGTACAGGGATCAGTCAAAGCAGCTTCTTTCGTTGGGGGCCCGCTACGATCCGCAGTACTGTTCTTGGTACATTCCCCCTACCTTGTACGGTGAACGGCTTGAAAAGCTGTCAGAAAGGCTTCCCAGAGGTGTTAAGCGCATTCTGTTGCAGCAACCGTCTTTGGTCGCAAAGGCGGCTCGTGAAGCCGATTTCCAGGATCGAGTTGTTCTGGTGGCCTCCGGAAGAGATGCTCGTAAGCTTAAATCGCTTGGAGCACAATACAATCCAGTACGAAAATCTTGGTTCATCTCACGCAAGGGGCCGCTCCGACCGTTTTTGCCTTGGCTTCCAGAGTCCATTAAGGCTGAGATTCGAGAGGATCTGCGGTCGGATGTTGAGGGAGTTCTTCCCGATCCTCAATACCTGAGAATCTCCTTTGACGACGAGCTGCGCGCGCGTGCTTTCGGTGCGCTCTATGTCCGTGAACGAGACTTTTGGGTTGCTCCGGCAGGCAGCATGGAAGAAGATTTTGCGGAGTGGCTTCGTATTCCGTGCCGCTTGTCACCGAGACTCTCTTTCAGTCGGAAGCTTCTTAAGTTTGAATTTGACAGAGAGCGTCCCGAAAATTGGAAATTTCGAATTCAACCTGACGGACAAAAACATCGCTTTTTCGTCAACGGAGATTTTGATCGACCATCCGGTGAGTATTGCATTTATCTCAACGAGAATCCGACCGGTTGGATTACCAACTATAGAAAACACGTTTACGAGAAATGGTTCTTCCCATATCGGGGAGATTATCTGACCAATCTTTCCAAAGTACCGTTCTTTTTGGATGAAGAGGAATCGTTTTAACAGGCGAATACCTGTGTTAATCACTCGAATGTGAAGGACTCGAATTGAGTTGACGAGGGGAGCCTATGGCTACGGAGACGGGCTACCGGAGGAAATTGCTCAAGGTGCTCCGGATTGGTCTCTGGTTCATCTGCGAAAGGGAGCGCGACTGGTGCTGATCTGCGTTTCTCTGGGTAATTCCCTATGCAAGCGTACCTTTGGGGTGCGTAGACTCTCATAGTCCGACTAGAACCGCTTTCGCGGTTCCTCAACGTTCGCCGTCGCCGGATCGACCATTCAACTCAACAGTGCGCGGCGGACGTTTTTCTTTTCGGGACGTTCATGCTGCGCGACAAGGAGCATGGGAATGCAGTCCCGCCGAACCTTCCTCAAGATGATCTCCGCCGCTGCTACGACGGGGAGTGCCCTCCACATAGGCGCCGTCAACGCCGCCACGACAGCCGATAAGACGGGTGCCTGGCCCAACAAGCCCATCACGGTTTATCATCCGTTCGAGCCGTGCCCCTACGATAAACTCTCGAATGTCTACAACGCGGAACTCTCGAAGGTTCTCGGTGTCCCCGTCAACTTCGAATATGGCCTCATGGGGCGCGCCGCGCGTGAGGTTCACGATGGTCCCGCCGACGGCACACGCGTCTACTTCGCGGCGCTCGGACCCATGGTTCTGAAGCCCAATGTCGCGCCGGGCGGCAAGGCGCTCAAGCCCTCCGATTTTCGTGCTGTGTGTCGCGCTACGCTGCTTCCGATCGTCGTGGTCGCGAGCAAGAACGCACCCTTCAAAACGTACAAGGAATTCGAGGCCTACGCCAAGGCGCATCCGGGCAAGGTGCGCGTCGCGCTTACAAACTTCCCGAGCTCCATCCATTCGGGGATGACGCATTTCCTCAAGAACATCGCGAAGCTCAATTGCGATCTCGTCACGCAACCGACGAGTCCGCTCGACGGTGCCATCGACACGCTCACGGGCATCACCGACGTGCTCATCACCCATACGCCCGATGCGGAACGCTTTGTGAAGCACGGAGACTTCGTTGTGCTCTGCACGTTCAACAAGACGCGTCTCTCCATGTTGCCCGATGTGCCGACGTTGCGCGACCTTGGCTACGACTACGACCAGACGTCGTGGCGCTGCATCGTCGTCAACAAGGAGACGCCCGATGAGATCGTGAAGCGCCTCGCCGAAGCGACGAAGCAGGTCTTCGATACGGACGCCATGCAAAAGTCCGCGGAAGAGAACTGGGAGCCACTCTCCTATCTGCCGCCCGAGGAAACACAGAAGTTCCTTGAGGATGAACTGCACTTCTACGAAAAGCTCACGAAGACGCTTGGCATCCATTATTCGCAGAAGAAGGCGTGAGCCCTATTTGTCAGAATGTCTTTCCAGGAGCACTAAGCAATCTTGGAGACAAAAATGGGGTACCCTCTGGAATTCCGCAATAACGTAGCTAGAAGCATCTTGTCCGACGGGACGCGCATCAGCGATGCCGCCAAGGAGTATCAAGTCGAGAGAGTCTGCGAATTCATCCGAAGCGCCCGTGCCGGTCGTCGCCGTCGCCAAAACCGAAAAGCGTCCGGGCGGCGCCGCAAATATGGGGCTTCCAAAAACGTCTTTAGCCGGGATTCGCCTTCCGGCTTTTTTTTTCCCGCATCTGTTGATCTATAATAAAAAGACTATTATATGGGGGGGGGCAATATCGAACAACTATTGTGCGTGTAGGTCGAAGAAATCGCCCGCCTTTCGAGTTTTCAGAACCTTCCGTCGGGATGCGGCGACGAACGGAAAAGGACGAATTTCGTCCGTTTTCTTTTTGGAGCCGCTTGCAAAGCGGGTGAAATGTCACGGCGGGTTTGACCTGCTCACGGGACTTCCGAGCCGGAAGGCCGAGATCTCGAACACCGGCTTTTGCCTTCCTATTTTAGATATGACTTACAACAGTATCCAAAACAGCCAAAAACAGATCCTCGTTGCGGGCGACGCCATGCTCGACGAATACTGGTCGGGCGACGCGGATCGGATTTCACCCGAAGCGCCCGTGCCGGTCGTCGCCATCGCCAAGACGGAAAAACGTCTGGGCGGAGCCGCTAACGTAGCGCTCAACGTCGCGGGCATGAGCGTGCCCTGTACGCTGGCGTCCCTCATCGGCGACGACGCCAACGGCCGGTGGATCGAAGCGGAACTGAAGCGCCGAGGCGTTTCCACGTTGTTCCACCCGACCGGATTGGGCTTTCCGACGATTCAGAAGATTCGTCTGCTCGCGCGGAACCAGCAGATCGTGCGCATCGATCTCGAAGGAGGCCCGGCTTCCGAGGACGTGGACGTCTTCACGGAGCTTGCCGCAAAGCGCGTTCAGGCGGGCGACATCGGCGCCGTGATTTTCTCCGACTATGCAAAGGGGTCGCTCTTTCGCGTGCAGGATCTGATCCGTACCTGTCGGGAGCGGGGCATTCCCACCTTCGTGGATCCGAAGGGCGATTCGTTCGAAAAGTACGCGGGCGCGACGGTCGTCACGCCGAACAAGGCGGAACTCAAGCGCGTCGTGGGTGCGTGGCGTACCGAGGAGGAACTTTGCGAAAAGGCGCAAGCTCTGCGCACGGCGCTTCACTTTGAAAAGTTGCTTCTCACGCGCAGTGAAGAGGGGATGACGCTCTTTGACGAGCGCGGGGCTGTGAACTTTTCGTCCGACGCGCGCGAAGTCTTCGACGTCTCCGGCGCGGGGGACACCGTGATTGCGGTGCTCGCCTCGCTCCTTCTTCAGGGGATGTCCTGGGACGAGTCCGTGCGCCTTGCGAACAAGGCGGGCGGCATCGTCGTGGGCAAACTCGGCACGGCCGCGATCACGCGAGGGGAGGTCTTCGGATGAGTCTCTGGCGTAAGTGGAAGACGAAGTTTCGCCGCGCGGCCTGGGACCGGACGAAGCGAAACGACACGGTTTACGTCGCCTTTCTGTCGAGCGGAGGCGTAGGCGATCTCGTCGTCAACATGAATTTCATCGCGGCCTTCAAGAAGCACAGCGAGGCCGCGGGCGGACGGCTGGAGATCGATCTCTTTCACTCCGCGAAGCTGATCGAGTCGCTCTACGACCGCGAAGCGGGGTATCTCACGGGGTGGTACGACCTGGCGGAGTACCGCGAAAAGTTCGAGGGAAAGTACGACCTCGTCTTCGGTCTTCGCACGCACTCGCCCAAGCCCTTCACGTGCCGCTTCCGACGCGTTTCGACGATCTGTCCGGAAGCGCTGCGCCTTCGCAGACTCTATGCCGCCCACTGCGACGCGCACGCTGAATTCTTCGATCAGCACCCGCGCTGGGACGGTTTGTACGGTCAGTTGATGGCGGCAAGAGGCTACACGCGTCTTCAACAGGCCGACATCGACCACGTGCTCGGGATTGAAGACTTTTCGATCCGGATTCCCGTGCGCGACGAGGAGAAGACGCTCCATGCGTTCGGTCTCAAAGCGGGGGCGTATCTCACCTTCAACAATTCGGTCGACACGGCGTATGAAGGTTTGCGCTCGACGAAACAGTGGTTCTCCCGATCGTTCGAAGCGCTTTTCGAGCTTCTGCACGAGAAGCGTCCGGATCTGAAGCTCGTTTATCTCGGCCCGACCCGGGAAGACGTTCTCGCGCCCTACGTGTGCAATCTTTCGGGCAAGACCACCTTCGAAGAACTCAAGGTTCTTCTCAAAAACGCCAAACTTCACGTGGGCCCCGAAGGGGGAATGGTTCACATGCGCCGTGCGATGGGCGCGGAAAACGGCGGAAAGTCCTGCGTTCTCTTCGGACCGACGACGCCCGACGTCTTCGGGTACGCGGAGAACATCAATCTCGAAGAGAAGTCCGCCTGTCCGGCCCGGTGCGAATGGATGACGCCCAAGTGGCAGATGCGCTGCGCCTGCGGAAAGGATGCGGTGTGCCGCAAGATGCAGGCCCTCACCCCTGAAAAGGTTTTCGAAGCGATCGAAGGGGAACTCCGGTGACGACGACCTGCTCCTGCTACAACGTTCTGCGATGGCTCAACAAGAAGCGGCGAGAAGCGACGCGAAAGCTTACGGTCTCGTTCTTGATGAGGGACGGACACGCCAAACGGACGCTTCCCGGAAAGCAGCATTCCGTGCTCCTCGTCACCACGTCGCGGGGGATCGGGGATTCGCTCTACGTCATGGGACTCGCCAAGCTTCTTCGCGAGCGGGGCATAACCGTATACGTCGCAGCTCTTCACGAACACGGGCCGCTCTACGAACGCTCGAAACTTTTCGAAGACGTCTATGAGCTGGGTGTCGACGATTGTCCGAACCTTCCTTTTTCCGCGGTTGTCGATCTCGAATACGTGAACGTCAATCACTGGCGTCTGCGTAGAGACTTTCTCAAGGGCTCGAACGGGTGCCGCATCACCACGTCGCCCTTCTGTCGAACGCTTTCGTTTTACGACGACTTCGTCGACTATGCGTTGGTCGCGCACATTTCCGAGCGTCTCGCGCTCGTCGCGCAAAAGCTTCTTCGGGATCCGTCGATCGAGCGGATTATGCCGCACGTCGTCACGGACGAAGCGTCCGAGGCGGAGGCGGAGACGTTTCTGAGGGAACTTCCGGAAGAAAAGCCTATCGTCTACCTCAACACGCGGGCGGGCGACGACGACCGCTGGTTCGGGAAGATTCAGACGGCGGCGCTTCTCTCGCACGTCGTGAACCGATACGACGCGACGGTCGTACTTCTTCCGCCCGACGACGATCCCTGTTACTTCAAGTACCCGGGCGTCGTGCGTTTGAAGAGCATGAGCTTTTCGGGGTTCTGCTCGTTCCTTCGATGCGTTCGGTTCGTCGTAACGCCCGACACGTCCGTCACGCACGTTGCGGCCGCCTTTGATATTCCTTGTATGACGGTGTTCCCTCCGAACGACCGGGACTACTTCAAGGAATACGGCGCCTGGGAGGCGTGGGGCGCACTCTCTTCCGTCTCGACGACGCTTCATCCCGACGCGCCCGATCTTGCGGTCGACCAGTTCGGCTTTGCCAACCGTCTTCCGAAACCGGCCGTGTCGATTCCGTCGCACATGCTCATCGGTGCGTTGGACGGGCTGGCGGAGCGTTCGGGTGTTCTCCCGTCTAAAAAACCTGACGAAACGGGGACCGATTCTTGAAACGATTTCTGAGCTTTGTTACGCCCACTTCCGCACCGGTGATGCGGCGCTTTTTCTCCTACGTACTGCCCTTCAAAAAACGCGTTGCGGCGGCGCTTCTCGCCATGATCGCGTCCGCGGGGGCCTCGTCGCTCATGGCGCTCCTTCTGGGACAGCTCACCGACGCGGGGTTTTATGAAAAGGATCCCCGGATCGTGATCGCCGCGCCTTTGGGACTCGTGCTCATTGCCGGTCTCAACGGTTTGGGCATGCTTGCGAGCAACGTACTTCTTGCGGGCGTGAGTCAAAGCGTCATGATGCGGTTTCGAGCCGAGATGTTCTCCCGTTTCATGCACTGGCCGGAAGACGCGTATCAGCGCAACGCGACGGGACTCATTCTCTCGAAATTCGTAAACGAAGCGAACTTCGCGCTCTCGAACGCGACGAAGTCTTCGATCGTGCTCGTTCGCGACAGCGTGCAGGTCATTGCGCTCACGGCGGTTCTCTTTTGGCACAACGTCGTTCTGACGCTCGTTACGTTGCTCGTTGCGCCCGCCATCGTCTGGCTTTTGCGCACGATCTCGCGCAGAGTGCGCGCCGTCATGGAGGGCAGTCAAGAAAGCGTCGCAACGCTCCTTGTCAGGGTGAAGGAAACCTACGAGGCGGAAAGACTCGTGAAGATCAGTCTCACGCACGACTACGAAGCGAGACGATTCCGCAAGGTGAACGACGGCATTCGCGATCTGGCGCTTCGCATGGCGAAGGCGGGCTCCTTGGGCGAGCCCGCAACGCAGGCGATCGCGATGGCGGGGGTCGCGCTGGTTCTTGCGATCGCGCTCTGGCAGACGCAGGCGGGGCTTTTCACGCTCGGAGAGTTCGTGACGTTTCTCGCGGCGATGTTGCTTCTCACGCCGCCTCTTCGGCGTCTCGCGAGTCTCAACACGACGGTCGTCGGCATGACGGTCGCGGCGGAGAGCATTTTCGCGACGCTCGACGAACGGCTCGAAGAAGACGCGGGGACGCTCTCGCCCGAAAAGCTCGAAGGCGACATCCGCTTCGAAGGCGTGACGCTGCGCTACCCGAACGCCGACCGCGACGCGGTGCGGGACTTTACGCTCACGATCCGAAAAGGCGAGCGAACGGCCCTCGTCGGTCTCTCGGGCTCGGGAAAAACGTCGGTCGTCAACATGCTCGCACGCTTTTGGAATCCGACGGGAGGGCGCATCACGATCGATGGGATCGACACGAAGGACATCCGCCTGGATGCGCTTCGCCGCCGGATCGCGGTGGTCTCCCAAAAGACGGTGCTCTTCGACGACACCGTGCGGGCCAATCTCACGTACGGGCTGAACAATGTTTCGGACGAACAAATCAACGCGGCGCTCGAAGGGGCGGCCCTCTCGGACTTTGTCGCGTCGCTTCCGGAAGGTTTGAACACCCGGGTGGGCGAGGGCGGAGGCCGGCTTTCGGGCGGTCAGAAGCAGCGTCTTTCGATCGCCAGGGCTCTCCTCAAAGACGCTCCGATTCTGATTCTCGACGAAGCGACGAGCGCGCTCGACAGCGAGAGCGAACGCCGCGTCGAAGAGGCGCTCGGACGTCTGATGAAGGGCCGGACGACCCTCATCGTCGCGCACAGACTGTCGAGCGTCGCGCGGGCCGACCGGATCGTCGTGATGGAGGAGGGCCGCATCGCGGAGGAAGGCACGCACGAGGAACTGCTCGCGAAAAACGGGCGCTATGCGAAGTTCGTCGCACTGCAGCGTCTGAACGACGGAGGCGGGAAATGACGGGCGCAAACAAATTCCTCCCTTCAATCGATCCGAATCTGCGCCGCATCTATCGGCGTCTTTTCCGGCACAAGGGGCGCATTGCGCTGGCCGGAGTCTTCATGATCGGATCGGCGAGCACGTCGTCGATTACGGCGACGCTTCTCGGCAAACTCACCGATCTCGGGTTCTATCAACAGGAAGCCTGGGTCATCGCGGCCGCGCCGGCCGCCTTGATCGCCGTAACGGTGCTCTTCGGTCTCTGTTCGGTGGCGAGTACGCTTCTCATGGCGCGGGTGACGCAGACGGTTCTCTCGGAACTGCGCACCGAACTCTTCGAGAAGATCCTGCGCTGGCCCGCAGAGCGGGTGCAGGCGAATCCGACGGGACTGGTCTGCTCGAAGTTCGTGAACGAAGCGAACGCCGCGCTCTCCGGAGCCGCGTCGTCCCTCATCGTGCTCGTGCGCGACAGCGTCCAGATTCTGGGCCTGCTCGCGCTTTTGTTCTGGCAGAACTGGCAGTTGACCCTCGTCACCTTCGTGGCGGGTCCCTTGATCGTATGGGTGCTCCGGCGCATCTCCGGACGACTCAGGCGGATCGTCAGGAAGAGTCAGGAGACGGTCGCCGACATGATCGTGCGCGTCAAAGAGACCTACGAAGCCCGCCGCGAAGTGAAGATGGCGGGGAGCTTCGCCTTCGAAGAAGAGCGATTCGACGCCGTCAACCGTCGGATCCGGCAAAACGAATTGAAGCGCCTGCGCGTACAGAGTCTCGCCACGCCACTCACGCAGATGATCACGATGCTCGGCGTCGCCTTCGTCGTGGGCGCGGCCCTCTACGAAGCGCAGATGGGAATGCTCACGATCGGGGAATTCATCACCTTTCTTTCGGCGCTGCTTCTTCTCAAGGCCCCGCTGCAGCATCTCACGGGCCTCAACGGAACCTTCGCGACGATAACGGTCGCCGCCGGGTCGGTGTTCGAAACGATGGACGCGGCGTCCGAAGAGGACGCGGGCACCTTCGTCAAGGAGAGGGCCGAGGGCGAAATCGTCTTCGAAGACGTGACGCTCCGCTATCCCGGGGAAGACAAACCCTCCCTGAACCGGGTGAATTTGAAGATCCGCCCGGGGGAACATCTGGCCCTCGTAGGCCGCTCCGGCGCCGGGAAATCCTCCTTCGTTCATCTTCTTCCGCGGTTTTGGAATCCTTCTCAAGGGAGGGTGTTGCTCGACGGCGTCGATCTGCGCGACTGGACGCTCGCGAGTCTGCGAAACCAAATCGCGATCGTTTCGCAGGACGTCGTGCTCTTCGACGACACGGTGCGCAACAACGTCGCCTACGGCCTTTTCGATAAGACGGACGAGGAAATTCTCGCGGCGCTCGATGCGGCGGCTCTCTCCGACTTCGTCGAGTCGCTCCCGAACGGTCTCGACACGCGCGTGGGCGAGGGCGGCAATCTTCTCTCGGGCGGTCAGAAGCAGCGGCTCTCCATCGCCCGGGCTCTCCTCAAGAACGCGCCGATCCTGATCCTCGACGAAGCGACGAGCGCGCTCGACAGCGAGAACGAGGCGGCCGTCAAGACGTCGCTTCAAAAACTCATGGCCGGGCGCACGACGATCACCGTCGCGCACCGCTTCTCCACGATCGAAAGCGCAGACCGCATCGTCGTCCTCGACGAAGGACGCGTCGCGGAAATCGGGACGGTTTCGGAACTCCTCAAAAAGGAAGGACTCTTCGCAAAGCTCTGGCGTCTTCAAAAAGTAGGGCAAAACCCTATTTGTCAGAATGTCTTTCCAGGAGCACTAAGCAATCTTGGAGACAAAAATGGGGTACCCTCTGGAATTCCGCAATAACGTAGTTAGAAGCATCTTGTTGATAAACGGTGAATAACGCCGGAGCGCTTGCTGCTGCCCTGGCCGGTGCCGGTTACGCGGTCAGCGTACCGTTGTGGCAGATCAGCTCGCATCTCAAAACCGGCAAATTGGAACTTGTTCTGGAGAACTGGCGGATCGCGGCGCGTCCGGTTTGGCTTTTGAAACATCCTCACACAGAGCACAACACGCATATTCGCCGCTTGGAACAATATTTGATCGAATGCTGGGCGCAGACTGAAGGGCTTGACGCAGCGCGCCGAACGTTTGCTCGCATGTCTCTTACCGACGCGCATTAAGTTTAGGGGACGGACGTCAACGTTTTAGCGGATTCGCTATTCCGAAAAGGAATAACTGCACTTTGGGACAGTTGTCGGAATTACTCCGGCAGGCCAAGATGAAACCTTGGAGCCGAGTACTTACAAAAACAAGAAGGTCTCGGCAGCTTCTCTGCCCCAAAACAGGAGACTCGCATGAGCAAATCCGAACAACAGAGCCGTTGCGCTCTTCCCTCCACACGTCGTCAGTTTCTTAAGATGGCGTCCGCTGCGGCGGCCGTCTCATCTTTGTCCTGTTGGACACAGGCTCTTGCCAAGACCGATTTGGATGTTCTCGGAGCCAAGCCTGCTGAAACGCTCGACAAAAGCGTCAAAGTCGTCAACACCTATCACGAAATCCATTGCCACGGGCAGTGCATGTTAAAGGCCCATGTCAAAAACGGAAGACTGCTTGCGTTGACCTCGGCCGGTGACGTTCCGCGTTGCGAAGCGGCCAAGACGGACGAATCGATCGGCAAGATGCAGCGTCGCGCCTGCATGAAGGGGTACGCCGAACGTAAACGCCTGTACGCTCCCGACCGTCTGAAGTATCCGCTTCTTCAAACGATCGAACGCGGCAATCTTGCGGGCTTCAAGCGCATTTCCTGGGATGAAGCTATTGACCGTGCATGCGAGCATATCGAAAAGGCGAGAGCTCGCCAGAAGGAATTGGGCTACATCCCCATCTGGGAGGTTGGCAGCACGCCGCTTGCTTTCCTCGGCCCGTACGTTTCGTGCTGGGGCCATCACTCGGCCGGCAACGAAATGGATGCGCTCTTTAACGCACTCGGCAAGGGCGTCAACGGGCATCCGTCAATTGACATGCTCAATTCCAAGTTCATCATCGTTTGGGGTGCCGACCCGCAAACAACGTCGCCGCATCTGCCTTTCATCATGACCAAGGCCAGAGAAAAGGGCATTCCGATCGTGGTGGTTGATCCGCGTTACACAGGCACGGTAGGCGCCATGGCAACGGGAGCCCCGGGCATTACGCCGTGGATTGCACCGCGTCCCGGGACTGACAGTGCCATTTTGGCAGCCATGGCCAATACGATTTATCGGCGCGGTCTGCACGATGAAGCGTACATCCGCAAGTATTGCTTCGGCTTTTTCCCGGGCGACACGGTTGTCAGTCATTCTCCTGCGAAAGATCCGATCACGGGCAAGCCCTGGAAAGGAACCACGTTTACGACGCCTAAAGGTCAGTCGTTTGTGGAGTATCTCGATGAACTCAATCGCGAACACGGCGGGGAAGAGGGCGTGTTGCGCTGGGCCTCTCTCCTGTCGGGTGTACGGGCCGAAACCATTGAGGCTCTGGCTGTGACTTATGCCAAGACCAAGCCCGCTTGTCTGCATTCGACATGGACTTGCGGCGGTGCACAACGTACCGGCAACGGCATGTACCATGTTTGGCTGCTACTGTGTCTGGCGGCTATGACCGGCAACGCAACGGTTCGAGGCGGCGGCATCGGCGCTTTGGCTCCCGTCGACGGTATGGCGGTCAAGCTCGGCAAGGCGCCCGCCATGTGCAAGGGGAAAAAACACAGCGCATTGCTGTTTTCTCAGTACATGCAAAGCAAAGTGTTGCTGACAGGCCGCGATTCGCGTACGCCCGAACAAATTCGAGCCGACGTGCTCGGCATCAACGGTATCGATCTGGGGCCCGACGCCAAGATTGAAATTGATATGGTTTGGCGCGGCGGAGGTTCAGCCGACCCGTTTAATCAGCGCTCTTCCATCAATCCCAAGATTCTTGCCTGGAAAAAACTCGACTATGTCGTAAGCTACGAACGCTTCATGAGTACGACGGCGCGTTATTCCGATCTGGTCCTTCCGGTGGTGACGCACCTCGAAGAGAGCTTCTTTACGGGCAGTCGTGTCAAGACCGACATGAACGTGGTCAACGCCGTTGTCAATCCCATGTACGAAGCCAAGAGCGACGTTGCCATCAGCGAGATGATCGCTGAGCGACTCGGCCTGGATTGGGGACGCCACGGCATGACGGACCATGATGTGATGCGCATTCAGTGGCAGGGTACGAAGTTGCCTGAAGCCTACAAGTCGGTCGATCCCGACATGAAGCTTCCTACGTTTGAGGAGATGCTTGAAAAGGCCAACCTGCAGCTGCCCGTTCCGCCCGAAAAGAGTGTGATTGCAGCGGCCAAATTCGCGCCCGGAGAATTCCCGACGGATACTGGCCGCATCAATTTCTATTCCCCCTGGCTTGCGCAGCGCGGTCGCGTTCAGGCCGGGGTGGCTCGTGCCCAGTACGTGCGCCCGGCCGACGGCTACGAAGACATTCTCGAGAAAACGCCTCATGCTTCGGGTCGTCGCTATACGCTGCAGTACACGACGCCGCATATGCCCAATCGTTCGCATTCGTCCTTTGACAACACGACGATGATCCAGGACGTTTTCCCGCACGCCGTGACCATGCATCCTGACGACGCCGCAGCGCGCGGTATCAAGGACGGAGCCGACGTTTATGTCTACACCGAAGCCGGTTGCATCAAACTTCCGGCCAAAGTCACCGTACGTCAATTGCCCGGAGTCGTATCGATCGGTGAAGGCGCCTGGTATCAGCCGAGTCAAACCGAATTCTTTGACGCCTACTTTGACGCAGCCGGTACGGGCAAGGCCGTTTGCCATCGTGTGCCCGTTGACGTGGGCGGGGCCGTCAATACGCTGACGATCGACCGAGACATCGGTGCGAGCGACCCCTACCTGCATCTGCAGACATCGAAGTCGGGCGGCTTTGCCGCCGGCGGTTGTGTGTGTGAAGTGAGTGCAACATTGCCCGCCTAACGGCTCAAGCAGATCATCAACGAATACGTCGAGGAATACGAAAATGACACAGTGGGGTTTTTACTTTAACCAGAAGCGATGCTTGGGCTGCGCCACATGTACGGTTGCCTGCAAAGAGTGGAATGAGGGACGTCGCGGCGACGCCAAGCTAAACGGTCTGACGGACAATTCTTTAAAGAGTTTGGAAACGCCGAGGGACTGGAAAGCCGGAACATCCGATAAAGCATCGAACTATGCTTTTTTGCGGCGTTTCGACATGAAGGAAAACTGGCGTCGCGTGACATTCTTTGAGTTTGGAAAACGAGCTCCGGACGTCGAGGTAGTGCCGCTTTCTATGTCATGCAACCATTGCAATGATCCGGCCTGCGTAAAGGTTTGTCCCGTCAAGGCGATTTCCAAGGAAAAGGAATTCGGTGCGGTCATTGTCGACAGCGCCAAGTGCATCGGTTGCGGAGCATGTGCGAAGGCCTGCCCCTGGGGAGCGCCGCAATACTTCGAGGCGTTGGAAAAAACACAGATGGGTGCGCCCGAGCATCCTCACATGACCAAGTGCGACATGTGCGTCGATCGCCTGCGTGTCGGACTTAAGCCCGCTTGCGTGGCATCCTGTCCCGGTCGCGCACTCGAGTGCGGGCCGATTGAGGAACTCAAAAAGCTGCATCCCAATGCAACGTTCGATGCCGTGGGCGTGCCGCGCAAACTTGTCGAACAGACAAAGCCCAATGTGCTGTATGAGGCTCGTAAGACTTTTGTGAAGTAAGGAGTGAAACACAAGTGACCGAACATCTTTCCGATCGCGTGACGGCTCTTGCGGCGCTTACTTTTTCTGACTGGCTGCTCAAAGGTGCGGATGACTCGATTTGCTCGAGTCTTACCGCAATGATGCAGACGTTGTCTGAAGGGCCTCAAACCGTGGCCAAGGCAGCTTGTCAGGCAGCACATGTATTGCGGGAAAGCTCGATTGAGGAGCAGTCCCGTTGCTGGACACGTGCGTTTTGCGTCGGCGAAGGTTCCGTGACGCCGCATCAAAGCGTGGCGGTGACGGGACTGGTGATGCAGGAGCCGCGCGATGAGGTCTTGCAGGTGATGAGCGATTTCGGCCTTGCTCCCGAAGCGGCATTGCATGAGCCGGCCGATCATCTCGGTGTGCTGCTGGCTTTCTGGGCGCGTCTTCTTGCCGCGCCCGGTCACGCTGACGCCGCGGTTTCCTTTGCTGAGAAGCATCTCTCCTGGGTTTCTTGGGTAAGAGCCGAGCTCGCAGCAAAGCAACCTGACAACGATGTTGCGATGGCGTTGGTAACTCTGCTCGAAACCGTGATAGACGACTTTCTTCGCAAGCACGTTCGAGTAACGGCTTAAAGCACCGGAATCTCCAACTGACGACCTGCCGTTATGATGTCTGTGACGGCAGGTTGTTTTTCGGTGGTTGCGATCATGCCCAGATGGATTTGTAATGTTGTGCTGATGACGATGCTGGCGGTGCAAAATCCGTCGGCTGCATCGTCCGGTGTGTCGAGTCTCGACCGTCGGTTGGCCACAGAAGGCCCGGTGAGACTGGGTATTCTGAGCACAATCGGTGAATTGTCTAGCACAGAAGTTTTCTCCGAGACGGTTCAGGCTTTGAAAAGAGCCTGGGGGCGGAATATTGAACTTTCGTATTACGATCTTGACACGCTGCCGGAGGCTGTTCGTCGCAAACAGCTTGATTTTTTCATCTCCAATGCGGGCACTTTCTCGTATATGCAGACTCAGGGTCTCGCCCGTCATCTGGCTACGCTGAAAATTCGCGAAGCCGATGATCCCAATTTCAGTATGGGCGGCATCTTTTTTGTCCGCAGTGAAAATACGACGATTCGCACGTTCGAAGATATGAAGGGTAAAACGGCGGTGGCCGTTGCGCCCAATGCATTCGGCGGATACCGTGTTCATCTCGGAGAACTGAATGCTCGGGGATATGAACCTGAAACATTCTTTGGCTCGACTACTTTTACCGGATATCCCATGCAGAGCGTCTTTGACGTGATGAAGCAGGGAAGCGCCGATATTGGTATGGTGCGCGCCTGTCTGCTCGAGGAAATGGTGCACAAAGGCCTTGTTGGTCGGGACGACTTTCGTGTCATCGGGGCAAAGACGGAACCTCGTTTGCGTTGCTTGACTTCTACCGCGCTGTACCCTGACTGGGTGTTTGCCGCAACGACCGAAGCTTTGCCGGAATTGAGCCGAAAGGCTTCGGCAGCTTTGTTTTCCATGCCGGAAGACTCAGCGATGTATTGGAGCATCGCAAGCGACTTCACAAGGATTGACCGTCTTTTCAAGGATCTGAAAATCGGTCACTACAGCTACTTGCGCGAGTGGACGTTCAAGCGCTTTTGGCAGGAATACCGATGGGTGGTCCTCGTGGCGCTTGGACTGCTTTTTTTAGGCATATGGCATGCGGTTTTTGTGACTTTGGAAGTGCGGCGAAAGACTGCAAGTCTGCGAGCGGCCATGCAGCAACGGGAAGCCGCGCAAAACGAAGTGTTGCAGACTCAATCGCGACTTCAGGCTCTTGAAAAGGCCAGTTTGGTCGGCATGCTTTCCAACATGGTGGCGCATGAACTCAAACAACCGCTTGGAGCGATCGCCAATTTCGCAGACGGAATTCGGACGATTACCAAGGGCGAGACCGAACACGGCAAACTGAGCTCTGCCGGAGAGGTTGGACAAAAGTCCGATACGATGGAGTTGATCGGCATTGCCGCTGATGAGATCATCGGACAGACACAGCGGGCGAGCGCTATCATCGAACGAGTTCGCGGGTACGCCAAGAGCGGGGCAGGCAAACAAATTGAAAAACGGCAATTGCTCAAAGCTGTCAGTGACGCCGTCAGAGATTTTCGTCTGTTGGCTAAGTCGCCCCCGACAATCAACGTGAATGTTCCGCCCAATGCCTATGTACAGGTCGATGCGGTGGAGCTTTCTCTTGTCATTTTGAATCTCTTCAAGAACGCTTCTGAAGCGACCCGCCACACGACAGATCCGCAAGTTGACGTCAAACTCGAAAGTAACGGCTCGATGTGGGAGCTGGCTGTCTCCGACAATGGGCCCACGGTTGACGTTTCTATGTTTCAGGATCTGTTTTCACCGAAAACGAGCAGCAAGTCCACCGGTTTGGGCGTCGGCCTTGCCATATCGGCCCGCATTATGGAAGGTTGCGGCGGCAGACTGAGAATCGAGCGTAATCAGCCTTTTGGTTTGAAGGCCGTGATGGTTTTGCCGAAAGCATAAAAAAATGACGGATAGACACACCAAAATTGACGAATTGCCGGAAGCCCGGGTTAAGGCGGCTTGTCTGGTTCGCATTGTTGATGATGACGAGACGATGCTTAACTCTTACCGTTTCATGCTGGGTGCGGTCGGGTGGCAAGTTAAATGTTATCAACAGGCTCGAACCTTTCTTGACGATCAGAACGATGCGGTAGGTTGCCTTGTTCTGGACGTTCGCATGCCGCAGATGAGCGGATTGGAGCTTCACGCAGAAATGAGAAGACTCGGCGTGACCTTGCCGGTCATCTTTGTGACAGGACACGGTGACGTGGATATGGCTGTGCAGACGATGAAGGACGGTGCAGTTGACTTCATGCTCAAGCCGGTGGTTCCGGATCGATTGAAAGAAGCCGTTTTGCATTGGTGTCGAGAGGATTGCAAGCGGAGACTGTCTGAACTTCAGAACAATGCTCTGGAAAGCGACGCTCGTTCGCTGACCGAAAGAGAGCGTGAGGTGGCGCAGCTCGTCGTGCAAGGCCTATCCAACAAAGCGATTGCTGCCAAATTGTCTATCGCGGAACGTACCGTAAAGTTTCATCGCGCGTCAGCTTGTGAGAAGCTCGGCGTCGGCGGTACGGCGCAGTTGATTGCGCGAATGATGTTGCTTAAAGAAAAAGGACTGGTGTAGGCGGCTTTTCTTTATTGGTCAGCTAGTGCGGTATCTCTTTGCTTGCGAGCTTGTCGTCCAAGATCGCCTTTTTGTTTGCAGCTCGAACTTCGAGCATAAGTAACCGTGCTGTTTTTTCGTCCCGGACATGGCAGAATAATGCGGGCAAAGTTCTGCCTGGGACTAAACCGAATGCCACCTCCCGCCCGGATCGGCTCACAAATTAAGACCTTTCCCATTACTCTTGACCTGGGTGCAACACGCAGCTTGAGAATTCTCCGGATCCGCGAAACACAGGAGAATGCTTCGGATATACCGGAGAACAATATGGACAAGAAAAATCAGTCTCGCCGAGCTTTCTTGCGCACGAGCATTGCCAGCGGCGCATCGCTGGCTGCCGTCGGTCTGCACGCGGCGCCCGTCGGTATCTATCAGCCCGGTACCTATTCAGCCAAAGCATCAGGGATCGGCGACGTCGTCGTGACGATGACGTTTGATTCAAACAAGATGCTCGGCCTTTTTATGGATCGCCTCAAGACCGCCTCAGACACTCTGGAAGCTGCGGCGGATCAGGTCTTCGGGTTGCGGGTTGGCGAATAGGACAGGGGCGTCGCTCCGTCACTCTAGCTTTTCTCGCTGTACATCCCCTTTGTGCCAGTATGGCTAGCACCTTTCGCGGCATTTGCTCAGGCCTGTCGGCTGACGCCTTGGGCCTTGCACAATTCCACGAGTGCTTGACAACCCTCGCAATTGCCGAGAGCGAGCGACCTTTTTTGCCCTGATTGAGGGTTACCGAGCCTAAAAAAAGAAGAGGGGCGAATTGCTCCGCCCCACCGATAAACTTGCCCTGGACACGAAAAATTACACACTCCCGCAGCTGTCGCGGGAAGAGGCGATCTTTGCGGAACAGGAAAAGCAACTAAAGCAAATTAAAGAGCTTGAAAAGGCCGTTGCGGCCGCGGAACCGACAGAAACGCCGGCAGATTGGCAATAATTGACTAACCAACGATTGGCAGCTCCCTCTTGCCTAAGCGGTGAGAGGGACTGAGGTCTCCCGTGTTACCCTGCATAGGCGCTTTAGCAACGGGTTGAAACTCCTCGAATTCTCTTCTGACTAACAACAGATTTCTAACCAACTATGCCTACCCTTACCTCAAGAGACCTGAATGCAGCGCTCTGGGCTGCTGCCGACGAAATGCGCAAAGTCATGTCGGCCGACGTTTACAAAGACTATCTCCTCGGTTTGGTGTTCTACAAGGCTCTTTCCGACAAGATGCTTATCGAAGCCTACGACCTCTTGACGGATGAACAACCGGAGTCCCTTGACGTTGCACAGAATGCCTATGAAGAGGCGATCAAAGATGAAACGTGGGACGACTTGGCAGCAGAGCTGACGAATCGCTTTGGCTGCGCCATTTTGCCCAATCACACTTTCACTGCGTTCTACAAACAAATCAATGACCGAACGTTCATGCTTTCTTCATTGCGTCAAGCTTTCCGGAACATCGAAGCGGCCGGAAGTGGCGTATACGAAGGGCTATTTGACGACTTTGATGTCGATTCAAAAGATTTGGGAAAAACGCCGGACAAACGCAACGAGATGATCTCGTCGGTCATCAAAGCATTGGCGCACATCGACTTTAACGACTATCCAGAAGACGCCCTGGGTGACGCCTACGAGTATCTGATCGCCCAGTTTGCTTCGGAGTCTGGGAAGAAGGCAGGCGAGTTCTATACCCCGCAGTCGGTCTCGCAAATCATTGCCCGCCTTGTTACGGCCGGGCAAAACGAAAAGTATGGCTTTACTGTGTATGACCCTGCCATGGGGTCCGGATCGTTGCTTTTACAAATCCGCAGTCAAATCCGCAACGATGATGTCAAAGGTGTTGACAACCAGGGTTCCGTTCATTTCTTTGGCCAAGAACTGAAGAATCAGACCTACAACTTGGCGCGTATGAACATGATGTTGCACCGCGTGCCGGGAGCCAATCAGCATTTGCGCAACGGAGATACGCTGGACGCTGACTGGCCGACGGACGAACCGACGAACTTTGATGCGGTCGTCATGAATCCTCCTTATAGCCAGAAGTACGATGCTCGCGAGAGCCTTTTGACGGATCCGCGTTTTGCTGCCTACAAGAAACTCCCTCCTGCGAGCAAAGCCGACTTCGCTTTCCTACTGCACGGCTTTTATCACCTGAAAGACACCGGTACGATGGGCATTGTCCTGCCGCACGGCGTGTTGTTCAGAGGTGGTGCGGAAGGCACGATCCGAGAGACCTTGCTTCGCAACGGCAATGTCTATGCTGTGATTGGCCTGCCTTCCGGGATCTTCTTCTCAACTGGCATTCCCACATGTGTTGTGATTCTCAAGAAAAACAACACCGATCGGTCCGTCTTCTTTGTTGATGCGTCAAAGGAGTTCCGAAAGGAAGGGCCCCGAAACTACCTTGATCCCGAACACATCGACAAGATCGTCAATGCTGTTTTGAAGCGTGAGGATGTTGAAAAATTTGCTCACCTTGCTACATTCGAAGAAATTCAAGGCAATGACTTCAACTTAAATATTCCTCGCTACATTGACAACTCAGAAGAGGAAGAAGAAATCGACATTGAATCCACATTCGCAGAACTTGCCAAGCTTGACAGTCAGGAAGGTGAAATAGATCTCATTTTAGAAAAATTCTTTAAGGAGCTTTGGATTGGTATTGGCACAAAGGTGAAAGAATGACGAATCCAAAAATTAGATTTAAGCAGGAAAATTGTATTGATTTTCCTGAATGGAATCAGCTCCAGCTTAACGAGTGTTGTAATTGCTATGACAACATGCGCAAGCCAATTAAAGAAAATCTTCGTCAAAAGGGAGAATACCCATACTATGGTGCAAACGGAATACAAGACTATATTGATTCATATATTTTTGATGGAGAATTTATCCTTTTAGCAGAGGATGGAGGAAACTTCAACAATTTCCAGTCAAAGGCCATAGCAAAATATGCCAGAGGTAAGTTTTGGGTAAATAATCATGCTCATATAATTCAAGCCAAGAGGGAATTTTCTAATAAATTCATATTTTATTCAATTGAACACAAAGATATTCGCTCTTATATAAATGGGAGCACTAGAGGGAAGCTTACAAAAAGTGACATGTGGAACATCAAAATTGGAGTTCCATCTAGTATTCGAGAACAACAAAAAATCGCCTCCTTCTTCTCAACTCTGGACCAGAAGATCGAGCTAAATGAGCGGAAACTTGAGGCTCTGGAGAAATTAAAGAAAGGGTTAATGCAAAAGATTTTTAACCAAGAAATTCGATTTAAATCTAAAAGTGGTAAAAATTTCCCAAATTGGATTAAAAAACCTCTACACTCAGTCATTGCTTCATCGGGCGGGCATACGCCAAATATGAAAAATAAGGCTTTGTGGGAGCCTGGGGAATATTTTTGGGTTACTCCGAAAGACATGAAGTCAGAGTATGTTTTTTCGAGCGAAATGAAGATTTCGGAATTGGGGCTCAAAGAATTAAAGTTGCATGAGCCAGGAACCATCTTATTAGTAGCAAGAAGTGGGGTGCTAAAACATACTCTTCCTTTATCTTTCTTAAAAATTCAAGCTACAATAAATCAAGACCTGAAAGCAATATCCGTAACTGATGAAATGATTTCAGGTTATCTATTTTTCTTTTTACAGAGCAAAAGTAATTTAATCTTAAATAATTATGTAAAAACAGGGACAACAGTACAAAGTATTATGATGAATGATTTTTATGCGATGATGGTAGATATTCCCTGTTTAGAGGAACAACGACAAATTGCCGCTACGCTTTTTATTTTTAATGAAAAAATAGGAATTATGACTCAGAAAATTGCATTACTAAAGCAATTAAAACAAGGTTTTATGCAACAGATGTTCGTCTAACATTATGCAATCCGGATACGTCTACATCCTTACTAACGACTCTTTTCGTGAGGACTGGGTCAAGATTGGTAAAAGCTCCCGCCCTGTCGATGTCCGCTCCAAGGAACTCGACAACACAGCCGTGCCTTTGCCGTTTTCGATCTACGCCACAATGCAGACCTCCAAGTACAACGAGGTTGAAAAGCTCGTGCACAAAACGATTGATCGCCTGACCGATCTGCGTATTCGTCAGAACCGCGAGTTTTTCAATGTCTCACCGTCGGTTGCACTGGATATTTTCCGTGACATCGCATCAACGATTGACGACGCCAAGATCACGGTCTATCGCAATAACGTCCCGATGGATGAAGACCAAGTGAATGAGGTTGCCAAACCAGGCAATGACTCTCAATGTCGCCGCAAACCCTTCCGCTTCTCGATGGTCAACATTGAGGTTGGCGAAACCGTTACCTTCGCCCCGACAGGCCTGGAAGTGAAGGTTGCTGACGACAAAAAGATCGAGTTTGAGGGACGCCTTTACACGCTGTCGGCTTTTGTAGGCACATTTCTCCCGGAAGATCAGCAAAACGTGTCCGGCGCCTATCAAGGCCCGAAGTACTTCACCTACAAAGGTGAAACGCTCTCGGAACTACGCAACAAACTGGAAGAAGATCACTAACGAACAAGGCAAACCAAATGGCAATGCTTGAATCTGAAATGGAAAAACTGTTGATCGAACAGTTGTGCTGTGACGTTTCGCAGTGGACCTACCGAGACGACATCCGAACGGAGGCCGATCTCTGGGACAACCTGCGTAAAAAACTCAATCAGAACAACATTGCCCTACTTGACGGTGTTCCTCTGACAGATGAAGAAATGAACCAGGTCCAAGAGTTCATTCGCGATCAGGCAGAGACCACCTACAAAGCCGCCCGTTGGTTAGCTGGTGAACACCGTGTCGCTCAGATTCCAGTTGTGCGAGAGGATGCCTCCAAGGGGACAGTTTCTCTTGTCGCAATCAACAATCGTGAAGTAGCGGGCGGCAAATCCAGCTACGAAGTCATCAATCAATACCGTTCCACCATCGAAGAATCTGGTGGATCGAGGGATCGCCGTTTTGACGTCACGCTTCTCATCAATGGCTTGCCGCTGATTCACATTGAGCTGAAAAACCAAGACCACCCGTTTATGGATGCCTATCGTCAGATCAAGAAATACGGCGAAGAAGGCAAGTTCCGCGGCCTGATGGGGCTCGTGCAAATGTTCGTGGTGACAAACGGCTCCCAGACGCGCTACATTGCGGCCAACAACCGTGGTGAGCTCAATGAGAAGTTCCTCACTGGCTGGGTGAATGAACAAAACGAGCCGGTGGAGGACTACCTCGCATTTGCCAAGGCGGCTCTCAACATCCCTGCCGCGCACTTGATGATTGGCAAGTACAGTGTGCTCGATAACGAGCGCAAAAAAGTCATCCTTCTGCGTCCCTACCAAATTCATGCCATCGAGGCGATCCGCAAAGCTTCACGAGACCGGAAGTCTGGCTTTATTTGGCATACAACCGGCTCTGGTAAAACGTTGACGTCCTACACGGTAACAAAGAACCTGCTCGACATTCCCAGCGTCGACAAAACCATCTTCCTGATTGACCGAAAGGACTTGGATCAACAGACGTCCGACTCGTTTAAGTCCTATGCCGATAGTGACGACATTGACGTTCAGAACACCGATAAAACGACTGACCTGGAAAAAAAACTTGCGAGCAAAGATCGGAATACGATCGTCACTACCATTCAAAAACTGCAGACGATCATTCGCAGGTGCACGGAAGATTCTTCCTCTGAGAAATACCAGAAGCTCGCCGAGAAGATTCAAGTCAAGAACATTGCCTTTGTGGTAGATGAATGCCACCGTGCGGTAACTCCTGAAACCAAGCGGCTCATCGAGAAATTCTTCTCAAAGAGCTTGTGGTACGGCTTTACCGGAACCCCGATCTTCGCCGAAAACAAACGTGAACAGAAGGGAGATCTGGCACGTACCACGCAAGAACTTTACGGCGAGTGTCTGCACAAGTACACCATCAAAGAGGCCATTCACGACGGTGCTGTTCTGGGATTCCAGATTCAGAGCATGGGGCACAACATCGATCAGTTCCGAACCTGGGCTGTCGAGATGGGACTCTATGACGAAGATTCCGTTATGGATATAGAGGCTGAGACCCTGGAACGGGAAGTCCTCTCCGCATACAAAAAAGGCAAGAAGAAAGACTTCTACGACTCCGACGAGCATCGCAACAAGGTCATTGACTACATTGTCAACCGCAGCGATGCCAAGCTGCGTCTCAATGCCGGCGACGGCCGTTCCTACGAAGGCCTTTTGACCGTTGCATCTATTGAAGATGCTCAACGCTACTATCGCCTGTTCAAGCAATTCCAGGCTGATGGAAAAGTCGCTGAAAAGATTAAAAAACTGCTGCCCGATTTCCCGAAGGTTGCCATCACGTACACGGTTGGAGAGAACGAGGAAGGCGCCACGGCCGATCAGGCTGCAATGAAGGAGGCGCTTCAGGACTACAACCAAATGTTCCACACAAGTTGGGACCTGTCCACCCTTGCGGCATATAACGCGGATTTGAACGAACGATTGGCTCGTAAGAAGTCGAAATATCAGGATCGCTCGGAACAGCTTGACTTGGTGATTGTGGTTGACAGACTCCTTACCGGATTTGACGCTCCGTGCTTGTCCACGATCTTTCTGGATCGTCCGCCGATGAAGCCGCAGCACCTTATCCAGGCCTTTTCGCGCACCAATCGCTTATTTGATAAAACAAAGCGTTTTGGTCAAATTGTGACGATGCAAACACCGGCTATCTATGCACGGTTAATTGATGAGGCTTTGGTTCTTTATTCGAACGGCGGCACGAAGGATGTGGCCGCTCCAAGTTGGGATGAAACGAAAGAGAAATTCGCGAATGCCCTTGCTTCGCTGAAGGAGGTGGTTCGAACACCGGCAGATGCGAAGAACCTGAATTCCAAGGAAGAAATGCAGGCGTTCGTCAAAGCATTTCAGGCGTTGGATCGTTCTTTGGGCGAATTGCAAGTGTACGACCAGTTTCGGGAAGAGGAACTGTCGTCTACGTTCGGCTTTGATCGCGAGGCGTTTGACGACTTTATGGGGGTCTACAAGAACGCCGTTGAGAAGCTTCGATCAATGATGGGAGGTGACGATAGGGAGATCATCGACATTGATGTGGAATATCAGCTCGAATCGGTGAAGACGGTAGAGGTTAACTATCGTTACTTGATCGTCTTGATCCAGGCCCACATGCCGTCAGACGATGAAGACGGCAAGATCTTGACGGATGCCGATGACAAGCGAATTTCGTCCTACATTGAGCGCTTCAAGAAGGAAAATCTTGCGGTCGGCGAGATTCTGGATCAGATTTGGTTTGAACTGAAAATGAACCCGGAAAGCTTCCGAAACAAAGATGCGTATACCGTTGTGCAAGAACGTGTACAGGAGATTCTTGAGCGTCTGGTCCTGGAGTTTGCCAAGAAATGGAGCGTGAAGCCTGCCGAGTTAAAGGCTTATGCAGTGAGCACGCCGCTAAGTGACATTCAAGCGTCCAAGATCAATGCCGAAATGGGAGACTACAGAGCTTTTAAGGAGGCCGGCGGCTCCGGAACGAAATTGGCCTATCTGAAGGGATTGCGACAGGCTGTGGCCGAATTTGTTTCTAAGGAGGTTAAACCGCTGTTGAAGGTATAACAACCTGAGCCGGCCGCTCATGGTTCAAGGCAACCGTGAGCGGCTGAGCCAAATCAGAGTATGGCATCCACGGAGCGTGGGGCCTCGGTAGTTTCGTTACCTTTGTTTCCCGAGGAACTTACGAGGCTCTGACAGAACGCAGTTAAAGCATCCACCTCGTTCCCCACGACACTGTCCGTACGGAAGCGACGTAGAGGAATCCCGATCTTTTCGAGGATATCGTTCTTCATTTGGTCTCGACGTGCCTGTATCGAGTCATTGCGATGGTAACTGGCACCATCGACCTCAATGGCAAACAAAGGCCGTTGGTCCAGAGTATCGAAGACAAGAAAGTCGAGGCGCGAACCGTTCAGCATGTAACGAACTTCATCTTCTGAGAATTCTTGGAAGCTCGACGGCAGAAGCCTTAGCGGATATTCTTGCACAAAAGACCAAGTACGGTAGGGAGGTTGTTTCAGAATCTGTTCTAACTCCTTACGCATAGTAGCTTCTGCCGGTGACTCTCCCTCATGAGTTTGGTAACAGCCTCGTCGCCCAAGACGCGCGTTTTCATACAACACATCAAAGATAGATCGATATTTGGAATTGGTTATGCTTCTGAGCTGGGGATCAAGGTGTTGTATATAACGAACCAGAGCTGACAGATTCGTACCCTTAAATTCAGAAAAATCCGGTGCGATAAGGATAAATTGATCTTTTGCACGAGAAATAGCGACATTCAAAAGGTGAGGATTATCATTAAATTTTGTCGGAACGTTTTTCACGGAATTATAAATAATAATGTCCTTTTCGCGGCCCTGAAATCTATGTACTGTGTCAGAGATGACTTTGTCAAGGCTTTTAGAAATTATTTTAGCTTGGTCTCGATAGGGTGAAATGACGCCGATATCTTCTTTTCTAATTCCATCTTTCTCTACGAGAACTTCAATTAAATTTTTTGTATCAAGAATTTGACGTTCGTTAAAGTTCCCTTCTTCTTTTTTCGGTGTCCGGGTGACGCTTTCCTTTATCCATTTGAACGGGAAAGAACGCCCGTCACGCGAGGTCATGGCAATTAGTTCATTTCCATAGAAAAGACGATTGCAAAATTCGATAATGTCAGGATGACAACGATAATGTTCGCGCAGAGTTGTTACAGGAACTGCTCCGTCAAATGCCCAAAATACGGAATCCAAAATATTTGTGCAGGAGGCATTGTAAGCGAAGGATCTCACACCCGTGAGAGAAGGTGCACCATCCGGAATAATCGCAGGCAGTTGTCGAGTATCACCAACAATCACTGCATTATGTGCCAACGAGAAACAGACCGCAGCTGGCGGTAGATTAACCTGAGAAGCTTCGTCAATAATCAGGTAATCAAAAAGCTTACCTATCCTCGGAGAAGAGCGATAAAGGGCATAGGTAGAGCTCGTAACAATAGGAAAGCGTTTCCAGAATGACTTAGAATAAGCAAATCCATCGTTGTCGTATTTCTCATTACTTACGTTTTTAAAATAATCTGCTAGATATGCGAGAAAATACTTCTTCGATAGGTTTGTGAAATTCTCTTCGTTTATTTGATTACTGCAAAGCCATTGCTCAAGCAGGCTAATCTCCCTACTCAATTCTTTGATAAGACTTTTTGTACGCAAGAATACAAAAATAGAAGGGAATTTATGCCAATCTTTTCTTATGTCATCAATCTTCCCGAAACCATTAAAAAACCATCGAATGCGAGCAAAGAGTTGAGGAAAGAGGTCAACGTTCTTGTCAAAGATTGTCCCTAAAACTTCTTCGGCGGATTTTAATTTCTCCAAAGAATAGTTTTCCATCAACGAATTCCAAGGAGATACACGAATGTCGTTACCTTGTTTTTCCTCCTCCTCAAGGAATACTTCCAGTTGTTCCTCGATCCGTCTACTTTCTGCTTTTTTCTTTTGCAACAGAATGGAATTCTCGTAAAATTCGCCCATCAAATGGCGTAACCTTCTGATTTCTCGGTCTAGCGAATCTAAATCTCCACTCCAAGAATCCTTGATTTTAATTTCCGGGAGCGAATCAAAGAAATTTATTCTATTTTGTCTGCTTCCAAGTTCGGCAACAAGCCAACCAAGTCCCCATTTATCAGAGGCTAACTTTTCTTGAACATTTTTAGTAGCCGAATTGTTATTTGAAACAACCGCAAGAATACCGCCGCGAATGATCACATTTGCGATGATGTTTAGGATCGTTTGAGTCTTCCCTGTCCCAGGAGGGCCTTGGATTATGGATATTCCGTTGGTCAAGGCCTGTTCAACAGCTTTTTTCTGGCTTTGATTACATCCGAAAGGATAGATGATCGGCTTATCGTAACAGCTATATCCCAGAGGTCCTCTTACCGACATCGATGCATTATCACGACCGTTTAGATATTCACCGAGACAGGACCCATAAGGAACCTTAGGTATTTTCTTTAATTGATTTACAACGACACCGTAAGGAGTCGGCGGTTCGTCTTCCTTCGTTGCTGTATAGTTGTCTTTTTTTTGCCATTCGTCGCAATATTCGAGGAATTCTATGAAGTGCGCTCGAACTTTATCCCAAACCGACGCTAGATCGTCTGTTAAAAGACCTCGTTTTTTGGCTAGATTCGAATAAGGAAAGCCGCCTTGCGGGGCGTTTTCTATGATTTTTACGTTCCTGGGACTATAAGTAAATTCCTTATCTTTATTTGATTTATATCGTACGTAATAAAACTTTCCATCCGATCGAATAGAATGGATTTCAGCGGTGAGGTTCTGTTTTTTGATATATATCTTTATTCCTTTCTGCATTTTTCGATCGGCGAAAATAACAAAAGACAAATTCTAAAGAGAATACCCGAGAAAGAGGGATCAACTAGACAAACGGATCGGAACTATACGAATGAGTAGCTGATCCTACTACTCTACACTGAGTTCGCAAGCTACGCAAATACACTGCGGCACACGGCTTCCAGGCGTATGAACGTAGAAAGGCGAGAGTTTAGAAGGCACTTCACGCCCTATGCTTCTACGTCCGGGCATCAGAACCGCTGCAAATCGCTTCGACACCTAAAGACTGGTAGACGTTCTGAGGCTGTGTCAAATACTACGTATAATATCGGTTATCCATACTATTCTATCCGAAGAGACCGCCGGACCATGCCTAGTGACCATCTCCCCACCGCGCTCGATTCGATCGACGCCTCGTCCGGCGAAATCGTCGCTTCGGATCCGCAACTCAACCCGGCGATGCTCTATCTTGCCGAACTCGGCGCGTCGAACAGTCGTCGATGTATGAAGTCGAAACTTGATCGATGCGCCCGCATTGTCGGTTCGCAATCCATGACCGATTGTCCTTGGGGACGGATGCGTTATACCGACGTGCTCGGTATTCTCCTCAAGCTCGAAGAGGACGGCGCATCGGCCGCGACGATCAACTGTTACCTTTCCGCGTTGAAAGGGGTGGCCCTTCACGCCTGGAAAATTCGTCAGCTCGACCAGGAAGAATATCTGCGCATCAAAACGATACGATCCCGCCGCACGTCCCGACTTCCTACCGGACGGGCGCTTTCCATGGGCGAGTCACATCGTCTCTTGACCGCGAGCCATCGCGGCGTTTCGGAAATCGTCGACGTTCGCGATCGGGCCATTCTTTCCATCATGATTGGGTGCGGCCTTCGCCGTGCCGAGGTCACCGGTCTGAAGATGGACAGTTACGATGCGCAGGAAATGAGTCTGCGACTCATCGGCAAAGGCAATAAAGAGAGAGTGGTGTACCTGCCGCCGGCGGCGGACGCAGCCCTCCACGAATGGATTCGCTCTTTCCGGGGTAGGGAGGAGGGATGGCTCTTCTCCCGGATCTATCGCGGCGGAAAGTTGGAGAGAAATCGCCCTTTGAGTGAGAGCGCCATCGCTTTGATTTTGCGTGAGCGATTGGCTTCAACAGGCGACAAAGCGGCTACGCCGCACGACTTGCGGCGCACTTTTGCGACACGACTTATCGAAGACGGCAACGACCTTGTGAAGGTGCAGCGCGCCATGGGGCACGCGAACGTTCAGACGACGGCGCACTACGATCGTCGCTCGGAAAAAGATCAGGCTGCGATGGCCAAGAGGGTTAGGCTTTGAGAGTTCCTTTGTTGCGGCCGCCGGACAGACAAACAGCGCCAGGAAACGAAACCTTTGAGATCCTTACCGTCCTGAAGAACGGAGAGGATCTCATCAATAGAACGAACACGTTGTATCATCGAACGAACAGGAAATCGTTCCCCTAAAAGGGAACGACCGCAACGCGGGCGGGGAAGGGCGCTTTCGATCCTTTTTCGAACCGATCCTCGTTCCGCACGCCAAAACCGCAATGAAACGCGTCGATTTTCACGCTTACTTTCGCTTATCAGTTGCGCAGCAAGAGTTAACGGCGAGAATCGAACTCGTACAAATCCTTTCGCCCCCCCGTTTCCTCCGCCTTCACCGGTTCTTGCCATGTCCATATACCAAGACGACTCGCCTTCCTATGAAGAACTCTGCGCCAAAACCTACTCGGTACTTCTCGAAGAGATCGTCTTGAACGGCCGAAGGTATTACTCGAAAGTTGTTTCCGTATATTTGGACGAACTCGCCGTAACGGTCGAGAATAAGGGACTTTTCGCCGATGTTACGCAGGGCCACGTTCTAAAGTGGCTCAAGCGACTCCATAATGCCGGTCGTATCCGCATTGAAGACATCAGAATTGGCCAAACGGGAATGAAACGGAAAAGGAACGTCGTCGGCATAGTTGATCTGTTGGTCCTCGACCCGCCCTTCAAGAGGCCCAAGAACGTCTTCAAGGAGGAACTGGATCGCAACTATGTGCCGGAGCGCGACTTCTCCAAGAAGGAAAGGGAGGTGCTACGAAACGCACTGACCGTCATGCGGGCCGAACGCAGCGTTGCCAGACAATTTGCCAAAATCGTCGGTGAGATCGCGCGGAACGTCTAGGAAAAATAGATGGGCTGAACGGAAATTCAACATAACCCGTATTATGTTGATTTACGTAAACAATATTCAAATCGCCCGCTTCAACTTGCAATCACCACCGAACTTCGACCGATGGTACAGAACGCGGAGTATCTGTTCATCAGTTGCCTTCTCTCCGTGATGCCCTTCGAACGGATCGGCAACCGTCGGAAACCATGCGCCGTCGTTGAGCGGCGACTCTGCGCGGCGACGGGCCTCGTCCTCCTCATCGGGCGGCAGGTAGAACTCGCCTTGTTCGAGCAGCCCTGTCCGGAAGGGTCTCCGGACAGTGCGTGAAAATGCTCATGCCGGTGAAGATGTCGCAATAGAAACGATACTGTTGGGCGTCACACGCTTCTTTCTCTCGCACCGAATCGAGAAAAGCAAGCGTCTCCTCCATCTCCTCCTTGGAGGCGGTCAGCACGCGGATTTTCGACGCAAGTCGGTACGCGTAGCATCGAAGTGCCCGCGTTATGTTGGCGAAGCCGACGTGTTGGCGATTGGTAGTGGCCAAGGATGTGATGTCCGATCGTGATTGAGGAAACGCGGACAATGATAGCGCCTTCCTCCCTTCTCCCCTTCGGTTTCTCCAAGTTCTTTGCCTGAGAGCGCTTACTATGGTGTTTTGATGAAGGACGCTCCTGCAAACCATGCTGTACGGTAGAACAATAGTGAACGTCGGGTAGCGTCTCACCTGCAAAACATCCCTCAGGAACCCGGTTCACGGTTTCCAACGAATTTCGGGACCGCGAGGTTCCGGGATGGGACTTCGGCCCTGCAGGCACGCGACAGATCGAAAGACCGACTGCGAATACGTCAAAGCCCGGTGCAGGACTGCTGATTGAGATTACGAATTTTCTCCAAGATGTCGAGGTAGGCATCCTGGTCAAATTCCTCTCGTTTGAAGCGCGAGATGGGTCCCTTCGTTAAGTACCCGATCGCAATCATGGAATCCTGTCGACTTTCCCCGAGCAGGGACCAAAGAGAAGGCCGGAACCTTTCTCCGAGTCGAAGGGGTTCCGGCCTTGGTTATGCTTCATAGGGCGGCTTTGCGCCGCCCTGCCAAATTCGCTTTTTAGAACGCGTAGCGGGCGCGGACCGTGAACGCGTTGTCGAGACGGTCGTCGCCGCCGACGCCGAGGTCGTACGAAGCGCCGATCGTCCAGTTACCGTTCTTAGCGTTAGTTCCATGCGGTCTTCGCGGTCCAGGTCGAGCGTGCCGTTGTTTACGACGATGTCGCCCAGTCCGGTGATGGTGCCGTCGATATGGCTGTCGCGATCATCGTTGCCGTTCAGCACGAAGATAGAGCCGCCCGCGAAGGCTATGATCCGCTCACGGGGAAGACCATGTTTACGCTGACGATCGACACCCAGCCTTACTACGGAGAAGAGCACATCTATGTACGCACGACGCTCAATGGCATCCGCACCGTCGACGAAGAGTTCGTGCTACGCACGAACGGTTCGCACCTTCCCTCGTTTTCGCCGCAGGGATGACGGTTGGCGGAATATTCGATAAGAATCATCTCGGTGGAGCGGATCTCGCGAATTGCCTCGTGATGGGATGTGTGTGTGGAAGGAACGCCACAGCAGGGCTGTCCGAACGTTTGCACTCCGATGCCAGACAAAGAGAAGAGCTAGTCAACGAAGACAAGAGACAAAGATGTGCGAAAAACACAATATTTTCCCGTACTTATATTGAAATTAATAGGAATTATCGCCTAATAAAGCAAATTAGAAAACGAGCGCCTAATAGTTTTTTTTTACGAAAAGTTGCGCTGCGATAATCTGGTGGATTGGTATATATTTGACATTCACATTCCCCTCCTCTTGAAGGCGTACTTGAGACGAAAACAGATTCTTCTAGGAATGCGAACCGATGAATCTAAATGTGGGGATTGCGTTAATGCTTGAAAACGCCTTCAACATCATCGAAAAAAAAAGGAAAGAAAATCATGTTTACCAAGACTGCTCTCGCAGTTGCGCTCACTGTCGCTGTCGGCGCCGTATGCGCTCAAGATATGCCCAACAACGGGTTGCGTGACGACAATGGAGGCTCGTTTACTGGGGATGGTCAAGACGCTATCGTCAACAACCCCTCTCCTAATCCTGGTCACGAGGGAACTGACGAAGATCCCATGTATCATGCGTTTCAAACAATTAACAGCATGACGATTTCTGGCTATCGCGATCTTGTCATCAGCAATGAGGCGAATAATGCTGATAGTTGGACTTATGCTATTTACTCGCCGTATTCTGTTATTGGAGGAACGAATATTAGCGTAGATGTTTCGCGAAATATTTCCATTCGCAACTGCAGTATCGCAGTTCATACGATGGGTGGCGCAAAAGTTTCACTTAAGGCGGGAAATAACTTCATCGTAAATTCTGACGGAAATGGAATTTTCGCGCAGAGAGAGTCTAATATCGAAATTCAGGCAGGGAACGATATTTCCATTACGGGTTCGAGCAATGTCGTCGGAACCATGTACTCGACGACTCAGGACTCGGCGGCTATAACTCTCGTTTCCGGAGGCAATATCTCGGTAGAAGCCACTCGTGAAGACGGATATGCCATCCGGACTCAGTCCAACGGCGGCAACCTGACGTTTATTGCACCTGAAGGCATGGACGTCACCGGAAACATCAATACGGCGACCGGTACGGTCAATCTTACCAAGGACGGGGAATCGACGACGACCGTCAATATGCATGGCCAGTCGTCTGTCGAGTTCGGCACTTTGAACGGCACGGATGTAACGTTCAACTTCGATCGCTTGGCAAAAACCGGCAGAACTCTTACGATCGCAACCGACAATACGAGCGGAATCGTGACGACCAATGTCGGACACTATGACATTGATTTAATGACCTTTGAAGAAGCCAAGGACACTATTCTGAATGACTTTGATTCCGATGTAGTTAACTTTTATTCCTCACTCTATACGATGTCGGCTAAGAACGGTCAAATCGTAACTGTCGAAGGTTCTGACATCACCAAATATACGAATGATCTCGCGGCTCTAAATCTTGTTTCGTGGCGAAATGAAACGACCACAATTACGGATCGTATGAGCACGTTGCGTACGAATCCGAAGACCGTCGGCGCGTGGGCCCGCTACAACGGCGGCGAATATCAATACGATGCGCGGGGGATCAAAAACCAGTTCAACACCGTTGAAGTCGGTGTAGATGCGCAGATTCAGCCGCAGTGGATTGTCGGTGCGTCCTTCTCGTACACGGCGGGCAGTGGCGACATGGACAACGGTGAAACGGATACCGACACGTACGCTGGTGCGCTGTATGCCCTGTGGACGCACGAAAAAGGCTCCTTCGTCGACTTCGTAATGAAGGCCGGTCGTATGTCTTCGGACTTCGATTTCTCGAACGCCTACGGCGGCGGATTCGACAACGGTTCTTTCGATCAAACTGGTTTCATTGTCGGTATCGAAACGGGGCATCGTTTCACGTTGCCCATGAACACCTTTGTCGAGCCTCAGCTTCAGCTGACGTACAGCCGTCTGTCCAGTGTCTCGGAAACTACGGCAAAGCGTCACGTAGATCTTGAAGCCTCGGATTCTCTGCTCGGCCGCATCGGACTGATGGCTGGCATTACCTGCCCGAATGATCGCGGCTCCGCTTATGTCCGGGCGTCGTTTGTCCGTGATTTCCGCGGTGATATTGACGGCACCTACGGTGCACGTTCCGGTGGCGAAACGTTCAGCTTGAACCAGGAGCTCGACGACAATTGGTTTGAGTACGCGATCGGCGGCAACTTCAAGGTGTCGGATCAGTTCTTGACCTTTGTAGACGTGTCCAAGAGCGCGGGGGCCGACATTGACCTCGATTGGCGAGTCAATGTGGGAGCGAAGCTCTTCTTCTGACCTTTCCAGGTCTTACCGCCTCTTCGCAACTTGCGAGAGGCGGTATTCTCACACAGGGAAGTTGAGCGTCCGATTCGTTAAACTTCCCTTCCCGTGTGAGGTTAAGATCAGAAGTACAGCGCCGCCTTTCCTCGGAACCCGTGCCCCGCATCGAGCCTGTCGCCCTTCGCAGTCTCGTAGAAGAGTTCGAAGCTTCCGTTGCGGCCCTGATACGAGACGCCCAGCTTCAGTTTTCCGAGCCAGTCGTCCGCGTAGTCGGCAGTCGTAACGTCACGGGCTGCCATCGTCACGCCTTTCACAGACTGTTCGTAAGTCTTACTACCAAACTGCGGCGCAATCGAGAGATCGGCCGTAAAGTTGAGTGTGCCGTTCAACATCGGTGTGAAAGCCGAGGCACTCACGCCGAGTGGAATGCGTCCGAGCGCTTCGTCGATCTTCCCGAATCGGAAGGCGTCTTGTCCCGATACCGTCACCGTGTACGAATCCGATTGACTCCAAACCGCTTCGACTCCTGCGTAGGGCGTCACAAAGAACTTATGGAGCGTGATCGGGTAGGAGAACCTCCCACCCGCGACGAGAACTTTCGTGTCGATGTCCGCTTCGAGCGTCTCGACGTTCTGTTGCACAACTTCGTTCGACCCAAAGCCGTACGTCATGACCGCCGTGAACGAGAGACCCGATGCGAAGTCCTTTCGGCCGTACACCGAAACGCCGTAGGATTCGATGTCGTTGACGGTTGCCGATTCCGTTGCCTGCAAATCGCCCTTTTGCGCGGAGAACGCTGCGCCGAGATGCCAACCCGCAGCCGTCCAGTCTCCACCCATCGCAAAGCCCGCGACGTCCGATTCGTAGCCGATACGACGATTTTCGGCCTTCATGCCGGAGACTTCGGCCTTCGAGTAAATCCCTTCGGCCCAGACCGTCCCCCTTTTCGCACGCATCGTCGAGGCATGGTCGATCATCGTGTCGAAGGCGTTCTGCACCATACGGACGTTCTCGGTCAGAATCCCCGATTCCGTCGTCATCGACGAAAGTCGGGCGGATTGCGTCGCACCGTCTCCGGAGAGCACAAGCTTCGTGAGAAAGCGTACGTCCGCAACGTCGGAATTCTGATTTTGCCGTCCGTCGAGCACGACGTTGATGTTCTTTCGCAAACGGTAGTTCGCGTCCTTGTCCGCGATGTCGTCTGACCCGATCGTGATGTGGGCGCCCTTCTCGCCTGTAAAGACCTCAAGCTTCTTTCCTTCCTTGTCCAAAACCGCAAGGTTCTTCAGAGAGTCTTCGGACGCCGAATCGAAGCCCTTGGCGAGGTAGTGGTTGCCCCACATGAAGTCGTCCGTCACGGCGAGGACCGCGCCCTCATCCACCGAGAGCGTGTCGCCGCCATTCCCGTTGAAAACCGCTTCGCCGTGCAGATTCGTGGTGCCGAGAAGCACCAGAGCGTCGGAGCCGAGATTGACCGTGCCGTCCGCATCCGTCCTGCCGACAGTGAGCGATCCTTCGCCCTTGAAGTGCAGGGCCTGCGAGAGCGCAAGCTTGGTCTTTTCATCCCAACCCTTCTTGTCGCCTTTGTAGTCCTCCATGACGGACTTCAGACTGTTCTTGTCGTAAGAGAACGCGAACGTGGCGCCTTCCTTGACCGTCACCTTCGAGCCGACGGCGTTGCCCTCCAGCGACTTCCCGGCCAGTGTCGCATCCTGGGCGACGTTCACCGTGCCCGACGTCAGTGCCAGCGTCTCGAGATAATGTTCGCCGTTGAGAACCATGAGGAGCGCGTCCGACGTTTCTTCGTCGCTGTCCAGGGTGACGAAGGTCTTGGCAGACAAGGCGTCGCCGCCCACAACCAGACGTGAGAGGGTCGAATCTCCCGACATCGTAAGTTCGCCGCCCTCTTCAACCATCAGCGCGTTGCCGACCCTCACCTTGCCGTCGTAGTCGTAGCGGCCGCCCTTGGCCACGGCGAGCGTGTCCGAGACTGTCAGCGTCCCGTAGTCGCGGATCGAACCCTGCACGATGAGCGAGTCGAAGTTCATTGTTCCGCCCGTGTAGTTCCAGAGAAGCGACCCGGCGCCGACCGTCACCGTTCCGGCATTGAGCGTCGCGTCCTTCTTGTTTTCGATCGAAGCCCCCGCTTCAATCGTGATGTTCTGCATGTTCGCGATCGCACCCTTCTCGTTGAGGAACGCCACGGGCTTTACGGGGGCCTTGCCGTTCGAAGCGAACGGATTCAGCGTCGTAGGACGCTTCAGAACGACGTCGCCGTTCACGGCCAGTTCGCCGGCGTTCGTCGTGGTCGCGGCGGACAGATTACCGACCGTGAGCGAGGAATTCTCCTTCACGACGACGTGCCCGTCTCCCTTCACGGCGGAGATCTCGAAGACGCCGTGCTCGGCCGTGACCGTGGAAGAGGAGTCTGCCGTGACGTCCGCAAGAATGCCCTGCGTAGCCGAAAGCTCGGCTATGCCGAGTTTCAGCTGACCGTTCGTGAGCACCGTTTCCTTGTCCGTGATGACGTACGAAGCCCGTTCATTCGCGTTCGTGCGCAGGGCAAGCGTCATCGACGCCTGTGCGCCCGTCAGCGTCAGCGACCTGCCGTCCGACAAGGAAATGCCTTTCGTGTTCCGGATTCCCATGAAACCGAAGTCGTGTTCGATCTGGCCGCCTGCGCCGAGTTTGAAGGCGTTTCCTTCGGCGTCGAGTGATTCGGAGGTAATCACGGAGCCGGCTTCGGCCTTGTTTTCCGAGAGCAGCTGATTAACGTGAGTCATGGTAAACGAGGGATCATTGGTCTCCGTCGAACCTGAACCGCCTCCCGTGCCGGTGAATTTGATCGTAGTTCCTTCGCCGAATTTTTCGACAAAAGAGGCCCGAATGGTCTGAGCTTCGATCGTGCCTTCGGCAATGTCGGTGATCACCAACGTACCGCCGTCCTCCCAGCACGAATGATTCGCCCAGTCGTCCTTAAGCTCCCACGCCCCCGTGGTGACCGTAGTTTTGGTGTAACCGTCGATCGTCACCTGTGCGGCCGCATTTGTCGAGCGAGAGTACACCGTTATAGGCTTCTCCTCGTGTTTGGTGACGGTTCCGGCGTTTCGGAAGATCACTTCAGCTTCTGCGTTGACGGTTCCCGTGGTTTTGTTCGTAACCAACACATCGCCATCCCCGAACCTCTCGAAGGCGTTCTTGTTGAGGTTCATGATGCCGGCGTTTTCCACACGACTCACGCTGTCACTGTCAGAGAGCACTTTAATGCCGTATCTATCCTCATCCGAGATGCCAAGAATGTTGAGCGTGCCGCCGACACCGTTTCTTATGATTGACGTTCCACCTCCGACGGAGTTGTACCAGATGCCGCTTCCACCGATTCCTGCCGTGATAGTCAGCTCTCCCGCACCTGTGTTCAAAATCTTTACGGTGTTTCCCGAACCGTAAGCGTTCCACCAAATGCCAGAGAAATCTCCGTATTCCCCGTAGGATGCGCCGGAGATAGTCAGCTTTCCCGGACCTGTGTTCGAGATCGTTCCGCTGCCTCCATGGGAAGCTCCGTACTCGATACCCATGCTATCCATTCCGGCGGAAATAACGACCTGACCGCGCCCCGCGTTCGATATGAGGCCTGTACCGCCGTCTGTGGCGAGGTAACCAATGGCGTACGAAAAATTAAACCCGCCAATGATTTTCAAAGTACCCTCGCCGGTGTTTACGATGCTGCCGGATTTGCCGTCGTATGCGACGTATCGAATGGCCGGATTGTACTGCTCCATTCCACCGGCGACGGTCATGTCCCCTTGTGCCAACGTCCATTCTTCGTTGACCGCGCCCACAATTGTCTCTTCCTGAAACCCGTCTCCGATATAGCAGACTCCGTTTTTCACGGTGCCGCCCACAGCCGTGCAATTCGTCGGAAAGGTCTTCGCAGCCTCTGCATTTCCTCCCCAGACAAACAAAATTCCGGCAAGTGTGCTCGATAACGCGGTCTGAACGAACGCTCTTTCCGGCAACATTTTCGACTGCCTTCCCCGAAGCCTATGTCCACAGACTCCAACGCCCGTACAGCACGAACTGATCTCACTTGTGACGGCAACGCAACCGCGAGTCGCGTTCCAAAGGGTTTTGAAAATTCGATTCATCACTTCTCTTACGCCCGAGAGGGCGTTTTGTCATGAGTCGCCGCATCTTTGTCTGACTGTCGCGCAAACCGTATCCTGGGTACACAACACAATCGACAGAAGGACGAGGTCGGTTGAAAACTAACGAATCGAGCGTAAGAGGTGGAATTCCCCGGTCAGAGGGGCGGACGGGCGAGAAACGTCCCGTTCGGGAAGGAGAGAAACGAGGAGGTGACGAAAGATTGGATCGAAGCGGATCGTATAAGCGTGTGAACAGCCGCCGTGCGGAATGACACCGCACGGCGACTTACAGCTCGGCAGAGAAGAGATTGAGAACTCAGCTCAGCATACGCATTTTTCCGAGCTTCGCGGCCTTTGCAGCGTCGATTCTCATAAGCATCCATCTGCGGCACGTAAAGGGCTTCCCGTCGCGGAAATAGATCTGCGTCTGCTCTTTTGCCTCTTCGAGTTCCGCTTCGTTTTTGAAAAGCCTCTGCCGCATGATCTGATCGAGCGTCCAAGCGAAGTGCCTGTCGGTGAAGGGGGCGTACAGACCGTACTCATTCAGGAAAGGCTCTTGAATTTTTTTTGATAGCTTTTCAACCTCCGGGGACTCATGCGGGACTCCGTTACCCGTCAGGGTGGTCATCAGCCGTACCGCTTCCATGCGTTCGAGGCAGACCTCTTTTTCGCGGTCGCTCAGAGGTTCGTCCTCCGCCGCTTCGAGCAACTCCATGAATGGCTCGAACTTGGCGGGAATTTCCGGCAATCTTTTGTACATGAAATTCTTCCTTATGCTCCGTCGTGCGCGGTCTCGCGCACGACGGCTCGGTCTTGACAGGGGAAGGATGGCGTCGTTCAGCTCAATCCCTTCCTCATGGCGGTGTCGGCCGCCCGCATTTGATCCCGCATCATTCGCAACCAACGATGCATGGTGAAGGGCTTGTCGTCGCGGAAATAATTTCGGACATGCTCCTTCGCCTCTTCATGCTTTGCCTTGTCTGCGAAGCAATCTCTCAGCATGATCTGATCGAGCATCCACGCCAAGTGATACTCGGTACATTCGACGGTTTCGCCGTCGTCGTTCACGAGAGGCTGCGCCACCTTTTCGAAACGTTCCTCTTCTTCCGGCGAATCCTCTTCGGATTCAAAATCCATGTTCATGAAGTAGTCGTAAGCCGCATCGAGGCGGGTCAGGCAGATTTCCTTCTCCCTGTCGCTCAACTTCGCATCCTCGGCGATCTTCATAAAGCTCCAGAGCTGAGGAGCGTGATCGGGCATCGTAATGACAATGTCTTCGAATTCAACTTTCATACTTTTTCTAAAGGGGATTTACGGTTATCTCTCCTTGGGCGCCACGTGATTGATGCCGAGAAGCACGGCCTGTTCGCGGGGCGGAAAGCCCGGCCCGAACAGGGCGCCCTTCTCCGCCCACGTGCACAGATCTTTTGAGAAGCGCCAGTCGGCCGTCTTGAGCGCCGATTCGCCGAAAACATCGACGAAGCGTTCGGCCGTCATCAGTTCGACAAGACCGCTTTCGTAGTCCTGAATGCAGTCCTTGGCGCCGAACCACAACCCTTGTGTGAACGCCTTCTTCCTCGTCATCATCTCGGGATCGAGATCCGGACGGAACGTGTGCTCGGCCCACCCGAAGTACTTGTACGTCGAGTAACTGATTTCCTCCGAATCGTAGTCGCGGGTCTTGCCGATGTCCTGTTTCTCGAAGAACATCGGCAGCTTGTCGGCAGGTAGCTTTACCTCGAATTCCTTGAAGTGCGCACGGTTCGCCGCGACGCCCTGTTCAGCGGCGCGGGCCTTCGCGTCGTCGATGAACCGACCGATCTGAGATCGCAGATCGGCCCGGACATGGGAAACGATCTCGGGCCACAGCGAAAGCCGATTCGCCCGCAAGGTCTTTCGGGACTTCGATTCGTAGGAAATCCGAAGCCGCTCCGCCTTGATGCCGTTGTAGACATCCCGCATGGCGTCGGGATGGTCCGTGAACATCGTCAGCGGAACGAGCACCGTCTCGATCGACGAGACGAGATTCTCTCGAAACCAGTCCTTCAGATCCTTCGGATCGAAAAGCTTCACCGCGTTTTTGTGCTCCTTATCCAGGAATTCGAAGCGCTCCGGATAGGCCTTTCTCACCTGTTCGGTGTTCAGGATGAACGGAAGGCACTTGCCCGCCGTACGCCGAAAAAGCTTCACCTTCCAGGGGTAGGCGTTGAGAACGTCCGATTGCGACCACGTGTGGTGTCGGAGATAGTCGCCCAACGCCTCGATCCCCGGGACGATGATGACGCCCGGAAACTGTTCCCGAAGCTGCAAAGTCTGTTCGTAATACGACAGCGCACGCTGCAGGCCGGCAGGTGCTTCTTGTGGAACGTCCACGATGTTTTGCCGCGAATTCGTCACTTTCGATGCCTCTTCGGTGTTGGTCGGTTGGTCAGTGGTCTTCGCCCCGTTGTCTTGCGACGCGGGATTTGCGAGTTTTGCAAGTGTCGCGAGTGTCGGTTCGGCACGTTGAATTCCTGAGGTCGCGCCGTTCGTAGCGAATCGAATCGCTTCAATCGTACGAATGCCGCGCCAGCCCCTCCTTCTTTTAAATGCTTTCCGTAGGTTCGGTTAAGCAGAGGAGGTGGATTTCACGTGTTGGTTTTGGAATTTTAATATGACAGGTTTTAACCTGTGATGAATATTTTCGCGTGTTAACGAAACTCGGCGTCCGATTCGTTCCGAATCGGAGAGATTCGCTGCAAATTGGACAAGTCTTGAGGGGCAACAGGTGAACCCACGGGGGTTTGGACTTTTTGGACTCTTAGGGCTACCGCCCGGCCATGATCCCTGCTGCTGCCACAACGGATGGGTCAGTTCCTGTGTCGTTTTGTGGGTCAGGTCTTATGTCGTTAAGTGGGTCAGATGTCATGTCGTCACGCTGAGAATGCCACTGACACACTCGATTTCAGCAAGCCGTTTTGAAGGATTCTCCTCTGCGTGAACCCTCGGCACGGTAGAATGAACTGACCCGTTGAACCGTGTTTTCGAACGGATTATTCGACCGAAATCTGCGTACCCGATTCCGGCCGTTTTTTTTGCCCTTGCCCTCCCCTACCGAAATCTCGACCATGCCGACCGCCCGTACCGTACTCGCCGCCGCAATGAGCATCGCCCTTTCCACCGCCCTTCTCTCCGGATGCGCTTCCACCGAACGTAAGGAAAGAGCGACCGGCGTACCGAAGGCGGACATCTACAAACCCGGCGGCCCCAACCAGGCGCTCGACAAGATCGCCTATGACAAGCGCCATAGTCGGGCGCTCAACATCTCGCGCCTTGCGTTGATGCTCGGTCATGAAGACAGGGAAACGGACGACCAGAAATGGCTCACGCCGATCGAACCGTCCGTCGACCCTCATGCCGTGAACGCCGTTCTCGGCGCCAGTATCGGTCTCTTTTCTTCATTTGTTTAAGGAGGTTCGGGGAGCGGGATGGCTTCGTTTGACGCACTCTCCAGCGTCATGTCCACCTATTCCGGAATTTGTCGCGAACACCTCGACGCCTGGATCTCGATGATCGAACCCAAAGACGCGCCCGACCTTCGAGCGGCCCGTCTCGTGGCTCTCGACAAGGCGTCGGAGCGCACGGTAAAGGGACTTCGGAATGCAGGTTGGAAGGTGACGCCCTTGAAGAGCCACTTCGTCGACGATCGGTGGAATCTTTTCGAAGGGGAAGAGCCGCGCCTTGCGAACTCCTTCCAACTCGTGAAGGAAAGCGCCGGCTGTCCGTCCCCCGACAAGAAGCTCAAAGTCGACGGCAAGGACGTCGGTTGCACGCTTTTCGTCGAGACGTTCAACTCGAATCTCGACGCCGTCGCCGACATGCCCGAATGGTTGGGCGGCAAAAAGGACATCCGCTTCATCCGCTCGATCCAGTTGATGTTCCAGGGCGTGAAGACCGACGGCAAGCCCTTCCTCACGCCTACCCGCGAGGATGTGCTGAAGATCGCCGAACAGGCTTCGGGCGACCAGATTTTCTACGGCTCCTGCCGCCGTCTCGCGGGACCGTACATGTGTGAGAACGGAAACATCCTGAAGTTCCGCTATCCGAAGAATCCGACGATGTGGGACAAGGTTCTGCTTGAGGCGTACCAAGGTCTTCCCTTCGTGAAGCGCACGGAATACTTCGGAGACGCAACGGTTGCGGACGAGGACAAAGTTCCCGCCGAGGAGTCAAAATAAGTGTCACAGCCCCGTGAACCTTGAACTGTCCCCAGAAAGCGAGACACTTTCTGGGGACACTTTTATGGGCAAGAA
>OOBV01000368.1_pt1 | contig 44318 bp, 31 predicted proteins | sample 1671731 | NCBI WGS metagenome assembly OOBV01 (sample SAMN06348186, study PRJEB24527) | human gut metagenome | biome: human gut; feature: ankylosing spondylitis patient; material: feces | host: Homo sapiens | place: China | collected 2015-10
GCCAAAACCACGCAGTGCTCTATCGCGAGGATCTGAAGATCAGGAACATGACCGCTTCAACCAAGGGTACGGTGGAAGAACCCGGTAAGAACGTCAAGCAGAAAAGCGGCCTCAACCGAGCGATTCTGGATCAGGGGTGGGGAATGTTCTTTTCCCTCCTGAACGTCAAGATGACGGAACTCGGCGGTTTGGTTTTTGCGGTTCCTCCTCAGAACACCAGTCGGACGTGCCCCGTCTGCGGGTGCGTATCAAAGGAGAACCGCAGGACGCAGGCGAAGTTCCGATGCACGTCTTGCGGGTACGAGGGCAATGCCGACGCCGTTGCTGCGATCAACATTCTCGGGCGCGGGCAGCGCCTCAGAGCCTGTGGGGAGCTCGTTCCGGTAAACGCAGCTCAAGTGAGTCGACCTTCCCGCAAGAGAAGTGTCGTCCAGCAGCAGGAACCCGTCGAAGTGACCGATGACGGCTATGCCGTCATCGGCTCAGTAGGGAATCACCGTCCTTCAGGTCGGTGAGGATGTCAACGATCCACGGTCTCCCGGAGCGATCGGCTCGGCGTAAACCTCACTCTCAAACGGGCGGGGATTTCAATCCGTTCGCCCGTCGCGGGATTGCGGCCCGTACGCGGAGCCGCGGCAACCACGTCGAACGAACCGAAGCCCGCCAGGCGCACGCTCTCGCCCTTCTCGATCGCCTCGCGAATGCTGTCGAGAACCGCATTGAGCACCTTCTCCGCTGCCGTCTTGGTCAGCATCGACTTGTCGGAAACAGACTGTACGAGATCAGCTTTGTTCACGGAATTTTCCTCTTTTCAAAGTAAACACTCATCAAACGATGTAAGCATGCTTACATGTTTTGGTATCGCTATTCGATACTATATACCAACCCGCAACTCTTCGACAAGCTTCGCGTTCTCCGGCAAATCGAGGGATCTGCGGTCCCGCATCACGGCGTAGATGGCGTCCTGAACGGAGAGGCCTTGCGCCTGTTTGTCCTTGATCGCCTGAACGTCGACCGGATCGGTCGAGTAGAGAAGCTTCTGAAAGTCGGACACGATGAGGCGCCCTACTCCCTGCCCGGATTCGCTGTAGAGAAAGATCCCAGAGTACACCCCCGCTTCAGTGTGAACCGAACGCAGGAGATTGAACCCTGCGGGCGACAAGACAAGCTGCTTCTTTTCCTTCACCAGTTCGATCGTCTCGTTCTTCTGACCGAGAAGAAGCATGTTCGCGGAGTTTGCCGCAATGGCCTTCCCCACACTGTTTTCATACAAGTCGTCGATCGACTGCGTGGCGATGATGGCGGACGCCCCGTACTTTCGGAACTTTCGATAGGCGTGTTCCATGAAGACGGAGACTTCGCCTTCGCGCAGAAGGTCCCATGCTTCGTCGATGACGACAAGCTTCTTCCTGTCCCGTTCGCCGAGGTAGATCTCGCGCTGAATCTGGAAGATCAGCTGAAGAAGCACGACCTGACGAAGGTGCTTTCGTCCCTGCAGTTCGTCAAGTTCCAAGACCGTAAAGGGATTCGTGAACCGGGCGTTGTTCTTCCCCACGAAGAAGCGGCCGTAGGCCCCTTCCGACGAGAAGGCGTACAGCTGCGCCCCGATGTCCTGAACGCGGCGGTCTTCGTTCGAGAGACACGCGCTTCGGATGTCGTCCACCGTCATGTCCTGCCCCTTCGCGTCCCAGATCAACTTCATGGTGCGCTTCAGTTCGGAAATCTGGAAGTCCGAGAGGTTCCCGTCGGCCGAAGCCATGGCGCCCACGAGCGACACGATGCCGTCTTCCTCTTCCTCCCAGGTCTCGATCGTCTGAAAGGGATTGAGACAGATGTTCGAGCCTTCGCCGAACTGTACGAATTCCCCGTCGAGCGAGTCGGAAAGCTTCTTGTAGGACTTTCCGGCGTCGATCACCCAGACGCGGGCGCCCTCGGACATGTACGAAAGAATGATTTCGTTGAGAAGGAAGGACTTGCCGGAACCGGATTCCGCCGCAATCACAGCGTTTTTGTTCGTGGACGAGTCGTGAAGAGACATCGTCATCATCTGACCGTTTCGCGAGAGGAGCGCGACATGCGGCGTCCCCGTCCCCTTCCATTCGCCGAACATGGGGAGAAGCACGGGCAACTCCTTCGACGTCATGGTCTTGTAGCGTTGCAGTTCGTTGACGGCAAGACGATCCGTACAGAGGGGAAGACAATTGCGGAGCATCGGAAGCATCACGAAGCGGTCTTCCATGATCTTGAAGCGTTGAGTCGCCCAGAAGGAAATCGCAGCCATCGACGCGGCGGTCGCCTCCTTCTCGGTACGTCCGAAAATCAGCACCGAATACGTCGCCTTCAACGGACGAGCTCCCTTGTTCACGCTCTCGTAAATCGTGTCGAAGCTTGCCTTCTTGTCGGCGAGCACCGGAACGAACTTGAGAAGCGGGCCGTAGGCCTGCTGCGTCACCCACTGCCGCTTCTTTTCGAGCGAACCCTTCGTTTTATCCGAATTGGGAAAGATCACGTTCATCACGACCGCGTAGTTCTGATGAATCCCCTGATTCTGACCGGAGAGGTCGCCCACGTACTGAATGGCCTCGCCGAAATAGAACACGTCGGGAAGACGCTTTGCGGAGAGCACCTTCACGAAACAGTGTTTACCCAACTGCACGATGTCGGGCCGCGCGTTGCACACGTCCGTCGTCGGGTCGAGAATTTGATTGTCGAGCGTCTTGTCTTCCTCCCAGCACGGACGAAGACCGTCGCGCCAGGAGGCCGAGCCGTCCCAGTTCGTGATCGTCTGCATGAAGCGGAGGTACTCGTTCGGCCCTACCAAATGAGGATGCAGGCCGACGGACTTCAGAAGCGAGAGCATCTTCTGCGACCACGTGACGACCGTCTGCATCGCCTCTTCCGAAGGATTCTCCCCTTCGAACGGCATCTTCACGGAAATCATCAGCTTCAGATCAACGATTCGCCCCAAATCGAAGACCGCCTCCTGGCGGTTTTTCGTGACGATCGGAATGTCCGTGTGGTTTCGCAGAAAATCGATGCGGTCGAGCAGCACCGGCGTGAGAAGCGGATGCTCGAAGCCCGAGCGCAGACGCTCCATCTCGATCAACTGCGCCTCGATGTCGGGCGAGCGAAAGAGAAAGAACTGCAGCGTCGTGTCGTCCGGGTAGTTCTGATTGAGAAACTGCTCGATCTTCTCCTGCGTCTTCTCGTCGCCGCCCGGAAGCGGCTGACAGGCAAAGACGAAGCCAAGCGAGCCGTCGTCGCAGAGAAAGATCTTCTGCTTCTCGTCCACCGCCTTGACCGGGAAAAGACGCTCCGCGCGTAGGCTCTCTTCAATGAGGCCTTCGTCGCTGAACCGTTTCAATCCGATTACGTCCATATCTCACCTCCTCTGTTCGGTTGCGTGCGAATCGGACGATCAGCGCGGAGCGCGAAGATCGGAAATGTTCCCGTCCGAGGCGTTGCCCTCCAGGAACGCCCGGAGATTCGCGGGCTTCCCGCGCGAGAAGCGTCCGTCAGGCGCAATGACGAAGGGAACCGCCTGAACGCCGAGGAAGGTCGAGGTCATCTTCGTGCGGTCATACCCTTCCGCCTTGCAGGAAGACGAAGGCTCGGGCAGTTTCACGATCGCGTCGCGGCCCCCTCGGAGGACTTCGAAGCGCTTCGCGGGATCGCTTTCCGAACAGAAGAGGCGCTTGGAGAGATCGTCCGAGGTTTTGCCGAGCGCCGGGATGACGAGGAAATCGAAGGTGTATTCGTCCTTGAGGGACGCGTCCGCGACGACTTCGTTCATGAGTTTGTGGCACCACCCGCAAAGCGGATCGACGAAGAGCGTTACGTGCTTCTTCCCCGTCCCCACGCGGGCGAGGTTCATCGCTTCGGGACGAAGATTGAGGCCCGAAAGATCGATGCGGCTCACGGCGTCGGAGATTTCGTCGATCGTCGTGAGCTGCTTTTTCTGCCAGAGGTCATAGACGCTCCCCGTGAAGACGAAGCGCCCCATGTCGGCGATGAACATGATCGTGCCGTCCTTGCCCTTGACGGCGCGAACCTTCGAGATGCCCATGTCGACGATGCGCTCGATTTTCGGCGTCTTTTCGGCGCTCTGAAGGAGGTCCCGATCGTTTTCGTCGGTTTCCCCCTTCTTCGCCTCGACATTCGCCCTCTTCTCTTCCGTCTTCTTTTCGTGATCCTTCACGATGTTCTCCACGCGGTTCTTGAACCTCTCAAAGGAGGCGTTTGACTGTGCCTGACCGGACTCTTCGGCGCAGGAAGCACCCGAGAATCCGGCCAGACCGGTAAGGAGCGTCCCGGCCAAAACGGCCGCGGAAAGTTTCGAGAGCGGTTTCGATTGGTAGGACATCGGAGTGTTTCCTTCTGTTGGTTCCTAATCGGAGAACGACGCGGACGGACACGGCGGCCCGATCCTATTCATTCGTTTTGTTTTGTTCGACGATTGTTTTTCGACGACTTGTTCGACGGTTTGCTCGACTCATCGGCCCCGGTCGATCCGCGCGATCCTTTCGTTCTTCTGCGCGAGAATCGCCGGGAGATTCCGAACGGGACTCACGGCGCCGTCGCATCGCTCGACGATCCCGAGACGGGCGCGGTTCGCCGGACTGAAGGGAAGGGCGGTCATCTCGACGCGGCACTCTCCGGCGTAGGCTTCGAGAAAAGCCCGTCCATCGGTTTCCGCGTCAAGAAAGAGCGTCTCGCTGAAGGTGTCGATGCGGCTTCTTTCCGATACGATCGGCCGCGATCGGCATAGTTCGTCGTAGTGGCCTTTCGACACGCAAAGCCAGGCGTTTTCGCTGTCCCAATGGAAGCGAAGCGGAATCTTCTTCATAAAAAATCCAAACAGCACATCGGTTTTTGGGCGTTCTTCCGGCACGTACCGAGAGAGAGTCGTGCCGGGAACGTTTCTTATGGGTTGAGGGTGAAGAGGGCTGTCTTCGGAAGAGAGAGAGTCCGAACGAAGCGCACCGCGCTGCGTCCTTGTTGATCGAAAAAAAAATAGGCGCAGTGCGCTTTGTTCGGTCTTCTCGGATTAGAGAAAGCCGCGTCCGACAACCGTTGAGGCCATCGGACGGCGACTTCTTCCTCGGAAGTGACTGTTCCCCGGCGGGTTACAGACCAAGCCCGTTGCCGAGCATCATGACGGCCGGAGCCGCAGCGCCTTCGCCGGTCGCGGTGACGATGCCGGAAATGACGGTCGGGCCGAAGTTGAGCACGAGCGCCATGGCGATGCCGACGACGGCGGCGATCACGGACTGACGAACGAGACCGAAGCCGATGCCGACGATCAGGGCGCCGAGCGCGATGATCTTGCCGAGGGTGCCCGTGGCCCACTCTTCGAGCAGGTCATAGACGTCCTGAAACTCCTCACCGCCGGTACCGGCGTAGACGGACATGGCGCAGGCGGCGATCGAAAGGCCGACGAAGCCGGCGATCTTCAGGGTTTGGTTTTTAGCGATTTCCACGGAATTTCTCCTTGTAAGCTTCCAGTGAGTTGACTCCGGGTTCTTCCCGGGAGGGTTGGTAGTAATCACGCGCATCCTCCAGAGGAGCGAAGGCGTTTCCGAAAGAGCCGTCGCCGGACTGCGTCTTCATGATCCAGCGGCGAGGCTCGATTTCCGTGTAGACGAAGCCCGGGGCCTGAAGGTCTCCGTTCACGTCCACGTAAGGCGCCACCCAGATTCGCATCACCTGAGAAGGCGTCCTGATCGGAATGGGTTTGTCCGGAAGGGCGGGCGTGACGTAGTTGTTGACGAGTTCATCGTCCGTCACGGCCAGCGTCTTCCGGCCGGCGGGGGCCGCAGCCGCTTTCGCTTCGGCGCTCGCTCCCGCCAGTTCTGGATTGACGTCCGTCGAGCGGACGCAATCCTCGCAGTCTTCGTTGTAGGCGTCTTCCTTTCTCATGGGAGAGGGGACAACGCCGTCGTTCGTTGCTTCGTAGACGTCGCGTGCCGATGCGCAGTAGATCGACCCGGGCATCCCGGAGCAGGAAAATTCTTCTTCGCCGGTGTTGAGAGCAGAGCACCCTGAAAGGGCTGCAAAGCAAAGGGATCCGGCGGCAACGCAAGCGATGCGCTTAATGTCGACAGGCTTTTTCATGCTCTGTGTTTCCTTCGTATCGTTCACTTATTTCGCCGTTCCCGACTTCACGATCGGTTCGGTCGTCACCTTGAGACGAGTCCCGTTGATGACCACGACGTCCACCTGACGGCCCGCATTTACCTCGACCACCGGAACCATCTGCTCGGCCAAATCCATGTAGAAGTCGGCAACGCGTTCGAGCGCGGCGGACGCGCCCTTGGCAAAGCCCCCTTTCATGGCGTCGTTCGACCAGTTCTGCTGATAGAGCGTGTTGTTCGAAACCGAGTCCGTCTGAATGACGGGCACCGCGTCATAGTCGAAGGCTTCGGCCATGCCGGAAGCGAAGCCGGCGACGAGCGTGCGGGCAATCATCTGTCCCTGTTTGGAGACGAGACGTCCCTTGACGCCTTCCTTGCCGTCCTCGCCGACGACGTAACTGTTGAGCTTCGTTTCGATCACCGCGCCGTCGCGACGCACGCAGGAGAGCATTTCTCCGCGCAGCTTCGCGCGTTCGCTCGAAAGTTCGCCGCGGCCCCCGACAAGGAGGAAGCACTCGCGAATGTCCGACGTGAACCGGTTCGGAAGGATCGCCTCCTTCTGAATGCGAATCAGGGTCGGCGTCGGGTTTTCGAACGAACCCCGCCCGGTCGGGAAGTCCCCGCCCGTGATGATCGTGCCCGTAATGATCGAACCCGCGGGGATGTACGCCACGGCGTCCTCAGGCGCGGATTCTTCCTTCTCTTCGACGGGCGCCTCATCCTTCTTTTCGCTCACGACGGAAATGCGCACGGGGGCCTTCTTCGCGGCGGCGGGACGTGCTGCGCCGGTGTTCCCCGAAATGCCCGCATCGGCAGAACCCGGAGCACCCGGATACGCAAAGGGATTCCCTTCGATCGTGCCGTCGGCCTTCACGCGGTCGCCCGCGAGCTTCTCGCGATTCGCACGCAATCGTTCGGAGATCGACATGCCGTCCCCGGTTTTGCCCGCGCGATCGCCACGACCGTTCGGTTCGCCCTTGTCGCCCGATTCGCGCATCTTGCGCACGTCGTCGATCGCCTCGACGGCACGGCGCTGCTGATTCTCCAAACTCGAAAACTGACCCGAGAGGCTTTCCACCTGCTTTTTGATCTCGTTGAGCGTCTGATCCTTCTTCAGTTCGTCGACCGATTTCTTGAGAATCGCGAGGTCGCGCTGAACGTCTTCCGTCTGCTGATCGAGACGGCGGATCTGCCCCGACATGCGGTCGAGGCCCACGTTTCGGTTCGAGCGGTCGGTGAGCACGTTCGCGACCTGATCCTTCTTCTTGTCGTAGACGACGCGCTTTTCGGGTTCGCCCTGAAAGAGGCCGATCACGATGAAGAGGGCGGCTGCGGAGCCGACGATCACGATCAGCTGCTTGGTGCGCGGAGAAAGCTGCACGAACTTTGAACGCAAACGATTCATCATCCGCTTTCCCCCTTAGTTGTATTCGCGGGGAATGAGGGGCTTGCGCACGGTCGAAGCGGGCTTTTCTTCTTCGCGCTTCACGGCGACGTAGACTTCGGTCGCCTGACCGGGCTTCAAGACCTTGAGGGGCCACGACGTGACGGCGGCGATGCGCCAGCCTCCGCAGCGTTGCTCTCGAAATTCAACGGGCGTGTCCGCGACGTTCTTCATGACGCCCACGTGAATCGAAAGATTGTGGCCTTCGACGATCTGACCGTTCGCGAAATCGAATTCGAGGCCCGGATGATTGCAGACGGGGAGGGCGTCCCGGCTCTTCACCTTGCGAAGCACGTAGCCCTGCGGAACGCTTCCGAGCGCAACGGTACGGAAGGCGGTTCGAATCGTTTCGACGTAGGGCTGAGAAGCCTCCCAGGCCGCAGCCTTTTGGCTACCACCTGCGGACGAAGCGTCGGAGCGAAGCGTTTCCATGACTTCCTCAGGAACCGTCAGCTTCACTTCGCGCGGGGGCACCTGTCGCGGCATCATCGTGACGGAGAGCGCAATGTCTTCGCGCCCGCCTTCGGTGATGAAGGCCGTGACGGGGTAGGTCTTGTCGGTCGAGACGTACACGACCGAGTCGCGCACGCAGATCTCTCCGCATTCGCCCGACTTGGCGTTGCTCGTGAGCGTCGTGGAGACGACCTGAGGGTTGCGGAAGGGGGTGACGATGCGGTTCGGATGGTTCACCGCGATCGGGATGAAGACGTTTTCGCCGGGCTGCATCCGAATGACGTGGTTCTCGTTCATGCGGTAGCCCGGACCATCGGCGGCGGCGGTATTTCCCGAGCGTCCGATTCGGTCGGGCGAAGCGGGAACGGCGCGGGTGAAGGGATCGACCTTCTGCTTTTGCGGTTCCGCCGCGTCGGGACGCAGAACGCGGACCGGCACGGCCGGAATGTTCTCGACGTCTCCCTTCGCGTCAGCCGGATTCGACTGAGCCGCGGAAACGGCGGAGACGGCGGACAAAGCAACGGTCGCGACGGCGCATCCGACGAGGACGCGTCGTGCGGTTTGCTGAGAATGGTTCATGGATTCCTCTCTTGTCAGGTCTTTGGTCCGGAATTACGGGGCAATCGAATCGGCTTCCTTCTCGTGGTCGACGAGATTCGCCCGCTCCATTCGGGTGTGCTTTCGGTCGGCCTCGCGGTCGCGTTCTCGCTCTTCGGCCTTCAGCCGCTTGTTCTTTTCACGGGTGAGAACGTCGGCCGTGCGCGGGCCGCCTTCGTAGGTCGAGATGTGCGTGACGAGCGGCGCGTAATGCGCGATGCGGATGCCGAACTCGTAGGTGCGCTGCGAATGTTGTTCGTTCTCCAACGAGGTTCCCTGACGGACGTAGGACATCCCGGTCACGAAGACAAGACCGGTGGACTTTTCAAAACGAACGGATCGCGGTTCAAAGCGCATCGAAACACGATCGTCGCGGAGGTCTTCCGCGTTTTGCTGCAGACCGTCCATCACTTGGTGATAGATCTCCGGAGCGAGAAGAGGGCGCAGACGATCGGCGATGAAGTCGACGGAGCCGGGCTGAACGTTCCCGAGCAGTTCGGCGAGCGCAAGGCCCCAGGCTTCGATGTAGGACTGCGAGGCGTCGGACTTCGTGATCTGCGCGTCCGAAGCGAGGGTCCACGGCTGTATCGTGACGATCTGCGGACGATTGGCGATGTAGAAGGCTTCGCCCGCGACGGCGACGACGAGCAGGGCCGTCACGACGCGGTTCAACCGGTTCTCGGTTTTGAGGCCCTGGAAAGTTGAGAAGTAACGCTGAAGGTTCATGGTCTTGGTCTTCCCTTTCTTACGGAATCAGCTTCTTGATGAAGGGATTGATCATCGAAGGCGAACGCGAGAACCCAAAACCGTAGTGGTACGCCAGGTGCATCAGGTAGCCGTCCGAATGCAGATCGCGGAAACGACGGTAGAGATTCGTCGCGATCGCGCCGACGAGCACGCAGGCGAAGACCTGCTCGACCAGAATGCCGATCCCGAGACCGCCCACGATCGGCAGCACTTCGTCGGCCGACCACAAGAACAAGTGCGGGGGGTCGTCCGCCCGCGTAGGAATGCGTACAGGCTTCATGCGCCTCCTCCAATGTGAATGAAGCCCTATTTTGTTGGGGAGCACACGGCCGAACCGAAGGGGGGAAAGGCGAAAACCTACCGTCTTCCCTCCTCTCGAATACGTGTCGGGAAGATGCGTGCAAGCAAAAAAGGTGCAAGCATGCTTACATTTTTTAGTATCGTTTTGCGTTACTTATTGTTTTCAACAGGTATGCTTGGTCACGACCGATTCTTCGAAGACGCGACAGAAGGGGAGGAGATTTGTTTTGTCTTCCGAACGTCGGATTCGCACCGAATCACGACGCGACGAACTGCAGGCATGTAAGCATGCTTACATAATTTAATATCGTTTTGCGTTACCTAAATAGAATCCGAAAACGGAGAACAGGCACCCCGTTTCCAGGGGGAATCCGCCTCAAAACACCTTCTGTCCGTTGACCAAGAGGCCGCCTTCCCCGGCGTAGATCTTCGTTTTGAGCACCTCTTGATCGGGCGAGACGGGTTGCGCCGCACCGTCCAAAACGGGCGCGGGCTTTCCTCTTCGGAAGAACCGGTCGAGATCTTCGGATCGGCAGGACGGCAAGCCGATCATCGAGGCAATACCGCAGATCAATGCCTCGGTTGCCTCCAAATGGAACGACACCTCCTGGATTGCAAGCAAATCGGGGCCGCCGTGGCCGGTGTTCTTCGCCGGAACGTCGACTTTGCCGCGCAGCGCCGCGTAATCGTCACCGTATCGAACCCGGACGTCCTTCACGTCGACCTTCGCGCCGTTTGCCTGCAATGCGGCGGCGATGCGGTCGGCGGTTGCTTGAACGGCCGATTGTGAGGCAATCGGATCGTCGGTCAAAGCCACAGCGAAGTCTTCAAGTCTCGGTAGGCCCTTTTCGTCGTTCGCTACGACTTCAAAGACCGCATCGGCGGAGAGGGGTCGAAAGAACGCGTTCTCTTTGTCGTTCATCGGCACTGCGGTCATCAGCCCTGCTGCGCCCAAGTTTTCGAGGCCCTTGAACGACACGTCCGCGACATGAACTTCAAGACGCTGAGCCAACGTATTCAGACTCGTACCCGTGCGATTGTCTGAAAATGCGTCGTGCAGTGCCCGGGGACGATACGACCGGTATTCGAAGCCGCTGCGCCCGGCACTGACGAACGGATTGCTCCAACCGTCCGATTCGCTTCGAATCGAGAAGACGGCGGAATCGTCGGTGTCCAGAACGATCTCTGCGGTCTGGCGACCGGTCTTGAATTCGATGATTCCCTGTTTTGCAAATTTTCGAAGATCGTCGTTTTCGCCGACATCGAAGCGGCAGTTCGACGCCTCCATGCTCCCCGTCCACGTCCAGGACGTCCCGTTGTCGTTCGGCATCAGTTCAGCGTACACGTCGCCGAAGCGACACGAGCCACGCATCCCGGTCTTGGCGTTGGCGCTCTCCACGACTTGTTCGGGCATCTCGTAGGTCGCGCCCATGAATTCGCCTGTAAGCGAAAGACGAATGACGAGCAAATCGTCGATGGTCGACACGGAATGCGAGAGTCCGCGAAGGCCTTTGTTCAATCCCGAAGCATCGGCGAGCACTCCCGTCGGATCAATCACCCCCGTCGGATTCTGAAGCAATCCGCCCGCATGGGGAGGTGTCTTCAGATAAAGCGTTGGATGAAGGCCGAGTCTTGCGATCCCGTCCCATTCGCCGAGCAGCGTCTTTCCGTAATGCAGACTCGCGTGAATCGGACGGTCCGTGGACCAAAGCGACGCGGAAAGAGAAGAGGAGGAGGGTAGGGGTTCGATGTCGAAGCGAAATGTAGACCGTTCGTTCGATTTGGAACCAAGCGTACCAAACGCCGCCGGTTTCGCGGCGGCTTCGTCTAGGGCCTTCGATTGCCACCAAATCAGACCGCCGTAGGCGCCGACCGCGAGCAGGGCGCCCGTCGACGCGCAAAGAATCCAAGAAGAACCGGACAGGAGGGAAATTCGGGAAAGAGGGGAGGGAGATCGGCTTTTCCGGGTGTCGGACATTTTTCTGTCGAGGGATGAAGTCAAAGAGGATGCGCCCCCCTTGTCGGGCCGCATGGAACGTTGCGGCCCGTACCGAGGAAGGGCAGGGGGATCAGATTCGCTTCTGCACGTTGCCGAGACAAAGGCCGACCAGGATCGCCATGAACCCGAGCAGGGCGGGGACGATTGAAGGCGGCATCGGCATCGGACAGAGAAAGGAAACGAGAAGGAGGAGCAGGGCGCAGATCAGCCCTTTCCAGGAATTCACAAACAATACGGGGGAGGTGTAGCCGAAGTCGGTTTTCTTCACGGCCCGCTCCAACCACCCGCAAATACCCGCGATGACGAAGGCGGGAAGCCACACGGGAAGCCAGATCGTAAAGAGCGCGATCCGGCGCATCGCCCAGTAGGTCATGTCGAGAAAGGCCGACCAACGCGACTCGGCAACAGAGAAGATCGAAGTTCCGCTCTCCATATCGCCGAGCGTCTCCAAGCCGAGCGAGTTTTCTCGCTCCGATTCGGAGGGAATGAAGAGACGGTAGAACCACTCCGTCAATTCCCAACGAATCACGGTGTTTTCGTACATGGCGTCGGCGCGGCGCTGGATTTCCAGATTCGTTTCGTCTCCGAGCGCTTCGGAAATCCAGGCGCCTTCCTTGAGCGTGCCGTCGCGGGCGTAATCGGCGGAGACGAGAAAGAGGACGACCGCGATCTCGAAGAAAATAACGAGAATCAGCGCCCAAACCGAACCGTATCCGCTTTTGCCTTTGGAACTCATTTGTTGACCTTTTCCCTGCAAAGACCCTTTCCCGCGACGACGCGCCGTTTGCAACGAACGGCTCAACGGCCGTTCTCGGCGGCCTTACGACTCGTGAAGTAAACGTTGGCGCTCTGCAGTACCATCCGGGCCGGTCTAGGAAGGAAGCGCTCGATGACGGCGCTTCGGATGACTTCGCGAAGTTTGGTTCCGCGCTCGGCCTCGATCGACTCGCGGTAGGCGTCGACGGAAAGCGCACGTTCGACCACTTCATTCACGAAGACCAAAAGACGGATCGGATCGGGAATGGCGAAGCCCGAGAACGTCGTGACTTCTTCGTACCCGCGAACGATCGACTCCACGGAGAGGCAAATCTCTCGGCCGCTCACGTGGGGTTTCAGGGCGGAAATGTAGTTGCGGAGAATGACCGCGGCATCGCGCCAGTCGGCGATGAGGTAGTTGTAGTAGTCGTCCTTCAGATAGAGAAGGATGAAGTCTTCAAAGCTTCGGTTGTGTCGCTCAGCCATCTTGTGAAGCCACTCGTCGTCGACCGTTTCGACCGGCTGATCGAAGCGAAGCTGCGCGGAAAGTTCCTTCGGGCGGCGTCGACCCTCGGATTCCGTCTTCGTTCCCGGGGGAATAGGGGGGTTATCGTCGTGCAAAGTCATAGCGTTTCTTTTCTGAGAGAAAAAAGAAAGATGGAGACCGTTCGAGAAGAACAATCTCCATCTTTTAGTGTTGCCCGTCGACGTCAAGGGAAAAGCGGACGTCGGGGCGGAAAATCTTCCGTCCTCACGGAAGGCGAATTTTGAATCTTAGCGTTAACCCGCACGTCTTGGGAGGTCAGCCCGAACGAAATTCCGATCGGTCCTGAAGGAGGAAGGGGTACCTTCCCTTGACAACCTTTCCGCCCGAGAGGTTTGCGATGAATTCGAGGTCGGGGAGCATTCCGAGAAGCTGAGACGGGAAAAGGTCCACTTCTTCTTCCGTGAGTCGTTCTCCGAGTCGTCCGCCCTTGGGCATCGGATCGTCGGCATCGGTGGAAAGCCCCTGATCCACGGCGATCGACTTCACCTTCGTCTTCGGAAAGCGCCTCGTCACGAACTGCTGCGTCTTCTCGTCGATGCAGCGCAGACTGATCGTGTTGTTGAGGTTTCCGACGACCTGCATCGCCTTGTCCATGCTTCCGAGACGGGCCGCAAAGTCCGAGATCGTCTGCGTCGCGACAACGAGCTTGAACTTTGCGCCTCGCCCCTTGTTGAGGAGCTGAATGAAGCTGTCGTTCACGCACTCCGCCGCCTCGTCGACAAAGACGTTCACGATGCGCCGCTCCTCCTTGAAGTTGTAGATCGACCCCGCCGCCGCGGTGAGGTCGGCGAGCATGAGACTCCCGATAGCCGAACCCACCATGTTGTCGGAGAGCGAATCGAGACCCATGTAGACGACCGAATTCTTCTCGATGAAGTCGCCCGTGTCGCGGAAAATCGCGGTCCCCTGCTCGTCCGGATCTTCGGGCGGGGAGAGGAGGCGCCCGAGTTTCCCCGAGGTCAACTGCGAGAGGATCGGAAGCAGACTCGTCACCATCTTTCCGAAGTGTTCCTTGTCGTGATTGCGAAGCGAAATCAGCCCGTCGAGCGCGGGATCGCTCGGGCCGTGTTCCAGGTAGTAGTTGATGAGCGCCGTCACGCGGTTTTCGATCGAATTCCTTTTGCACGAGGCGTAGAGTTTCTCGATGATCCTCTCGCCCGACTCGCCGTAGGCGTGGAGGAGATGCCGCGAGAAGGCCTTCTCGAAAAGCTCCTCGGGTGAACTCTCCAGGTAGCGCCGAAGATTCATGATGCTCGGCTTCTCATAAGCGATGCAGAGGCCCTGCGCCACCTTGTTGAGGGCATCCCAGGAAAAGTTCTTGAAGGGATCGGACTGTCCCGTGGACTGAATGAGGTTCGCAATGCGCGAGGCAAGCTCCGTCGGTCTCGTCCAGTTCGCAAGCAGATTGATGTGCGCGGATTCCTCCGTCTTCGCCGGATGGAACATGACGAAGGCGTTCTTGCGTCCCAACGCTTCGCAGGCACGCTGCGCTTTGTTCTTCAAGTCCGCGTCGCCCTTCGGGTCGATGATGATCACGCACTCGCCGCGCAGAATCGCCTGACTGATGAGAAGGTCAAAGCACCGAGTCTTCCCCGCCCCCGTCGTACCGATGACGAGCGTATGCCCCTCGGCGTGCGAAATCGGCTGAAAGACGTTCTCTTCGCCTCCGCCCACGCCGTGAATCCAGGGCTGTCCCTTCTCGTTGAGCGACTTCTGTTGCTCCAGGTAGAGATGTCGGGCTTTGAAGGGATGTGAGAAAACGAGGCCCGTGTTTTTCATAGCGAACCGCCAGACAAAGAAGGGGCCGAGCGCGTCCTTCACGATTTGCTGCCAATCGCGGCGCAGGATGTCCATGATTCGCTGCGTATGCGTCGGCCCCCACAGAAATCCCTTGCCGAGCCAGATTTCCCCTTGATGCGCGGGATCGTTGCAGATTCGCAGCAAATCGTCAAAGGTGCAGAGGGGAAGGGGAGTGCCAGCCAGTCGGTGCTGAAGGCGAAGGAGCCGCAGCCCTTTGCGAAGTTTGAAAAGGCCGAAGGCCGTCATGCCGCCGGCGATCCAGAGGAGCGGTCCGGCGGGAAAGGAACCGAAAGCCGCGTAGCCCGAATAGCCCGCAGCTCCCGTGAGCCAGGTCGCGGCGGCCATCAACTCGTAGTTGCGCCGCCACGGCATTTCGAAGTCGGTCGGATCGTATTGAATGCCCATTGCTTGATCGAAGTCGTTGATGAGGGAAGAGGTCTCATCGTAGGGACTTGCGATCAGGCGAACCCTTGGTGGGCGGGCGGGTTACGGACTTGGAGGAATGAGAGAAAGACAACCTTATGAATTCATAAGGATCAAGAGCAAAATGGCGAACACTATCCAGACGAGAACAAATTGTGCATTTGCCTCATTTTTATCGCGATCTCGAGAACCTGAAGAATCAGTGTTCGTCTCATTTCTCTGCTTTTGAGAGTACGAATAATAAGCATTCGCCTCATCTCGATCTGAACGGCGAGGATTTTCTTTATACGACGTCCCCTGAGTTTGATAGCCTGCCTCCCTCCCCCTTCCAGGACCTGACGGACACAGAATTTTGCACACTCCCTGTTTCAACGGAGAGCTTCTCGCTGCTTCGATTGAGAGTGCACGGTGAGTTAAGAAAGGGAAAGAGACTGGGGAAACCCCATTCGAATTCAGTCCCCCTCCCCGAAGGGAGACTCGATTCACCCATCCGTATCCGGAAAACGAAGCCCCTCGTTCCGGCACGTCGTGAACCGAGCCTCCCGTCAGAAGGTTAGAAGGCGTATTGCATAGAAGCCTTCAGAGCGTTATTTCGACTCTGATTTGAGCCATGGAAACTGTAGTCCACACCAAAGGTGAAGCGCTCGGACAGATCAATGGCCAGCCCAAGCGTTGCGCCATAGGACCATTCACCAATCACTTCCGGCCTCACCGTATCCACAGAGGCGAGTCCCTCTCCGCGAACAACGTTTTCGACTTCCGTGTCGCCGAAATTAGGCTGTACATATGCCGAAAATACCGGATGAAACTGCGTCCCCTTGTTTTCCAGCAAACCACTGAAACGCAAGCCGACAGGAATCGAGAAAACATGCTGATCGGCCCGCTCGGTGTGCCAGGCATTCTTTCCGCCCAGCTTCGACGTGTAACCTTCCGTTGTGAGGTAGGTGTACTGCACACCTGCAAACGGCGTCACACTCAGCTGCGGCAAAATCGGGAATGAATGTTCATAGCGGAGATTGAACTGCACGGATGTGGTGTCAACGTTTGCCTTAAGACTGTCCGTAATGCCGCTTTGCTGCGGGAAAGCCATGTTGAGCCGGTTTTGCGCCCACTGGACACCGATATCCCCCACAATACGGTCATTTTCTGTCAAAGCGTAAGAGGAATACAGCGAAACCGCGTAACCGTCGACTTCGTTCGTGGTGCTTACCTGATTGGTTAGTCCGAGGTTGGTTGTGGAGTCGCCTCCCATGTAGGAGAAGGCCGCTCCGAGCAGCCAGTTAGGTCGCACGTGACTGTCGACACCCATGATAAAGCCGCTCAAATTGGTATCGACATCGCGCTCGCCGTTGAGATCGTTCCACATATCAAAGGACTTGTTTCGCATCATCAGAACATCGGCCCACAGTTTGGTGCTGTGCTCATTGCGTGCGGCATACATGTGATTGATCAGCGAATCGCGGCGGTGTTCCTGCATATCCCAGGCTATTGTCTGAGCTCCGCCCACTGTTGCCAACTGACCGGAGGCGTCGATCATGCGCGCTGCCGACAAGAAGTCGCCTTTGCCAGAAGCAGGATCAACCGTAAAGCCGTTGACCGCTCCCATCACAATCTCGTAGGCTCCGGATGTACCGGCCAGCTCTGCTCCCTGACTGGAAGCGGATATCTGCACTGCTTCATTTGTCGAAGTTTGCAAGCTGAGCCAGACATCGGTTAAGTCTCCCCACTGCTTCGTATTCGACACCGTCATGTAGATGCCGTCCCTGTCAGACACAATTTTGTAGTCCTGCCAGGAGTTGTGATGCTTGTTGTCCATCCCTATGGTCACGAGCGTGCCGAGTGCTTCATTGAAATCCTCTTCAGTCAGTCCCTGCTCTGCCAACTTCTCCTTCAATTGTGCAAGATTCTGAGCACTTTCAATGACCGAAACATTGGCCTCATTCATAGCCGTGAAGAACTTGTTCACGCTCTTGAGTTGGTCTTTGGTGACCAACGGGTTTTCATACGTGCCGTCTTCAACTTGCCTGATCGTGTCCTGCAAGTGCGTCCAAGTATCTTGCGTCACCTGGAACGTGATGTTGCGATCGTTATAGTAGTAACCGTTGTCCGAAGAGCCTTCGCCACGCTCTTCCCACGCGGTACCGAGCAGGTAGTGTTCGTGCCCTTCAACCAAAATTGAGTCCGCGTAGATGTGGTTGTGCATCCCGAGGACCATGTTGGCCGTACCGCCTTGTTCCACTTCGATCGACGCATGGTGGTGCGGATCCTGTTCGGAGCCGCCGAACTCAAAGAAGCCATCCATGTGACTGCTGAAGTGAATCGCACTGTCGGCACCCAAAGTGAGAGTTGCTCCCTTTTGTACCTGCAAGATCCCGTTGCCGAGATAGATGTGCGAAGACGTAGCGGAACTGTCATTGCCTGACGCTCCTGAAACGTTAAGAGAACTGCCCGCACCGAGTTGCATAACGGCCATTTCCGTGCCGTTTACGGAGTTACGCGCGTTTTCGCCGAGGTGATTCACCCAGAAAGCGGCACCGTCCAACACGTTGAGTTCCGTGTTGACGACCTCGACGACATGGTGCGGAACCGCCCCTTCAGTCGTCTCGCTCATCGTCACCGTGCCTTCGCCTGTGCCTTTGTTGCTTTGGAAGAAGGAGATGTGCCTGCCCTCGCCCTTAACCGTGATGGAGCCTTGCACGTCCTGGTTACCGATGACCGTGGTCGTATTGTCCCCGGCGGCATTGCCACCGACGAAATACACCTCGTCGAAGATGAAATCTGCCTTGGAGTCAAACGTTGCATTACCTTCGACAACGAGGACCTTGGATCCCTTCAGCGCGTCGGCTTCGGCCACGTGCAAAGTAGAATCGGACTGAATCACGGTTTCACCCGTAAAGGTATTGGTACCTCCCAGATACACGTCGCCCGACACTACAATGCCGCCCTCACCGGAAATGCCGCTGTACTGCTTGTCGGTATCCCAGTCTCCGAGCTTCCAGGGTGAATCGCTCGATCCTGTGGTCAGGTCTGCTTGACCGAGGTAGAAGTAGGCACCTTCGTCGACGCGAACCCCAGAATAGCGAAGGTCAGCATAAACGATATGTTTGTTGTCTTCTATTTTGTCCTTCAGCGTCGCGGCGACGTAAGCCGTCAAGCCAACACCGGAAAGCTCGATCCCGTTGTGATGCGTATCATCGATTTTGACCCACTTGAGATTGTCTTTGTACCAACCGCTGCCCGTAGCAGAGGCCAAGTATTGGAAGTTTTCTCCCAGCGTAAAACCGTTTTCGCCGGCGTCGCCGACGATCAAGTTTCTTGTTTCTGTTGCCTCAGGCAACAGCGAATACAACGAAGATACATTCCCTTCCAGGGTGGAGTTGGCAAACAGATTCGTGACATAGTCCAAAGTTACGGTTCTGACAATATCGTCGACGGTAGGATAATAACTAGTATCGACCGTGTTGGAAAGAGAAATTGCTGTTCGAGCGTCTAAATGAACATCCCCGTGCAGTTCTAGAACATCAAAAGACTTTTCCGCAATATTGGTCTGGTAATCATCATCTTGATTAACGAACAAGAAGAATCCAAATTCCGTATTATCACCTTGCGTGAGATTAATGGAACCATTGTAATTCTTATATCCGTTTTCGTCCCTTATGTAGAAATATGTAGCGGCATATGAGGTATCGATATCAATTTTTTGATCAGAATCAGATTGCCATTGGCTTACATCAAGATTCACAATATGCCGCGTCAAATACGAACGGTCTTTTGCATAAGTAAAATCTTCTCCGATCCACTTAACATCAGACCTAACGGACAGATTGCCAGCGAAACCGTCCAAATCCAGCATTTCATACTCACTCCCAAGGCGGATTAAAATTTGCTGGGGATCGCTGAAAGAATCCTGCCTTACAGAATAAGCGGCAACGGCAGAGAGATTATCTACGGCGGAGATGTCCTGGAACGTCAATCCAACCAGGTCGAAACCATAGATCCACGTGTCACGACCGTCAGTACCATCACGAGTGCTAAATTCAACATCCCCTCCCATATCAAAAATTGTTTTATACCAACCTGTTTCACCTACGTCCAGAGAACCACCGTCAGCATAAATATGATTGTCTTTGGAATTGCTTTTAACATAAAGACCACCGATTTCGCTTACCGCTTCGGTCTTCATAGCAATAGAGACAGATTTTCCCTCTGCAACCTTTATGTCGATAGTCCTCATTGTTTCGTATAGCGACGGTTCTCCTGACAAATCCAGAATGAAATCTCGATCCACGTTGGTCGCATCGACATAAATGTTCCCATAATAGGTTTTTCCGTTATCGAACGTGTAGTCGAGGGACAATCCGAAAGTGTCGTCTGCATTTTGCGGAGTGCCCTCAAAAGTGATATTGAAGTCGCCGAAGCTCGAACCAATTATGCCGTCAGGCAATAAAATTTCCCACGAGCTTTCTCCTTCGGTTGCGTAAAAAGTGTCTTTTTTATTGGGACCGGAAGAAGCGAAATTAAATATCAGATTGCGATTCGTCCAGGAGGGGTCGCTGTCGATCAGGGCGGTCTGCGATGGATCGATAAGGCTGGCAGAAGCAATGCCGGAGAGCGCTACGGCTACGGCAAGTACGGTGAGACGAAGGCCGTGAGAGGATTTGAGGAGATTATTGGATAAGCGAGCTGACAATGTATGCCCGCGGCGATCTAGCACGTGGGGAGGGGGGGGGTAAACCCGTATCTATTTGGCTGTCTTTCATTGTTTGAGATTTTTCTCATACTTTGATTACCTCGAATTAATTGGATTTATGAACAAATCCTACCGAAATTGACTATTGTACCAACAGACGGCTGTGGTTCTCACGGTACCAAGCCCGAGGATGTCAGAAATTTTGTGTCTTGAGGGATAATAGTCGCCCACGCAGGGCCATTACCTACAAGACATCATGCAACCCAAGACCCGGAAGTGTGCATAATTTCGTGTCTTTCAGGTCCTGAATGGGAGAGAGAAATCTCTCCCCCTTGTTTTTACGTAGTGTGATTGCGTTGGGGCATCGAGCGCCAACGAGCGCGAGCTACTACGTCCGAGTAGCTCCGCCCGGTAGATCGGCTTCGTTTTGGAGTCCTCGGCGTCCGCCACTTCCTTCTCGCCGTTCAGGTGTGCCGTAAGCTCACCGCGCAGGGATGCCTGGCTATAGCTCTTGGAGATCCGATGAATCAAGCTGCGCAAGCCCTCCTCTCCGGTGTAGACCCCCTTGCTGACAAGCGCCTCGACGGCCTTGGATCGCCTGCTCGAGAGTAACGGGGGCTTTAGGAGTACGTTTGCGTTGGGTCTTGGTTTGCATGTTGTCTTGTCGGTATGACCCAGCGTGAGCAATTCGGCGTTACGACGCGGTTGAGTAAAGGCGAGATCAGCCAGGATCTTTAGTCGCTTTCTGAACGTCAGCGATCAAACTGTCGGTACCCACCAAGGCATCGAAGTCACTCACGTACTGCCTGTCCTGCTTAATACGAAACTTTTCGAATTCCGACAGCGCATGGTCTTTGGCTTTCTCTGCTGAAACAGTACCCACCCCTTCTAATACGCCCATCTCGTTAAAGACAAGGAAACTGTCAAGACGCTTTTCCCAATCTTCCATCGTAGTCGGAATACCTTTCTTCGCTCTCAGCTCAGCAACATCCAAATACATGGAAACAAGCCGATTGAGCGTGTCAAGCTCCGTTTTTGAGAGGTAGTTCTTGGCTATCACGACATCTGAGCGAAGGATCTTCCCCCCTGTCTTAGCGTTTTTCCAAGAGGTAAGGCCCATGTGAGGTTTCTCAGCATTGGCCCGTCCCAAGATGAGTTCCGCGGCTGTATGACGGTGCACCGCATAGTGAAGCTTGTTTTGAACAGACGCGAAAAAGCGCCGAGCCGTGCTGGAATGCGAATCGTAATCCGAAGCCGTAGCGAAGAGATCGGTCACCTTCTGATAGAACTGCCGTTCGCTCGCGCGGATCTCTCGAATCTCTTCGAGCAACGCCTCGAAATACTGCTTGTTGAATAGTTTCCCGTTCTTCAAGCGCTCACTGTCAAGCACGTAGCCCTTCACCACAAAGTCGCGGAGCACCTTCGTCGCCCACCGACGGAAGGCTGTTGCACGCTTGCTGTTGACGCGATATCCGACAGCAATGATGGCGTCAAGGTTGTAGTGCTTGACCCGGCGCGTGACGTTGCGTGAGCCTTCCTGGTGAACTATCAAGAAATTCTTGATAGTTGAATCTTCCTCAAGCTCTTCTGATCGATAGATTGCTTCTAAGTGTTGTTGTATATTCTGCGTGGTGGTACCGAAGAGATCCGCCATCAACTTCTGCGTGAGCCAAATGGTCTCATGCTCGGGATCTACACGGACTTCAATGCTGTCGCCATCTGTCTCATTCGAGAAGATAAGAAAGTCTGAGGCTTGGTTCCGAATGTTCATATTTTTTCTTCTATCAGATAGGATGAAGTGAAACCTCCGCCCCCATTCATCCGACAAAGCTTTCAAATGCAGGGAAAAATCTAGCATAACTCATTAACTGACAGGAAATTTCGAAAATTGGCTTCGACCACCTGCTCGACCTCACCCTACCTCTTCGCGGATAGGAAGGAGTATGCGCAGGCGCTCTGATCAAGGCGACACGGCAAGGGCGAAGAGCGACCTCGACCAGTCGACGCTCAGAATCGGTTGCACCTGAAATCCCGACAACTCCCGCGTCACCAACATGCGGTCAAGCCCCTTGGCCTCAAGTTCACGCTCGAAGGCCAAGGTGTTGGCGGTCAGCGTTCCGTCCGAGCGTTGCGACACGCCAAGCTCGACAAACGGCCCCTCGCGGTCAACCATCTGTCGCTTCAGATCGTCGATCATCTCCCGCACCTGTTGAGCGGGACTCGTGCGCCCGCTCTTTGAGGACTTGCTCCTCTTCTGTGCGGTCTTTCTTTCCGCCTTCTTTCTCTCGTTCTTGCCGGGGTTTGACGTTTCCCGAATCTCCGACTCATCAGACCTGACAGGTGAGGGGGCCTTTGTCTTCCTCTCCGTCTTGTCTGCAGCGTTTTCGACGGCTTCGACATCGCCAACGATCGCCGCGCCAAGCTTGGCCCCCTCCGATTTGGAACGAACCGGGGCTTCAACCTTCACAGACTCAGATTTTTCAGTTTGCGGAGTCGCACCCAGGAGCGCCAACGCTTCCTCATCGCTGATCTGCGAATCCTGCGAAACCTCCGTCACCCGGCTCGACCCGCGAACGTTCTCCGATTGGTTGCGAACGGCGGTCTTATCCGTTGCCTCGACGACGGTTACACGACGGCGTTTTTGACCCCGGCCCGGTTCTTCGAAAGTCCCGACAGATCCCTTGGTTTCACCGCTTTGTTCCGAATCGATCCGATTCGCTGCGAACGAAACCGTGTTGGGGGCAGGCGATGGTTCCTCAAACCCGTCCTTTTCTGCTGCCGCTTCATCAATCGCTTTGCGCTCTTCGATGCTCTCGACCGTTTTCTCGGAAGCGAGCGTAGCCGTCACCGTTACCGCCGCAGCGACAGCCGAAACCGTTGCAGAGTCGCTCACGGATTCCGTTTCCGGCGAATCCATCCCTTCGGTTCGGAACGAATCGGACGCACAGTTTCTGTCGTCACGGGCGCACAAACCTCCGCCCAGACCGAGGAGCGCAGCCTCTTCGTCGGAAATCAGCTGATCTTCGGGCGGAAGACTCGTAGTTGTCTGAACATCGCGAAGCGAAGCGCCCGACTCCGATTTCTCTTGCGGCTCATCCTCGTCTTCACCGGGGCCGTCCTCCACGGCATCGTTTGCCTCGTCTTGCCCGTTCGTCGACGTGAACGCCTCAGGAGCAGGTGAGGGAGCATCGGTCTTCTCGGACTCGTCGTCTCCGTCGGAATGTGCGGGCGCCTCGGCGCCCCAGAGACCGTTGTAGTCGAGATCGTCGGGGAAGAGATCGGCGTAGCCCTCTTCGATGCCGTAGGGCAGGGCCTCTTCCGGCTCTTCGTAGGACTCTTTGTCGGCTTCGGAGAGAAGGCTCGACATGTAGGCGTCCACTTCCTCCTTGGCTTCCTCTCCCGCAGGGACGAAGCCCCAACGGTTCTGCCAGGCGGACACTTCGTCGTCCGACATCGGAAGTTTGCGCACCAGAGCCTGCGTCTCCGCAGGCATCGGGCCGATGAAGAGACGCTCGGGTACGGCAACCTTGACACAGGGGAGGTACTCGTCCCGCTTTTCAAGCGGACAAACGGGCCAGTAGAGCCGTCTCGTCGTGTCGACCTCTTCGGGCGGGCGTTCGAGAAGCCCCCGATCGATGAGGAGACTTGCCAGGATGTCGCGGTTCTCGGGCGCCCCGGCGTATCCCTGAGAGCGCAGTTTGGAGAGAATGTCGCGAATGTTCGTCCAGCGCACGAAGGTGCCGCGCTTCGTTACGAACACGGCGGCGCTTTCGTCGTTCACCGTCCACTTCTTCTCCGCGATCAGTTCGCAAATCGCCTGCATGACGCGGTCCGTCGGTTCGCTCGTCACAAGCTTGTCGCGCTTGTCGACGTTCCCCGACGCTTCGTTGTCGAGCCGCACCGAAAGAGAATCCGCCTGTCTGACGATCTGCGCGATGAGCGATCCGTTCTTGGTTTCGTCGCCACCCAAAATCGCCGCGCGGAGCTCGTTCTCGATGTTCCTGTTCGCGGCGGACGTGAGGTACCGATACGTCTCTTCAGGCACCAGCTTGCGGGCGTAGTCGAGCGATGCGAGCGGATGTCGCGAGTATTCGCGGTCATTGTTCCAGGAGAACGTGAACTCGGGCCGACCGTGACGCTCAAGCCACGTGCCCAAGGGCGCCTCGTTGGGATTCCAGACCTCCCCCTGTTTGGTGCAGACCGTGATGTCCGTCACAGCCTTGCCAACGTCGTGCACCAGGCCCGCCAACGCGCACGCCAGAATCCATCGGCCCCGATTGTGAAAGGCCACCTCCGGCGCTTCGGAGAAGTCAAAGATTCTGTTCTTCGAAATGTTCACCGCATAGAGCGAGGTTTCCAGCGAATGCGCGAACAGTCCGCCGTAGCCTCGATGATGCGTGTCCTTCGATGCGCTCAGAAGATGAACGAAGTTCGCGACGTTCCAGACGGCAGGGAGAAAGTACCGTTCAAGGTCTTCGTCCGACAAAGGCATCGCGCTGCAGATCCTGCGGATCAGACCCCCCTGTTGGTTGAAAACCTGCCGAACCGTAAAGGATTCGTTGAAGCGTGGATCGGGGGGCCACTTCGTGTCGCGCAAATAGACGTCGCTTTCTTCAGGCAAATCGGCGATCTTGAGATTCGGAGCCAACGGCGCCGAGTCGCCGTGAGAAGAGGTGTCGTCGGCTGGGGCCGAAGTTTGCGATTCTTTGCGAATCTTGCGTCGAAAAAGCTGAGAGATGTTCTGCCACATGGCCGGGTCGTACACCTAAGCAGGCGAGGGGAAGCTCATGAAAACGGGCGCGGCGAACCGATCCGCTCTCTCAGGGGGTTCGACGGTCTGCTGTTTCCCGCCTCCGCCCAACAGATCCGTCCGTCGCGCCGTCTCGAATAATGCCCTACGGCTCTTGTTGCCCAAGACGGGGAGGGGGACGATTTCAGCCTTACGCCCCCGCTTCGCCGCTTGGCACGACAAGCAGAATCTTTCTGCCGTCGGATCCGTCCGACGATCCCTAGCCACCGCCGCGACGTCAGCGCGGCCTTTTTCTCAGGAATCTCCTGATGCAGAAAATGAAGAAACTTGCCGCACCCGCTCTCTGCGCAGTCTCTGCGGCCATGCTCTCCGGATGCGGTCTTTTCCGCGATCCTCCGCCTCCTCCCGCTCCCGTAGCGCCGCTCATCGTTAAGTACCAAATCGAGGTCGATCCCGTTCACGTGCGCGACGTTTCGATTCGCCGTCAAGAAGAGCATCGAGGCGGTGCGGCTCTTCGCGCCGAAGAGTGGTCGCACGTCCTTTGGTCGAAGCACTACGAAGGCGAGAAGGTCGAGGTCAAGCAGCGTGCCGAGCACGATCGACAGCTCGAAGACCGGAAGGAAAAGCTTCGACAGGACGCCTCGATCTATGCGGCTAAGAAGAAGGACGCCTCGGTGTACGCCGTAAAGGACGTTTCGATCTATGCCAAGAAAGACGCGTCCGTCTACGCGAAGAAGACGGTTGAAGAGAAGGCCATGAAGAGGTTCGAAGAATCCGCCGTCCTTCACAAGAACGGCTTGGTCACGATCGGCGGGCACAAGATGAACGTCTCCATGTTCGACGGCAAGACCTTCTTCTGGATGAATCCCGACTCGAAGGACTATTGGATCGGCTCCGTCGGCACCGACCGCATCACGTTCTTTCGCCTCGACGATTCGAGCGCCCGCATCGCCTCGATGATCGAGACGGCTCATGCCGGAAAGAATCTCGGCACGGTTGACGGAAAGCCCGTTCTCTCCCGCTCCACGCGCATCACGATCGACTGCACCAACTCCCGCACGGTCGCCGCGCAGAGCGCGGCTCATGACGGCTACTTCGGCCGGGGCCGCGTGATCGAGGGGTACACATCGGACATTAAGCCCGACGACGCCGAAGCGCTCAAACTCGTGATGAACGCCGCGTGCGCGGTGCAGGATTGACACCCGCTCCAATGAATAAGGGGAGTCGCTCAAACGGCGGCTCCCCTCGTTTTCGATGAAGGCGCGATCACGAAGCCTGGACTTCCTGTCTCGCCCAGGCTTTTGCCTGTTCGCGCTCACGATGTTCGGACAACATCGCCTGGACATGTTCGACGAAGTTCTCGGGGTTGATCGACCCCCAGTCGAGGATCTTGTACACCCCGTGACGCCCCCGAACCCCCGTCTTCAGCGTCACAAACCGAATCTTGACTCCGAAATTCGCAGCCAACATTTCAATTTGTCTGTAGAGAGTCATCCTGGAAATCTGCAGTGTCTGGCACAGATCCTTACACGAGACGGGCTGCATCATCGCCACCGCATAAAGAACCAGCACCTGCATCTGAAGATCGCCGGGAGTTTCGCGATCTTTTGACAAGGTTTATTCCTCCACGAAAACGGAACCCATGATGTGGGTGTAAGCACACGGTACAGGCTCCGTCTCAAGCTTGCCGTTGCGCTCGAAGACCACGCAGACTTTCCCTTCTTCCATCGAAAGAGCGTTGTTGGAAAGCCATCCGTTTTCCACGATCACATCGCCGTCCCGTTCGTACATCACTTCCACCGTGATCCGCAACGACTTCATGGGAACGAGTCGAATGTTTTCCGCATTCTTGGAAACCATTACAGGAACCTCGTGAGCCGGACGTTCGGAAGTTTCGGTCTTGCGCTCAGAAGGAACCGAAGCCGTATCTTCCTCTTCGGAACGCACGGACTCCTTCTTCCCCTGTTCGGCCTTCTCTTCGGAACCGGTCTCGACGCTCACCGGCACTTCGACGGATTTCTCGCCGTCGTGCGGCTTGGTTTCCTGCGCGGGAGCGACGGGCGTCTGAGAAGCCGTTTCCGGAGCGGCTTTTTTCTCACCCTCTTCGGAAGGGGTTTCCTTGGGCGCCTTGAGAGACTTCAAAAGTTTCTGCGCGGCAGAGCGCGAGATGCTGCGGTTTTCGTCGAGCGCGTCGTAGATGACCTTCTGAGCCACGTTGGGACGCGCTTCGCAGGCACGCTTCAGAAGAACGAGCGTCGTGGCGTCCTTGATGTTGCCGTCCGAAGCGAGCACATGCAGGAAGGGCGGCAGATCATTGAGCTGCAGATAGGTAGAGACGTACTGATGCGAACGTCCCAGACTCTTGGCGATCTGACTCGCGGTCAAACCGATCTCGGTCAGTTCTTCGAAAGCCTTCGCAATGTCGATCGGCAGCATGTCGTCGCGCTGAAGGTTTTCGGTCAGCTGCATGAGCATGCGCTTCGAGTCGTCGATCTCCGTCTGCACGACGATCGCCGGAATCTTGGTGAGTCCGGCCATCTTGGCGGCGCGCCAACGACGTTCGCCCTGGATGATGACGTAGTGTCCGAGCGGGTCTCGATCGGTGACGTTGATCGGAACCTGAACGCCCAATTCCTTGATGCTTGCGGCCAGATCGTCCAGATCGTCAAACTTCTTTCGCACCTGTTCGTGCGAGACGATTTCGTCGATCTGCAGGAGGCGGAAGCGCTTGTCGGTCGGCTCTTCAGGGCCGAGTTTCTTCGTCTTCTGAGCCAAAGACGCGAGAGAACTCAAACGAGAGATGTTGTTGAGATTTGCCATTTTGTCCTGTTATTCCTGTAGAGCCTTGTTGATCTTCGTTTCCAACTCGTCAAAGATCGCGGCGATTTCTTCCGCCGCTCTCTGACCGTTGCGGATGCGCCAGACCGGAGCGCCGCGCGAGGCCGTGTCGATCGGCGGGCGATGATTGAGCATTGCGTCGAAGACAAAACTCGGATCAAGAGCGTCGCGCACTTCCTGCAGAGCCTTCTGATGCGCAACCGATCCGTCGAATTCGTTGATGATCAGACCGAGCAGCTGCAGATGCGGATTGAACTGCTCCCTGACGTTGATCATGGTCGTCACGAGTCGTTCCAGACCGGACACGGCGTACCCCGACAACTTCACGGGACTCACCACGAAGTCGGCCGCAAGAAGAGCGGAAAGGAGCCGGCGTCCCAAAGAGGGCGGGCAGTCAAGAAAGATGTAGTCGTAGCGGTCGCGAAGCTTCCGGAGATGCTTGGCGGGATTCCCCGCAAGTTCGAGCGGCAACGCTTCCGCGTCGTAGCCGGAGTCGTCCGTGAGACTCGAACCGATCAAATCGATCCCGAATTCCGTCGTCTGAATGGAGAGTTCCTCCAGATTCTCTTCAAAGAGCTTCTCGGAGTGCGTACTCGTCAACTCATTGTCGCCGAGCAGCGTGGAGGTCGTGTTGGCCTGAGCGTCCATGTCGACGACAAGCACCTTCTTACCCTTTCGCAGGGCGTAGTAAAAGGCGCCCTGCACAGTCATCGTCGACTTGCCGACGCCCCCCTTTTGATTTGCAAATGCAATGATCTGACCCATGACGTTTGACCTTGTATGAGGTGGTCCGTTTCGTTATGGTAGCAGAAATTAGAGCAGAAATACATAGTCAAGATACCTGATTTCCCCGATGTCCTAGGCAAAGCAAAAGATTTTTCGCTGCGAAGCAGTGCTCATCCGCCGCTTCGCCTCCGCCTGACCGCCGTCAATCCCGCTCTTCGTCCGGTTCGATTCCCTTCAGGGAGACGGGAGGAGTTCGTTTTTCTTCAAACGCGGGGTGAACCAGATCGTCATAGTATTGCGCCGTCAATCGGTCGAATTGACAAAGGAGTCTTCGGATCTGCGTAAGAATTTCCGACTGTTTCCTCAGAATTTCATTCTTCGCTTCGTTCTCCTCGACAATTCTTTGCACCCAGATCGGTTCGTTCTTGAATTGCGTGATCGGATACCTGTGATCCTTTCCCTTTTTTAAATGTTCGCCGCGCATCATGTAGACGGCCGATTGTCCGTTCACGTTTTTCTGAAACGTCTTTCCCCGAACGACCGCCGCATTCTCGGGAATGCGAAACGACTTCAATCTGTACCAGGCGATCTCCAGCGTATTGGAATTCGTCGTTCTCACGCGGCATCGGATCCCCGAACGATTCGCCTTGTCGCCTCTTGATTCCTTCTCGGCAACGGCGTACTTGTCCGCCTCGATCATTGCCCGACACTGCAGTACCGGCAGTCGACCGCTGATCTCCTCGTACATCCGACGAACAAAGCGGTGTTCGTGATTTTCCAGATCGACGGGATTCAGGCTTCGTCTTGCGTCCGCCGCCTCGACCTCGACGAGAGCCTTCCAGTCGATCCCGTCCTCGTCCCCGGAGAGTCCTTTGTCCCAATCTTCTTCGGCCATGCTTCCTCCTTCATTCGGTCCTGTTGCGTGCACACGGATTTCCCGTGTACTTGCCTCTGCGGGAAAGTGATCGACTTTCCCTAGAAAAAAGACCGTCGCGCACTCTCCGTCTTTTCCACACTTTCCCGCATCAACAGGGAAAATCTCGAAAATTCGAACTCGAAAGCGCCCGACGGTCTCTCAGAAATGGTTTTGGATCGACTTTCCCGCATAAGCAGGGAAAGAAGACCCGCTTACGCCCCCAAAAGGTCGCGGTTCACGTAGATGTCGCGAAACTCGCAGAAGGGGCAGTGCCCGCCGTACATGTCCCTCTGAGGGTCGTAGTACTTGACGTAGTGGCAATCGCAGATCCCGCAGTGTTCGAGGCTGATGTGCTTCTCGCGAAGCGTCTTCGCGAGCACGACGAAGTTGTCGAAGCCGTCAAGGTATGCCGAGAAGCGCCTCTCCCGGTCGAACACCATGCCCCGACAGAGGGAGAGGTAGGACTCGTTCGCCGCGATGGGATCCAGCTCGCTCATGACGTAGACACCTCCTATCCGGACGTAGAAGGCCGTAAAGATCGACGCGAGCAACCGCCATTCCAACGATGTGCACTTCGGTTCGATGTGCTTCACCACAAAGCCGTATTCCTTGGCCATGCTGCGGAATCTTTTGGCCTTGGCGTCCGAGACGCCGAGGAGCAGCTTGATCTGAACCTTCGACATCCCCAACCAGGCCCAGATGATGCCTATCTGTTCCTGCACGTAGTCGAAACGGGCTTCATTGTCGATTTTGAACGCCTTGATGGAATCCGTCAGTTTTTTGAAAGTCTGTTTCTCTCCGAAGAAAGATTCCCGCATTTTCGAAAACCTTTCGAATTTCTCCAATTTTCTTTTGACGAAGCGAAGCACGGCCTGATCCACTTCCAAAAGGCGAAGGATTTCATCATCCCTGTAACCCTCCTTCATGAATTCCAAAATGGATGTTTCCAGGGAATTCAGATCTCGGCTGATCGGTCGCAAATCATGAGAAAAATCGCCGATCTTACTCAACCCGGCGGGATTTACTCCTCCTCCCGCCTGTTGCAAAGCAATCAAATGGCGAAGCACTGCGCCGTTTCGTTTTTCTTGTTGATATCGCATTGGTTTGGTCCCGTCGCTTAATCGTCTTCACCATGCGAATACATGTCCGTCTTCAACATGTAGGAAAACAATCTCTCGTTGCAGGCCAACTCAAACTTGTGACCCTTCATGCGGATGAAGTCGTAAATCTTGTTCTGTTGACCGCAAAGCAGATAGAGGCGGTTGGAGGCGTTTTCCGACAGGTTCATGAAAGAACGGCAGAGTACCTTGTCGTGAGTGAAGAGCTTGAACGCCGTGCGCCAAAAGTTGTCGATGAAGGCGTCAACGCCCGCACTGCGGACTTCGATCTCGGTCTCGCCGCTCTCGACCCGGTCGATCATCTCGAAGATTTCTTCGTCGGACAAGGCGCAACGAAAGCAGGAAACGCTCCGAAGAGACAGTCTTCTGATCTCTTCGTCCGACGCGTCGCGGATGATCGCGGCAAACCATTCCGAGCAGTCGGTGAGAAGACGCACGTCGGCCGTCGACTTCTTTGCGGCGCGACGCAGCGAGCACCAGAGGTCGTAGTCCGTGTTGTCCGGCGAAAACTCCCAACGACTGCGAAGATTGTCATAGGCCGCGCTTTTTTCGAAGGGAACGGATTCCATGTCGTCTAGCTGCAGCAGCTGAAGAATCGGAAGCATCGCGCGGAGCTTCTGTTGCTGAAAGATGGAGGGGAATGTCTGAGAAAGATTCGACTTCATTTTCAGTAAGCTTTCAGAGAGTTGTAGACCCGCCAGACGTTACGACCGTAGCCGGCGGCTCTTTTGGGGTTGGAAGAGTGGTAAAGGCCGATGGCCTTCACCGCATCGTGCGGATGCCGGGCAAAAAGTTCGTTGAGAATTTCCGCCGCGACCCGCAAATTTGTTGTTGGATCGAGTAGCTCCGCCGGAACCTTCACGCGGTGACCGTTCCAACGGAGATTGATCTGCATGAGTCCCACATCCACGGACTTCGACTTCTTGAGCGCCCGATGAAGGGCGCGTTCCGCCGCGGCACGGTTCTCCCCGTACACGGGGCCGTCCGGCGTGCGGAGAACCCAGGGGTAAGGCGCCACCAGACCCTTGGACGGATCCGAGTGGTATCCCGATTCACACAACGCCACGGCATAGAGGAGCAGGGGATCGATATTGGCTTCGCGCCCCGCCTGCTCGAATACCGTTCCCTCTAAATTTAAGGACGCCTCCGCGTTGGACGGACAAACGCCCGAACCCAACAGCAGGAGGACGGGAACCTGCAGAAGGCCGGTCAAGAAGCGGAATTTCCGAAAGTGCTCGATCTGCATGACAAGACCAAAAATCCAAAACCCTCTTCTTAAACGTCCCTCCCCAAGCCCGGAAGAAGCGGGGAGGCGAACTTTGTCCTTTCGAGGTTTCGGTTACGTCTTGCGTTGCAGAAACTTTCAAGCATGCTTACATGTCAAGCCGACTACCTAACGCTTTGTACCTAGATAAATACCCGTAGATGTTAGCACATTCCGACTATTTAGGTATCGCATTTCGTTACCGTAACATGTAAGCATGCTTGCACCGGGGAACAGTGTGTCCCTCGTCGTGTTCGTTGCAAACGGCGGGCAGTCTGTTCGTGTCGGCAGCAAATCGGACGGCTCTTGTCGGATTCGCAGCAAATCGGAAGGTTTTTGGTCGGATCAGCAGCGAATCGGACGTTTTCTGACGGTTTCGGATCCTTTCTGGTGCTGTAACAAATTTAAGGTATCGTTTTTCGTTACAGTATTCTATATAATGTTCAAAACAAATCACTAACTGAAGACCGGGAGGTTGCTGAAGAGATGTCTGAACAAAGATACGACCGCATCGACGGATTCCTATGGCACCGCCGAGGGGAACCGAAACCGGATTCCTTTCGGTTTCATCAGTTGGGAATCTCTGTGAAGCCGTGCCGCGTAACGGGGCCTACGGACTGGCAGTCCCAAGACGGACTGGAAAACTTCGCGCGCAACTGCGGAGCCAATGCGCTTCTCGACGTCTATTCGGAACCGCACGTTGACGAGCGAGGCCGTCCGACAGGATGGGTTTCGTGGTACGGAACGCCCGCCCTCTACGCCCGTCCGAACGAACGCGGCGCCTGTACGGAAAGCGAACTGCGCAATTCGTTTAGCCAACCGAATGGGAAGAAGCCTTCCAAAGTCCCGCCGTCCGAACCCCGGGATTGGGCAAAACAGCAAAACGAAATCTTTACCTGCGCCGTGATGGGAGTCGTCATTTTCGGAGGAACGATGATGTCCATTCCGCACGCGGCCGTGATCGCTCTCTTCCTTACGACCGTCTCCTTCGGCATTTGGTTTCTCCTGCCCCGGTCGCTTCGAAACGTCATTTCTCAATTCTTCACGCGGCGGTGAGACATGTCTGAAAAACGCTACGACAAAGTGGATTTTGTGATGTTGGACGCGGGAGAGCCGCTTCCTGCGGGATTGGAACTGCTGACTTACGCCAATCGTCCCTGCTACAGCGAACATCGGAACTCCGTAGATGCGCGACGAGGCCTGCGGACGTTGACACGCAGGGCAGGGGGGAACGCCCTCTTCAACGTGTCCTCCCGCTACATTGATTCCGTGACTTGGCGGTACTACTACGAATGTTGGGGCACTCCCGGCATCGTGGCCCGTCCCAATCCCAGAGGGGCCTACACCAAAGAAGACCTCGTCCGCTTTTTCCACGCTCCGGTGCAAGGTCCTACGACGAGAGAAAGGGTTAGCAACGAATGGGCGATGGAGTACGACAAGAAGCAGAAGTGGATCTCCCGCTTCGTCGCCTTCATGTTCTGCTACGGCACGCTGTGCTTCCTGATTGCCGCAGCCATCTTCATCAGCACACTGTGAGCAGCTAGAGAAATGCAAAGAGCGCCCGATTCCGGGCGCTCTTTGCGTTTGGGGCAAAGCGGAGATCAACGGTTGAAACCGAATCCTCCGTTCCCCTTGCCGGCGTCGCTGAAGGGATTCACCGCATCAGACTGACCGTCCGCGAAGGGATTCATCATCCCGTCGCGCGTCTCTTCACTCCGGCCGTCAAGAGCCTGTTTGCCGTCGGCGCCAAAAGGCATGGACAATCCGGCGTCCGATTCAGACTTGCCGCGTCCGGAGAAGAACGAACCGACGGAGCGTTGCGGCTCATCCCCCGTCGATCCGATCGGAGGAGTAAAGGAAGGCTCCGGATACATCTCTCCGGGCTGTCCGCTCTCCACCGCGTTGACGGTCTTCACCGTAAAGCCGCCGACCTCCGTGCCGGCGTCGTTCAGAAAACGCTGAGACGAAGGCATTTCTTCCGTCGTTCCGAACGTTTCCCTTCCGACCGAAGGCATCCCGTCTCCGAGGACGGAATCGGCCGTTCCGACGCTCATGCGCCCGGCAACACCGACGTCGGAGTGGGCAATCCCGACGGATCCCGCGGGATTGCCTTGCGTCGGGATCGTTCGATCGTCAAGGAGAGGCTCTTCCTTTCCCCGCGACTGCACGGAGGCGGTCCCCACTAAGTCGCTCGAACGGGCTTCGTCGACGACCGACGAAGAACCGACGGGCATTGTCGGGAATCCGACGTTGCCGCCCGGTTCCAGACCCTTCGAATCAAAGTTGCCGACGGAAGCGGCGCCGTCAAGCAGGGCGTTCGTCACCGTCCCTGCGGCCTGAGCCGCCCGATTGCCGGAAACATTGCCCGACTCCGGAGAGAACCGATCGTTTCCAGACGCCGAGCCGAGGCCGGAAAGATCGCCGTCGGATTCACCTCGGGTCATCACTGCAGCCGTGGCCTGCCCCATGGCCTGCACCGCACGGGCATCGTCCTCACGGCTTTCGGCTTGGGACTTTCGCAGTGCCGAGGCGAAACCGTTTTGTGCGGGTTTCGACTCGCGACGTTCGCCGGTCTTCACGGCGGTCTTCGTACCCGAGGAGAGTCCGCCGCGTCCGTTCGTGCGCGTCGGTTCCGATCCGTTGAACGTCCCGACATTGCCGGCAACCGCATTGTACGCGGTGTTGCCTGCATCAACCCCGGACATCCGTTCTTCCGGGGTATCGCGCTCACCGCCGCCGACTTGAGACCCGTTCGAGGAAGAATCCGGGACGCCGTTCTTCTCGGCAGACTTCTGTTCGTTTGAGCGATCAGGGGCCTCGAACTGCGAAGGCTTCGATTCCTGTTCTCCACGATTCTTCATGACGGTTCCGTTGTCCGCAAAGGACTCGTTCTGCGCCCCGTAACCGGCACGGGAGTCGCCGTTGAGAACGTCGGCATTGCCGACGCCCGGCGCGGACGTCTGCGGGTCGCGCACCACGTTCCCGCCGTCGAGACGAGGACCGTTCAGCGAAGAAGCAAGGTTTCGATTCTCCGCAGAAGGAGACGGTTCTTTCGCGCGGCTGTCGAGAACATCCTGCGGTTGCTGCACACCCTTCGCTTCACGGTTCATCGCGGGAGACCCGATGCCGGCGAAGGAGTCGTTCCGCCCCTTCCGTTCGTCGTTGCCGGCATCAGTACGGGAGCTGGCGCCGACAGCGTTCGTGCCGGACGCGCCGGAAGCGAACGCCTGCGGTTCACGCACGTCGTCCTTGCCGTCGACAGACTGAGGACGATTCAGCGGAGAGGCGAGACCGCGATCCTGCACCGGAGAAGGCCGTTCTTGCGTGCGATTGTCTGCGACAGACTGCAATTGGTTCGACTCCTGCGCACCGCGGTTCTTCGCGGTTATTCCACTGTCGGCAAAGGATTCGTTTCGTTCCTTCCGATCGTCGCTGCCGCCATCAGTGCGGGAACCTGCGCCGGAAGCATTCGTACCGGACATGCCGGAAGAGAACGCCTGCGGCTCACGGACGTCGTCCTTGCCGTCGACAGACTGAGGAGGGTTCAACGGGGAGGCGGCACCGCGGTCCTTGGCAGAAGAAGGCAGCTCCTTCGTCCGGTTGTCCGCGTCAGCTTGCGAACCGGCCTTCGCCTGCACTCCGTGATTCCGCGCGATCTCCCCGAGGCCGGCGAAGGACTGAGACTGTCCGTTTTCTTCCCTGTTGCCGAAACCGGCACGAGAGTCGGCGCCGACGACGTTTGCGTTGGCGACGCCCGGGCCGAACGCCTGCGGTTCACGCACGTCGTTCTTGACTCCGACGGACTGAGGACGGTCCAACGTAGACGCAAGACCGCGATCTTCGGTCGACGACGGACGTTCGTTCTTTCGGGCGTCGGGAGCATCCTGCGTTTGCTTCGGCGCCTGTCCGCCCGGGTTCTTCACGGGAGTGCCCGAACCGCCTGCCGGTTCGCCTCGACCGTTCGTTTCGCCCGTATTCGAACCGTTGAACGACCGCACGTCCCCGACGTTCGAAGGCATCGAAGAACCAGAGGTTTGCGGCTCACGGCGAAGAGCTTCCCCTCCGTCAGGTCGATCATTGTTCGTCGACGGCGCGGAGTCTGCCGCCCGCTCGGGAACCCTTTGTTCCTGCGGATTCTTCGCCTGAAGCCCTTCAAAGCTTCCCTTGTCGGGCGACTGAAGAGGAGCGACGGAATCGACGGGCTTGCCCGCGATCTGATGACTCGTCATTTGTCCGTTCACGGCGTCGTTGAAGGCCCTGACAGTGGCGAGCGTCCCCTTGCCGCCGTCTTCGAGTCCGGTATCCACCGCGTCGTTCAGATGTCGGACAAGGTGATCCGTGATTTCTTCGGCAAACTGTTTCTGAACGGGATTGTTGAGATCCAGTCCGAGTCTCCCGGCGGTTTCACTCAACAGTTCGCTGCGGGCTTCGTCCTGAGCCTTCGTGCTCATCCAATCCAACGGCGGGAAGTTGTTCAAACTGTTCGCAATGTTGCCCGTGGCCGCGGCAAAGTACTTGGCCTGACCGTACGTGAGATCGGCCTTCCCCTTTGCGTACTGAATCAAGTCGTTCTGCGATCCCGCAAAGGTCTTGGCCCATTCCAGGGTGCGCTGAATCATGTTCGATGCGCCCTGACCGGGTTCAGAACCTTCGTCCTTGCGAAGCTGCTCGATGGCATGATCCAGATTGCGTTGATACGCCTTTTTGTCGTTGCTGTCGATGGTTTCCTGCAGATCGACCTTGTCCGCCTCGTGAGCGGCGGCCACGCGCTCGGCGCCCTTCGCGTTGGCGTCGTGCACGTCGTTGAAGCGTCCGTCGAACTTGCCTTCGTCCATCCCGGCGGGCTTCGTCAGCTTCGCCTGTTCCGCGCTCCGATCGAGTGTCTGCGGCTTTTCGATGTCGTTGCGGCCCGGACCCTGAATCATCGGAGATTCGTAGCCCTTGGCGTGCGCGTAGATGGACGCGACCTGCCCGAGGCCCTGTTCACCCTGATTCGCCATGTGCTGCAGGATGGCCATATCGTGAGCACGGCCCTTCTCGACGTTGTTGACGTTGTGGAACTTGTCGGCGATCCGGTTGACGGCTTCCTTGTCGACCCGACTCATCATGGAGAACTGCGAGCGCAATTCGCCCGAAGCTTCACGGTCTTTCGCGATTTCTCCGGCGACCTCGTTGAGTTTGCCCGTCGTGTGAAGGCCGACGGACCGGACCGCGGACTTTGCCTCCTGATACGTCTTCTCGGCGGAGATGACGCTGCTCACGTTCGAACTGAGGCCTTCCTGCTTCAAAAGGCCCTGAAGCTTGCCCAACTGTTCACTGTTGAGGCCCTGAATGGCGTTTGAGATTTGTTGGGTTCGGGAAGCGGTGTCGTTTTCCGTGAAATTCGTCCGCACTTCCCGGCGATGTCCCGAAGTGGCGGTTCCGCCGCTCGAAATGTCCGCCGCCCTGTTCGTCCCCGCCTGAAGCGAAGCGTCGACGCCGACACCGAAGCCCGTGCTCTTGCGACCATAGGGTTCGGTTTTGGTCTCCGGAGGCACGACGCTGTATTCGCCTTCGAACGTGTTGGGATCGACGGGAGCCGGAAGGTTGGAAGCGACGTTGGGATTCACCTGCCCGCCGGACGCGGACGCAGCCGCAGCCTGAGCGAGCGCCTGTTCCTGTGCCTTCGCTTCCTGATATTTGGTGAATTCGGGATTCGGCTTGGTGAGGTTGCCGTCGTCCATCCCCTTACGAATCCCGCCGTTCACGCCGACGTTGGTAGCGACGTTGCTCTGCATGTTCTCGCGAGTCGCATCGTTCTGCGTGTAGCCGGTATTTCTGCCGGCATCTTCGCCGTCTCCGGTGGCGTAGTTTTTGGCCGCCGACGCAAGCGTTTGATCACCGGTGATCTGCGACAGGCCGGCCAGGATGTTGTGCATCTTGCTTTCCGAAGCCTGATTCACGATGCTCTTTGCCAGGGCGTCGCTTGCCGCCTTCTTGTTGGTCTCCGCCGCCGTGACGTTGTTCTGAAGCCCCTGACCGATGTCGAGCGTCGGAATCACCGAACCCGTGGCGGCAACCCCGCCGATCGCGGACGAGGTTGCCTGCGGCATCATGGAAAGGATTTCCGCAGGCTTCACCATGTCGGGCGAAGCGATCTTTTCGTTGATGTGGTCGCCCCCGCCCATGCGGTTGGTGAGGGACGTAAAGGCGTACGTAGAACCCGTGACAAGGAAGAGGGCGATCATCGGCGTGGCCGCGGCCAACATACCGCCCGTGGCGATCCAGTTCTGAAGAATTTGACTCCCGTTGTTGAGCGTGTAGAAGCTCATGGGATCGGTCACGATCGACGCGAACTGATTGCGCGCGCCCATCAGAATGAAGAGGTTCACGATGGAGAGCACGGGCATCCACAGCTGAACCCAGACCACGACCTGAAAGTACTTCGTGATCATGGCCATGCCGAAGGCGCCCATCACGATCATGAAGGCCATGATCGGCGTGATCGCATAGATGAAGCCTTCGAAGAACGCCATGAGCGGTCGAACGGTCGAGAGGAACATCGACTGCTCGGCGGCCCACTGCGTGTTGCGCTGCTCGATGGCCTGATTGATCATGACGGCCGAGGCCGAGTCGCCCATGTCGTTGTAGAACCCTTGAGCCGAGCGCCGATAGATCGGTTCCAGAACCGCGACGTTCACGTAGTCGCGGGCGGAAATCTGCGTGACGTTCAGGGCATGAAGCGCGTCCGTGATGCGGTCGTAGGTAGTCTGCACTTGGCCCTGCGCATCCATGGAGCCGGCAAGACGGTTGAGGGCCGCGATAGTTCGGGGATCCTGCATCGCCTGCTCGAAACGGGGCTTCAGTTGCTGCCAAGCCGCCGAACAATCCAGTTTGGCCGCGTTGTTGCCCGGGAGGTAGACCTCCGTGCCGTAGATGGTGTTCTGGAACGCGAGCGCGTTGAGGCCGCCTCCGTACACCTCTTCGGGCGTCCCCTGACCGACCACGATCTTCACCATGGTGCACTCGCGAATGTAGTTGTCGAGGCTCTTTCGCAAATCCGATCCCGCACCCAACGACTGAGAAGCCGCATTGAGGATCGACGCGTCATAAGCGATCGCGCGAACGGAATTGAGCGACTTCAAAGCGTCTCCGAAGGAATGTTCCGTCATGCGGTCGACATCGCCGTAGTCCTGTTCAAAGAGCTGCGTGACTCCGTAGCCCACGTTGGAGATGAGCGTGCCGGCCACACCCGCGCCGACGGGCACGTTGTCGACGGTTCTCACCTGTCCCGTGTAGGCGTCTTCAATGTGCACGGTCACGGAAGGGCCGAACATGCAGAGGTAGCAGAGAAAGCCCAAAAAGACTTGGTGAAGGTTGAACTGTCGGGTTCCGGACATCACGCACTGGACGCCCATGATGAAGAGCCCCAGAACGAGGCCGATGGCGACAAGCTGCTCGAAGTCGCCCGTTCCCGTGATCATGGCGAGCGAATTCAGAATCTGCGCCAAGAAGGCGGAATCGCCGATGGAGTAAATGGTGAACATAGAGAAAGCCGGGCAACGTTCGTCGTTACCCGGTTGAGGGATTGTTAGTTGGTCTTAGCGGTTTCGGAAGTGCGGTACATGACGTCGGCTTTGCGAACGACCATGTTCAGGTAGTGGTAGTCGCGGATGATCTCGGCCATCGTCGGATACTTGTTGGCGAGCGCCGAGAACTCGGCATTCATCTTGATTCGGGCCTGATCCAGGCGCCCCACCATTTTTTCGGCCTCGCCCATCTTCGAAGAGCCGATGGCCGCGGACACCGCGTTCATGAGATCGTTCATCAGCGTGTACGTCTCCTGAATGGCAATCGCGTAGGAGAGTTTTTCCGCCAACTGCATTGCGCCGCCGGGCGAATTCAGGGAGAGATTGCGAAGCAACGCCCCCGCCGCGTCGGGGATGATGGCGAGGAGTGCCTTTTCCTTATCGGTAAATTTGTTGCCGTCGTTCGGGTTGGCGTATTTGTTGATGATGCCGACCGAACCGTTGCCGCCCGTCAACATGGTTTGGATGAGATCCTTCAGGCTGTCGATCGTTTCGTTGCTTACCGTCGGTCTCATACACTCGTCGCTTTCGCACTTCCAAAGCTCGACTTCGCCGCCCTCGACGAGATCCGTCAAATGAAGCTTCGGCTCGACAAAGCTCAAGTCGGAAGCGTTGCCCTTGGCGTTGCCCGTACTGTCCGTAGCCTCCTTCGGCTTGGAAACAATGACCGTTCCAGTAATCGACATCAGCATCTCGTTGACGGGACGATCCGAACCGAGAGTCGTGACAAACCACTTTGCGACCTGATTGTTCTGCAACTCCTTCCAGACGAGGTTTCCGTACAGTTCCTTCGAGGTGTTCTCGTCCTTCGCGGCCTGTCCGGCAGAGTCCTTTCCTCCGGTCTCCATGAAGCCGTCCATGAAGCCTTCGGTCATGCCGAGGAGAGAGGCCTTGTTGTGTTCCTTGTTTTTGCGGTTGAAGTCGATACCGTCGGCAATGTCGTTTACGAGCCCCTGAGCCAACTGACAACTGTTGCCCGCATACTCGTTCAACTTCTGGATCTTGTCCTGCAGGGTGTTCATGTACGTCGAACAAGACGGACAGACGTTGTCCAGAGCGATTTGAAAGGCGTAGCCGACGGCGTTTGACGCCACGCTTCTCAACAGCTGCACGAACTGATCGGCGTTGATGAAGGAGAAGGAGCCTGCGAAAAAGTCGATCCCGCCGCAGCCGGCCTTCCACGAAGGAGGCGCAAAAGCCGCAATTTGCGTGTCGACGATTTTGTTGCGGACATAGGCGGATCCGGCTGTCAGGACGCCTCGGCGCTGCGTTTCGTAGACGCCCGGCGCCGTGACGTTCGTCATGGAATTGAAGACCTGATCCATTTGCGCCTGCAGCGGGCCGGCTTGGGAACCGGACGTTCCCAGAAGAATTGCCGCCGCAAGGGCGGCAACAGAAGGTTTAGTGGTGAATTGCTTCATTTTGGTCGCGAGAGTGGAGAATTGAGGGATCAAACTGTCCGTCCGTACCTGCGCCGTTGAAGAGCGCGAGCAATTTGTCGGGAGCAATGAATCCGGTTTCGTCGGCGAGTTTGGTCGTAACCTCCGACGGAAGCGACGCGACGGCCTCGGACTGTCGGGCGTCGCCCCATGCCATGACCGGGTTTTGCGCGGCAAGAAGAAGGTTCGGAAGTTCGCGGGAGAGGTCGATCTGACTTTCCGGATTGATGATGGGCTTGGTCTTCTCCATGTCCGCTTCGGTGATCCATCCCTGACGGAACGCGGCGACGACGATGCGCCGTTGCAGTTCGGGAACCGAGAGCAGGCCCTGACCGAGCGCCTCGAACTTCCCGTCGCCCGACACGAGGAACAGGGCGGGGGTGGCGGTGACGCCGAGCATTTGCGCATGTCCGGCGTTCATGCGGACGTTTTCAAACTTGTGTCTCTGGAGAACGCCGCCGTCAATGGAAATGGCCAGAACGTCGAAGCCCGTCTCCTTCTCCAACATGCCGACGAGAGGCGCTTCCGCCTCGCAAAAGCCGCAGTCGGACTTGAAGAAGAAGAAGAGACCCGCCTTGGCCGCAATCTTCTTGAGAAGCGCGTCCATGTGCACCCCCGCCGTCCGGTCAACGGCGTTGATGCCGAAGGACGACGTCGGGCGCCGAAAGGTTTCGTCGAGGAGGGGATTGCCGAGCGTCACCTGCTGCGCAACTTCGGCGACCTTTTGACTGCGGTCGATGGCGAAGCGCTGGAGCAGGAAGTAGGCCTTGACGTTTTCGGGCGTCGGATCGCTCCACATCAGGTCCTTGTACTTCGGCAACATGTCGCGCACCCATTTGGCCGAGAGCGGCTTCTCCTGCGGCACGGGTGCGGACTTCGCTGGTTCTTCGGCCTTGGCCGCTTCGACGAGCTTTTCTTCCTTCGGGGTGGCTTCGACGGGTTTCGGCGGATCTGGTTTCTTTGACTTGACCTTTTCTTCCCGTTCGGGATCTTGGTACCAGTACCACCCTTCGGCGTTGCGCTTGTAGTAGTTGTCTGCCGAGACGGCATGCGTGACGCTCTCTGAGATGGAGGCGGCAATCACGGGCGCAGCCGGCAAAAGAACAGCCCCTGTCAAAAGGGCTGAGAAAAAGATGGGAACGGACATTCGCAGCATTTCTCCTTAGTGATTCGGAGGAAACGGTACGAAAGTCCGACGGCGGCAAGAGGGGAGGGACGGTAGAAAAAAGGCCTTCCGCCCGCAGACAGGAAGGCCGTTCAGCAGGAATTTTTGAGGTGTGACAGGGCGTCAGTCGCGCTTCAGAAGCGCGTTCTCCGCGGCGAGCGCGGCATTCTGCCGGAGAAGTTCGTCACGCTCCTCGCGCAGCGTTTCGATTTCCTTCTTTGCCGCGATCAGTTCGGTCTTCAACGACGTACAGAGGGTCAGGTACGTTGCCCGCTGTGCAACCTCGTGATTGATCTTCTCGTCCTTCTCGCGAAGCTTCGCTTCGAATTCCTGATTGTGGCCTTGCGCTTCTTCGAGAGTCCGTATCGCTTCGTTCTTGAGCCGCTGCGCTGTGTTGAGTTCGAGATCAATGCGGGCCGTGTGATAGTCAACCAACTCCTCAACGCGCTTCCCCATGATTGGGCGGACGATGTTCCAGATTGCCGTGATGATCACTTCCTTCTCCGCCTCGGTGAAGGCCTCGGGCATCTGTCCAGTATCGACGAGCCGCTGTGCTTGCCACTCCTTCACGACATCCGAAATACGCGTGAGAGAGCCGCCGCCGATCCGCGCACGGATCGTTCGAAGCGAAGGAAGCTTTTGACTGCGGCGAGCCGCCTCGTCAAGCATCTCATAGATTTGCGTTTTGTCTTTCATTTTTGTACTGGTACTGGTGTACAGAGACAAATCATAACGAACAAAGGGACAGAGGAGGGAAATTCGCACACGCAACCTCTGAAGAGGCACTCGTGATTCGCGGGGCAGGAGTGTTTATGCGTGACAGCGCCGCCGGGACCTAATCCGAGGTCGAAAGGCGTGAGTCGTTATGCGTGGAGGAACCAAGAATCTGTACCCAGCAAACAATCGTGCATATTCCGATTTTTTCCAGTCCTATAAGGATAAAAAAGAATTTTCCTGAAGAAAAAGCGTGAGTGTTTATGCGCTGATTGACCCGGAAGGCTTCTCTTGATCCTCCGAAGCGTGAGTGATTATGCGCGGAGTTGCCGTCGGGGACTCGACTCTACGTAGGTCGTGATGCGGGACGGAGGATGAAAATTTGTACCTAACGAAAATTCCGAATCTCTTCTAAGTTCCACTGTGCTACTTGACAAACAAAGAATTTTTTCGCAGAAAAAGCGTGAGTGTTTATGCGCTGATTGACCCGGAAGGCTTCTCTTGATCCTCCGAAGCGTGAGTGATTATGCGTGGGGATACTGCAGGGACCTCGATCCTAGACCGCCGAGCGCGAGGAATGAAACCTGTGGGGGATGAAATTTTATACCTAATGAAAATTCCGATTCTCTTCTAGGTTCCACTGTGTTACATGACAAACAAAGAATTTTTGCGCAGAAAAAGCGTGAGTGTTTATGCGCTGATTGACCTGAAAAGCTTCTCTTGATCCTCCGAAGCGTGAGTGATTATGCGCGGGGTTGCCGCCAGGGAGTCGATTCAAATTGTCGAGCGTGGGTCGTGATGCGGGACGGAGGATGAAGATTTGTACCTAACGAAAATTCCGAATCTCTTCTAAGTTCCACTGTGCTACTTGACAAACAAAGAATTTTTTCGCAGAAAAAGCGTGAGTGTTTATGCGCTGAAGGCGGGAAATCGCCCCCGGAGGTCATTCGGAGCGTGGGTGATTATGCGTTGGGGCATTGCCGGGGATTCGCTTCCAGCTCGTCGGGCGTGAGTCGTTATGCGCTGTGAAGGATAGAAATCTGTACCTGTCTGAAAATCTCAATCTCGTCTATTTTTGCTTGTACTACAGCAGAATCAAAGAAATTTCCCGTAGAGAAAGCGTGAGTGTTTATGCGCTGATTGCCCCGGAAAGCTTCTCTTGATCCTCCGAAGCGTGAGTGATTATGCGCGGGATGAAATTTTGTACCTAACGAAAATCCATAGTTTCTTCTGTTATCAGTTGTGTTACTGGACAAACAAAGATTTTTTCCACTGCAAAAGCGTGAGTGTTTATGCGCTGAAGGCGGGAAATCGCCCCCGGAGGTCACTCGGAGCGTGGGTGATTATGCGTTGGGGCGTTACCGGGGATTCGCTTCCAGACCGTCGGGCGTGAGTCGTTATGCGCTGTGAAGGATAGAAATCTGTACCTATCTGAAAATCTCAATCTCGTCTATTTTTGCTTGTACTACAGCAGAATCAAAGAATTTTCCCGTAGAGAAAGCGTGAGTGTTTATGCGCTGATTGCCCCGGAAAGCTTCTCTTGATCCTCCGAAGCGTGAGTGATTATGCGCGGGATGAAATTTTGTACCTAACGAAAATCCATAGTTTCTTCTGTTATCAGTTGTGTTACTGGACAAACAAAGATTTTTTCCACTGCAAAAGCGTGAGTGTTTATGCGCTGAAGGCGGGAAATCGCCCCCGGAGGTCATTCGGAGCGTGGGTGATTATGCGTTGGGGCGTTGCCGGGGATTCGCTCCAGGATCATCGGGCGTGAGTCGTTATGCGCTGCGAAGGATAGAAATCTGTACCTGACGAAAAATCTCATTCTCTTCTGTTTTTTCTTGTACCACATCGGAAACAAAGGATTTTTTCAGAGAAAAAGCGTGAGTGTTTATGCGCTGAAGGCGGGAAATCGCCCCCGGAGGTCATT
>OOBV01000465.1_pt1 | contig 38474 bp, 45 predicted proteins | sample 1671731 | NCBI WGS metagenome assembly OOBV01 (sample SAMN06348186, study PRJEB24527) | human gut metagenome | biome: human gut; feature: ankylosing spondylitis patient; material: feces | host: Homo sapiens | place: China | collected 2015-10
CAGATGTCCGGCGGCCAGCAGCAGCGCGTGGCCATCGCCCGCAGCCTGGTCAATGAGCCGGAGATCCTGCTTCTCGACGAGCCTCTGGGCGCCCTGGACCTCAAGCTGCGCAAGGAGATGCAGCTGGAACTCAAGCGCCTGCAGCGCGAGATGAACATCACCTTCATCTACGTCACCCACGACCAGGAAGAGGCCCTGACCATGTCCGACACCGTCGTCGTTATGAACGGCGGCAAGGTGCAGCAGATTGGCACCCCCGAGGACATCTACAACGAGCCCAAGAACGCCTTTGTCGCCGACTTCATCGGCGACTCCAACATCGTGGACGGCGTGATGCACCGCGATTTCCTCGTCTCCTTCTCGGGCGTCGAGTTCCCCTGCGTGGACCGCGGCTTTGCCCGGGAGGAGAGTGTACAGGTGGTCGTCCGCCCTGAGGACATTGAAGTGGTCTCCCCGGTGGAAGGCCAGCTGGTGGGCGTCGTCAATGACGTCATCTTCAAGGGCGTCCACTTCGAGATGCATGTGGAGTGCGAGGGCCGCGAGTGGCTCATCCATTCCACCCGCGCCTGCACGCCCGGTGAGACCATCGGTATGCGCATCGGCCCCAACGAGATCCATATCATGTCGCGTTCGGAGGGGTGAGGCTGCATGAAGATTTACGATAAGAAACTGGCCTATCCGTACTTTGTATGGATGGTGCTGTTCACGGTGGTGCCGTTGTTCATCGTGGTGTATTACGCCCTCACCGACTCCGCCGGCAGCTTTACGCTGGACAATCTGGTGACTGTCAGCGGCTATGGCTCGGTGTTCGCCCGCAGCCTGCTGCTGGCCCTCATCTCCACCGTCGTCTGCCTCATCATCGCGTTCCCGGTGGGCTATTTCCTCTCCCGGCTGCGCGTCAACAAGCAGCACATCATGCTGATGCTGGTGATGCTGCCCATGTGGATGAACTTCCTGCTCCGTACCTACGCATGGATGGGTCTGCTGAGCCTCAACGGCCCTGTGAATGCCGTTCTGGGCGTCTTCGGCCTTGGCCCCTACAACATGCTGAATACCTCCGGCGCTGTGGTGCTGGGCATGGTGTACAACTATGTGCCGTATATGATCCTGCCCCTCTACACCAGCATGACAAAAATCGACCAGAGCATCGTGGAGGCAGCGCAGGACCTGGGCGCTTCCACCACCAAGACGCTGTTCCGGGTGCTCATCCCCATGAGCATCCCCGGCATCAGCACCGGCATCACGATGGTGTTCGTCCCGGCGGTGTCTACCTTCGTTATCAGCCGTATGCTGGGCGGCGGTTCCAACCTGCTCATCGGCGATTTGATCGAGATGCAGTTCCTCGGCAACAGCTACAACCTCAATGTCGGCTCTGCCATGAGCCTCGTGCTGATGGTCATTGTGCTGCTCTGCATGAGCTTTACGTCCAGCTTCGACGAGGATGAGATGGAGGGTGTGTCCTGATGAAAACGAAACATCTGCGTCTGATGCAGCGCGCCTACGTCATCCTGTTCTTCTGCTTCATGTACCTGCCCATCGCGTACATGGTCGTGTTCAGCTTCAACCAGAGCAAGGGCTACGCCCTCTTTACCGGCTTTACCTTTAAGTGGTACACCAGCCTGCTCCACAATGAGTCCATCCTGCACGCGCTGTGGGTGTCACTGTATCTGGCACTGTTCTCGGCGGTCATCGCCACGGTGCTGGGGACTGCGGCGTCTCTGGGCATCGCCTCCATGGGGCGCAAGAGCCGCCTGCTGGTGACGAATATCACCTATATCACCACGGTCAACCCCGAGATCATCACCGGTATCTCCCTGATGATGCTCTTTGTGGCATACCAGCGCTTTGCGTCTGAGCTGGACTTCCTGCCCGGCAACATCATGGGTTTCCCCACGCTGCTCATCGCCCATATCGCATTCAACGTGCCGTATGTCATCTTCAATGTCACGCCCAAGCTCAAACAGCTGGACATCAAGCTGTTTGAGGCGGCGCTGGACCTCGGCTGTGACCCCCGGCAGGCATTTTTCAAGGTCATCCTGCCCGAGATCAGCCCGGCCATCCTGTCGGGCTTCCTCATCAGCCTGACCTACTCCATCGACGACTTCATGATCTCCTACTTCAACTGCGGTACGGTGGAGACACTGCCCATCGCCATCTACTCCATGACCCGCAAGAAGGTCAGCCCGGAGATCTACGCGCTGTCCACCATCATGTTCGTGGTCATCCTGAGCATCATCCTCATCTCCAACGCCATGGAGAGCCGCGGCTACCGCCGCGACCAGCGCGCACTGAGAGGGGGAGATGTCAAATGAAGCGTTTCGTGATTCTTCTGCTGACGGCTGTGCTGGCGCTGACCATGCCGCTGTCGGCTCTGGCCGCGGGACAGATCGAGGTCACAGAGGACATTTCCGTCTCGGATGACTACGACTGGACCCGCTTCAAGGGCCAGAACGTCACCCTGAACGTCTACAACTGGGGCGAGTATATCTCCAACGGTTCCGACGACAGCGTGGACGTGGTGGCGGCCTTTGAAAAGCTGACTGGCATCAAGGTCAACTATACCACCTTCGATTCCAACGAGTCCCTCTACGCCAAGCTCAAGTCCGGCGCGGCCAACTACGATGTCATCATCCCGTCGGACTACATGGTCGCCAAGATGATAAGCGAAGGGATGCTGATGCCGCTGGACTACGGCAACATCCCGAACTTCCAGAACATCGACGAGGAGTACCGCAACGGAGACTATGACCCCGAGAATGCCTACACCGTGCCTTACACCCTCTGCACCACTGGCATCATCTACAATACAAAGATGGTAGACGAGGCCCCCACCAGCTGGGCAGACCTGTGGGACGAGAAGTATGCAGGCAATATCCTGATGTTCAACAACAGCCGCGACGCCTACGCCATCGGTGCGTTCAAGAGCGGCAGCAGCGTCAACCCCCAGACCACGGAGGATGTGGATGCTGTGGTGGACGAGCTGAAAGCCCAGAAGCCTCTGGTGCAGGCCTATGTCATGGATGAGATCTTCGATAAGATGATCGGCAGCGAGGCGGCCGTCGGCGTCTACTACTCCGGCGACGCCATCACCATGATCGACGACAACCCCGACCTGGCCTGGGTGTTCCCTGAGGAAGGAACGGTGCTGTCGGTGGACAGCATGGCCATCCCCGCCACCAGCGAGCACGAGGAAGCTGCAGAGATGTTCATCAACTTCATGTGTGAACCGGACGTCGGCAAGGCCAATATCGAGTATATCGGCTACACCACCCCCATGCACTGTGTATGGGAGATTCTGGATGAAGACCTCAAGTACAGCGAGATCGCGTACCCCTCCGAGGACATTGCGGCCAAAGAAGAGGTGTTCACTGCCCTGAGCGATGAGGTCAACAGCGAGCTGGACGTGAAGTGGAGCGAGATGAAGAGCTACGACGAGGGCGGCAGCGGGTATCTGTTCCTGATGCTGCTGGCGGCGATGCTGGCTCTGGCCTGCTTCAATATCTGGCGCAAGGTGCGCAGGAAAACGCGCAATATGTATTGAACCTGAGGGGGCTGTGCGGAGGCGTACAGTCCCTTTTTATAAGGAAAGGGAAAGAATATGAGTGAATACAGAAGCTATACGGAGCAGATGACCGTGCTGGACGGCGACAGCGACTTCCGCCGCTGCCTGAAGCCCAGCGCCCTGTTCCGGTATGTGGAGCAGGTGTCGGCGGACCACGCCCGGGCTTACGGCATGGACCACGCCTTTTTCAGGGAGCGCCGCAGCGCATTCCTCGTGGGCAAGCAGGCCCTCAGGGTCTGGCGGATGCCGGGCCGTGCGGAGAAGATCAACCTGACCACGGCCTGCGAGGCGTTCAAGAAAGGTACGATGAAACGGCTGACCACCATCACCAGCGAAACAGGGGAGAAGCTGGCCCTCGTGGACTGCCGCTGGATGATCGTGGACACTGAGGCAGGGCGCATCCTGCGCACCCCCGGTTGGACGATGCCGGACTTCCAGAACGACGACCTGCCCGAAGAACTGCCCCAGATCGTCCACAAGAGCCAGCCGCTGACGGCGGCAGGGGAGCGCCGCGCCAGCTATTCCATGTGTGACCTCAACGGCCATATCAACAACTCCCTCTATCTGGACATCGCCTGCGACGCCCTGCCGAAGGAGGTCGTGGAGGCTGCGCCGCTGTCCTTCGCTTCCATCAAGTACCACCGTGAGGTGCCGATGGGCCAGAGCGTGCAGGTGTTCTATGCCCCCTCAGGAAACGGCTGGTATCTGCTGGGCCGGAGGGAGGAGCACGCAGCCTTTGAGTGCTATCTGGAATTCGGCGGGTCTGTCACAGAATCTTTACAAAAATAATTACAAAGAAATTACAAAAAACTATTGCAAAAGTCCTTCAAAAGAGTTACAATATGGTTACAGAGAGGGCAAGACCCTTCTGGATCATGAAATCTTTTTCTTCTTGTTTTTTGGAATATCGGGTGTCCGCCATCCTCCTCCGGCTGTTCTCCTTCGCAGCTGCCGGCCGACACCGCACAGGCGATATTCCGCTTCGTGTGCAAAAGAGTCCGTCTGGTTTCAGACGGGCTTTTTTGCGTCCGAAAATCCGGAAAAATCGGCCCACAGCAAGGGAAAGTATGACCTTAGGTCAATTTGCCTGTTTTTCTGCAAAGGACATTTATAAAGTTTGGCGGGGCAGGGGTTTGTATTCCGCGTGGGTTTGTGGTAAAGTATATACAATCTTGTCATAAATAACGATATTTCGATATAAAATGACTAAAATGCCGCCCTACTACACCACTACTACACCAACTTCGAAAATTACACCATAGCGGCGTTCAATCGCCTTAGTCGAATCCGATTTTGAGTCTTAATCGTTAAAGAGCTTTAATGTGACACAGCAGCCCCGGCGTCCTAGCGACGCCACTACATAAGCAGCATTAAAATTGAAAATCGCATTTGAACAACGATGCATTCATGGTGGGCGTGGGACAATCCTGCGCCCTTTCTTGAATTTTCGTTATCCGTATGATACAATTTATACAAAGGAGTAGGGTAATATGGACATCTATGAAGAACTGCATTCGCGTTATATCCAGCTTTATGCCAGCGCCATGGATCTAGATAAAGACCATCATACGAAATTTGATTTGGTCATGAAAAAATATCAGAAGATGTGGGATGATGGATTTAGCATTCTTCCGGCCACGAATATGATGGATTTTATGGCCACTTCAAAAAGGAAACCGGAAGATGAGAAGAAAGAACTCTCGCTTCTTATGGAGTGGACTGCGGATAAAGTGTTTGATATTATCATCGAAAATTGGTTAAGCAAACTGACAAGAGAACAAGTCGTTTTTATGTTAAACGCGGTATCTGAACTTGATTATAATGCCCAGCTGTCTTTTGAAAAATCCCACTCAATCACTCCGAAACAAATATTGAATGTTTGGAATAAAACGCATCAAGAAGCCGAAAATATTTACATGATGCCGGAGTTCGAATCATGAAAAAAGAAGCATATCTTCCGCTCGATATTTTGAAAAAAATTACAGCGCATTACCCCAAGGCTTGGGAACAGATGGCGATGTTTCATAGTGAAAATGGATCTCCAGAACTTGGATCATGGCCTGAGTGGTGCTACGCCCCTATGAGCGCTGCGCTGGCGGTGGCATCTCAAGGATATGATTTAAACAAGCTCCCTGTTGATATAAGAATGGGGATAACATCTATGGCTCAGGCGATATTTGCGTTGGCCCCGTGGCGACTAAGTAAAGAGGTTTATGTTGTTGACGAAGATTTAAAAGACCTTTTATTTGAGCAGAACGGAGAACTCGATGTCCCTGATGAAATATTATTACAGCTTCCGTATCCGTGCTTTTATGTGGAACTTCCAAACACATATTATAGAGCAGACAAAATTCATGGGTTCTTTGTAACATTGGAATACGATGCTATCAATGGGGATAAAGAATTAAAACCAGTTTTTCTTACTGACGACGGAGATGTATTTAGCTATTCCATTCATATTGGAGCAAAAACAATAGAAGAAAGCGTGGATATACTCGACAAGCAGGCGCTTGAAAATACGAACGGAAATAAAGAACTAAAACGTTTGGCATTAAGAGCGATGCAGGATTCAGCAGAAACAAAAATATTCCTAAAACAAATCCTTCAAGTGATATTGTATATTCTTGCACAGAACGCAGAAATCACGCCAAGTTCCGAGCAGTCTTTTATCACCAAAAGAGGAAAAACGCTCAAGGATAAATATTCTGAAATTCGAAAGTGGGATGTTGGCGTTCGTGTTGGAGCGGCAATAAAACAACAAAAAATACGTGAACAGTCCGAGCGGTCAGAGCGCAATCAAAACGGACATAATTCGCCACGTCCTCATATGCGTCGCGGTCATTGGCATCATTTCTGGACAGGGCCAAAGACACAGCCTGAAGAACGAAAACTTATCTTGAAGTGGCTGTCTCCTATGACTGTCGCCGCAAATCCTGAAAACACACCAATCGTACTTCATAAGGTGGAACTATGAACAATCCAACGATACTTGATATCGCGCTCGGATTTATTTTTCACAAGCACAGTGAGGATGAATTCGGTCGCAAAAATAATAAAGCACAGGCTATCCGCGAGATGAATGACGAAGAACTTGCTGCGGCGTTAAATGAAATTGTCGCCCAACAGGATAACTGCCCAAGAACAATCAAAGGATGGAAACAGTGGTTGCAGGAAGATATAAAGTGAAACGACTTCAACACGGAAAGATCTTCTATTATAATTTAACAGGAGGATTTTGATATGCTTTTTGAAAAGAATATGTTTACTGACTGTTCTAAAGCTGAACTTGAGACGATGGTTGAAGCAATTAAAAAAGACGAAAGTTGCGGTCTGCTCACTTCAGGATATAAAGCAATGGCATGTCAAATTGAACGCATTCAAAAATATCTCAGCATCGATTATGAAAGAAAACCTTTTGATTCTGCCTCGGCTTATAATATTGCGCAAAAAGAATTATATGAGGAAATCGCTGAACGATATTTTCAGATTTGATAAAAGTTAAGTTCTAGGAGAGCTTTATATGATTGCTACAGAGTTAATTAAGATTTTGGAAAAGCTACCAAGTGATGTTTTTATCGAAACGGATAGCGGCTGGGAATATGATGCAACAGAGGTGAATACTGCTTATTATAGCAGTCAAAAAAATGTTTTGGTTTTAACATGGAAACCGCAAGGAAACTATAAATATTACGAGGAATCCCCAAAATGGGAGTGTGTGTTCTGCGATGTAGACAGTCGTTCCCCGGTAGTGCTGCATTCTGATTTTTGATAAAAGCTGAGATTTAAGGATGGTATGACTATGGATTGGGTTAGTGTAAAAGATGGACTTCCTACTAAGACAATGGAAGATGTGTTTGTAGCATGTTCTGATGGAGACATTTTGAAAGCATTCGTTTACAGTGATGGGACTTGGGCAGAAAGCCGAGAAAGCATTCCGCTTGACAATGTTGAATACTGGATGCCACTTCCTGAACTTCCCGATGAATTGAAGCAAAAGCTGTTCTTTGAAAAGTTAAATAAAAACTAAGATTTAAGGAGAGCTTTATTGTGCTGAAAAAGAAGACAGTAGAAGCTAAACAATTGGCACCGAAAGAAATAGCTCGTAAGTCGCCTACTTTTACGGAGCTTCCTGAGATGGCAAGTCGTGCTGGCGAGCCTACATACTATTATGATGTGGGAGATGCTGTAGAGATTGGTAATCTTAGCGGATGCAAGATTGATGAAGTCTGCGACGGTGGTTTATATTACGGTGTTTCTTATGATGATGGATATAGGTACGAAACGTGGTTTAACATTCGTAAAGCAGGTGTTGAGAAAAAATCTCAACTGACAGAGAATGAAGATATTAAGATTTCTTACTCAAACGTGACTATTGAATCTTTACTTCACAGGTATTATTTCTTTGGCATCAATTGCAATCCGAGTTACCAGCGTGGGTCCGTATGGACGGATGATGACCGTAAACTGCTTCTTGAGACAATTTTTATGGGTGGTGAAATCGGTCGATTTGTTCTGAAAAACATTGGCATGGACGAATGGCATGAAAATCAGAACTACCTTTATGAAATCATTGACGGTAAGCAGAGACTTCTGACACTTGCTGCGTTCTACGAAGATCGGTTCCGTTATAAAGGATATCTGTACAGTGAACTCTCTAAGAAGGATAAGAGAACCTTTGATGAGACTGCAATTGCTATCGCGGATTTGCGGAATCTTTCTAAGAAGGATACGTTGCGTGTGTTCTTGCTTCTAAATCGCGGCGGCAAGGTCGTTTCCAATACTGTGCTTGACCATGCAAAAGAGCTTCTGAACGAAATGGAGTGAGTGACTATGAGTAGTGTACCTATTGATTGGAATACAGTTAAGAAAGTGGAATCTATCTTCGAGCATCCTGATGAAATCTATTCGGTATATCTAAAGTCTGGTGGCGATGTCGTCTGGTTACAAGGTAAAATTGAGCTGTATGAATATCTGAGGAATCTGTGATATGAGAAGAAATTGGGTTGTGACTTGCACTAAGTTTAAGACAGTGCGTGAGCTTCTTGAAGAGCAAGAGAAAACTAAGGATATGTGTAAGCGAATTCTCATTGCACTGCAAGCATGTAATAATGAAATTGTTGAGCTGTCTCATGACTGTGGGTGGCATGAAGATTTTGTGGAATTTTCATCTGAATTGTATGATGCGATTTGCCAAATAGATATGGAAGAATATTACTCGACTTGCGAAGAAATCGTAAATAACTGCTTAAAAGAAATGTATAATCTGTGCGATGATGCCAGTGTTTGGCTTGCAATATAAAAATAAATGGAGTTTATTGTAAGGTGAATATATGAACTACGATCAGATATTTCAGAAAATTGATAACGCGCGACATAATATAATTAAACGTGTCGAAGAAATCGCAGAGACATATGAATCTCCAATTGACTGTCCGGAAGATCTTGAAATCGTAGTCGAAGAATGCGATAGAGTGGATTCTGAATTGCTCGATTGGCTCAATGTAAATATCGAATGCTTTGATGAAAAAGGAAATCGTATATCGGATATTGATGCGGTTGGGCTAGATAACTGTATTCAATCCTATAAAAACATTGCCCTACACATTACGAAACTATCTCCGTATATTTCTTCGCTAGAACATCAAAGAGACCGATTACTTAATCAATGCTAAAAAATGAGGTACCAGTCCAATTAAGGATTGATACCCCATTCGTTTTATATCAGCTCAATATCGCTTGGTTCAACATAGCCTGACACATTCACTGAGATTGGATACTTGCCAATACGGCTTTCAAGATTCGTCACTCGATATCGTCCATTGACGAGTTTTCCATCATAAATAAACCACTCACTAGAGCGGCGCATCCCGCAGTGTGTTTGGCTGTTTGAATATAGTATTCCGTCTAATTTGATTTTATCTCCTGCACGAAGAGTATTCTGATGTTCCATCAAAACGAACCCCATGTAGCTGGCCCACAGATACCGTCAGCACTCAAGCCATGTGCCTTTTGCCATTCCATCAGTTTTGTCTTAGTGCCTGCTCCAAAGATACCGTCCGCTTTTACGCCTAGATGTCTCTGCAGCACGGTGACTGTATACGATATGCCGCCAGTGCAATCTTTCGCGCCCTGACGAATCGTAGGCATGATTTTACTCACCGATACATATGCAGTGCCAACCTTACTGATCCAGCGAGACTTCCAGCTCCGCACATCAACATGAACAAAGCCTCCTGTTAGCTGCACTCGACTGTAATAGCCGATGCCGCCTCGCTTCTGGAAATAAGGCATGGAAGCCAAATATAGCGCAATTCGAATCGGGTCAACACCTTTGATGATAATATCCGCCGCCGTACCCAAACAATGCTGACTGCGAGGACTGCCGCCGATGGAAATATTGTAAGAAGGGGAGCGGTAGCCGGAGTTGATATGGACAGGCTTGCCAAAATGAGCTCGCACCTGTTCAAGAATGTAGATAAGTTCTGTATCGATTAGAACAGTATCGCTGTGGTCAGAGCAGGCGAACTCATAGACGGAAAAATGAGCCGACACCTTTTTGTTCCAATCTTTCTTCATTGAGTATGTATTTACTGCCATGCGGCGCACCTCAATTCTTCTTCAACTCATTCTCGATTTTCTCATTCTGAATGTCCAGCTCCTTGACGGCAGCCTCAATCATCATGTCGATAGTCGGAGTGATCTTAACGCCCATCTTCTCAAGAGCAGCGATAACATACTTCTTCTTATCAGCTTTCTTGATAACACCAGTTGCGCCGACCTTCTCAGCGGCACGAACAGTCATCTGGACAAGCTTATAGACGCCAATTTTCTTGAGATAGGGGATACCATAGACCATAAAAGCGGTACCAGCACCTGCGACGACCAGCTGGGCAATAGTAGCAACAACCTGATTGAAAAAGTCCATCATAATATACCTCCTGATAAAAATAAAAGACCCCGAACACATCGTTCGAGGTCATGAATCACGTGATCTTATTCTTTTGGTTTCAAAAAACCATTAGTGCGTAGCATTTCGTCATATACGCGCCCCACATTCTTGATGGCGAAGGGCATCTTGTTGTTTTTGTAGTTGGAATGGGTCTTACAATAATCTTCATACTTCCCAATAACATCAAGGATATCATCAAAGTCTTCTTCGGTGTGGCCAAGCCCGCGAACAAGCTCATTATTAAAGCGCAGCACCTGACTACGATAACCGTCAGCTTTGGTCTCTTCACCCTTTTCGATGTGATTGTCTAGCTTTTTACGAGTCTCTTCTTGCTCGGAGCGAATATCTTTGAGCTCGGATTTGGTTTCCTTGATCTCGTTCATCACACCGGCATTCAGGGCGTTTCCAATGTGAGTGGCCACCTAAGACCACGGATTGATCTCGATTTTAGAGACTTGTATCACTGACATAACAACGGCGATCAGTCCGCTGCTCCCGGCCATTACTGAGCCGAGATGATTTAGGATAAAATTCAATAATTCGTCCATATGATTTTAATCACCTCGATTCTTTTTATGTTGACAAATTTCACACATCATGATATAGTGGTGCTACAGCATGATTTACTTTCGTCGAGCAAATTATGTGTTACCTACTCTAATGTATGTGGGGGAGAGGTCCTTAGCCGAAAAGCTGAGGGCTTCTTTCTTTTTATGTGGCACTATACCACAATCGCGGAGTGTTGGTTGAATCGCCGATATAAGCTTTTTGCACTACCACGTTGCCTCCACCTTCCGGAAGTCCGAAATACAATTTTTCGGCTGCAGTAGAAACTATCGCGCTCGGAAGGTCACTTAAAACGACATTATAAATATGTGCAAAATCACCATTATTGTTAACTGAGCCATCTTTAGAATAGGTCATGGAAATTGTTTGTCCTTTAGAAATCGTTCCACTCTAAGAATTAGAACCCGTCCCGCTAACAGAGCTGATTACAGTTGTTCCGCCTACTATGATAGTAAATCTATCACAGTTTGTCTCAGAGCCCCATCCATAGTTAAATCTAATGGAAGATGTTTGATTTGCGGTTAATGTAATTGTTGCGGTCGTCGAAGCTATGTTTTTGTTGTTGTTTTCGAGGGTTCCGCCACTCTATACAAAAGTATACGACCCTTTAGAAGATGTGAAGTAAGTGTCCACATTTGATTCGGTGATAGTAACTGAAGTAGTGGCGATTCCGACATAGATACTCATTACGCCACCTCCTTATGTACTGTACTGGATATATACCGTCCCTTCGGGCAGAGTTGTTGGAGCGGTAGTGCCCCACTGGAATGCCAGCAAGGTAGGACCATTCAATGTGCCATCTTCGGAGATAGTAAGGTTTGTGCCAATTTTTACCCCGCCAAGAGTATCTGCAGTGGCAGGATTCAAAGAAAATTTCGCATCTGTCTCTGACTTGGTGTAACGATCCTTCAGGGCGTCACCAGTAGACTTGGCTTCTGCGGGGACATTCTCTTGAGTTAGCGTTTTATCAGGCGGTGAGGCTACAGAAAGCGCTTTGTCTGCACTTTCCTTCGCACTAGCAGCACTGGTTGCGGCGCTAGTCTCGCTGGCTTTGGCAGCCGTTTCGCTTGCTTTAGCATTTTCGGCACTAGAAATAGCGGACGTCGCACTTTTGGCGGCGTTTTTTTCAGAGCTTCGCGCGTTTTGTTCGCTAGTCTTGGATTTTTGTTCTGAGGCCGCAGCTGCTTCTTTGCTCGCAACAACAATCTGCTCGCAACTAATAGCGGCATTTGCCTTTTCCGTGGCAATAGCTTCACTGGATGAAGCTTCTTTGGCTTTCTGAGTTGCGGTGTTGGCCGCATTGATGGCGTCTAAAGTTACAATATCGACGCTCTCAACACGCTCCTGAACCTCTTTGGCGTATTTTAAGAGACCAACAAACTTATCAGTCAAAGTCTGAATCTCGCCGGATACGACCTGAACAGATCCTTCCATGGTGTCGAGGCTGCCTTTGATTGGAAGGGTAGCAATCTCGGTATTAAAGTTGTAACTAAAGACAATTTTATCATCGTCCAAAATTGTGGTCGAATAAAAACGAACAGCAAACTCGATGTCTCCAGGATGAGCAGTCACATCATTTTGAACTTCCCAACCGAAGATAATTTTCCCTGGAATGGTAGTCACATCTAACTTTGCGACGGGGTAAAACCCACCAGTGTGACTTGTCAATGATTCATACTGGACAATGCACGTCTTTTTGCTGAGATCAGTCTGATCATAGTACCGGTCGATCTCAAAGTAAACGGTTTCTGCATTGTGGTCGTTTAAGACACCAAGAAAAGTAAAGCCATCGGGAATAGAAATCGTGCGCTCGTTTGCATCGATAATAAAACGAGGTTCGTCCGTGGGAAGCATAACAAGAGAAGGGGAATTGAACTGATTTTGAATGTCCTGTAGCCGTTTCATGTATTCATTTGCAGTAGTGATCAATCGGGATTCACCTCCTTAACACTAAGAGATTCAATCCGTGATTTAACAGCACTCTATAAGATAGAAGGTACGGCATCGATAGATTTCAATCTCTTTGAAACCAAATAACAATAAACTTCAACGATAGGGTTCATGATGCAACCTCCTTCCCAATAGACTTTTCATAAATATCGCATAAAGCTAAACTGGTGTTGTCTAGGTTTTTTGCAAGCTCGGCAACTTTTGCTTTAAGAATGGCGTTTTCTGATTGGAGTAGAGCAATTTGCTTTTCTTGACTCGGAGCTTCGGTTTTCATCGCAGCAGAAAAGTACGGAGAAATATTTGCCTCTATATCAACAGAAAGATTTTTATAATAGGGAAGAGACAAGTGGTACTCATCGTATTCGTACCCCTCGGAAATCTGGGTAATATTATCGTAAAAACGAATGATTGCCGTAGATGGATCGCGAGGATCTGGAGACACGGAAAATTTTTTATCCGGGGAAGTAGAAGATGTTACTTTCATTCTGTCACCTCCACTGTCGAAAGTGTTTCTTGTGACTCTGGGGGTATAAACATAAGACGTGAAGAGAATCCCATACCATAATGATCATTGTAAAATGAAAACAGCCCAGCGTTGGAACCACTAGACTCTCCACCTCCACAAGCGAGTAGCGCACAAGCAATGCTTTCTGTGACCGTACTGCCTTCAGGTGTTCTCGTAAAAATGCTCATGTAAGAACTTGTGTTTTTACTGATTTGAATGTGGTCTGGAATATATGTTGTGGAACTTCCCGCACTAAATCCCCCGCCAAAAAACTGACCAAGACTATTTATATACATAGTTGAGAGAAATCCGCTAGTATTATATGTCCAACTGATAGTGGAACTGTATCCATCTTTCCATCCTTCAAGATATTTACCAGGATCTTTAATGACCCATGCGGTCCATGTTTTTGACGTATAAACCATATTAACACCTTCTGCGTGTTCTACATACAAACCCCAGAGGTTTTCAACATGACGATACTGGACTGCATGACACCCATCGTCTTCGGGTGTTCCTGTGCAGTAGCTCATTGCATCAGTACCACCATTATTTTTTAATGTTGCACTGGCCGAAGAGTTCCAAGAAGTTATTCCTCTCCCGACGGCGGACTGACAATCCCAATCAGCATATTCAATTAAATATAGGAAGATAACTGCAGAACGAATAGAATAATCCGAAAGGTACCAACCCACTCCCTTTGATTTTGCATTAGAATTACCACTTTCTCGGGTCGTTGTAGTAAATGTGACGCCAGACACTGAACGGTTCTCATTACTCTTGTATCGTCCAATATACCTACCCGATCCAGGATGTAATATAAAGCCTTCTTTTTCAATGGATGAGATATAATAGTACATATAGTTTGAGTCAGACTCAACTTTAAACCAAAATTTTGGAATCCAAACCATTGTATCGTATAGAGTGCGTGAAAATCCAGCATCACCCATTTTATACTTAGCAACGCCATCAATGACGTTATACTCTTCCATACCCTTCCATGGATACGAGCGGTCAAATGCGGTACCGGTTTCTGGAATTATCAAAATGTTATCAACATATGAATACGGATCGTTATCGGCCATAAGCCTTACAAGTTTTGTTGAAGGATTGTTTTTCTCCCACCGCACTCCAAAAGTTGTTCCAACAGTTTCAAATACCACGTGATATAACTGCCTGATTGCAACATCGACAGTTCTAGTAGCGTAGACACTATCAACATCCGCCCGAACAACCGCAGGGCCAAAACCTTCAACATCAACATATTGTTCTTCACCCGTGGCGACAAAAGACGTGATTTTTTTACCTCGGTGCGTAACAGTGATGGTAACCCCGGCGGGGGCGGTGATCCCAAGCACGGAATTTTTCAAGGAAAGCAAAAGCTCGTCCAATTTTTTATCCGCACTTTCAAACCATCGGTTTATAGAATCGCCCACGGTTTTGGCGTCAGCAAATCCACCGTCCACTGTGAGAGTTTTATCTGTTTTAATATTTTTCAATTTGTCATCGATTTCTGCCTTAGTGTAGCGATTATTGAGTCCTTGGCCGGTAGCGGCTGCGTCTGCTGGCGCACCAGAAATCGTTAAAGTTGGGTCGGCCTTTGCAAACTCCTTGGCTTCTTTCGCAGCTTTTTCTGCGGCTACACGGTCTCGCTCAACCGAACTGATCCACTCCTCTTCGGTCCCCTCATACCCATGTTTTACGGCTATGCCATATGCTGAGTAAGGGCCGACGGAGATTACTTTACCCATGAAATCACTCCTTTCATTTGTTTCAGATAATAATCACAGTACCTCCCCGGTAATTCCCCGGTACTGCTCTGCGGTGATCTCGTTCTCGGCCACTCTCTTTGCCAGCTCTGCTTTGACACCGGGGCGGCGGCTTGCGGGCATCTCTGCCCATACCCTGGTCCCGGCGATGAGGCGGTTTGCCCAGATCTTGTCCATTTTGAAGTCCTCCTTACTTGTTGTTGATAGTGGCATCCAGCTCGCACAGCGAATCCTCGATAGCCGCTATCCGCTCCTGTGATGCCATGTCCTGCTCACACAGGACGTCCTCGATCTCCGCCACGAGGCCGGGCAGTTCCCTGAGCTTCTGCTCCTCTGCCAGCTTCCGGTGGAGCTCTTTCAGGCTCTTTTCTGTCTTGTGCAGACTCATCCGATAACACCTCCGATCATGGTGATATTGCCGCCGACGCCGGAAGCTCCCCGGGTGATCGTCACCTTGTAGTTAAAGGCCGCTCCCTTGGCGGCGATCTTGTTGGTAAAGACGTGGTGTACAAAGGCCCGGCTCTCGCCGCGCTGGATGTCGGTGCAGTTCTCCCACATCGGGGCCTCGTCCAGAGCGTTGCTGGTCATCTCCACGCTGAGGCCCATGTCTTCCGGCAGGGTGCCCTCCAGTGTCAGCGCAGCCACGGTGATGGCATCGTCCGCCGTCAGGGGTGCGGTCAGGCTCACCTGGGACCCGGTGACGTTTTTGGTAAAGGTTATGTCCTTTGTGCTAGTCAGCATGCCGTCACTCGCCTCGATGGTGAGGGTGTGGGAGCCGTTCAGTACCTGCGAATATCCCACCTTTTCGCTGAGCCAGTCTACCGTCAGGGCGGCGGTGGATGCTCCGGACTCTGTTAGATGGTTGTCCACAATCACCATGGTGCCGGAGAAGATCAGGGTGGTGTCGTCGCCGTAGTAGGCGCTGCCGGTGGCAATATCCACATAGTCGTTCTCCACCACCCATTCGGGCTGGACAGAGGGCGGGTAGAAGTTGTTGGAGGCGGCGAAATAGAGCTGGTATTCGACGCCCTTTTCCAGCGCGATGCTGTCCATGTCCAGCACCACGTCGTTGTAGCCGCGGACAATGTCGGTGAACTTGTCCACTAGGGCGGTCGTGGAGCCGTATTTGCGCAGGACGGTGCGCATCGTGCCCGGCACATAGCCCTTGACACGGAATTCCAGCGAGCGTAGTTGCAGGCCCGCTTTCTTGACCGTCAGCGGCATAAAGTATTCGAATTTGGCGGGATACGTGTCCCACGCGGGGATGTCGCCGCTGTCGTTGCGGGCTGTCTGCACTTGGACTACCGTGGGAGGCGCAGATGTCTTGGTGGCTTTCACCTCGCCGTCCAGCTTCTCCGTCACCGTCATGAGGTCGCCGTCCGGGTCTGTCACGGTGTACCCGACTGCAAATGGTGCGTTTTGTTCGCTCAAGTCCGTTGCGTCGGTGGTGATGGTGGGGGGTGTGTCGGGTACGACACTGCCGTCATTGGAAACTCCGAGCATGGACGACAGGATAAAAGCGGGGCGAACACCCCAGGCGACTCTGCACTCATATAAGCTGTAGGAACCATCAGGCTTGACAATAAAGCTGCCGTCCCAGCCGGAGTGCGGAGAGCGGATCCACCAGTTGGCGGCGGAGCCGTTGAGATATGCGATACGCTTCGAGTTGCCGCCAGAGCTGTCGGCGAAATACGCCAGCCGCACACCGTCCTTGAGGAAACAGGAGCTATCACTGGTCGTCCAGCCGACTTCATAGCCGGACAGCAAGAACACCTTGGTAGACAAGCCGTTAGAGCCGGTCGCCAGACTTCCTTTGTCATACGTGTCGTTCCAGTATGGGATTTTTACCTGCTTGATACTACCGTGAATGTCCGCATCAATGAGGTTGAGGAACGTCTCGTTCAGATAGGTGTGAATATCGGACCCTTTGTAGGAGTTGCTTGCGCCGAACTTGAACGTGGTGTAGATATCCTTCATCAACACCCACGTACCATTGCAGCTTGCATCATAGATGCTGCTATCCGGGTTTCCATGCTGCACGATGATAAAATCCTTCAGCGTGCCGCTCACCTTGATTTTCACGGTGCTTCCCACCGCCATATTACAAAGTCTTGTTGCCATGGTCTCACCTCCTCAAAATTCCACCCTCGCCGCCACCTTGTTCCACACGCCCGTCAGCTCCACGCCGTCCAGCGTATCAAAGGCCGAAACAAAGCTGATGCCGTTCACGTCCACGCCCATCGTCATCTCCAGCATTTTGATGCGTACACCGGTGGCCGCTGCATCTGCAAAACCACCATCGACGCACAAAGTTTTATCGCTTACAATATCTGCAATTTTGTCATCGACCTCCGCCTTGGTGTATCGATCATTCAATTTTTCGCCTGTGACGGCAGCGTCTGCGGGTGCACCAGAAATTGTCAGTGTGGTATCAGCGTTGATATATTCTTTTGCCTTTTCAGCAGCCGCCTCTGCAGCCAATCGTTCTCGCTCTACAGATTTGATCCAGTCTTCTTCAGTGCCTTCAAACCCGTGCTTTACGGCAATCTGATAGGCGCTATATGGACCGATAACGACTTCTCTATAATTTTTCAAGACAACACCACCTCCAGATTCCCATGTCCATCGTCACGCATGGTTACATTATCAGCGACACTGTCTGCGACATACAGGGTCAAAATTCCGCTATCGTTATTATCATCCAGCCAAATCCATCCTTTTGTGGCGATAGTTTGGTCGGCTTTTTCGGCAGCCTCTTGCGCTTCTCTCAAGGAGTCCAATGCTTCAGCAGCACTTTTGGCGGATGCGGCTTCTGATGCTTTAGCAGCAGTTTCACTTGTTTTGGCAGCAGCTTTACTATCAGCCGCAGCATCTCGGTGCTCACGAGCAGTATTCATAGCCGTTTGGGCGTCATTCATGTGAGCTCGCGCGTTGCTTTCAGATGTAGCGGCATTCTTGGCACTTACTGCCGCCGCATCCCGACTTGACGCTGTGTTCGCAATACTGTCGTTCGCTCTTCGCTCGATATCCGCGAATCGTGAAATCATTATTTCAACAGCGGTGGGGTCAACTGGCGCTCCTTCTCCGGTGGTATTCAGACTATTCTTGATGGGCAATGTGGCAGGGACAGTATTGAAATCGTAAGCAAATTTCGGCTCGTCATTTTCGGTCTCGATACTATAAAACCGTACTGAGAACTTAACATCTCCAGCATATTTTGTGGCATCGCTCAAAACAGTCCAGCCAAAAAGTATCTTTCCTGGAACAGTATCAATGTCCAATTTAGTGATAGGGAAGAAGCCCTCGTTTACATCACCATTTGGGCCAACGGATCTGAACTGAATAACACATATCTCGTCACTCAAATCGTGCTGGTCAAAATAACGGTCGATTTCGAAATAGACAGTTTCAGCGCCATGGTCATTTACAACGCTTAAAAATGAAAAATCATCAGGAATGCTTATGGTTCTGCTATTAGCGTCGATAATAAATCTTGGCTCCTCAGAAGGGAGCATCACAAGTTCTTTTAGGTTGTCTTGATTCTGAATGTCTTGTAGGCGCTGCATGTATTCATGAGAAGAAGTGATCATGAATTATCGACCTCCTTCAGCATCTGAACATTGACTTCTGACATCTGCACTACACCCTGATAAAGAGCGAGTGTCTTATTATAGATGTCCGCCGCATTCCGATTAAATTCTTCAAGCATGGCGATTTGAGCCTTGAAATTATAGATGTCATTTTTGATATTCAGTGCAAAGCAGCCGGTTGACAAAGCAATAGTTTCTGTGGCAGGATCAATACCCATAATGCTAACAGAACAGGGACCATCACAAATCTTGACAGGAGTTGCCATGTCGCACTCGTAGTTGTAATAGTTGGTACTTGTGCTGTTGACCTGCTTGAGCCCAACGATATCTAGATGATTTTTCTGGTCTTTCAGAATCAGATAGAGCCGCAGTTTGACATATTTTTTATCAAGGAAGAAGGTGATCTCATCAAGACTGTATACCTGCGACTCTGAAAATTTAGTAGCCTTGAAACCTTCATTTGAATAGATAAGGTTCATAAACACCTCCAATAAAATAAGCGCCCATCACTGTATAGGATGAGCGCATAACACATCATAATAAATAGTGGAGTTAACCACTATCAAAATAATCCATTGTCAACCTCCTCGTCATCGTACCAGATGCCCGGGTTGGCGATCAGGTCGCCGGTTCGCTACCCCACTCTCTACGCAGGGCCTCCAGTGTAGTCTGCATAGAGCTGTTTCCTGCCGCCGCACCCTCAAACAGGGTAAGTATGAGGGTTTTGGCTGTGTCCGTAAATCCCGGGCCAGTGTCGCCCTTTTCGCCCTTGAAATCACCATTGGCGATACCATCCTTCAATTCTTGTAATTTACTAATAGCCACCTTTGCAGCGTCGATAGCATTTGCAGCATTTGTGGCGGCAATATCAGCATATTGGGAAGATATGTTAGCACTGGATTCGGCTGTTTTTACGGCTGAATCAAATTTTGCCGTTATTGATTCCACTTCTTCAGCTTTATAGATAGGAGAGGAATTGCTGGTATTGAGCGTGTCAAGAACAGGCAAGGACGCCTCTAGTGTATTAAAGTTGTATTTAAAGGTCGAAATATTTCCGATACTTTCAATGCTATAGAATCGAACAGAAAAAGATACCGTAGCCGCCTCGGCTGTCACAGTATTTCGGATTGTCCAGCCAAAAATTATTTTTCCGGGAATAGTTGTAATATCAATCTGAGTAACAGGGAAGAATCCTTCACCAAGTTCAACTCCGGTAGATCCCACCATTTTGTATTGGACGATACAAGTCTCTTCGCTTAGATCATGGTCGTCGAAATAACGGTCAATCTCGAAGAAAATGGTCTCTGCATTATGATCGCCCTTAACACCAAGAAATTTGAACGCCGTAGGGATCGTAATGGCACGAGTATCAGCGTTGATAACAAAACGAGGCTCTTTCTTGGTATTGATTGATAACACAGAAACGCCGCCCATATTCTGAATATTAGCAAGACGTCTCATGTAATCTTCTTGTGTAGTGGTCATTTTATTCCTCCTTTCTCATTTTTATAGCGGCTGCTTTTTGTAACTCGAAAAGTTCAGCAGCCGATTTTTCACCAAGAATATCGACCACTTCGTTATATGGCATATAAATCACGCGCGGCTCAACGTCTCCAAGCTCGATAAATCTTTTGTTTGCGTAATAGTACGAGGCAAGAACACGACCTTTGTGTGCGTAACAAATATTGGTACTGCGATGATCCGGAGTGCCAAAGCATTCATAGTTATAGCCGGAGCAACCGCCGCAACCCATCGCCACTGGGCATTCAAAACACTCTTTGGTTGACTGACTTTCTCGCGTAATAGCGTCCAACATAATCTTGGTATCCTGCTGATGCTTTGTTTTGTACAGTCCATCGAAACAATTACCGAGGCACATCGGCGCGGCTTTCTCTTTGCCGACTGAAATAGGAGCATAGCGAATACACGGATAAGCTTTACCGTCAGGGGCAAAAGAAAGCATTGAACCAGTGCCACCACAGTAATTGCTATTATCGTTCGGAGACACGGGATGTCCAGTATCGTCGTTCAACATTGTAATATAAACGTCGCTTTTATTCTCGATAAGCCAATCAGACAAGTCTTTTAACGCGAAATAAATATTTGAAGCGTCCTCTTTTGTATAGACTGGCTCATATGCGAAGTTGCAGTGAATGATTTTACAGCCCTCGTTAATCATCATCTTTACGCTGGGGCAAATATATTTAACAGAATCAGGCACAAATGTCATTTTCGAATTATACCAGCCATACTTTTTTGCATCCTGAAATGCCGCATATGCCTTAGAAAAAGACCCGACGCCATTTACGTCAACGCGAAAAGCGTCATGTAATTCTTGGATTCCATCAATAGAAACGGTGATACCCATTAAATTGTGATATTTCATAAACAGGTGTTGTGCTGCTGGAGTAAACCAAAGTTGTCCATTGGTAGCGAAACTGATGCGAGACATAGGGGCAAATGGAATATTCCGTTTCCAACACTGTTCAAAATAATAATCACAAATATGTTCAATTAGTTCGGCCTCAAGCAGTGGCTCTCCGCCAATAAAATCCAAAACAAGAGCTTTGGTTCGATGGGTAATAAAATCGCCATCATCTTTTTCGTATTGGTTTAAGAGATAATCTACGATTTTTTTACCAGTGTCAAGAGTCATAGCTTCGCATTCTTTGCAATGCTCATAGCAATAAGAACAATTCAGATTGCAGACCCCAGTCACTTGGAATGTTACATTACGAACGGTTTGGTTGTTAAAACCATCAAGAGATGGGAAAAGCTGGCGAATATGTTCAGCGTAATCGTCCATCCGTGTAAAGCTTTTTACCATTCGCACTCCACCTCCTGCTTATAGAAATCGAACTTATACTGAACAGGAAGATACCCCAGTAATTGATTGAACAATGCATTTTTAGCGCAAGTAAATTCAATCCAAGATTTTTGATACTGGGTACGATAATCTTCAATCATTCTCTTGAGGTCATCAGACGGTGTCTCAGAATAACTTTTACACATAACAGAAAGCATTGCTTTGTAACTTTCAGTGATATAGAATCGACGCTCAATTTCTTCGGAGACTTCACGATCTAATTCAAAAGTCTTTTTAGTCATATAACCCCTTTCCAATACGATAATTATCGAATTTCTTTTCAATATCTGGGAATTCCTCTTCAAGTGTCTTTACTTGATTCATCAAAGAAATAAATAGATGTGGACGGAATTCTTTTTCGGACTCAATAGCATATAAGACTGTATTTGCCACGATGTACATAGCCTATTTTTGTTCATCGTTTTGAGGTTCAATACTCAAAATCTTTTCAATGCGATCCGTAGAAAGCGCTTTTGTATCTGCTATATATTTTTCAGCGTTTGGATAAACTCGAATGGCTACAGCATATGGATATAAGATTTTTTCTGCATCAGTTAATTGATACTTGCAACTAGCGGCCGCGAGTTTGATAACGCGCTTGACATAACTCAGCCATCGAGAAAAAGGAATTTCCTCCAACTCTGGGTTCTGTAGACAGGACAAATACCCAAGCCAAAAAGGGAAGGTAAACTTTTGAGGATCTGATTCATAAGGAACAGAAAATCCGCCTTCGGGGATTGGCTCCATTAACAGAAAATCATAAAGAACTAGGTTTCTACGATAAGCGGCATCTGTCATAAAGGGGCATTTGACAAAAATTTTTTCTACAGGTTTATTGCTGTTCATTTTTGCACCTCCTTTAATTATTCAGACCAACACCACAATTCCCAGAGCAATGGGTGCCACATCCGTTACCAGTACACCAACCCTCACATCCCGTGCAACCGTGGCAACTGCCTTGACAACCGTTCTTGCAACTTCCCTGACACTGGTTTTCACAAGTGCCTGAACAACCATCACAATCACCGCTGCAACCAGAACAACCACTCTTGCAAGTTCCAGAACAATCACCGCTACAACCGGAACACCCAGAATAACAAGCGGAAGAACACAATCCTGTGCAACTAGAACGGCAACCACTGGAAGATCCGGTTAAACTTTTAGACGATAAATCATTGATTTTAACAAGGCAGTCTTTCAGCGTTTGTGCATAAACCAAAGATTCTTTGTCAGGAGTTGGGGTGTTTCCATCGATAGCATTCAATGGAGTCGTGATTTTCTGAATATGCTCGTATGTGATAAATTTTCCATTCACCGGAGTTTCAGAAAACTGCCACGATGTTCCCTTGTATGTAGAAATAGAACCTGAGCTATTCGCGTTAGAACGACGAGTAATCTCAGTGTTGATGAGCTTTTTTAACGAAGTAAAGTCTTCTGGACTAATCAGTCCACCCTGTTCAGCCATAAAATCACCCCTTTACTCGCACACGAATGCGACGCTCACAGAATAAATCATCGCCCTCTACTGCGTAACCAACAACAATATCCGGTGAGACAACCTCCCCGACTTCAACAGCACGACCAATCCCGGGAACCTTAGAAGGAACAATCAAATCACCGGTTTTGACCTTACCAATCACTCGCACGCGCACACGGCCAGCGAGAGATATCGGAATATATTTATCGATATTATAGTCGTCCAGAGAGGAACCATTGTTCGGCAGATCTCCGCCAATGAGCATTGCATACTCGTCCGTGTGAACACCAACTACTCGCTTAGAAGTGTCGTCAGCTCGGACATACCGCTCCGTCTGACTATCTGTGTCAAGAGCAATAATATCGCCCGGCTGAGTCGTACCACCACGCGGGAAAAGCTCTGCGTAGTCATTATAAACAGCGCCGTATGCTTTGCTAAAAACAGCCACACCAGAATTATTGACGTAATAATTAGTAGAGCCGAAAAATAACGTACCGTTCATAATTCCGCCAGAAAGGGGAAGAACTCCAAGGTTGATGCAGGCTTTGATTGCTGTATCACCACCCGTACCGCCATGTTCAATCGGAATAATACCAGACTGAATGTCGGCAGCGTCATGTTTATGACTCTCGGTAGTTGTTCTTAACTCTTCGACAGAAGCACGAATATCTGCATGAGAATGTTCGTCTGTATTGTGAGTTTGAATTGTTTCATCAATATAATTTCTGGCGTCAGCAATATCATCAGTATAATCTGTAAAGTCAGTGGGCAAAGTCCCTTTCAGTGTTTTTAAGTCTTCTACAATCTGTAGGCTTTCATCGCGCTTCTGACTGGCAATGTCACTGCTCGCTTTAGCCGCAACCTCTGATTCTTTGGCTTTATTTGCACTGTTCTGAGCAGCATCTGTAAATCTTTTAATATACGACTCTATCGTACTTGTGAACATTCGCTCTACAGCCATAATAGAATGCTTCAAACGATTGATAGTGTCGGCATTTATCAATGCATTTCGGAGACGAGGATTTGAATTCAGTACAGCTTGTGCGTTAGTGTAATTGCCATTTTCCATCGCAGCACGATATTGATTTGCCGCGCCGATCAAACTAGAAGAAATATCCTCAGAGTTCGTCCAATTATCACAGCTTGCTGGAAAGTTTGTGTACTCAAGGTCGGCATATTTCCCGTCTTCGTTTAAAATCCAATCACTCAAAATTTTCCCTCCAATCAATATTTGTTTTTGACAATATAAGGATAATAGGGCCAATAACGGCTCATGGTAACCGTCATAGTACCATCTCCCAGCGAAATATCTATTTTCTTAATTAAAAAATCGACGGGCTGATTTCCGGTGTTGATGTATTTTGGAGTATACGAAATTTTCTGATTAACATCTAACCATGGAATCAGTACGCATTCTACAGTTACGTTATCAGTCAAACGGCTAAGAGTCCAGTGTTTGTACTCAGCACAGTTCATGGCAGATTCGTTAGTCGTATAATTTTCGTAGTCTTCTCCGCTTAGAATCTCATTGCGCCGCCCAAGCTTTTCAATAGTAAACCGAGAACTGTTTATCCAATCAACATCCGCTGCGTTTGACAAGCAAACATATCGAATGTACTTGCAATTTTCAGCTTCTTTATCCTTTTCCTTCTCTTCATCAGTGGGTTCCTTATCAACAAGCTTGACCATAACGTGGATTTGTTGTTCCCCCTGATAATAAAAGTGCTTAGTATTAGAATCATATTTAACGACAATCACAGTATCTTCAGGAATGGTTGTCCCATCAATCAAGACATCGTTTCCTTGATCGTCAACATTACGAGCATACAAATCATATGTTCCGTAACTCAATGATTTAGTAGACGTTGTAAGATTTCCGTTTGAATCAGCAGCCTGCACAGTTAAACGGAGCGAGACAAGAATTTTTACATTCTTCTTGAAGCCAGTTGTGGGAGTGGTAAAAGCGACCGTCAATTCAGAAGGAGAGTCCTCCATAGATGTAAAAGTTGCGTTTGCAGTAACTGTAGTCGTATCGCCACTAACAGAAAAAGTTGTTTTATCTTTTGCAGAAAAAGCATCGTATTCAACTGACGCCCCCCACAGCTCGACACAATTACGAATCTGGGAATAATCGTATGTACAGTCTTCGGAAATGACGAGATCTTCAAAATCGGCAGCGCTCATAATTGTCAAGGCATCATATCCGGTAGGAATCTCAGAGCAGATAAATGTAGTCCCGTCAAAATACATCTCAAATGGATAATACAAATCACGCAGTTCAGTAAGTATCTGCCAGATGGTCGCGCCAGTATCATATTCAAGGTCATACGGGACACTCCGGTTCCAATATCCAACGACGCAATCCTCCATACCACTCAAGCGAAATGTTTTTGCGATCGCGTTACCAATGTCTGAACCAACAGGTATTTTTGTTTTCTGACCTGTTAAAGTACCGCCAAGCGTTCCATCGAGCTTTGCGACTAGGTCTACGCATGAAATACTAAGGATATGTTCAGTGCTGCTGTATTTGAAACCGTTCTGATTGAAAGCGTATACTCCTTGAGAATACCAGTACAATTTACTGTTAACTGACTCCATACCGATATAAAGCCTTACATATTTATTGGCCTATTCATCTCCGAGCATAGAAGAAATGTCTTTATTTCCCTCCAGATATATAGAAGCAGAGAATGTCCGTCGAATATCTGCGTCCGAATCGATAGAGATAGAACCATCAACAGTCAAACCTTCAAGTGAATTTAGAAGATTCATATCAGTGTCCAGTAATTCTATCTTACAATAGAGATGTTTAACACGTGTCTTAAGCAATGCGAGCTCTGCTTGTGAAGGAGTATAGTTTTTCATGGCACACCTCCATCTATCGTTATGATGTCGTAACAACTACAGAACATGTGGCAATCAAATTGTCCATAGTCGCAGTAATTGTTGTAGACCCCGGGGAAACTCCTTCAACCACGCCTTTATCAGTGACAGTCGCAATTTTCGTATCCGCGCTCTTCCATATGACAACATTCTGAGAAGCACCTGATGGATAAGTTGTATACTCTAACTTGTGATTGTTGCCAACACTGAGCGTAAATTTGCTCTCAGTTAGACTAAAGCTTTGAGCAATAATGCGAACTCGGGTTGCAGATGCGATAATTGTGACATTGCCATAAACAGAAGGAATATTGATTTCGTGACTTACTTTACCGGTGGATTCATCAGTACGCTTAATATAAGTTGTGTTTGTGACATTTAAGCCGCCCATAAAAACAACAACGCCACTGATTTCGTAATCTTCAACAGAGGAAAGAGTGGCAGTATATGGTTTGCCTTCGGAAATGGTAGTGTCCGTGTTGTCTGAATCGACATAGTAGAAATTGTTCGTGATATTGTAGATCTCTTCTCCGGTTCCACCTGTCATCACGTTCACAAAACCATTATTCAGCATATCGTTGTCATCGTTAACGCTTCCAACCTCCGTAAAGTCAAAGCTTAAAGTAACCTTGTCAGGATGTTCAGAATTCGAAGACTTGACGTTACCATCAATAGCAACCATCCAGATGCGGCCATCTTCAATTTTCAAAATCTTAGTACCGCCATTCGTGAGCCAATCAATCATATCTTCACGATACCAATGACTGTGCGCCACATCGAAAGTATCATTTTTTAGATACCGAATGGCTGTACCAGAAAAAGAGCCTGAAGTGTAGTTTGATTTGCCTCCGAAAAATACAAATGGATATTTACGATTTAAGGTTGTCACAACAGATGATTGACGATTTCGATCGGTTTCAGTGATTGAAGGGTCGAGCAAAATATGATAACTTACAGTTCCATCTGTAATGATAGCTCCATAAAATTTACTTTGAACAGTTGTCTTAATATATGGAAGCTCTGTTCCGTCACTAAGAACGGGGACTAAAGCGTACTCGTACTCCGTTTCTCGCCCACGTGCAAAATAATCGTTGTAAACAAAGTTGATGTTTCCATGTCCAGCAAGCTGCTCATAAAGCAAGACCCACGGTTTTTGATCTGCCCCGATTTCGCGGCGCTTCAACTTGATTTCGTGCAAATCCGAGCCATATTCAAAGTTGGAGCCACCAAGAGTTTTTTGATTAAAATCAGCAAAGAGCAAAGTATCTTCCGTCCATTTCATACCTGAATCATAAAAGGTAGAGAACTCGTCAGGAGATCCTGAAAGATAGACACCGTCGTAAATACCATTTTGAATCACAAACCCTGCCAGAGAAGGATTCCCAGCACAAGGGGAGGCGTCAGAGCCAGTTCCGAACAAATCATATCCCAGAAAGTTCATTCTTCCACCTCCCTAATCGTAATATCATAAGCATTATCTTTATGCTGTAGGCAAATCAGCACGTCCATACTGGTTCGTTTCATGTAGTTACTGTCAATAAAATAAACGTCGGAATATGCAAAACCGCCATCCTCGCGAATAATTTTCAGCATAGCATAAAAATATTCGGACTGGTTGGCGGGAAGATAGCTTTCGTAAGGAAGTTTAGAAAAAGCTCGAATATTAGTGGAAATAACGCCTCTATATATCATTCCATCCTGATCGAACGAGAATTCTACGATGTTTTTTCGAACGACAGGACGAACCTTGAATGCCATCGCATAGTCTTTGACATTATAGAACTCCATTTGATACGGAATATCAAACGTGACTTTTTCACCATGAGTCAAATCCACAGCATAACCACCAGATGATGTTACATAAGAAATCTGGTCTTTTGTTATTCCAGAAATATCAGCAAGATGGCTTGAAATAGCAACATATCCGTCACTTAATTTATTCTTACACTGTAAAAAAGTGCCTCCTTCTGCGCTCGCATAATATTTTGTTTCGAACTGAATAAAGCCAGTGTCCAAAGAATAACCATTACGAGTTGTGCCAGTTCCACGAATATAAAACACGGTTCGATTCTCCAAACCGTTTACTGTAAAAGACGCTCCTACAGCTCCATAGAATACTGCAGATTCGTTAATCAGATTCTTGCTTTCATCGTATAAATGATACTGGTAGGTACTTAATGTTTCACCCTGTACGGTTACATACTGATACGCTAACAGAAACAAAATCGAGGAAGTAGGGATAATATTTTCCGTATTAGAAGAAAGCCCGTCGAAGCTCAATATTGGTTTTTCTTTGCACCAAAGAGGAATAGGGTCACTGAAATCACCATATTCGTCTTCGCCAGAAAGTCTGACCTTGACGCGGATAGTATAGTTACGAGACTGATTGTCGAGCCAATCTGACGAAGTGATTTTATAACCATAACCAAGACTAGCAGTGAAACCGGTCACAGCGTTTGTAACACTTCCGAGCAACTTGTTGGTCATGCTGTCATATACTTCATAGCAATACGTGGTCGTTGCCTTTTCCAGCGCGGCAGTCTTCTCTGTTACATTGTCTTTGTCATCCCAAATCTTTCCCTGAACATCATGCATGGCCCAGCCGACAAATGTGCTTGTTTTACCATAAGTTTTCTTTAGTTCGGCCTCACTCCAACCAGCGATAGCGCTGACATCACAGGCGGACAGGGGAGCACCATCAAAAGTGTCTCCTTCAACCGCAGCAATCATTTTTTTGACAGTGATGGCACTTCCACCAACCGTCTCTGAAATTCCTTCCGCATCAACGGACAAAATATTTGCGGCCACAAGGCCATTGGTCAGAGCAGTTGCTTTCGTTTTGACATCAGATAAATATTTTGAAATCTCAGATTGAGTGAGCGGAACGAGTTCACCATTGTCCGTCTGGAACAGAGGAGTGTACGCCACCTGTAGACTGCCCATTTTATCATCACACCCGAGAACGGTAGAATAGTCGCCCTCAGAAATGATGGTTTCGTTCGCATTCATCTCGTTCACGAAGGTCTGATACTTTGCAATATTTTCAGCTGTCCATACAATTCGAGCACGATTGAGATTGTCAATATTCCCATAGGTCTCGACACCACGGCTTTTAATAGCAGCGATAGTAGTCTTCTGCTTCTCAATGGCCTGATCGTATGCTTTTTGAGCATTATTATATAATGTACCGTCATAGGTGGTTGCCACCTTAAAATATGCGGTAGTCCCTTCGTTTGCATCAAAAACAGAAATGGGGGACAGTATAGGTTTCGCCAAGGTAGAATCACCTCCTAAAATTAAAAAGCCGCACTTGCAGGGTTATCCGTCATTGGCGGAACTACCTGCATTTTGCGCGGCTTAGAGTTTATGAAGAATCAGCGTATTGTAGTTGCTTTGAGCAGCAGTCACCGCAACCCGTTCTCCAACCTTGAAGAACTGACTGGATTTAATCGTGTATTCCTGTCCAGCAGAAGTTACGATGTATTTTCCGTTGCTGGTTCCTGTTACAACACCAAAGAAGGTCTTGTCAAACGAAGCATCCTCAACAACACGTCTGGCAGTATCGCAAATCATCTTCGCGAGTTCACTGACAGCTTTTCTTGAATCAGTCACTTAACGCACCTCCTTATCGTTTACTACATTCCTGATAAATCGCATTAGGCAGACCCTGAACGATTTCACGAGCCAGACCATCAACGTCTCCAATCGGCTTCTGAACATAAATGTCGCCAATGCTGATAGACGGAGCCTGACTGCGATTCTGAACATTTGCGGTAAGACCGCCGTTCTTTGCAAGCTGCCTCTGGAACCATGCATCAGGATTACCGCCCAAATCAAAGAGCTTAGATGTAATATCAGCAGGAACAACGCCGTCACCAGTCTCAAGATAGGTATAGCGCCCAGCTTCAGGCTGGCGAACGATAAGTTCCTGACCCTTCTCATCAACATTATAAGTACCAGACTTGTTAATGCTGCGAGAACCGGTAGCTTTCTTGCCTGTGATTTTATCAACTTTGTCTTTGACCCAATTCTTTGCCGAATTAGTCTTCTCAGAGACGGTCTCTTTGATATTGTTGTAAGTCTCTTTCACTTTATCAACAATTTTTTCAGCAGTCTCTTTCGGGTGAGTTACTGCGTCCTTTACATTGGACGCGACCTCTTTGCCCTTGGTGTATGCATCCTTTGCGACAGAAGCAATCTCCTGAGCGGCCTCTTTCGGATGAGTGACCGCCCAAGTGACTTTTTTGCCGGTCTTGACTGCACTTTCAACTGCCGAAGCAATCAGTTCTGTCGGATGAGTGAGTAGATGCAATGCCTTTTGAACCATGTTCGGGTCATTGGATTCATTGTATTTTGTCAGCTTGTCCACAGCGGAACCGAGAGAGTGCTTGTTTATCCATGCACCAAGCTTGCTGTTGGAAAACTTCTCGAAGAGCCCTTGAATAGTTTTCTTGACCTTGCTAAAGCTAAACGATGCAGAAGGTCCAACATTGGCATCCATTGAATTTCCATAGTAGCCACCACCGCCAGACAAACCAGGAGCCGGAGTGGTATTCATGGTGTTTTCAACTTTTGGTAGCCAACTAGATATAACATCGCTGATATTTGACGTATCTGCATTGTAATCAGCAAAAATGGTCTCAAACAGCTTATTGATTGCAGTAGAAGCGTCCGTAGACATGTCGGGAGACAGGGAATAGAGGTTGTCCCATCCATTCTTATACACGCTACCCATGCGCTGGAACATTTCAGCACAAATAGTTTTGATTTGGTCGTCGGTTAGATTCTTATTGCCAAGGGCAGAATCCATCGAATTAGAAATCATGCTGCCCATCCGGTCAAAGATGGTACTACCGATGGTGTCAATCTGCTCTTCAGACAGTCCGGCATTTTTGCCAATCCGCTTCCACACTGTATCAAACTTATCACGCAGACGCTTCATCTGGTTGTTCGCCAGACTCTTCGTAATAGATATCAGGTCGCCCTTGGTTTTGGCATTCTTCAGATTATCAATAGGCAGAGAACCGACCGAGCTGCCAGATTCTTTCATGGCATCAGATAGCCATTTCTTTGGATCTTTGCCGATTTCCATCAGGTTCTCTGTAGTGTCAGCCGGAATAACGCCATCGCCCTTTTCGAGATAAGTCATTCGACCCTTTGCGGGATTACGAACAATTATCTCTTCGCCCTCTTCGTCAACGTTATACGGAGCAGCCTGATTGATATGCTTGTCTCCCTTAGCACGGCCCCAGTTCCAAGGCCAGATTTTCCAAGAACCGATGCCCTTCTTTTTAGAGCCGCTATCGCTTGAACTCTTACCCCAGTTCCACGGCATAAGTTTGCTGATAAAGCTACCAACACCCTTTACCGCTTTGCTGATAGTAGAGCCGATGCCTTTTACTACATTAGTGATGCCTGCGCCGATTCTTTTAATGCCAGTAGTGAAGCTTCCGCCGCCGATCGCGCCGACAGCGAGCGTACCACCAAGCAGGATCTTGCCGATGACGGGAATATGACTGACCGCAGCCGCAATAGTTCCGGCAACACCCGTACCACCTGTAGTGCCAATAACGGTGCTGACAGTCTTACCGATTCCTTTGAAAATACCAGCAACACCAGAGAATAGCTTGGTTTCACCCAATGTAGTACCGATGTTACCGAAAATTGAGCCAAGTCCGCCAACCGCTTTTTGAGCAATAGATGCGACTCCACTGAACCCTTTTTGGAAGATAGACTTCAATCCGCCATTGCCGGAGAAGAGCCCCTGCGCAGATTTAGCTATAGACGGTTTTGCGGCATCCAGTCCAGTAGTGATGCCATCACCGACACCAGACTTTATGACTGGAGCAATATCGGTTGTAAGTTTACTACTGGCACTGCCATCGCCGATTCCAAGGATACTCTTTCCTGCATCCAAGAGGCGACCAAAGAATCCCTTGCCGGAACTCTTGTCGGAGAACGTACCAATGGCACGCTGCAGTCGATTGAACAGGCCGGTAATACCACCACTCTGAGTAGTCCCAGTACTTAAACCATTTAAAACGTCGTTCAGTTTAACCAGAGTATTAACCAAATTGGTCAGATTGGTGACGACATTGTTGACATTAGTTGCGCCCTGAATCGCTTTCATGTTGGCGATAACAGTAGACTCGAAGCCATCAAGTCCGGCGGTCATCTGGTCAAATGTCATGCCCTGGATCTTCGCGGCATATTCCTGTTTCTTCTGATAGTCTTCGTAGCTAGAACCAATCAGGTTAATCAGTTCAGCGTACTTATCCTTCAGCTTGTTCAGTTTATCAATCTCGTCATTCAAAGCGTTCTCACGCTGTTTAGAGTTGAGATTATCGCGGGCTTCCTTAATAGCAGACTCATCAGCCTGCCACTCATAACCATTAGAGGTGTAGACACGGACGGTTTTCTGAGTCTCGGCTTTTTCAAGCTCGGCTTGCAATTTTGCTAGTTCGATAGCTTTTTCTTGCTCGTCGTTTGCGTTCTGAAGAGCTTCGATTCGTTTATCAATCTCTTCAGTCATGGCATCGCCATAAATCTTGAGGTCGTTGGAATTGTTATCGTTGAACTTATTGAAAACATCAAACAGGGAAGAGAAGAGGTCTTTTAGATTGGAGAAGATTGTCTGAAGCTTATTAGCCTGATAGGTCATCCCAGCTATAGCATTAACGCCGTCTTTTTTGAGGGCATCAATCATCTGCTGAATAATCTGAGCCTGATCTTTGGTTTCGTCCTTAGAAAGTAAAAACTCCTTGCGAGATTCAAGCTGCGCAATCAGCAGCTCAACCATTTTGTCCCGATTGAATACTAACTGATCACCGTTCATTTCGAGACATGCCAAATACTCAGGCTGCATAGTGAGCAGCTTCTGCATGGCATCGACACTGAGGCCGCCATATGCGTTATACTCATTCGCTACATCATCGAGGTCAGTGAACGCACTCTGGATGTCGTCGATTTTGGTGTTAACCTCATCGATTGTAGAGCCCAAACCATCAAAATAGTCCTGAACAGAGATGACGTCGTTCTTGATATTCTCAGCGGATTTCTCGTAGCTCTGGGCAATAGCTTCTGCGGCCGCACCGCCTTCAGTGCGAGCTGCGGTTGCTTGAGCTTCCAGTGATTTGACCACCGCATTCTTGAGCATATCGCCACTCAGGTCGATTTTACCCGTCTCTTTATTGAAAGCTTTTCCAATCAGCTCAGGGTCATACTCACTGTACTTCATCAGGTCTTGCAAGGCAGAGGACTGGGCCTCGGTGCCTTCGTAATCGAGTGCGCCGGTGTGGCTCTTTTCGGTTTTCTCCTTGACGGTTTTACCGTTATCCTATGCATCCTTGAACCCGTCGGTGATGCCCTTGGCCTCTTCAAGTGCAGCAGAATACCCCTCGATAGCAGCGACCAGATCCCAGTAGGACATGGTCTGCTTCTGGATATTGTGGTCTGTCCACTCAAGAATCTTATTGTACTGAGCTTCACTTGCCCCATCGCCCTTGATCTTGGCCTCTTTAAGTTCCGCTTCCATCAGATCTTGGAATTTGGAGGTTTGAATCTCAAGTTTCCCGGTTACGTCGTTTTTCTTGAGGAGGGAGGTATACTTATCTTCGAGTCCAGTCAAATCCTGAACTGTTTGCATTGAAAGATAATTTTGATCATTGAATTCTTTCATAGCAGAGGTAAGTGTAGACCATGCGTCAAGGAATGTTTGAGCGGCACCAGAGGACTTATTGGCAGAATCACTGAAGCCGTTGAGCTGATTTTTGAGCCCGCTTGCACCGTTCATGGCGTTCTGCATATTTGTGCTAATCAACGAAAGTCGCGTGTTCAACGCATTCATAACAGACGAGATTTTTGCTTCTATCTCTTCTGTATTGTCTCCATTTTCAGCGGATCGGGCAGCAGCAAGGGCACCAGCAAGTTCTCCAGTTCCAATTGTGGCATTTTTTAATGCAGGAGCAAGAGCTTCAAGTTTGTTCTTTTCGTCTTCAGTTGCTTCTGTGAATGTCTCTGCTTTTTCTGCAGCATCTCCCTTTGCAATCGCATTTAGTTCTGATATCGCTTGAGAAATGGCTTCCATCTGCGCTTGAGCATATTGAGTGGCCAAAAGATCGGCATAAGCGCTCTGGTTGACCTGAAGCTTTCCGTTCACAAGTTCAAGGGTGTTGAGGTATTCATCGTCCATTTGCAGCAACGACTGCAGTGAATCAACACTCATATATCCATACTTGTTATACTCTTCGACGGCAGTAGAGCAGGTCTTATAAGCGGACTGGATGTCGTCAATAACACCCATGGTCTTTTCAAGTTGTTCTGCATAACTGTCTGCCGAAGAGGCGTTACTTGTCTGAATGATACCGAATGCTTCAAAAACGCCAATTAGATTTTCAAAAGAAATTTTGTTATCATCGGCAACTTGATGTAGTTTTTCGAGAGCGACTTTTTCAGCATCAGTTTGATTGGTAGTGTCTTTATCGATATTGATGATAGACTCACCAGTCATCCCACTAAAAGCGCCAAGGCCATTGAACATTTTCCAATCACTTTGCTGGGAGTCTCCATTATCCATGTCGTTTTTGATTTGGCGAACTTTTTCAGAGAAAATATCGAGGTTGGTGGTATCAACAGTGGTATCGCCTTGCGCATTCGCCAGAGCTTTAGTGGCTGCGGTCATTGCGTTCGTGCCGGCAACATATTCGTCCTTGTACTGGGCGAAATTGTCGGCATCTGTTTTGTAATTGCCCATCTGCTCGGAAACAACAGTAGACAATTCTTCAACCTTGGTTTTCTGGGATTCAAAAGTTTCATTCAGAGCATCGAGTTCTTTCTTTTTATTTGCATACTCTTTAGAATCTTTTCCGCTAGAGGCTTCAACTTGGTCAAGTTCAACCTGAAGATCACGACGTTTTTGAGTAGTATCTTCGAGTGCTGCCGTATACTCCTGGAGAGATTCTGTTTTTGTAATATCTTTCCCTGTAGTATAGTCGCCAGTCCAATCATGCTTCTCTTCAAAATCATAAATGCTTTTTTCAGTTTTATCATTCACAACAGCACTGGTGTCAGCATTTGCTTTATCGTTCGCGTCCTTCTCTAGCTGCTCCTTGAGTTTGAGTTGGGCCTGTAACATATCATTGATGGCTTGCAGACGCTCTCGTTCGGCTGGATCAACGATATCCTCGATTTTTTTAACTCCAGCAGCTTTTAGGGAATCATTGAGTTCGTCAATCTTAGACTGGATCTCTTCAACATCCTTAGTAGCCTGATCTGCTGCATCGTGAGATTCGTTCATTGTCTCGACAAGCTCTTCGGAACGGGTTTTGAGGTTCATAATATAGTCAACAATATTAGAACCAACCCAAGTCAGAAAACCGATACCTAGCCCGATTGCGGCCTGCTTAGCGATAGCAAGAGCTCCTGCAAGCGCATTTGTTGCTATGATCTGAAGCCATGTTGTCTTAGTTTGCCCCTGCTGTGCAATAGTTGCCACTATAGTAGAACTTGCGAGCTGCTGTTCGTTCATAGTTGTTGCTGTAACTGCACCAGCTAAGTCTTCACTGCTTAATGCTGCGGTCAGTGATGCTTCTGCATTTTGCCCTGTTGCAAGAATCTGGTCCCTTGCTACTACAAGATAATTTCCGGCAGAATCAATCAATCCGGCATTTGTGAGTGCAAGCTTTGCGTTTGCTTCGTTAAGGCCAAGCGACTGAAGTTTATCCTGCATGACAGAAGCACTCAGTTTATCTCCGGCAGCAGTTTCGTCGAGAAGAGAACGAGTAGCATTTTGAGCCGCGTCACTCAAATCGGACATCTTAAAGACGGCATTCTGTTGTGATTTGTCAAGACCAGCGAGCTGTGCAGCGAGATTTTGAATGTTAGGATCATCTGTTTTGTATGTTTTTTTAGTATTGTCAATGTGAAGACCGCTTGCCTTTACCTGTTTTGATTTTCCAATGTTAAAATCACCTAGGAGCATGAAATCTTGCAATAGGCCCGGCATTTTCTTAAGTTGAGCAGACGCCGAAATTGCCTTCTCCAATGTCCCATCAAGAGATTTATTGATCTCTACCATTGACTTATTGACTGTCAACCTTTATACTTGTATCAGTGGTCAAATGATACAAAAGTGTCAGAGGTAAAGATTATGAAATTCGGTGAAATGAAGTATGATGTGCCATTTGAGAAAATCAAAAATCATCATTGGGATTTTAATTCTTGGCAGAATTTTATGATAAGACGAGAAGGGAAAAGGCTTTACAATGTGCACAAAGAGTACTTATATTTAAAAGAAGATCCTAACCTAAAAAACGAAGCTGACTTTTACGAATCAGTAGTTTTTGCATATATGATGGATTTCGTGAAGAAAACCACTCCGCAATATTTTGAATATTACGATTCTGTTTATGGGAAAGAAGACTTCGATAATAAGCATTATAAAGCAATAAATCAAACATATCTCAATCGTTACACAGAATATCTCCGTGAGCAAGCAGATCCCGGTTGTCTCGAACGTGAACGCCAAAAAGAGGAAAAAGAACTCCAGGAATCCATCGCTTTCCACGCAGCAATCGCTAAAATGGACGAAGAGCAACATCCCCATGTGCCATGTCCCTACTGCAAGTCCACTAACACAGAGAAGATCTCTGGAGTAAGCCGTGGTGTATCAATTTATGCACTCGGTATCGCGTCTCCGAAGTTGGGCAAACAATGGCACTGTAAGAATTGTAATAGCAACTTTTGATATCGAGGAGAAATCATGGAAGCATATAATCCAGTCTATGCGATATTATATGCCTACTTTTCAGAAGATGAGGATGTAGACGATCCTGAAATTTATAAGATAATTCTGGCTGATTATGAATTTAGTATTTTGCCAGAGCCAGGATGCTATGAATATCCCGTGTTTGTTTTGCGTGGCGATGAAACGATGAAGAATTTGTTTGATGCGGCTATGAAAGCAGCTGCGACAGGAGCAGATTCCTTTCAGATCGAGAAAGACGGACGGACTTTAAAATACACTATCCTTGAAACAAAACAGGTAGATCAAGCATTGGCAGCCCAGTATCAGATACCTCAAGATATCGACTGGACTGATGATGAGCTCCATACTGTCACATTTTATTTTAAATCAAACAAGTGCTTTAGGGAAAAACATCACTGTACACCATGTCGAGCAAGGATTAAACCAAAGGTCGGGTATGAAAGTTTTACAGATCCGACTACTATTGATGTCATTCATTGCGACGAGTGTGATAAATACTTTGTGACGAAGGAAATTTTCATTGCAAAGGGTGGTTGCTGGAAGTATTATGTTTCGGCTGAGTTTGACCCGTCTATGTCTTCTCGAGACAGAGAATTGGCAAGATGGGCACAACTTTATAATAGTCAACGAGAAATCTTTGATGACTTTGCGCAACAAACAAATATAAATCATGATGGATACACAACTACAAAACCGACAACTCAGAGACAAAGTCTCCTTCGATATTTTATTGACTCTGGAAAATATACAGAAGGGGAGATCATTCAGTATTTTCATGAACAATATCTTGACACAGGATGGCATGGAGAAGAAGCAACTCAAAAGGTTAGAAGCGATTTGAATTATTTGTTGGATTACTGTACAGAACTTAAAACAATCAATGCAAAATTAGAACGTCCATAACTTCGCTGTATCCGTGTCTCTCGTGGGCGCTGCCAGTGGGAAGCTCAGTAAGCAGTGGCATTGCAAGCAGTGCGGGAGCAACTTCTAAAGGAGAATTAAAATGAAAGTCAATCAGGACATTATGGACCTCATTTGCAAACTTGAATATAGAATTGGCGACACATGTGCAAATAGCGACTCGTACAACGGATGGACTGATGAGTGGGGCGCTGATTTTCGGTATCCTGTAACCGTTGACGGCCATGGGAAATTCAGAGGTCGAATTGACGATCTTGGACTTGAACCGGAAGCGCTTGGCGATATCTATTATAAATTTGGCGCAAACGAGATGCACATTGGGTATGGTATTAAGCATGTCCTCGAAGAGCTTGAAGATTTATATGGGCTTGACTTTATAAAGCTTGAAGCAGAGCGGAAAGCAAAAGCGCAGAAGTGATTGTACCGCCAGCAAACCCAGTAAACAATTCTATCACAACAACTGTGGGCACAAATGGTGAACCATAACTAACTAAGATGGCATAAATAAAACACCCGGAACCTCGTCAGTTCTAGGTGTTTTTACATTCAGTCAAATGGATAAAATTCTTTAATTTTTGGAGAACCGTCTTCATATGAATATTCAAAGTATTCAATTTTAGAAGACGGAATACATAGAATCTGTTTACAGTTATCATCTGGGGTTTTATCAATA
>OOBV01000480.1_pt1 | contig 37514 bp, 32 predicted proteins | sample 1671731 | NCBI WGS metagenome assembly OOBV01 (sample SAMN06348186, study PRJEB24527) | human gut metagenome | biome: human gut; feature: ankylosing spondylitis patient; material: feces | host: Homo sapiens | place: China | collected 2015-10
CCAACATAAGCAATCAAGATAATATCTCTTATTTCACATTGCTATCAGAAATGTGTTCATCCAATGGAGTATGTGTAGACATAATTTACAGACATATTTTTGACAGGCAAACAACAATAGATACTCTTTCTTATCTGAAAAGAGAAAAACATATGGCAATGTCTCTAGTCACGGTTCCAGAATATCCTGGAATTCTTCATATTGAAACTATATGGGGTAAATCTAGATATATTTCTCAGCAAGCTAAAACCGTCAGAAATATTTTCCAGCAGAATATTATAAAGGGTGAGAGTCCATTGCCATATAGAATTTATTCACCTGGGAATTTAGGTTTTTACTTATATTTGCCACCATATATAAAAGATATGTTTAACATATGAAATTACTCGAAAAGCTCAGTGAAGAACTAGGAGATGTTAATGTATCATAAAAAATTTTATTGCACGAGGTATGGTTCCTCTTCTTTGTCAGTTGCTGCCCATGGAGAGCCAAGAAGAGAACAAATCTTGTCACACTCCCTATTATATAATTTAATTGAATTAATTTTTATATACGGTATATCCTTGTATTGATCTGTTTTTAAATTAATTCCCACTTGGGCAAACATCCCTTGTGCAACAAACCCGTGTTGCGCTGGACAACGTGATAAAGTTCCAGTTACTCGTGCTCTGCAACCCCAAAAGTTAACTTCAAAGAAGTTTGGAATATGCTTTAATAAATATGAAGTTGATACTACCGCTAAAACCCCTTCACCTATATATCCATATCTGTTATAAAGCCCAATTAGTGTTTCACCATTTAATGATCCGGTTCTGATTGTTTCATCTGACCCAGCATAAAATTCTAACTTACTAAATTCTTTAGAATTTATTTTGCCCTGGAAATCATATAAAGTGTTCCATCTTACCGCATTACCATAAGGATCTCTAGGAAATAGCTGAATATAAGGTGATATTAACCCATCAAACACAATTGTGTCCTCCTGATCAACAGAGTGATGATGAATTCCCCTTTGCCAAAAATCAAATGCTCCATCGAATGTATTGTCTTTATGAGAGTTATTCTTTATTTTGTCAAACCCATAGGATGCTATAGCTCCTACAAATGTTTGAGCCGCTGCTTCTAACAAAGATTGACCTATAACGTTTATGTCCATTGTGATACCTCCGATAATTTAAGGTCACCTCTAAAAAACCTATAGCAGCGCCGCACAAAGTCCACAAAATGGAAATTGTGCAAGATAAGCATACAAACCAGTTGCATAGTAAAATAAAAAATGGTATAAAAAAAATGAATGAACAAGCAAAAAAGTTTATCGAGCCTGGAAGACGAACTGTCACAGATACGGACGAAGAAAAAAGAATATCTGGAGCAGATAGAACGAATGGGCAGCAATGATAAAGCCGTACTATTACAAAGGAGAGCGCGGGAATATACCATACGACCTGGAATTAATCGCACTTCATATTTTCGCTCGCATGAGGTTTTTAGAGGCGACCTTTAGGCAAGCAAATTTCCTCTGGAAAAATTCTCTGAGATGTGGTATAATTCATTTATAACCACAGCAAAGGGGATAAAATCCATGATAGATAAAATGCTGATACGCGGGGCGAAAGTCCACAACCTGAAAAACATCGATGTGGACATACCACTAAACAAAATAGTCGGAATTGCCGGAGTATCCGGCTCGGGAAAGTCGTCGCTGGCGCTCGGAGTTCTGTATGCGGAAGGTTCCCGGCGGTACCTTGACGCGCTCTCGACCTACACCCGCCGCCGAATGACCCAGGCTTCAAAGGCAGCCGTGGACGAAATACAGTACGTTCCCGCCGCGCTCGCGCTTCATCAGCGCCCGGGCGTTCCGGGAATACGCAGCACTTTCGGCACAGGCACCGAACTGCTCAACAATCTGCGGCTCATGTACTCCAGGCTTGCCGACCATCGCTGTCCCAACGGGCACTACCTCAAGCCGACCCTGGCTGTCGCAGCCGGGAAGGAACTGGTCTGCCCTGAATGCGGCGCGCATTTCTATGCGCCGTCCGCCGAGGAATTAGCGTTCAACTCCCAGGGAGCCTGCCAGAAATGCGGCGGCACCGGCAGCGTACGCACGGTCGACCCGGCGACCCTGGTTCCGGACGATTCACTAAGTATCGACGAGGGCGCGGTTGCTCCGTGGAACAGCCTGATGTGGTCGCTGATGACCGACGTCTGCCGTGAGATGGGAGTACGTACCGACGTGCCGTTCTGTGAACTGACTGAACGTGAAAAGGAAATAGTCTACCACGGTCCGGCGGAAAAAAAGCATATCTTCTACAAGCCAAAGAACTCCAACCAGGCGGGCGAGCTGGATTTCACCTACTACAACGCGGTCTACACCGTGGAAAACGCGCTTTCAAAGGTCAAGGACGAGAAGGGCATGAAGCGCGTCGAAAAGTTCCTGAAAGAGGACGTTTGCCCGGACTGCCGCGGAACGCGTCTTTCCCAGACAGCGCGTTACCCGAAGCTGCGCAGAATTTCCCTCGACCAGGCATGCACGATGTCTCTTTCTGAACTGGTAGACTGGGTGCGCGGCGTTCCTGACAGCCTTCCCGAGGAAATGCGCCCGATGGCGGTCAGCATATGCGACTCCTTTGAGGGAACCGCCAAACGTCTTATCGACCTGGGGCTTGGATATCTTTCGCTCGACCGCTCCGCTGTTACGCTTTCCACCGGCGAACGCCAGAGAATGCAGCTTGCCCGCGCTGTACGCAACCGGACTACCGGCGTTCTGTACGTCCTGGACGAGCCGTCTATCGGACTGCATCCGTCAAACATCGTGGGACTTACCGGAGTAATGCACGACCTGGTAGCCGACGGAAATTCCGTGATACTGGTCGACCACGACACTCAGATTTTGAAGGAATCCAACTGGATAGTAGAAATGGGACCACAGGCAGGCGCAAAGGGCGGACATGTGATCGCCGAGGGAACCGTCCGGGATATATGCCAAAATACGGCGTCACAGATAGGCACTTTCCTTTCCGGAAAAGCGGAAACTAAGCTGCGCGAGGTCTGCGAACCTGGAGGGCTGTTCTCAGCCGGGACAATTCACCTTTCCACATCGCAGATTCACACGGTAAAGCCGCTGGAAGCCGATATTCCGAAGGGGCGGCTGACGGTTGTGACTGGCGTTTCCGGCTCCGGAAAAACCACGATGGTTCTTGAAAGCCTTGTTCCGGCCCTTGAAGCCAGGATAGCCGGAAGCACTCTGCCGGAGCATATCCTTGAGATAAATGCCGATGGCATCGAACATGTCAAGCTGATCGACGCGACTCCGATCGGGATAAACGTGCGCTCCACCGTTGCGACCTACGCCGGAGTACACGACGAGCTGCGAAAGCTCTACGCCAGGTCAGACGGCGCGAAGGAAAAGGGCTATAAGGCAAGCGACTTTTCCTACAACACAGGTTCGCTGCGCTGCCCGGGCTGCGACGGAACCGGAGTTGTCAGCCTTGACGTGCAGTTCCTTCCGGACGTGGATATCCCCTGCCCGGACTGCCGCGGCTCACGGTATGCAAGGTCGGCATATGCTGTGAAGCTTACGGACAAATCCGGCGAACAGGCTTCCCTGCCGGAGCTTATGGATATGGACGTAAACTCCGCGATTGAATTCTGCAGCGAGATGAAATCAGTCAGCCAGAGGCTCCGGGTGCTTCAGCAGCTCGGGCTTGGGTACCTCACTCTCGGCGAGGAAACTCCCAGCCTTTCCGGCGGCGAAGCCCAGCGCCTGAAACTTGCAAGCGAGATCGGCAGAACTCAGACCGACTCAGTATTCGTGTTCGACGAACCGAGTATCGGTCTGCACCCGCTTGACGTGCAGGTACTGCTCGGGGTATTTCAGGCTCTGCTTGATAACGGCGCGACCGTTGTTGTAATCGAGCACGACCTCGACGTGATACGAAACGCGGATTACATTATAGACATGGGACCGGGCGGCGGAGAATCCGGCGGGCGCATAGTCGCGGCAGGTACTCCTCAGCAGATAAAGCAGAACCAAAACAGCATTACGGGAAAATATCTGTAAAAATCAAGCTCCGCGCCAGCCGGCGCGGAGCTTTTTATATCAGAGTTCTTTCAGGTAAAAGTGATCCATCGTTCCGTGAACCACCGAGCGTGGTCTTTCAATACGCCGGAATCCCATTTTCTCGTACAGTTTCAGCGCCGTTTCGAGATTCGTGTGAGTTTCAAGATACAAATTACAGTAGCCCGCCGCTCTCGCCCAGTTTTCCGCCAGCCGGACAAGCTCCTTTCCGTAGCCTTTGCCCTTTGCCGAATCAGTAAGATAAAGCTTCTGAAGTTCCGCGCAGTCCAGAATCCCGGTGAACTCAGCGGCGCCGACTCCGCCTATCATTTCTCCGTTTTCGCCGAGGGCTATGTAGTACACTCTTTTTTGCGGATCGCTTCCGTAATACTTGCTCAGGTGGTTTAATTCCGGGTCGAAATACACCGTGCCCGGAATGTTTAGATGGTATTTCTCCAGGTTTGCCCGAATTATTTCAGCAAGCTGTGCGTCGTCCCCTGCTTCTATTTTTCTGTAGTTCAGCATTTTAATCCCCCATGGATACAAGAATATTAATTTTCATCACAATTATAGCACATGGTGCATTACAAGTCAAGAGCCTAAATACAGCAAAACGCCCCCGAAAATATCGAAGGCGTTTAAGGCAACACCGCCCAAAGACCATTTATTGGATTTTGCACGTGTCTTGCTTGCACCTTTTCCGTCATCTTGCACAATTCGTCCTAGCAAGGCGTCAGCCTTGCGTCGTCCTCATTGTACAATCTGACGAAAAATCTGACTGCGCAATACACGCACAATCTTTGTGCGGTATTGCCTTAAATTCTCAGCTCAGTCCATTTGCGTCGGTTAACGCTATTCCGTTGGCGCCAAGCGGGATTTTGTGGTCAAGTCCCACGAACTTGCCGTTCTCCTGCCAGAGCACTTCTTTAACGAATGCGTATTTCTCCTCGTCCCAGGTCGTGAAATCGTCGAGTACAAGCCCGCCGGTATCACCGGAGTTCGCATTAAAGCACCAGAACGTGTGATTCAGATGGTTTTCGCTTATCAGACGGCGCATGCATGTCATCCACTTCAGGTTTGGTTCCTTCATGAATCCACCCCACTCGCCTATTAAAAGCGGCGCGGTATTCTCATTATGTATGTACAGCCAGTTGTCCTGCCAGCAGTCGCTCAGAAGACTGTCAAAATCATAATCTCCCTGGAACCACGGCTGAAGGTAAACCGTAGGTCCATAATCGTGCGGGGAATACACCAGTTTATCCTGGAACGCTCCGAGATCGACCGGGAAATCCATTACGCCGCGCAGATTTCCGCCCCACCAGTTGAAATAATAATCGCTGTCGTTCGTAGAGTGATAATCCCTGTTGCCGGTTATGTCTACTGGATATATCTCGGTTCCCTCTACCATTATCAGAACGTTAGGATTCTTTGCCAGTATCCGCGCCGCGGCAGTTTCTGCGGCATGCTTCCAGTTGTTCGCGGAGTCGGAGTCGTTCCATATCGCCGCTCCGCTGCCTTCGTAGGGCTTTCCGTGCGGCTCGTTTTTCAGGTCGTAAGCAATTATCGTGTCGTTGTCCTTGTATCTTTCGGCTAGCCATTCCAGCGCGCTGTAATACTCATCGGCGCTCACCTTATCCGTGTACCACAGGTTGACTGTATGACCGGAGGCGTTCGTTTCCGCCGAATGGATATCCGTCATTACTTTTATTCCGTTTTCTTCCGCCAGCTTTAGAAAATAATCAAATATTTGCAGGCTGTTCATGCTGTTTAGCTCAGTGTTGCAGGCGTTGTTGTAATTTGCCTGCGGGTACTCCCCGGCTGACCACTTATTGATAAGCTCCGCTGAAATAGGTACGCGTATGAGATTAAATCCATGATCCGCGATAGCTTTCACAGACGTTTTTAATTCGCTGTTCCACAGTCCGTCAAAGGTATTGGTGCCAGTGTTGTATCCGAACCAGTTTACGCCTGTCAGCCAAACCTGCTTGCCGTCCTTATCGAGTATCTTATTTCCATCAGTGTGGAGCCAGTCGTCGCCCTGTTCGGCTTTTTCGCTCCGTTTCAGGAGCGTTTCGACATCTGCAGCGGCGCTCTGATTTCCGCCGTCTGCCGAGACATTATTCTGAACAACCGCGCCCTGTTTTACCGTGCATTCCATTTCATTCAGAATCGCCCTGCTTATTTTAAATTCATTTTCCGTATTGATATTACAGCCTATTGCAACAGTGCTTCCAACGGGAATGTCGCCGTTGTACTCCATGCTGGTTATGGCGAGGGTATCCCCGGATCGAGAATACGTGCCGTTCCAGCCATCGCACCCGAGCAGGCCGTCTACATCTATCACAAGCTCCCAGCCTGAGATATTACTGCCTGTGTTGTTGGTGATCCCGAGCTGCAGCCCGTAAAACATACTTCCGGCTTCTCCCCAGGAGTTATCCACGGAATATTGCAGCACTATGCCGTTTTCCGTAACCTGCGGCTGCGAAGTCCCGGTCTGACTCGCCGGAACCTCCGTCACGGACGAACCGCCGTTTCCAGTGGAATCGGAATTACTCTGCGCCCCTTGTGAACTCTGCAAACTTTGCGACCCATGCGAAGTTTCACCCGAGGATTTTCCGGCTATTACAGCTATCAGCGTAACCGTCAGCCCGACTATCACGGCCCCCATTGCGATAACAGTGACCATCAGCCATTTTGGAATGCCTGTTTTTTCGCCTTTGACAGTTGTTAAATCGGTGGAATCACCAGGAACCGAATTTTTGCTGTGATTATCTTCCATGCCGTTTCCCTTTCATTATTTCCAAACCGTGAGACTATTGATTTCCAAATCAATTATAGCACATTACTTTTATTAAGTCAAGATAATGTCAGATTGACAATGAACTCCTGATATGCTATACTAAATTAAATGTTCAGTCATTCGAACCGCTGAACTTCGCAAACTAAAATGCTGAGAATCACGAGGCACAAAAAGTATGGACAATGTATCAAAGTCTAAGGCTTACTATCACCTTCCGGGTCTGTTTGAGTTCTACGAACTATACCGCGTTTTTCTTCCGCTGTTCCGTGAACACAGGGAGTACTTTTACGACTGGTGTGAAATAGGCTCAATTTACGGCGCCCCGGCGGACTGCCTCTGGGGCGGAGGGCGCGTCGGATTCGGCGATAACGACCCAGGAGAAGTTCTGGCGCTCATGCGGGAATACAAGATATCAGCGCGGCTGACATTCAGCAACTCCCTGCTCAGGAATGAACATCTTTCAGACAAAAAATGCAACCATTTGTGTGAGCTGTTCAGCGAAAACAGCGGAGTCCAGAACGGCGTTATCATCTGTTCTGATTTACTGTTAAACTACCTGAAAACGAATTATCCGGGATTCTATTTTGTGTCCTCGACCACTAAGGTGCTGACGGAATTTGAGCAGCTCAGGAGCGAACTCCAGCGCGGGGATTTCCTTTACGTTGTGCCGGATTTTCGGCTTAACAAGCAGTTCGGACGGTTGAGTGAGCTCTCTCAATCGGAAAAAGACAAGGCTGAATTTCTATGCAACGAATGCTGCTGGTTCTATTGCAGAGACAGGAAGCTCTGCTACGAAAATGTCAGCCGCAGGAATCTCGGGGAAAACTGCCCGGATCATCACTGCAAATCTCCCGGCGCAGCGGAAGGATATCTGTTTTCTAAGGCAATGAGAAATCCCGGTTTTATCGGCACAAACGATATTCAAGACATCTACCTGCCTATGGGTTTCTCTAATTTCAAAATAGAAGGGCGAAGTCTCGGCAGCGCAATTGTTCTGGAATTTTTGCTCTATTATATGACTAAGCCGGAGTATCATATAAATGTCAGGGAAAAAATATATCTTGACAGCATGCTGGATCTGTTCTGAATGTCGTCATGTCGTCCGAGAATGAATTCGCCGTCATAGCAGAAACGGTATCGTCTTTACCAAGAGAATTTGCTCCGCTGCGAACAGTCCTTGCGGCTTCAGGTACGTTTTTTTCGGCATCTGGACTTCCATCAGGATAACGTCATAGCCGCCCGATGCCGGCAAAATCTCTGATATGAGTGCTGATGGGCAGCATCTTCTGCGTTCACGTCAGCCGTAAGAATAAATGTCTGATCTTCGCTCAACAGTTGTCAAAGCATGTACTATCTGGTTAAAACATTCCTTTTACGCACACGCAAACACTCTACACTAATTTAATGTATCTATATCATTACAAAGTGAACGGTTGACGTTTTCATGAAAAACATTGCATTAGCATTGTTGATTTTGCACATTTTCGGCAACTCGTTTGTCGAATAATTGGACTTATGCTACAAATATTCAAGTTGCACTCATGAAACATCTTGACCTGAATGAATTTTTATAGTAAAATATACGTTAGCCTAAGCGCCTAATCACTCTGGTAAAAAGAGTGTAATACAGCACATGGCTGTAAATGTATTTCAGGAGGAAGAATTTATGAAGAAGATTTTTGCATCTATGATGGCGGCCGCCATGGTAGTAAGCCTTGCAGGCTGCTCCAACGGCAACAGCAGCGAGAGCGGTTCCAGCGCAAACAGCGAGGGCGGCTCTGACAACGCAGCAGCTTACAAGCTCGGTATGGGCGTTGTAACCTCTACCGCTTCTTCTGCAGCAGGCAACGCACAGGTTGACGCAACCGTAGCAGCAGTCATTCTCGACGCTGACGGCAAGATCGTTTCCTGCGCTATCGATGTTGCACAGAACAAGATGGACGTAACAGACGGCGAAGTTCCCGAGGACGCTGCTTCCATGACTTTCAAGTCCAAGAAGGAGAAGCTCGAGGAATACGGCATGAAACCCGCTTCCGCTATCGGCAAGGAGTGGTACGAGCAGGCTGAGGCTTTCGAGGCTTATGTAGTTGGCAAGACCGCTGACGAAGTAGCTGCTATCCCTGTTGAGACCACTGATAATGGTCATGTTGTTACAACCGACGAAACTCTTAAGGCTGGCTGCACAATGAGCATCAGCGCTTTGATCGACGCCACCGTAAAGGCTTGCAGCGATGACAGTGCTGCTGATTTCACCGGCGACGCTAAGCTCGCACTTACAACTTCCACCTCCGTTGATTCTGCAACAGCTTCCGCAGCTGACGGCGAGGACGGCACCGCTGCAATGTACACTTCTTTCGCAGCAGTAGCAGTTGACGGCGAGGGCAAGCTCGCAGCAGTATGCTACGACGAGGTTCAGCCCAAGGTAACATTTGACGAAGCAGGCGAGATCACTTCCGATCCTACTGCTGAGATCAAGACCAAGAGAGAGAAGAAGGACGAGTACGGCATGAGAAGCGCTTCCGCTATCTCCGCTGAGTGGTTCGAGCAGAACCAGGCATTCGAGACCTTCGTAACTGGCAAGACCAGCGCTGAGATCTCCGCTATCCCCACCGAGACCACCGATAACGGTCACGTTGTAACCACCGATGAGACCCTCAAGGCTGGCTGCACCATGAGCGTAGGCGGCATGATCCAGACTGTTGTTAAGGCAATGGGCCTGGTAGGCTGATAATTCGGTTAAACTGACAGTTCTGATACGACGCAAGAAGATGAGAGGCTGTACGCCTCTCATCTTTTTGGCTTGAATAGGAGTTCTTCAATGTACAGAAGTATGGTCAAGAAGGCTGTAGGAGCCTTTCTTGTGATCGCTGCTGCCATTAATCTCTCCGCTTGCAGCATGCAAAAGGAAAAGGTGCGGTATTCAAAAGCCTACCTTGAGTTCTTCGACACTGTTACCCAGATAGTCGGATACGAGGAGGACGAGGAAACTTTTTCGCAGAACTGCGAGAAAGTATATTCTCTGTTCGAGGAATATCACCAGCTCACCGACATATATCATAGTTACGAAGGCGTAAACAACGTCCGCACGATAAACCGCAGCGCCGGCATCGAGCCAGTAAAAGTCGACGAAAAGCTGATTGATCTGCTTGAGTTCTCAAAGGAAATGTACACCGTGACAAATGGGAAGTGCAACATTGCAATGGGAAGCGTTCTGTCAATCTGGCACAAGTACCGCGAACAGGGCATAGACGACCCGGAATCCGCTGAACTTCCGCCTGTGGAGGATCTTGTCAGCGCTTCGGAGCACTGCAGCATCGACGATCTGATAATCGACAGGGCTGCCGGAACTGTTTACCTCAGCGACCCGGAGATGTCCCTCGACCTCGGAGCAGCGGCAAAGGGCTACGCCGTGGAAAGAGCTGCAGAGCTTCTTGCCAGCGAAGGCGTCACCAGCGGTTACAGCCTTAATGTCGGCGGAAACGTACGCACCATCGGAACAAAGAGCGACGGCTCCGACTGGGCTGCTGGAATACAGAACCCCGACACGGAATCCGAGCAGCCGTATATCGTGCGGCTGAAGCTCAACGGAATGGCTCTTGTAACCAGCGGAAACTACCAGCGCTATTACGTGGTCGACGGCGTGCGCTATCACCATATCATCGACCCGGACACGCTTATGCCGCTAAATTATTTTGATTCGGTGACGATTCTCTGCAATGACAGCGGTAAAGCAGACGCGCTTTCCACCGCGCTGTTCAACATGACGATTCAAGATGGCAAAGCTCTTCTGGAAAATCTTGAAGGCGTCGACGCGATATGGGTTCTTCCGGACGGAAGCTACGACTGCACGGAGGGATTCGCGAAGCTGATAATCGACTGACTTTTAAGCAGTGAAAATGTCAGAATTGCTTAGAAAATTTTCATGTAAAAAAGTATAATATGGAGAGAGGTGTTGACAAAGCACCCATCTTGATATATACTGAATATGGTATGCCCTTCTCATGTGCAAAGGGGCACAACTATTCAATAATAATGCGAATGTGAGGTTAGGTCAAATGCCACTAATCAAGCTCAAAGGCGCGCATGTTCCGCACAGGAAGAACACCGCGCAGATGGCGGCAGTAAGAATGCCTGCACCGAAATCCGTCACAATACCCGTTGTGATGCATATCGGTGCGCCTGCCGTTCCCGCTGTAAAGGTGGGAGATCATGTTGATATCGGCGATGTTATCGCGACTGCAGGCGGTTTTGTAAGCGCGCCTGTTCACGCCAGCGTTTCCGGTACAGTAAAGAAAATCGACACCATTCTCGTAAGCTCCGGCAACAACGTGAATGCGATCACGATCGAATCCGACGGCGAGATGAAGGTGTCCGATGCGGTCAAGCCGCCCAAGCTGGAAACCTACGAGGACTTCATCAACGCTGTAAAGGACAGCGGTCTGGTAGGTCTTGGCGGCGCGGGATTCCCCACTGCGGTCAAGCTGAAAATCGACGATCTTTCGCGCATAAAGGCTGTTGTTATCAACGGCGCGGAGTGCGAACCGTATATCACCAGCGACACCAGAACCATGCTCGACCAGTCGGATCTCATGAAGGAGGGCTTTGCGCTCCTGGAAAAGTTCCTCAAGGTAAAGAACATCATCATCGGCATCGAAAAGAACAAGCCCGAGTGCATCGCAAAGATGAACGAACTTGCAGCGGCGGATCCCTGCCTTACTGTAAAGCCGCTTCCGAGCGTATATCCCCAGGGCGGTGAAAAGGTGCTGATTTACCACACCACCGGCGCGGTAGTTCCCGAGGGTAAGCTCCCGCTGGACGCCGGAGCAGTCGTTCTGAACTGCACTACACTGGCGTGCCTTGCAAGGTACTGCAAGACAGGTATGCCGCTTGTTGAAAAGTGCGTTACCGTAGACGGCAGCGCCATCAAGGAACCCAAGAACGTTATAGTTCCTATCGGCACCTCTATTCAGGATCTGATCGACTTTGCAGGCGGCTTCAAGGAAGAGCCCGGAAAGATCCTCTACGGCGGTCCCATGATGGGAATTGCCGTTCCTGACGCCAACTGCCCTATCCTCAAGAACACAAACGCGATAATCGCGCTCAACGAAAAGGACGCCCAGCCCAAGAAGCAGACCGCCTGCATACGCTGCGGAAACTGCGTTTCCCACTGCCCGCTGCACCTCAACCCCGTGGCAATTTCAAAGGCTTACAGGGACGGCGACTGCGAGGAGCTGAAGAAGCTCAAGGTAAACCTCTGCATGGAGTGCGGCTGCTGTTCCTTCGTCTGTCCTACAGGACAGCCCCTCGTTCAGAGAAACAAGCTGTCTAAGGCTATGCTAAGAAACTATAAACCTCAGGAGGGAAAGAAATGAGCAAGTTAACTGTTACTTCTTCTCCGCATATATTTACGACCCGCACAACACGCTCCATCATGCTTGACGTGCTCATCGCGCTGCTTCCCGCCGCTGTTGCGTCGGTTATCCTGTTCGGATTCAGCAGCCTGATGGTTATACTCACCTGCATGGCTGCGGCGGTGCTTTCCGAATTAGTATTCAACCTCATCTGCAAGAAGGAGCAGACCATCGGCGACCTTTCTTCCGCCGTTACCGGTCTCCTTCTCGCGCTGAATCTCCCCGCGACTATTCCGCTCTGGCAGGCCGCTCTCGGCGCAATATTCGCTATTGTCGTTGTAAAGTGCCTGTTCGGCGGCATCGGTCAGAACTTTGCAAACCCGGCGATCACCGCACGAATTTTCCTGCTGCTGTCCTTCAGCGGCACCATGACCGCCGCAGTATTCCCACAGAATGCCGATGTTGTTTCCGCCGCAACTCCTCTTGGAGTCCTCAGTGGTCAGGAAGGAACCCTGCCTACATACCTTGACCTGTTCCTCGGCAAGTGCGGCGGCGCCCTCGGTGAGACCTGCGCTCTGGCGCTCCTCGTCGGCGGTATCTACCTCGTTATCCGCGGAGTTATCACATGGCACACCCCGGTAGTCTTCATCGCTACGGTTTTCCTGTTCTCCCTCGTTCTGGGTCAGGATCCTGTCGCTGAGATCCTTTCCGGCGGTCTGTTCATCGGCGCGATCTTCATGGCGACCGACTACGCGACCACTCCTAACACCGCGTGGGGAAAGGTCATCTTCGGCGTTGGCTGCGGACTTATCACCGTACTTATCCGTGTATTCGGAAGCTACCCCGAGGGCGTTTCCTTCTCCATACTCCTTATGAATATCCTCACTCCCTATATTGAGAGATGGACCAGAACCAAGCCGTTTGGAGGTGCTAAGGCATGAACGATTCAGTAAAGAGCGTTGTTTCGCTTGTTGTCATCTGCCTCGTTGTTACGCTGGCTCTTTCTGCGGTCAACTACTTCACCGCTCCCGTAATCGCGGAAAACAACGCTAAGGCTGTTCAGGGCTCCTTTGCCGAGGCTCTGCCCGGAGCCGACGGATTTGAAGAACTCGAGCCCGCCGCCGACGCTCCCGAGACTGTAAAGAGCATTTACAAGGAAAACAACGGCCTCGGCTATGTTGTTACCCTCGAAACAACTTCCCAGTACAGCGAATCCCCGATGGGAATTACAGTAGGTATCGGCACCGACGGTATCATCAAGAATATCGTGCTGACAAACTACGCTGAAACAAAGAATTTCGGCGATGACTACCCCGCAAGCTACATCGGTCAGGATTCCGCGCTTGCCGGCGTTGAGCTGGTTTCCGGAGTTACCTACTCCTCCACGGCGTTCAGAAACGCTGTAACGGACGCTTACACCGCGCTGTTCGCAGTCGCTGACATAGCCGCCGGTGAAATGTCCGACGACCAGATGGCTGCCGAGGCTATCGGCGAGCTGCTTCCTTCTTCCCTTGACAACACAGGCGCATGCAAGGTCGAGGAGAACGACGGTCTGTTTGTAAGCTCCAACCGTACAGGCTATGCGATGGTCGCAGACAAGGTAGCATATGTTACCGACGCATTCGGCAATTATGTCGGAAGCAAGTCATTTGACGACGCGGCTTCCGAGGACGCTTCCGTTGTTGAGGCAGTCAAGACTGCCGCTGCCGGGGCATACGCTGCGGCAAGCGAGAAGAACATCAGCCGTATCGTAAAGATGTACAAGGACGCAGAGGTTGTTACACTTACTCCCACCGGAGTTCAGTCGACCGTAAACGGCGCGTACACATTCACAAGCGAAGGCACCACCTACTACGCAATGACCGCTTCCGCATTCGGTTACGGCGGTCCTGTAAATCTGCTCTATATCGTTGACGAAAACGGCACTATCGCGAAGTTCAAGGTAATGTCGCACAACGAAACCGAGTACTATGGCGACGTTGTATCCCAGAGCTCCTACACTAATGGATATCCGGGTCAGCAGCTCGACAGCATAGGCGACGACGTACTCGTAGTATCCGGCTGCACCTTCACAACAAACGCTGTTAAAACGGCAGCCGCTGACGTGGCAGCAGCTTTCAACGCAGTAAAGGAGGCTCAGTAATATGGAGAAACAAAGCAAGCTTTCCATTATGTTAAAGGGCTTCATTAAGGAAAACCCTGTATTCGTGCTGGTTCTTGGAACCTGCCCCACCCTTGCCGTGACCGATTCAGTATCACGCGCGCTCAGTATGGGTATTGCAGCAGCGATAGTTCTTATCTGCTCCAACATGGCAATATCCGCGCTCCGCAAGGTTATCCCCGATAAGGTGCGTATCCCTGCATACATCGTTATCATCGCAGGCTTCGTTACCATTATCCAGATGCTGATGAACGCGTACCTCCCCGATCTGTATACCGCACTCGGAACGTACCTCGCGCTTATCGTTGTAAACTGTATCATTCTCGGCAGAGCTGAGATGTTCGCAAGCAAGCACACCGTTGTCGAGTCCGCGCTCGACGGCATCGGAATGGGCGGCGGTTTCACCCTCGCTCTGTTCTGCATGGGCACCGTCCGCGAGATCCTCGGCTCCGGAAGCTTCCTCGGCTTTAAGATCCCGTTCCTTCAGGATTACTCCATACCGTTCTTTACCCAGGCGGCTGGCGGATTCTTCGTGTTCGGCGTGCTTATCGCTGTTGTAAACAAGATCACCAAAGGCAAGGCGATCAGCAAGAAGGAATTCGGCTGCGCAAACTGCCCGTCCCGCGGCGCATGCCTGGAGAACCCCGAAAACACCGGATCAGCAAAGGAGGCCAAGTAATATATGGATACTATCAAGGCGCTTCTTGTAATACTTATGTCGAGCGTACTTGTTAACAACTATGTACTTAACAAGTTCCTCGGTATCTGCCCCTTCCTCGGAGTTTCCAAAAAACTCGACCAGGCGGCGGGCATGGGGACTGCCGTTACCTTCGTTATGCTGGTAGCTACCGCAGTAACATGGCCTATACAGACATTCGTGCTGGATAAGCTCGGTCTCGGATACCTCCAGACTATCGTTTTCATTCTGGTTATCGCTACCCTCGTACAGTTCGTTGAGATAATCCTCAAGAAGTATATCCCCGCGCTTCACAAGTCGCTGGGCGTGTACCTCCCGCTTATCACCACGAACTGCGCGGTTCTCGGCGTTACCATCAACAACATCAAGGACGGCTACGGCTTCCTTGAGTCCATGGTAAGCTCCCTCGGCTGCGGACTTGGCTTCCTGCTGGCTATGGTGCTGTTTGCCGGCGTTCGCTCCAGACTTGACAGCGCAAATATCCCGGAGAGCTTCAAGGGACTTCCTGTCACGCTCGCCGCTGCGTCCATCGTTTCCATGAGCTTCATGGGCTTTGCCGGCGTAGTTGACAAGCTGTTTGCGTAAGGAGGCTGCAAGATGAACGATTCATTATTATCAGCAGTTCTTATCGCGGTCGGAGTTCTGGTCGCTATCGGACTTATCTGCGCGCTCATTCTCGTAATCGCGGCGAAGTTCTTTGCCGTGAAGGTCGACGAAAAGGAGCAGAAAATACGCGCCTGCTTACCTGGCGCAAACTGCGGAGCCTGCGGCTTTACCGGCTGCGACGGCTATGCGAAGGCTCTTGCGGAAGGCTCTGCGCCCGCTAACCTGTGCGTACCCGGCGGAGCTTCCGCCGCGGCTCAGCTCGGCGAAGTGCTCGGCGTTTCAGTCGAGGCGGCTGCGAGAATGGTAGCATTCGTACACTGCAACGGCACCTGCGACAATACCAAGCCGAAGTACGATTACAAGGGTATCCCCACATGCGCCGGTGCAAAGCTGTTCTACGGCGGCGACGGAGCATGTTCCTCCGGCTGCCTTGGCTACGGCGACTGCGCGAAGGTCTGCCCCAGCGGCGCTATTTACAACAACAACGGCGTTGCCTGCGTTGACCCTGCGAAGTGCACCGGCTGCGGAATGTGCACGAAGGCATGTCCGAGCTTTGTAATCAGGCTTGTTCCTGCTGACGCAAAGACAGTAGTCGCATGCAGCAGCAAGGACAAGGGCGCGGTAGCCGTAAAGGCGTGCAAGACTTCCTGCATAGGCTGCAAGAAGTGCGAGAATACCTGCCCAGCTGGCGCAATTAAGGTCGAGGACAATTTCGCTAAAATCGACTACACCAAGTGCGTGGGCTGCAATGCATGCGCCGAGGTCTGCCCGAGACACGCTATCAAGAGCGTAGATTTCAGCAAGGCTCAGTGATAACATCAGACATCATGGGGAGTGCGAAGGCATTCCCCATGATGATATAATTCAGGAGAAACAGCAGGAATGAAGCCATTAGAAAAGAAACACAGGAATGATCTGATACTCATAGCAGTACTTCTTGCCGCGGCGGGAATAGCTTTCGGAACAATTCAGCTCGGTAAAAAGAGCGGCGGGTACGCTGTGGTTGTCCAGGACGGCAAAGAGGTGGCGACATACCCGCTGAACGTGGATACAAGTGTAACGATCAATTCCCCGACTGGGTTCAACACCCTGGTGATAAAGGACGGAAAAGCCGACGTGACCGACGCGGACTGTCCCGACAAGCTCTGCGTTAACCAGCACAGCATAAGCTACGACGGCGAAACGATAGTGTGCCTTCCGAACAAGCTGGTAGTTAAAATCGTATCCGAGGCTGAATCGGACGTTGACATCATCGCGTAGGAGGTCATATGAAAATAAAACCCAAGTCCATAGCATTGCTGGGGATCTGCGCTGCGATCGCCATGGTGCTTTCCTATATTGAAAGCCTTATACCGCTGTCGTTCGCAGTTCCCGGAATCAAGCTGGGGCTTGCAAATATCGCGGTAATATTCGCGCTGTACAAGCTGGGAGCAAAGGAAGCGGTCGCTGTTTCGCTGGTGAGAATTGCCTGGATGGCGATTCTTTTCGGAAATGTGATGACCCTTGCGTACAGCGTCGCAGGAGCTGCACTCAGCCTCACTGCGATGATCCTTCTGAAGCGCTGGGACAGATTCTCAACCGTTGGGGTCAGCGTTATCGGAGGAATACTGCACAACACAGGTCAGATACTCGTTGCCATGCTCATCATGGAAACCGCTCAGATCGTGTATTACCTCCCGATTCTCTGCGTCAGCGGCATAGCTGCGGGCGTGGCTGTAGGGATAGTTTCCGCGATACTCGTAAAGCGTGTTCCGGTCAGCAAAGAATGACTCTCGCTCAGACTTCGGCGCAATTCGAAAAATCGGATGATATCCAGCTGCTTCTCCACAATACCTGATAAAAACAAGCACCTCCAATTTGCTTTGGGGGTGCATATTTTATATAAGGGAACCTCTAAAAACCGGTGTGAAAAGCAAAAATGGGCAGGGTGTGCCAGATTCTAGGAAAGCCGACGAAGTAAGGCTGTATGCCTTACGAGGAGGTTTGACGACGAAGATGGCGCGCACTGCACATTTTCGCTCACATGAGGTTTTTAGAGGTGACCATAAGCTCTGACTGCTCAGCCGAATTGATATATGATACAAGCTCATATATTGTAAAATGCCCGGGATTCAGATATTTTATTCCATCATCAATAAGCCTGAACGTGTTAAAATCAAAGTCTTGCTTCACATCATATAAAAAGTCGTCGTTTATCCAGACGATCTTCTTAAAAAAACCGGGCGTTTGCTCGGTTGTCTGAATGCAGAATTCCTCTTTCATGAAATCCTTAACTGGTAAATATGACAACGAATATTCCGCGGTATCAGAAATAAACTTGTTTAACATCTTTTCCAATACAAAAGCGAACTTATAATCTGAGGTTACATATGCTATTATGTTATCAGGCACAAGCTCCACGCATTCGTCATGCGCCGTTTTTTCGCTATAATAAACGGTAAAGATACTTCTATCCGGGATTCCCTCTCCGGAAACGAAATATTTACCGATAACCGCTTCCAGTTTGCCAGTGAGCGAAAGAGAATAATGTGGTTTCGGATAAGGTCTGACTGCTGAATCAATTATATTTTTCACATGTTTTCTCCGTCATAAAATGCGTCTGCCGCGCAATAATTATCGAATCTCAAATCCGTAGCCGCCCTCAAGCGGGATATTCTCCGATTCTATGCGCTCGATATTTCCCCAGGAATGTTCGTCAAGCTCACGTATAACGGCGGCTATGTCGGCGGAATAGCCCTCCGCTTCCATCTCGACCGTGCCGTCGCTGCAATTCCTCACCCAACCGGTCACGCCGCGGTTTTTTGCGCTGTAACAGGCTTTATATCGGAATCCGACGCCCTGCACGGTTCCGTGAAAAATATAGTGTATGCGTACTTTCTCCATACTCATAGCGGTTCTCCTATTAAACATCAAAAAATCCCATCCGGATATATTATAGCAGGTTTCTCAATTTGTTTCAAGCATTTTCAGTAAATATATCAGTCAGCGCCACAAATAAAAATAGCATTTTCGTATATCTCACGCAAAGAATTGTTGACTGAACCCCCAGAATATGGATAGAAGAAGCCCGCGAGCGATACAATATTCCGATAAAGATATTGCAGGAATACGAGTGCTGGGGTCTGTGCGGCGAAGTTAAAAAGTTCATGGGCGCGTGGAAATACGACCAGACTGACATTGAGCGGCAGAGCCTTATAATACCCCTGCACGAACAAAGAAGTGGAGCAGTACATGGATATCCGATAACAGCATCAGATAAACGCCAAACTCCGGCAGTTACGAACTGCCGAAGCATTTTTGTATATCGAAAACCCCGGCAATTGTGGGAGCGTCTGAGTGATGATATTGTCAATATAGCTTTACACATTTCACTCAAAAATTTTGAGCAGCAATGCAATGGAATAAATTCCACTCCACTACGCTGCGTGGATATTTATTCCATTGCGGCGGCCGATATGCCTGTCTTATCCGAGTAATATCTGCGGAGTTTCTCAGCCGGGGGCATTCTACCTATCGACGGGCATCCGCCTGTTATTCCAATAGCTCATGTACTTTCACAGGAAGCACGGGAGTACCAACCTTTTCTTCTACTCCGGCTACGATGAAACAGTTTTCTGCTAAAGCAATTGACAACAGCTTGTTTTTGTGATAAAATGGAAGCAAAACGATTTCAGAGCCACCGGAAAAGGAATACACGTGAATATAAGGACATACAAGGGCGATTTCAGCTATGCGATTTTTCAGCGCGGACAGATATATTACCGCCAGAAAAAACTGAAAGAAGTGACATGCGACGGCAGCGGAAACTACCGCTTCATCGTCGCAGGAACGAAGAACTACAACGTTACAGCGTCGATAACCCCGGAGGGCGAGCTTTCGGGGCTTTCCTGCGACTGCCCGTACGACCGCGGATACTGCAAGCACCTTGCCGCCGCGCTCATATATCTTGAGAGTATATATGACAAAACAATATCGAACCGCAGTTCAAATTACGCCAGGGGACTTATCCGTCACTATACCGAAAGAGCCGTTATTAACGCGCAGGAACACGGAATACGGCTTGTTCCGGAGCTTGAAGCAACGTTCGAGGGGCTTAAGTACTCACTGAAAATAGGGCGCGAAAAACTCTATGTCGTGAATGATATTTATGACATGTATCAGGCTTTCCAGGGGAGGCTGAACAAGAAATACGGTAAGGAACTGGAGTTCGTACACAGCCCGGAAGTACTGGACGAGCAAAGCTCGGCGCTTCTTGAATTAACATTCAGTATTTTCATGACCTTTAAAGAAGGTGCCGACAGAAAACGCAGGTTCCTGATACAGGGGCAGGACGCAGTGCGCTTCTTCCAGATAGTCAGGGAAAGCGGAGTTAATTACGGCCGCAGTCATTTTGAAGTGAAATTTTCCGACCCGGAAATCAGCTTTGATATCGCGAAAACTGACACGGGACGCTATTTTCTGCGCCCGGTGGGTAAAATAGAAATATTTAATGCAGAGCAAAATTTCTGCATTATCATCGACAGCGACAAAAAGCAGATTTTCGTATGCGGCAGGGAGTTCACAAACGCAGTCGGAGCGCTGCTTTACGCCGCATTAAAGGAAGAACTGCTGATTTCCGAAAAGGAGATCGCGGCATTCTACACTGCGGTGATCCGTCCGGTGAGCAAATATGTGAAATTCTCCGGACTGGAAGTGCTCTCGGATTTCACTCCTCCGGAATTGAGCGCGCGGCTTTATATCGACATGGACGCAAGCGGAGAAGTCGCTGCAAGGCTTGAGTATCTTTACGGCGACGAGAAATTTACACCGGAGCAGAGCAAAAGAAAAAATCCGTTCTGCGACCATTTTGCAGAGGCTTCCTGCGAGCTGTCGGTCAAGAATTATTTTGACATTCAGGACGATAAAAAGAATCCGTATTACATTGACGGCGACGATGAAATTTACCGCCTGCTGACCGAGGGAATACCCGCGCTTTCAGAGAAAATGGAGATATACACGACCGACCGTTTCAGCAGAAAAGCAGTAATACGTCCTGCGGTCCGTCCGGCTCTGGGAGTGCGCCCGAGCGGCAGCGTGCTTGAACTGGAGCTTACTGCGGACGGCTACACTCCGGAGGAATTGCGGGAGCTTCTCGCGGCTTATCGCCTGGGGAAAAAGTACCACAAGCTGAAAGACGGAAGCTTCTCGATACTTGACGACGGGCTTTCCGAACTGTTTGAAATCACTGAAAGTCTTGACATTTCAGATAAGTCCCTTATGAAAGAAAAAATCAGGGTCCCGGCGTTCAGAATGCTGTATCTCGACAGCCTTGGGAGTACCTCTGAGAATGTCAGAATTGAACGCAGCTCTGAGTTCCGCAGGCAGGTAAGTTCCTACCGTGAAATGTTGGATTATTCTGATAAAATCAGCGTTCCGGAACAGCTTGACGGTATTCTGCGCGAGTATCAGATTTACGGGTTCCGGTGGCTGAAAACGCTGTCTGCGTACGGTCTGGGCGGTATTCTCGCGGACGATATGGGACTTGGAAAGACATTGCAGGCGATAGCGCTGATGCTTGACGAAAAGCGCTCCAAAGGCGGCAGAAGCCTTGTCGTATGTCCGGCTTCCCTGGTGCTGAACTGGCAGGGCGAGATTGAAAAATTCGCGCCGGAACTGCGGGTGCTTGCCGTCATGGGAACGGCTTCCGAGCGCGCCGCGCAGTTCGCAGATATGGAAAAATACGATGTTGTGATAACCTCCTATTCCCTTATTGCAAGGGACTTCGCGGAGTATCAGGAGCATGAATTCCGCTATGAATTTCTGGACGAAGCACAGTACATCAAGAACAGCTCCACGCAGACGGCAAAGGCGGTGAAATCCGTGAACAGCCGCTGCCGGTTTGCACTGACCGGAACTCCGGTAGAGAACAGTTTTGCGGAACTCTGGAGCATATTTGACTACATCATGCCGGATTATCTTTTCAGCTACAGGTATTTCCGGCAGCATTACGAATCCCCGGTCGTAAAGGACGGAAACGAGCAGGCAAAACAGTCGCTGCAGCGCATTGTGAAGCCGTTTATCCTGCGCCGGATGAAGTCCGGGGTGCTGACCGAGCTTCCCGAAAAAACGGAAACGGTGCTGCTTTCGGAAATGGAAAAGGAGCAGAGCGGAATTTATTCCGCGAACGTTGCAGAGGTGCGCTCCGCGGTGACGGCTTCAAATGGTGATAACACCGAAAAAATAAAGATCCTCGCAATGCTGACGCGATTACGGCAGATATGCTGCGACCCGGCGCTGGTCTACGATAATTACACCGGGAAAAGCGCCAAGCTGGAGCAGTGCATGGAGCTTGTGGAAAGCTGCGTTAATTCCGGGCACAAGCTGCTTTTGTTCTCGCAGTTCACGTCAATGCTGGATATTGTCGCGGCGCGTCTTGACGGCATGGGAATACGGTATTTCATGCTGACTGGCTCCACAAAACCCGCGCAGCGGCTGAAAATGGTGAACAGCTTCAACGGCGACGACACCAGCGTATTCCTGATATCGCTGAAAGCAGGCGGCACGGGGCTTAACCTCACCGGAGCGGACGTTGTTATACACTACGACCCGTGGTGGAACAGCTCGGCTGAAAATCAGGCTTCCGATCGCGCTTACCGAATCGGGCAGAAGAAAAACGTGCAGATCTATAAGCTCATCACCCGGAATACCATCGAGGAGAAGATACGCGAGTTGCAGCAGGCAAAATCTGGTCTTGCGGATATCGTACTCAGCGGAGGGGAGAACTCCGGAAATATCATGAGCATGACCTCCGAAGAGATACTGGAGTTGCTGAAATGAGCCTTGTAAAATGAAAAGTCCCCACAGAGCCATGGCTTTGCGGGGGCTTCTATATTGTGCGGCTATTTTAATCAAGAAATCCCTCGCTGATAACGCCGAAATCAGGTCCGGAGCAGAAAAGTCCATGGTGCTCCCAGACTGCCGCGTCGTATTTCTTCATCAGTTCAGAGGTTGCGAGCGCTATTTCAGCGCCGCCCTCTAAGCCCCACGCGATTCGCCATGCATTACCCTCGCCGTTTATCTCGACGATTCCGATGGAGTGCTCCGGGTCAGGAATGCTTTCACACATCTTTTTCCGAAACCTCTTTCGGATATTCACGGAGTTCATCGGGATCGTGCAGCGGATTCCACACCTGCGCAAAGAACGGATCCACCTTTGCTCGATTGCCGTAGTTCCAGCTTCTGCGTTCGCACTCGTCGCACCAGTGACCGCCATCCAGGATAAGCCGCGGGCTGGCAGTGAATTTATGTCCGAAAGCACATTGAAATTCCAGCTTGCCGCTCCAGTCGCCCTTGTTCATTTCTGTGCTGAACAGCCTGCCGCATATCCGCAATGTCGAGTTCGCTTTCCGGTTTGGTTTCGTCATAGCCGTGGTTTATCGGAACAACTGCGTCCCAGTTCGTGAAATGCTGCATTTCGGAGAGCTTATCCGGAAGCGCCTCCCATCTTTTGCGGCCGCCCCAGTAGGCGTCGATGTGCTCCTCCGCGTTATCCTCTATAAAGTGTAATGTTCCGTGCTACATCCGTGCCAGCTTGTCGCCGTCGAGATAATACTGACCGTGGAAGTTCAGCGTTGCTTACTTTTTGGGACTGAGAATATAGTCAAGATTTGTTATGCCTATAGCGCCGTAAATTATCCTGTACATCTCGTATGTAGAGATACGGCAGGGCGCGCCGCCGCCTATATTGTAGATGTGTCCCCAGAAGCTCTCCTCAAGCGTACCGTCGTGGAAAAAAGCGCAGAGGTTCTTCATCGCACGCGCCGAATCACGGTCGGAGCATTATTCAAGCACGTTATCGAAGCAATTGTGGAACATTATCGCGTCCTCAATTTCTGCCATTGCCCTGCCGATTATACCTGTCTGCCGCAAGGAAACCCAGTATTTCAGACTGCTCTCGATAACAAGCCGTTCCGCCGCGACTTTTGAAACCGCATAACAGTCGAACATAATCGGCTTTATGGGATCGCCGACCCTGCCCCAGTGTACAGGCGGCATTCTGTCGCCCGTTTCGGCAACTGTGCCTATGTAGACGAGGCGGGTGCGCTCCTGCTGTCCAAACTCGTAAATCGCGTTGATTATATTCCGCGTGGAGCCGTAATTAACTTTCATTGCCTGCTTCGGGTAGTAGTCTGCGGAGGGGAAACGAACGCCGCAATGTGAAGGATCAGGTCGCAGCCCTTCACGCATTTCAGTATGTCGTCATAGTTGTTGAGGTCGCCCCATACTACTTCAAGCCCCGGCGTTTCCGTATAGGACTTCAGAATGTTACGGTTCTTTTCGGAATCCCTTGCGAGAATAACTATATCCTTCTTCTCGGAGTATTTCAGCATTTCTTTCAGGCTTGCAAAGCCCATTCCTCCGGTAGCGCCGGTAACGAATACGCGCTGTTTCATGATATCACTCACCTTTCATGCCGATGGTCTTTGCTTTGCCGTCAAGGATATCGGCGCAGAGCTTCATAATCGCCGATAGCCGCGTCAATATCGTCCTCTGTAACTCCCCAGCGGTACGCTGCCGAGATTCTTGTCGATATAAAGCTCGCCGTACTGGATATCGCACAGCCTCGGCATATACAGACCGCCTTGCAACGCTGATTTCACGCGCGGCAATACATGGCGTAATGGAAGCTGACGAGGCGCTTTTATACAGCGCAGCGAGAGATTCAACAATCTTCAGCAGATCACAAATCTGCAATATAACAGGGTCCTTGATTTTGCCGACAGAATGAGCAGTATCCGTCAGGGGGAAAAGCCTACCCAGCTGACCATATCCGTTTCAAACTACGTCCGCCGTCACTTTTCGGAAAAAATATGCGTTGAGGATATAGCCAGGGAGCTTTTTATGAGCCGTCCGTATCTTTCAGCTAAATTCTCGCGCGAAGCCGGAATATCTCTCACGGATTTCATTCTGAAACAAAAAACGGAGGAGGCGAAGCGCCTTCTTCGTTATTCGGACAAATCTGCCGCAGCAATAAGTTCCTACCTCGGTTTCTCATCGCAGAGCCATTTCTCAAGGGTGTTCAGAAAGTACTCCGGTAAAACTCCGGCGGAATACAGGGATAAATATCAGCGATAATGCTGATCACAAATCTTGTTTTTATGTTTGGAATTTATACGGGTAAATCTTATACCATATGTGTATTTCCCTTGACTTGATTTATATTTTGTGATATAATTGGTTTGTGTTATTATGTCGAATTTTGCGAGGTTGTAGAATGAAAAGAATAAAGCTTACTGCGCTGCCGTGTATATGCGCTGATGTTTTTGACGGTACTGACATAATCAGACCAGGAGGAGAAGCGCTGAATTTTGCTGCCCATGCCTCTCGCTTTGATGAGATGGATGTTACGCTGCTTGGAATTGTCGGAAAAGATAAATATGCGGAAGCGATAATGGATTCAATATCAAGGCTTGATATTGATAAAAGCCATATACGCACTGATGAAAGGTATCAGACTGCCAATAATATGACATACCTTACAGCAGACGGCGACAGGTATTATAAAGATGATTCATGGAACGGAAAAATACTTGATGATATCATTCTGAACGATGACGAAATCAGAATATTATCCGAATCCGATGTGGTCTTTGTTCACTTCTGGGCTTCGTGTTTTTCGCAGGTAGTTGAACTGAAGAAAACGTCCGGATTTAAGCTTGCAGTGGATTTTGACGTCTACAGGGATTTTGCTGATATGGAACGGCTTGCACCGTATATGGATTTCTTTATGATAAGCGGCTCGGAGGAACTGCTGCCGAAGTTCAGAGAGTTATCGTGTAAGTATGATTGCCTGTTCAATATATCCCTTGCAGAACGAGGAAGCGTCACATACTTTAAAGGTCAGGAATTCAGAGTGCAGGCTGTAAAGGTCGATACTGTAATTGACACGACCGGGTGCGGCGACAGCTACCACGCCGGATTTGTATGCTCATATATGCTTGAAAATGATATTGAAAAGGCTATGAGGGTTGGTTCTGAGATCGCAGCAGAAACCCTGAAACATTACGGCGGCTTCTGATTATATCCAGATATAATAAACAGCACCGGAAGTGATTTTCGTTCACTTCAGGTGCTTTTATTATTGAAACTTGAATTCAAATCTTACGGCATGACCCGCAAAGAACAGATGCCAGCAGAGCGCCATAGGGAACTCCTTTCAAATAAATACAGTGAAAGGCTTGTCTACTGCCCTTCACGGAACCGTACGTGCGGATTTCCCGCATACGGCTCTTCAAACAATCGTTTGACCCCCGGTCCCATATATAGGTCGTCAGATGAGTCTCGGCGACATAGTAATTCCACACTCTCAGATACTTTTCGTATCTGAATCTGCCTTTCTGGTCGCGTCTGTTCAACATCCGGTATGTCGAATATTTAAAATACTTCCATAAATTCTGCATACCGAACCGTGTAAATGCCAATAATGCCCACAGAAAGCGAAGTATTAGGACATGAAAAGAACACACGGATTATAATTTACTTTGAGGACAGATTTGCAGCTTAACGTCTATTGGGGACTCTGGTCTGTCGGTCAACCCCTCTGTCACTCCGTGACACCTCCCCCCACTGTGGGAGACAACCCAGACCCCTGGAGTTTATCCGCTGGAAGATACCGGTGAAGTAGAAAAGCAGCGAATTAGCTACGTTGCTCTTCACCGTTTATCTTGCAGCTGCGTTGGGGCACTCTCCAGGGCTACCCTGTTTCGCTGCATTTTTAGCTTTGGTACGTTTTTCGGGATTATTCGCGTTTACACAGTTCTTTTTTCAGACCCCATCAGATAAACGCCAAACTCCGGCAGCTACGAACTGCCGGAGCATTTTTATTCTGATAAACGCTCAATCAATTGACCCGTCTGCCGCTTTCTTTGATTTCGCCGGAACGGTATGCCCTCAGAAGCTCACGAAGGTCGTTTATCTGCTCCAGAAGCTCCGCACCCTTGTCGGTGTCAGAAATATTTGCGCGGCGTTCCAGCCTTTCAACAAGATGTATCTCCGGAGTGTGCTCGCTTTCGCCGGCAACAAACGGCTTGTGCTCCGCCAGATTCAGGCTGTGCGAATCGTATATCAGCGTGTATCCGGCAATTCCCGTAGCCTTCTGGTACGCCTTGGAAATCCCTCCGTCAATAACGAACAGCTTTCCGCCCGCCTTTACGGGTTTTTCTCCGTTCTTTATCTTCACGGGAACATGACCGTTGATTATATGACCTCTCTCCGGGTCAAGCCCGAACATTTCAAGTATCCAGCCGCAGACTTCCGCCTGCTCTGAAAAATGATAATAGGCGTTGTAGTTTTCCTTGTGCAGTTTCTTGTCATCAAGAAAATACCTCTCAAAGAACGCCATCTTATCCTTGCCGTAAAGCGGTGAACGTGCTCCGCTCCACAGATACCACATATAGTCGGCGGCGTAGTCTTTTTCCTCGCCAGGCTGCATGAAATACGCCTTGTTCACGATTTCGTCAAGTTTATCAAGCAGAGCCTTGCCGGAATAATCCGTTCCCGCGATATTCACACTCTGGAGCCGCCCGTTTTCGTCAAGCGGAATACAGCCATGAAACAGCAGATTTCCGTTTATCGTCTTGTACATCGAGCCCTTTGAATACAGGAACCGAATGTGGGAATTGAGCCGCTCGCTGTGCATAAATGAATTCTCCAGCACAGACATAAGCTCATTTTCAGCGTCCGTCAGCGACAGCGGATCTTTACGGCAAACCGTCGGGAAGTTCTTGTCTAGCAGTTCGTACTCACTGCCGTCGATCGTTACTGTTCCGCGGTCAAAATCGACCATTCGGAATATATCGCGCTTTCCCATGCCCCATTCCGGGTGGCGCTCAATAAGCTGACCCTCAAGCTTCAACTGAATTATCGTTATCGCCTTGTGCATTTTGGCTACGAGCTTTGTGTCCACCGGGTCGTAGATGTTGTCGTCCAGAGTCTGCGGCATGAACAGAACGCAGTCGTCGTTCTTATAGTACTCCCCTGCAAACACTGCAAGCGCCCTGAGATTAAGCCCGTATCCGTCCTCAAGCACGTCGAAATTGTTGTACCGCATGGAGATCCTGATAACATTCGCGATAAGCGCCCGGTTTCCTGAAGCCGCTCCCATCCAGGAGATATCGTGATTCCCCCACTGGATATCAACATCATGTATTTTCATCAGTTCGTCAAGGATCACGTCAGCTCTCGGACCCCTGTCGAAAATGTCACCTATCAGATGGAGTTTGTCGATGGCAAGCGACTGGATAAGCTCGCAGAGGGATTTAATAAAGCGGTCTGCAATGCCGGTATCAAGAATAGTCGTGATTATCTCGTCGTAATAGTATTCCTTGACCACATCATCGGTGACATTCAAAAGCTCGTCAAGTATGTACACCATGTCCTTCGGGATACGCTTGCGCACCCGGGAACGCGTATATTTAGCCGACACAGCCTCGCAGACTAAAATCAGGCGATATATCGTGAGTCTGCGCCACTCGTCGGACAGTTCGCCCTTCATGCGGAGGTTTTTCAGCTGCTTATCAGGATAGTAGATAAGATATGCCAGCGCTTCACGTTCGGCTCCGGAAACCGACTTCCCGAGGGTTATGTCAATCTTGTTCTTGATCATTCCCGAAGCGCTTTTCAGCATGTGCAGGAACGCTTCATACTCGCCGTGGATATCACTGAAAAAATACTCCGTTCCCTTTGGAAGGCTGCGTATCGCAGAAAGATTCACGATCTCGCTCACTGCGCTGTCGATCGTCGGGAACTCCTTTGCCAGGAGCAGCAAATACTTTTTGTCCATGTTGTTTTCCTCGAACAATATCTTTAACTTATCTGCACGAAAAACAGAAAACGGTACTTGTGTCTATAGTCCAAATTTTTCCCAATCTTTAACCGATTCAATAACAGGTATCCAGCTATCGATTTCAAATTCTTCTTTTGTAGGCGGTTCTGCATATCCATCTACTACAAGTGTTCCACTACATTTTATGTGAGCCTTTCTCACCAGTCAGTAGAATATTCCATGCTCCACAAGATTTCCTCCAAATCATCATCTGAAATGGAATACTGCTTCTGAATCGGTTTCAGCGCAGTTATTATTTTATCAAATTCTTCGTCATCATCTATTTTGTCCGATAATTCATCATAATTCTGTAACCCACATTCTTCTTTCAACACCCTAAGAACCTCTTTTTGAGAAGCCTTTCGCAGAGAATCACAATCCCTATCATGAAGTATCTCATCAAGATATGTAAGCAGATTCTCGGAAATGAACACCATGCGCTGGTCTATTTCTTCTGGTGTCACCATGTCTTCGTCAAAATCAAACAATACTTCGTGGTCAATCTGGTAAATTCCGCATTTCTCTTCTTCCGGCATTTTTTCCAGTCGAATACAACGGATAAAGTAGCCATCTTCATCCCATGCGAAAGGCAAATAGCCACATCTAACAAGGACAGGATTCCATGCGTTTTTCACTCCTTGAAAATGTTCAGCTACAGAATTACGTCCTATGGGATTATCAAAGCAGTGATGGGTAACAGTCAGAAATGCTTTCAAAGAAAGAGGCAGTTCAACTCCTATTTCTTTTTCCAATTTCTTGATTTCCCCATCCGAAATCATAGCCGGAACCAGCTTCCATTTCTTCCATTCATCATTAGGGTTCACATCATCGCTCCACATTTCTTTTTCCTCTTCCTCAAGAGGAAGTGTCACACGGATTTCTTCCTGTGAAAGCTTCTGATAATACTGTTCAAAAAAATTTCTCATGTATTCCTGATACTCGGCATAGGTCATTTCAGCACCATCCTTTTTATTCCGATTTGTCAAGCCAATATATTATTTATATTATATCACACTCACTTGACTTTTTCAATCCCTGGGAGGAAATTAACAAAGGGAAAAAGCAGAATTACCGTAGGCTTACTCTATTTCTATATCCGAACCTCCTCTTGTACAGCCTCCACAATTAAAGTTCTATAGTGGCTGAATCGATCTGAAGCTCCGGCGAATGGAAAGGTATCACCCTGGCGAACCTGTTGCGCTTCATCAGTTCCGTGAATTCAGCAAAATTCTGATGCACCGGGTATCTGAGGAATTTCATTCTGCCGGAGTTTATCAGCCTTTCGCTAACTGAGCCTGGCTCAGGTGTGCCGGTCATGATCGCAGCGCCGCCGCCAGCAAGAATGCTTTCCCACGAACATAAATGGTTTTCAAACTGCGGCAGATTTTCCCTTGACTTTTCTCCTGCCTTGTGATAAAATCGGTATATACTTTAATCAGCATAAGAGGGTCATTTTATGAAACTTGATGTATTAGGTCTGCTTGGCGCATGTTCCTATGCGCTTGACTGCGTGGAAGCGGAACTCGTTCATGTTACCAGCCGCCATGCGAAGCGCGTGGCATATATGAGCGTATGCACCGCGGAAACACTTGGCGTGCATGGAAACGCACTGCAGGATCTCGCAGCATGCGCGCTCCTTCATGACAACGCCCTCACGCAGTATATCCAGGAGGAATTCCACGGAAACGCCGAATCGCTGGATCTGCTGCCGGAGATCCCGCATCTGGGGCTTCACTGCTCTCAGGGCGAGGAGAATATCCGAAATCTGCCGTTCAGCACCGACGTCAGCGGAGTAATTCTATACCACCATGAAAACGCAGACGGAAGCGGTCCGTTCGGGAAAACTTGGGTGGAAGTCCCGCTGGCTGCCCGGATAATACATCTGTGTGATTTGCTGGATGCATTCTGCCGCGCCGATAAATTCACCCCGGAAGTCTGGAACAGAGCGGAAGCTTTTATTTCCCGGGTTCGCGGGAAAATCTTCGACGATGAGTGCGCCGAAGCATTCCTGAAGGCATTCCCAGCGGAGCATTTTATGTCTCTCGGAAACGACGACCTTGAATCGCGCCTGTGGAGCATAGTTCCGCGCGGAAAGCAGGAGCTAAGTTTCCCGCAGATCAAGGCGCTGGCTGATTTCTTCGCAAAAATAGTGGACTACAAATCGCCGTTCACCAGCACGCATTCGATCGGAGTTGCCTCCTGCGCTGAAAAGCTGTCCCGCTTCATGGGATTTGACGATGAAACCGCGCAAAAAATGTACCTCGCTGGAGCGCTGCATGACATCGGTAAAGTCGCGGTGGGCAATGAAATACTCGAAAAACCCGGTCGCCTGACTGACGAGGAATTCGCAGAAATGAAGCATCACGCCGCATACACCTACTACATACTCTCGGAAATCGATGATTTCGAAGAGCTGCGCGACTGGGCTGCATTCCATCACGAGCGGCTTGACGGCACAGGGTACCCATTCCGGAAAACCGCCTCGGAACTGAACACGCAGGAGCGTATGATGGCATGCGTAGACATTTATCAGGCTCTGACTGAGAGCCGCCCTTACAAGCCCGGAATGCCTCATGAAAAAGCCTGCGCTATTCTGCGTGAAATGGCGGGCAAAGGCTGGCTTGATGCCGGAATAACAGAACAGGGAGACGCTTGTTTCGGTACAAAAAATGCGGGGTAATTTTACCCCGCATTTTATTTTAGCTTAATATACGATTTTATTTCAGTGTTTTTAATGTTTCGGGAAATATCTCCCAATAGAACCTGCGAGCAGACGGCGGAAAATCGCCGAGTATTCCATGCTCAGGGTCGTAAAATACGCCGTCTGCGTAAAGCGACCAGTGCCAGCATCGAGGAGTTTCAAGGCTGAGGAGCGCGCACCTAGGGAGGTCGAAAACTGTTTGCGCCTGCTTTCGTTCCGGCGAAAAATTAATTCCGTGATCGGTCAGGACGCGCTTCATTTCGCGAAGGTCGGTTTCCCGGCTGTTCCCGAGGTATTCACAGATGTATTCGGCAGTAGTTCCAAGCAGCATTGCGAGGACTGCCTGACCACATTGAAGGTCAGTTGGTTCGTGGATATAATCAATATTCATTTTTCACCTTATATGATGGTTGCCTGCCAGGAAACACAGAAATCCAACAGTCAGTTATATCGTTCAGAAAAACGTAATAAACGTCTCCGCACTTATCCGTGTGCAAAAATCTGCCATAGTCGGGAAACTTTCGCTCAGTTCCGTCCCTGCATACTATCCTGTATTTTACACGGTTGATATCCCGTTCCCGTTTTATCTGTGTATAGCACACCGTCTGCTTTTGTCAGCAAGCGAAATTTCTGATGTAACGATTCGGCGCACTCTACCCATTTTCCCTTTTCAAACCGTTTTTTAGAGGTTCACTTATTTATTATCCTCTATAACAAGAAGCGTCTTTTTCCCATCAGTATTCTTCAAGAATGCTGATTCCGACCATTTATGAGCAAAAGATAATACTTCAAACATCTTTCAGTTAATTATACCACACGAGATAGATTTTTTCAATCATTATTTTATACAAATATATTATTGCGAACAAAAAGCGCAACAATAATAGATAACACAGACCATGAAATAAAGCGTTGACCCGTTTTGAGCATGTCCGCATTGATTTTCTGCAATATAAATCTCTTCTCTGTACTAACACATTAATAAAAAGGCGGCTTAAATATCTCATATCCTGAGAATTATAAGCCGCATTTATTTTGATGTTTGAATCAAAAATCTGCTTATTCAGTCCCCCGCCTTAAAATTGTATACCGGCTTTATAATGCTGACTATCTCGGCAGTGGGCGTGATATTGTCAACGATATCCTCCATGCTTTTGTAAGCCATCGGGCATTCGTCTATTGTCGAAAGGTGTATCGAGGTGGAGTATATCCCCTCCATGCTGTTCTGGAACTCATCAAGCGTGAACTTTTCCTTTGCAGCATTGCGGCTAAACATTCTCCCAGCCCCGTGAGGCGCGGAACAGTTCCACTCAGGATTCCCCTTTCCGATACAGATAAGGCTGCCGTCCCGCATGTTTATAGGAATGAGCAGCTTCTCGCCCTTCTTTGCCGACACTGCGCCCTTGCGGACTATATTGCTTTCATGGTCGATATAGTTATGTATGGTCTCAAACCGCTGGCAGTCTGAAAGCTCCATGCCAAACGCCGCGGAAAGTATGAGCCCTGCGATGGTCACGCGGTTCAGCGACGCGAATTCCTGGCATATGCGCATATCGTGCAGATACATTTCGCGGTATTCCCCGGTGAGATAACAGAGCTCCCTCGGAGTGAAGCACTCATGTGCCTGAAAGCTGCTGCGAAGCTCCTTTATCGCCGCCTGTATCTCACTGCGCCTTCCCTCAGCCTTGTAGCGCGCGATAAGCTCGTTCTGCTGACGGAACAGCTTATCCTTTCCGCACATAAGTTCGTATGCAAGGCTCTGGTAATGCTCCGCGACCTGTGTGCCAAGGTTGCGGCTCCCTGTGTGGATAACCAGATACTTGTTACCCTCGTCGTCGCTGTCTATCTCAATGAAATGATTGCCTCCGCCGAGGGTTCCGATGCTGCGCTCCAGCCTCTTTGTGTCCTTGAGTTCCCGGTAGCATTTCAGCTCCATAAGCTCTGGGAATCTCACGATCCTTCCCTCGTGTACTTTCATTCCCGAGGGTATGTTTTTCCGTATCGCTTCGTCCAGCTTTTCAAAGTCGATCCCGATTTTTCCAAGCTCAACCGTATACATTCCGCAGCCGATGTCAACGCCTACGATGTTTGGTATCACCATATCGCCGAGATCAGCGGTAAATCCTATTACACAGCCCTTCCCTGCGTGGACGTCCGGCATTATGCGAATACGGCTGCCCTTTACAAAAGGCTGGTCGCAGAGCAGCTTTATCTGCTCCTCTGCTGTTTCCTCGATAATGTCGGTGTATACTATCGCCGATGAGTAGGTCCCTGTTATTGTTTTCATGGAAGTTCTCCTTTCTGCCTTGTGGCGTTTCTTCCTATGAATTGAGTATACAACATCAGCCCGGAAAAGTCACGGAAAAAAACTTGCGAAAACAAAAGAGCGCCGGAGCGCCCTTATCTTATTCCAAGCTCAAACTGCATTTTAAGCCGCTTTTTTATCTCGTCTACAAGCGATTCCGGCGCATTGACTTTCATCATCGGTCCGAAGGACAGAACGCGGATAAGCATTTCGGTTTCGTCATTTTCGGAATAGTATATTCGCAGCCGATACCTGTTTCCGCCGAGGTGCGCAGTCTCCCGCTCGAAATGTGCGAAGTGGAGCATTGCGCGCTCCAGCGCATTGCGAAAGTTGATAAGCTCCGCCTCCATGCAGAGCATTTTCGGCGGTTCCGGCTGACCCTGTTTGCAGTACAATCCCGGGCAGAGGAGTATCTCCTCTATCCCGGCAAGTCTGAGCATATCGACATTCCGGCAGCCGGCGACGTCCAGCCGGAATTTGTCGTCTTTTTCGGAATACTCCAGGCTTTGCAGGCGGCACTTTATACGGCGCGTCCTGCCTTTTGCGCTGTGATACAGTATCTCGGCTGTACTTCCCGCTTTCACGCCCTCAAGCGCAGTGCGGAACACGCTGATATAATGCGGATCCTCAAACGGGTCGCCGTCAAGATAACGGTCGAAATACACGATATCATCCGGCTGGAACAGCGGCTGTATTCCTTCCAGGAAGCTCCAGTCCACCCCGAACAGTTTCATGCGCGGATCCTGAGATACCGCCTTCAGCCAGCGCTTCTGCAATAATGTAAGCGGCGTTATCGGCGCTTTTTTCAGCGGAGTGGAAAGGCCGCTAAGAAGCTGCCATTCACCGCTGTTCAGCGCCAGAATTATTTTCAGAAAGCTCTCAGAAAACGCCTTTTCATCGCATATCTGCTTCATGAGCTCCGGAGTAAGCTCCCCGGAAACAGCCCGGCGGAGTATCTCGGAAACTGCGCTGAAATACGCGCCGTAAACCTCATGGAACAGCATTTTAACCGCCCCCTATTCCGTAAATTTCGTACATCTTCTGCATATCGTCCCGGAGCAGATTCTCGGCGGTGCGGTCGCCGAAATCAAGCTGAATTATCCTTCCGGTGAAAGTACGGATCCACGAGCGGATTTCCGCGCTGTCCGTAAGTTCAGCGGAAAAACGCGCGGTGTGCTGGTCTATCCGCTCCACTGTGCCGCAGCGCTTTTCACGGAGCAGTCTGCGGTAGATGTGTTCCTCGTTTTCTCCTATGTATATCAGGAATTCCACGCGCTGTGCCCTTGCTCTTTTGCTGCATGCAACTCCCCACATATTCTGCTGCATTCCGCTGAGGACGCCACGCAGCTCGTCAAACCTCGGAGCGATTTCACCTATCCTAACTCCCGTTATGAAATCAATGCGGTAGGAACGTATTTCATGAACCCCAGAGCTGTACGCCATCAGCCATTCCCTGCCGCTCTGTACGCTCGAAAATATCTTCAGCGGAACGACTTCCCATTCAGACGAACGCACCGTTATCCAGACAGAGCGTTTCTCAGACACAGCGGAAAGCAGTTCGCACAGAATATCGCTGTCAAGTGCGCGAGTTATATAATGGTGCTTGAATCTGAATATGCTTTCGGAACTTTCATCAAGCATAAAATTGCCCAGAGCGCCGCACGGCGCAATTTCCGAAAAGAAGTCAACAGCGTCGCCGTACCCGGAAATCTCCGGCGTTTCGCTCCGGCAGTACAGCACCTTTCTGCCCTGTTTTTCAGTCCGGATAAGCCCTAGTGCTTCGTATTCAGACAGCTTTTTTCGCACTCCGGATTCGTCAAAGGTCATAGGCTCGCTGAAACAGGCTGTGTAATTATTCAGCCGCCCCATTATTTCCGGGAAAAGCAGCGGCGGCTTCTCGTCCAGCATATCCATCAGCAGAAAGTGCAGCGTGATATCCCGGTCGGTGAAGCTGCAAGTCCGCAGCAGGCGGTACAGCGGGTTTCGTTCGCCGCTGCGGCTGTCTATTGACAGGAAAACATTTTTGCCGCGGGAGTCCCGGGAGCTTTCGGTGTGCTCCCCAAGCACGCACTCAAGACGGCGACGCTCGTTGTCGTATGTTCTGCCGCTTTTACCGGCAAAGCCGCTGCGTGTGCGGAAGCCATAAACATAGAATTCCCGCATATAACCGCGTATCTTTTCAAAGCTTTTCACCAGCTCGCTGAATGCCACCAAACCACCTCCCACGCAGTTTCTTCAAGTATATCACGAATTTTACGCATTGTCAATTGCCGATCGTCCTTTTATCAAGCAAAATGGAGCCGCAGCGGCTCCATTTTTGTTCTATTCCTGACAATTGTCAAGAGTCCTTTCCCGGCGCTTCTCACCCGGGCTCATTGCGTTTTCGAAGGTTCGATCCTCAATGTCAAGATCGCAGTTCTTCGCCGCCGGCGCCAAGTCCTCAAAGCTTTTCGTATCCGTAGATTTTCTAGCGTGATATGAGTCTGATCATGCCGGGAAGAATTTCTGAATTATACCAATGACGAATATAACAGCGATCATCACAGGAAGAATATAAGTCATATATCCACGCATGAAGTTTTTCATCTTCATACCTTTTCCTGTGTTTACTTCACTAATGTAATTATCCCAGCTCCAGCCCTTCTTCATTGTGCAGAACAGCGTCAGCACAAGGGAGCCTAAAGGAAGCACCAGATTGCTTACGATGAAATCCTCGATATCCATTATATTGGTACCCTCGCCCAGCGGCTGGAATCCACTCAGCACATTGAATCCAAGGCAGCAGGGTATTGAAAGCACAAGAAGCAGAATTCCGTTGAAAATGCAGCATTTACGTCTGCTCCAGCCTGTAAGGTCCTCAACGCAGGCGGTGATCTCCTCGAATACAGCGAGCACGGTAGAGAGCGCTGCAAACGACATGAACACAAAGAACAAACTTCCCCACAAACGCCCGAGAGGAATATGGTTGAATATATTCGGGAGAGTAAGGAAAATAAGACTTGGACCGCTGTCAACGTCAACGCCATACGCAAAGCATGCCGGGAAGATGATAAGTCCGGACGAAAACGCAACGAACGTATCCAGCAGCGCAACGTTCACAGACTCCCCGAGCAGCGATCTGTCCTTGCCTATGTAGCTTCCGAAAATAGCCATTCCGCCCATTCCGAGGCTGAGCGTAAAGAACGCCTGATTCATCGCGTTTACAATAACGTTTCCAATGCCGACTTTCTGTATTTCTTCGATGTTTGGCTTGAGATAGAATGCAAGCCCCGCTTCGCCTCCTTCCATGAAGAAGCTGTTTATCGCAAGAATCACCATTATCACCAGCAGAGCCAGCATCATAACCTTCGTCACGCGCTCCAGTCCGTTTTTAAGTCCTATCGAACATATCAGCACTGCCGCAGCAAGAACTATCGCCACAAACAGTATCATTGTCAGCGGATCTGCAAGCACGGAATCAAAGTGCTCGGATATACCGGCTGCGTCCAGATCTGTAAGCGCCCCGCCTGCAGTGGAAAAGAAATACCTCAGCATCCACCCGGCTACCGTGGTGTAGAACATCAGCAGTATATAGCTTCCAATCATCGCGGCAACGCCATGGTAATGCCATTTTGAGCCTTTCGGCTCGATCTGCTGATACATCTTGACAGGGCTGCACTGTGCGGCTCTTCCGACTGAAAACTCCATTGTCAGCACAGGTATGCCCAGTATCGCCAGGAACACAAGATAGATAATCACGAACAGCCCTCCGCCGTTCTGCCCTACGATATACGGGAACTTCCAGACATTTCCTATGCCTATGGCGCAGCCTGCGCTCAACAGTATAAATCCCAGTCTGCTCCCAAGTTTTTCTCTGCTCATTAAACGACCTCCGTTTTTGCCCGCAGTATTTTCCGGATAATTTGCGGCACTTTTTCGACATAAGGTCACCTCTAAAAACCTTGTTTGAGTGAAAATGTGTATAGCACACCGAC
>OOBV01000520.1_pt1 | contig 35499 bp, 27 predicted proteins | sample 1671731 | NCBI WGS metagenome assembly OOBV01 (sample SAMN06348186, study PRJEB24527) | human gut metagenome | biome: human gut; feature: ankylosing spondylitis patient; material: feces | host: Homo sapiens | place: China | collected 2015-10
CTCTGTGTAGTCCTTCCGCAGAACTTCCGATAAACAAAAAACGTACCCGAACCCTCTTTCATAAAGAATCGGGTTCGAGTACGAACTGAATGGTGGACCTAGAGGGATTCGAACCCTTGACCTCTCGGATGCGAACCGAACGCTCTCCCAGCTGAGCTATAGGCCCATATTGAGGGGCGTAACTCGGTTGGGCGACCAACCGACATACTCCCCATTTGAATGCCCACAACTCTGTGGGGCACAAAAGCGATACGCTTGCACTCCCAACTGAGCTACAGGCCCATACCAGATGACCCTGTAAGTGTAACTCGAATCAGGAGATTTGTCAAGCAGATTGTGTCAGGTACGGCCCAGCTGCCAGAAGGCGACGGCACTGGCAGCGGCTACGTTCAGCGAGTCTACCCCATGGGACATGGGGATCTTCACGGTATAGTCGCAGGCGGCGATGGTGCTGTGGGCCAGGCCGTCGCCCTCGGTGCCCAGCACAATGGCCAGTTTGGGTTCAGCGGCAAGGGCGTTGTCGTCGATGCTCACCGAACGGTCGCTCAGGGCCATGGCAGCGGTCTTGAAGCCCAGAGCGTGCAGCTGTGCCATGCCGTGTTCCGGCCAGTCGGCGGGGGTGGTGCCGATCTGCGCCCAGGGCACCTGGAACACCGTACCCATGCTCACGCGCACCGCCCGGCGGCACAGCGGATCGCAGCAGGAGGGCGTGATGAGCACCGCATCCATGTTCAATGCGGCAGCACTGCGGAAGATGGCACCCACGTTGGTGGAATCCACGATGCCCTCCAGCACAGCCACCCGGCGGGCATCCCGGCATACCTGCTCTACTGTGCGGGGCGCGGGGCGGCGGAAGGCGCACAGCACGCCGCGGGTCAGTTCGTAGCCGGTCAGGCGGGCCAGCATCTCGCGGTCGGCCGTGTATACCGGGGCGTCCCCGCAGCGGGTCAGGATGTCCTGGGCCGGGCCGGTGATCTGTTTGCGTTCCATGAGCAGGGACAGCGGCTGGTAGCCGGCATCCAGCGCCCGCGCGATCACCTTGGGGCTCTCGGCAATAAAAACGCCCTTTTCCGGCTCCAGTCGATTGCGCAGCTGGGCCTGGGTCAGGCGGGCGTAGACGTCCAGCTCCGGCGCGGAAAAATCAGTGATCTCAATGATGTTGGGCATGGAAAAAGGCTCCTTTGTGTTTTTTTTTTCTTATTTTAGCACAAGATGCGCCGCAATGCAAAAAGCGGGCGGCTGCCCGACCGGGGAACCGTCCGCTTGTGTTTTGTCTGCCGGGAATCACTCCGAGCGCAGGGCCTTGACGGGGTCGCACTTGGAGGCGCTCTTGGCGGGGATCAGGCCGCCCAGAATGGTGAGCAGTGTGGCCAGTGCGATCAGCACCAGTGCAGCCTGCAGCGGCAGGGCTGCCGTGACCGAGGCACTGTCGGCAATGGAGTGGATGAGCATGTTGCCGGGGATCAGCAGAATCAGGCTCAGGCCCACGCCCATACAGCCGGAGCACAGACCGATGATGAAGGTTTCGGCGTTGAATACCTCCGAGATGTTGCGCTTGGACGCGCCGATGGCACGCAGGATGCCGATCTCCTTGCGGCGCTCCAGCACGCTGATATAGGTGATGACGCCGATCATGATGGAGGACACCACCAGCGAGATGGACACAAAGGCCACCAGCATGTTGCTGATCATGTTGATGATCTTGGTCACCGAGGTCATCAGGGTGCCCACCACATCGGTGTAGCGCACCACCTTGTCATCCTCGCCATTTGCCTCGGCGGAGGCATTGTAGGCGTCCAGTGCATCCACGATCAGGGCCTTGCAGTCAAAGTCCCTCGGGTAGATGGAAATGGTGCTGGGGTCATCGAGGTCGGCGTAGCCCAGGCTCTGCAGGTTGCCGTCGTAGGTGGAGGTGGAGGACAGCATGGAGGACTTCATCAGTTCAGCCAGCTCTTCCTGCGTCATGTTCATGTGGATGGCATTCTGGAAGGCGCTGGCGTCGATCTTCAGGGCATTTTCCATCTGGCTGCCCAGCTGGGCAATGTTCTTCTGGATGGCGCTTTCCATCTGCTGGCTGATCCGGGTGCCCATCTGCTGCATGGCCGTATTCATGGCGGTGCTCAGCTGGCTCTGCAGGGCCTGGCTGATCTGGGCAGAGTAGCTCTCCATCACGGTCTGCATAGCGGCGGAGAACTGCTCCTGCAGGTTGGCGTCGGCCAGCAGTTCACTCATGGAGCTGGCCAGCAGCTGCTGGAACTGCTCGGTCTGCATATAGGCGGAGAAGCTGATCTTGTCCAGATTCAGGATGCCGTTGCCCACCACATAGTCCTTGTAGCCGTTCAGGATCTTCTGCATCATATTCTGCAGGGCCTCCGGGGAGATGGACAGATCCATGTTCTCAAACACGCTGCTCATGTCCATGTCCGGCTGCGGCAGGTCGCCCAGGTCCAGTGAGAAGCTGTCCGGGTCCAGCAGGGAAGAGAGGTCGAAGGAACCGGCGCTCAGATCAAAGGCGCCGCTCAGGTCAAACTTCAGGGCGCTGGTGTCAAACTGGAAAGCGTTCTTCAGCGTATCGGTGTCCACCGAGAACATGGAGGACATATCGAAGGAAGTGCTGTTGTCGGCACCGAACTCCTCGCCGGTGAACACATTGATCTGGGGGTCGGCCATCTGCTGCTGCACGATGGCGCTGGATTTGGCCTGCTCGATGACGTGCAGGGTGAGGTCGTGGGTGTAGCCGATGCCGGAGGACAGCATGGCAGCAGAAGAATCCTCGGCGGGCTGCACCACGCCCACGATGGTCAGGTCGGTGCCGTCGGCCACCACCTGCTTCATATAGTCGGTGTCATCCGATTTATCGCGCCACAAGCTGTAGGTCTCGTCGTAGACATAGCGGTCGGAGCTGTTGATGAGCTTGAACTGCTTGCCTAGAAAGTCGGAATAGGAATAGGTCTTGAAGTCATCCGGCACGTCTACGTTCTGGTTCTGGGCAAACTGCTGGATCATCTTGTCCAGCTCGGCGTTGTCCCGCATGCCCAGCGCGTACAGGGCGTAGTCGGTCACGCTGCCGGTGGCGTCCAGCACCAGCACGCATTCGTTGTAGGCTTCCGGCCAGCGGCCGGCCTTGACGTCGTACTGGGATGCATACAGCTCCGGGGTCTGGGGCAGTTCCGAGAACACACTGGTGTTCATCATGGAGGACATGATGTTGTTGGAAGAGGTCTCGGAGCTGATGCCCAGCGAGGACAGGGAGGAATCCGGGTTCACCTGCCGGATGCTGCCGTCGGGGTCCTGCCGGTAGATCTGGGGCGACACATTATAGGCATACTCCACGGCGGTGGCATTGTCGGCAACGGTGGTGTCGGTGGTCTCCAGATACTGCTTGAGGGACTTGAGGTCGTTGGTGGTGATGCCCGACACCATCTGCGAGAGCAGCTGGCGCACCGGCACCATGTCTTCTTCCTGGGTGGTGTCCTGGGAACTGGATGACGGGGCACCGGAGGAGAGCATGGAGGTGAAATCCATGCCGCTGCTCATGATCTGCAGCGGGTACTCCGACAGGGTGGAGCGCTCCATGTCGTCAATGTAGTTGTTGACACCGGTGGACAGGGAGATGATCAGCGCAATGCCGATGATGCCGATGGAACCGGCAAAGGCAGTGAGCAGGGTGCGTGCTTTTTTGGTGCGCAGGTTGTTGAAGCTGAGGGTCAGCGAGGTGAGCACCGACATGGACGAGCGGCCCATGTTCTTGTGCACGGGGGCCGCAAGGGTCTGGGTGTCCGGCTCATAGGGCATGGTGTCGGAGCGGATGACGCCGTCCTTCAGGGTCACGATGCGGGTGGCGTAGCGCTCGGCCAGCTCCGGGTTATGGGTGACCATGACCACCAGACGGTCCCGGGCCACCTCCTTGAGCAGCTCCATGACCTGGATGCTGGTTTCACTGTCCAGTGCACCGGTGGGCTCGTCGGCCAGCAGGATGTCGGGGTTATTCACCAGTGCACGGGCAATGGCCACACGCTGCATCTGGCCGCCGGACATCTCGCTGGGGTGCTTGTGCAGCTGGTTGCCCAGACCCACTTTCTCCAGTGCCTCGGTGGCGCGGCGGCGGCGCTCGGCCCCGGAAATGCCGGAGATGGTAAGGGCCAGCTCCACGTTGGCCAGCACGGTCTGGTGGGGGATGAGGTTGTAGCTCTGGAACACAAAGCCGATGGTGTGGTTGCGGTAGGAGTCCCAGTCGCGGTCGGTGTACTTTTTGGTGGAGATGCCGTTGATGATCAAATCGCCGCTGTCATACCGGTCCAGACCGCCGATAATGTTCAGCAGAGTGGTTTTGCCGGAGCCGCTGGGGCCGAGGATGGCGACGAATTCGTTATCACGCAGGTTCAGGCTGACATTGTTCAGCGCATTCTGCACGAGATCGCCGGTCTTGTACTGTTTGCAGATCTGTTTGATTTGTAGCATGTGTGTGCCTTTCTGGGGAAAAGGTTCCGGCCGGGGCCGGAGAGGTGAGAAACGGACAGCTGTGCCGCTGCGGGCCAAAAGGCGCGCAGACTGCACAGAAGAATCGATATGATTTTAGCAAATCTATATGAAAAAACTGTGTATGGAAAAGAAAGTGTTTCCGGAAGCGGAAGCAGAAATTCTCTGTTTTGGCCGGGTCAGAGAGGAAAAAATTCCCAACCCGGCGGCAGGGGTTGCAATCCTGCGGCGTTCGTGTTATTGTAAGGGTACTGAAAAAAGCCGCGCAAACCATCCAGAACGATGAAAATACGGTGCGGCACAGGCAACATGATTTGTAAAAACGTCGGAAAGCAAAACAACACGACGCAAAATCGAACAGAAAAACAATCTGACACTTTTAGACACTTTTTCGGGGTTGAATGGTTCCTTCCTGCTCCATACAATAAAAAAGGAAAAACAAGGAAATACACTAAAAACGTCGCAATGCCTTGTAGCAAGGAGGAATTTCTATGGAACGTACATTTTCACCCATGGTCCGGCAGTTTTCTGCCATCGCCGGGTTGCAGCAGGCATATACGCTGGTTTACTCCCTTGACCCGGACGGCGAAACCGGCTGTCGCCTGACGCTTTGCCGTACTGGCAGCAGCCAGCGCATGGACAGCAAGTATATGGCCGTTGCACCGGAGTTTGGCTACCGTGTTTTGCAATATCTGTGTGAGAATGGCGTTCAGCCGGAGATCTGGCAGGACGTGGTGGCAGAGCTGGATGCGGCACAGCAGACCGAACAGGAAGGCGGCGCGTGGCGTGGACAATGAGCGGACGGCAGATGTGCTGCAGGTCGCCCTTGCAAGCTATGACCGCAAGGAGCTTCGGGTACAGAAAAACTATCTGGAAGAACAGAACCCAGTGCTGGCCTGTACCTGCTTTCTGAACGGACACAAACTGCTGCAGGAGCTGCAGCAGGGCCACAATTTTGACATCGTGGTGCTGTGCAGCCAGATGGAGGATATGAGCAGCATCGAGTTCATGATGGAACTGCGCAAGCTGGAGCACAAGCCGCTGCTGATGCTGTTCGACGAGGGCCGGCGCAAGAACAGCTCGGCACTGCGCATGGAGGACTCCGGCAGCTGCTGCTGCGTGGAGCGCATGGAGCTCAAGAACCTGCTGCGGGAGCTGTACCGGATGCCGGGCCAGCAGTGGCAGCGCACCGAGCAGCAGTGCCAGCAGCTGTACCACAGCTGGGGCATCCGCATCCCGGACATCAATTGCAGCTATCTGACCAGTGCGGTGGGCGTGGTCTACGGCACCTCGCAGAAGCTGGCCATCCGCAAGGAGATCCTGCAGGCGGTCAGTGAGCAGTACGGTGTTTCGGTCTCGGCCGTGGACAGCGGCATCCGGCGCATGATCGACCAGCTGGAAGCAAAACCGGCCGAGGGCTGGACGCAGTTCAAGGCTGAAAGCGGCTTTGAAGCGGAAAAGCCCACTACGGGCAAGCTGATCTATGCAATCAAACGGTATCTCATCCAGCAGAAGAGCAGGGAATAACGCACACGGTCTTGGAGGCGGTAGCAATGGAGCAGGCACAGCAGAATACAGCGCAGGAGCTGACGGCGCAGGCCATCCCGCAGCAGGCGGTGGAGGATGCCTGCTTCCATTCGCTGGGGCTGATCGGGCGCAACTGCGAGTATCTGGAGCAGCATCTGGCCCGCGTGGGGGCAGACGCCCAGTCTCTGCAGGCAGTCAGCGACATCAGCGCGGCCACGGCCAAGCTGGAACGGACCATCAACGAACTGCTGTCTGCGCTGGAATTTCTGCGTGCCGGGCAGCCGCCTAAGCTTTACCCGCTGGATCTGTGCGAGCTGCTGCAGCAGGTGGCGGCCCAGGCCGACATGGTGCGTGCGCAGCTGGGAGTCACCCTGGAGCTGGACTACGGCGGCTGGACGACCTGCCGTGTGCTGGCTGACCGGGATGATGTGGAGCTGCTGTGTCTGCATCTGCTGTCCAACGCCCTGCGTGCCTGCCGCGAAGGCGGCACGGTGAGGATCCTGCTGCGCCGCAGCGAGACCATGTGGCAGCTGACTGTGCGGGACAATGGCTGCGGTCTGCCGGAGGGCAGCCAGGAAGCCTGGCTGGAAAACCGGCGCAGCTTTCTGGGCGGGGCTCAGCTGGGGCTGCTGCTTTGCCGCGAGTGCTGCCGCCGCATGGGCTGGGGGCTGAGCGTGGAGTGTGCCCCGGAAAAGGGCACCCAGGCCGTGGTCACGGTGCCGCTGTACACGGACGATGGGCGGGCACCGGAGGTGGAGCTGCATGCCGGAGCCGACCTTGCGTCCGAGCAGCATCAGTACCAGCTGCGTGCCATGCTGGTGCGGGAGCTGCGCACCATGCCCGAGCGCGGCGACCCGGACGAATAAACCGAACAAAACCAAAAACCCGGAACTTCCTGTCCGACAGGAAGTTCCGGGTTTTGTTGTTTGTCTAGAGTTCCGGCACAGAGGCTCAGTAGTGCAGACGGTCAGCGGTCAGGGCTTCCAGAACCGGCAGCATGGCAGCAGCCTCGGCCTTGGCGGCAGGCAGATCCATGTCGCGGTAGTTGCCGCACTCCACTTCGCTGGCACCGGGCACGGCACCCTCAAAGGCGGCCATAAAGCGGAAGGACTCCACGGTCAGCTCCAAAGCCTGCGCAGAGGTCAGGCCGCGGGTCAGCAGGTAAAAGCCGGTGCGGCAGCCCATGGGGCCCACATAGATCACACCATCCTGGAAGGCACTATTGCGTGCGTAGGTGGCAAACAGGTGCTCCAGCGTGTGGGCAGCGGCCGTGGACAGGTAATCGCCCTGGTTGGGCTTCTTCATGCGGATGTCCCAAGTGAGCACGTCGCCGTCCTGACGGCTCAGGTACATGCCCCGGTCCAGCTTGGTATGGTCAACACAGAAGCTCGCAATGCGTTCCATTGTGTCGCCCTCTTTCTCAGGCCTGCAGGCGCTGCACGCTGCCGTGTGCGCAGTCCACAGCGATCATCAGGCCGTCACGGATGTGAGAGGTGGCACCCACGGCACCCACGACGGTGGGCTTGAGCAGAGCCTTGCCGGCAATGGCGGCATGGCTGTTCAGGCCGGGCTCCTCCACCACCAGAGCGGCGGCGTCGCGCACATAGTTCAGCATCTCGTTGCTGGTGGAGGGCACCACCAGCACCATGCCGGGCTTGAACTTGGCACGCACCTCGTCCAGGGTGCGGCACACGCAGGCCTTGCCGGTGGCGTTGGACACCTCGGCGTTCTCCGGGCCGACGCCCACACCGGTGGCCAGGCAGTTGCCCACCATGTGGATCTTGATCATGTTGGTGGTGCCGGAAATGCCCACGGGCACGCCGGCGGTCACCACGGCCAGCTCACCGTTGTGCAGGAAGCCGTTTTCCTTGGCCAGGGCGGTGGACATTTCGATCAGCTCGTCGGTGCTGTGCGCCAGAGGCATCATCAGGGAGGTGATGCCCCAGCTCAGGGACAGCTGACGCTGCACCTGCTCCTTCATGACGCAGGCGATGATGGGCTGCTGCGGGCGGTACTTGCTCAGCAGGCGGGCAGTGGTGCCGGACTCGGACACGGTGACGATGGCAGCGGCGTTCACGTCCTTGGCGGTCAGGCAGGCGGCGTGAGCGGTAGCGTCGGAAACGCTGATCTTGCCGGTGTTGGGCTCCATCAGACGGCCGCGCAGGTAGTGACCCTCCTGCTCGGTGCGCTCGGCGATGGCGGACATGGTCTTCAGTGCCTCCACGGGGTAAGCACCGGCAGCGGTCTCACCGGACAGCATAATAGCAGAGGTGCCGTCGTAGATGGCGTTTGCCACGTCCGAGATCTCAGCACGGGTGGGGCGGGGGTTCACCATCATGCTGTCCAGCATCTGGGTAGCGGTGACGATGGGCTTGCCGAAGGAGAAGGAGCGGTCGATGATGGTCTTCTGGATGCCGGGCAGCTCGGTAAAGTCGATCTCGACGCCCAGGTCGCCGCGGGCCACCATGACGGCGTCGGCGGCAGCCAGGATGCTGTCGATGTTGTTCACACCCTCACGGTTCTCGATCTTAGCGATGATGCGGATGTTGGAGTCGTACTCGTTCAGCAGGTTGCGGATCTCGTACACGTCCTGTGCGGTGCGCACAAAGGAAGCAGCGATGAAATCAAAGCCCTGCTCGATGCCGAAGATGATATCGTCCTTATCGCGCTGGCTCATATACGGCATGGACAGATGCACACCGGGCACGTTGACGCCCTTCTTGTTCTTGATCTTGCCGTTGTTCAGCACAGTGCAGACGATGTCGGTATCGTTCACGGTCTGGATCTGCAGTTTGATCAGGCCGTCATCCAGCATGATGGTGCCGCCGGGGGCCACGTCCTGAGGCAGATCCTTGTAGGTGATGGAGCAGATCTCCTTGGTGCCCTCCACATCGCGGGTAGTCAGGGTGAAGGTCTGGCCGGCTTCCAGCATCTCGGTGCCGTTCTTGAAGTCCTTCAGGCGGATCTCAGGGCCTTTGGTGTCCAGCAGAGCAGCCACGGGCTTGCCTAGCTCCTCGCGCAGGGACTTGAGCAGGTCCAGACGGCCCTTGTGCTCCTCGTGGGAGCCATGGGAGAAGTTGAAGCGGGCAACATTCATGCCGTTGGCGATCAGTTCACGCAGGACGCCGTCCTTGTCGGTGGAAGGGCCCAGGGTGCAGATAATTTTCGTTTTTCTCATTCAAAATACCTCCGTCTACGTTCTCACTCTCTCATTTATTTTGCAGCAGGCTGTCTGCTGTCATGCAGAACGGCCCGCGCACACGACCAACAGGGAAAACTCCCCGTGCTGTGGGTTGGAATGTACGGTAAAGTGAAAATCCAAAACTTTACCAACTACTATTATAATCGCTTTCTGACAAGAGAGCAAGTGAAATTTCAGGATGAATACAACTTTTTTGCATACCGGGAGGTTTGAACAGATGTTTGACGCAGGTACGCGGTAATTTTGCGGATTTTGCACAGAGAAATCGTTAAAGAAATGGCTAAGATCCTGCCCGTCAGGACAGCTGTGCATCATGGAAAGACAGCCCTTGCAAACGGGCCTGTTTTTGCTTATAATGGTGGCAGGTAAAAGTGTCACTTATCCGGGCTGACCCGGAAGAAATGGAGAAAACCAAGATGGAAAAACGTGTCTTTCTGATCGTGCTCGACAGCTTTGGCATCGGCGCCGAGCCGGATGCCGCCGCTTTTGGCGACGAGGGCACCAACACGCTGGGAGCCATTGCAAAGCATCCCAACTTCAACTGCCCCAACCTGCAAAAGCTGGGCCTGTTCAACATCGACGGCGTGACCGCCGGGGAAAAGACCGCCGCTCCCACCGGTTCCTTTGCCCGCCTGCAGGAGCAGAGCATGGGCAAGGACACCACCATCGGCCACTGGGAGATCGCCGGTGTGGTGAGCCCGAAGCCGCTGCCCACCTTCCCGGAGGGTTTCCCCGCAGAGCTCATCCACGAGTTTGAGGAAAAGACCGGCCACAAGGTGCTCTGCAATAAGCCCTATTCCGGCACCCAGGTGCTGAAGGACTACGGCGAGCAGGCCATGAAGGAAAACGCCCTCATCGTCTACACCAGTGCCGACAGCGTGTTCCAGGTGGCCGCCAACGAAGAGCTGGTGCCGGTGCACGAGCTGTACCGTTACTGCGAGATCGCCCGCGAGATGCTCAAGGGCGAGTATGGCGTGGGCCGCGTCATTGCCCGCCCCTTCCTGGGCCGCACCGCCGATACCTTCTACCGCACCACCAACCGCCACGACCTGAGCCTGAAGCCGCCCCGCGCCACCATGCTGGACCTGCTGAAGAACGCCGGCAAGGACGTCATCGCCGTGGGCAAGATCTTCGATATCTTTGATGGCGAGGGCGTGACCGAGAAGATCAAGACCACCGGCAACACCAACGGCATTGCTTTCACCAAGGCCCTGCAGACCCGCGACTTCGAGGGCCTGGCCTTTGTGAACCTGGTGGACTTTGACATGCTGTACGGCCACCGCCGCAATGTGGCGGGCTACGCGGCTGCCGCCACCGAGTTCGACCGCTTCCTGGCCGACTTCATCCCCGGGATGCGAGAGGGCGACCTGCTGATGATCACCGCCGACCACGGCTGCGACCCCTCCTACACCAAGACCACCGACCATACCCGCGAGTATGTGCCGTATCTGGTCTGCGGCAAGGGCGTGAAGCCCGGTGTGGACCTGGGCACGAAGCTCTGCTTCGGCACCATTGCCCAGACCATCTGCGAGTATCTGGGCGTGGATGCCTCCAGCCTGGACGGCCACAGCGTGTGGAACGAGATCAAGGCATAAGATCCTGACAACGAAAAAAACGAGGCCCCGGAGGTTCTGCCCTCCGGGGCCTCGTTGCGGTTGTGGGAAATCAGGCGGCGTCGTTCTGGGACGCTGCATTGTAGATGGCATCCAGAATGGTGGACGCTGCGTTGTACAGCGAGGATGCAGCCTGTTCCACCTCTTCCTGCGTGGGCAGGGAGATGGACGGAGCTTCGGTGCTGCCGTCACTGGTGCCGCTGTCGGCCGGAGTCTCCGGCTCCTGGGGCTGGGTGTCGGCAGGCTGTTCTGCAGGCTGCTCAGCAGGCGTTTCGGCTGGGGTCTCTTCCGGCACGCTCTCGGCGGGCTCCTCCACGATGACGCTTTCCGCCGGTTCTTCCGGAATGGAAGCAGCGGCGTTCGGGTCGGTGGTGGGGGTAAAGATGTCGGTCTTTTCCGGGGTCTGGGTGGTGTCGCTCACAGTGCCCTCACCGCCCAGCACGACCGCGATCATCTCTTTGGCCTTGCTGACGGAGGCTTCATCCGGCTTCATGACGTAGAGCTTCTGGCCCTTGGCGGAATAGCACTGGGTGCTGGTGCCGGACGAGCCGGTAACGGTGTAGCTCTGGATGTCCCAGTTGGCAAAATCGCTCAGCTGCATGCGCACCAGCGCACTGATCTGATCCTGCGAAAAATCGGTGACAAAGCAGTCCGAAGCGGCGTCCATGATCTTGGAAAAGCCCATGAGCAGGGCAGGGGACTTGATCTTGTTCAGCATGGCGTCGATGACCTTCATCTGGTTGATGCCGCGTTGGATATCGCCGGAGGCAAAGGCGTGGCGCTCCCGGGCAAAGGCCAGGGCGGACTTACCGTCCAGATGGTTCCAGCCTTCGGCAAAGGTGGTGGGGTCGTAGTAGCCGGGGCTGCCCACTGAGGTGAAGGCCTGGTCAGAATACACGTCCACGCCGCCCAGGGCGTCCACGATATTGATGAAGCCCGCAAAGTTGATGCGGATGTAGTGGTCCACGTTGATGCCATAGAGGTTGCCCAAGGTAGCCATGCTGGTCTCCACGCCGTACAGACCGGCGTGGGTCAGCTTGTCCTTGCTGTTGGTGCCGGCCAGATCCACATAGTAGTCGCGGGGCGTGTTGATCAGCGCCACCTGCTTGGTCTGGGGGTTCACCACAGCCAGAATGTTCACGTCGCTGCGGGCTTTTTCGGTCAGTTCACCACGGGTGTCCACGCCGCTGAGGTAGATGACGAAAGGCTCCTTGGTGATCTTGTTGGCCTCGGCACCGGTGAGCAGACCGTTGGTCATGTTGTCCAGCGCGGTCAGACCCTGCTGGGCCCAGACACAGCCCAGCGCCATGCAGGCGCACAGGAACACCGAGAACACACGGGACACCTTGCCGGGCACATTGTACTCCTGACAGCGCTTGACCAGCAGCCAGAGCAGGAACAGCAGGGCGGCCAGAATGACCAGATACAGCACGGGCAGCATCTGGGTGCGCCACAGCTGCACCAGCGAAGCCACGCTGAGGATGCCCTGCACCGGCAGCAGGATCCTGCCGAAAGCGGAGGGCCGGGCGGCGGCAGCCTGTGCCGGGGCACCGCTGCGGCGCGGGGCAGAAGAACCGGGCTTTTTCCGGGGCGGCGGCGTGGGGGACGGGTCCTCCGCAAAAAAAGCGGAGCTGTCCACTTCCACGGTGCGGTCTGCCGCACTGCGGCTCTTGCGGTTCACACGCCGCAGGGAACGGTTGGAATCATCCTTCATAGGAAATCTCCTTTTGAGCGCAAGGCTCAGTCGGCCGGCACGATGGTCAGCACCGCGCGGGCGGGCAGGCAGGTGGCGGTCTGGTCTTCGTTGGACAGCCAGCCGAAGCTCTCACAGATGTGGTCCGGGCAGGGGGAGTCCACAAAGCGGGCAGCACCGTCCTTGACCTCGATGTGCACCGTGTAGTACCCGGTGTCTACGTCATAGGTATCGTTCTTGTCCAGTGGAAGGTTCATGGTGGTGTTGTTGTCGCCGTAGATCAGTTCGGCCCGTAGCTTGGAACCGCTGCTGTGTGCGCTGCGCACCAGCAGCAGAACGGCGGCAATGGCCAGAACGACGGCGGCAAACAGAAGATTGGTCAGCAGTTTTTTGTGTTTCATGTGTCAGTCCTTGATCGAAAGCTGTTCCAGTTCGGCGAGCCAGAGGGCGGCACAGGCGTCGCTGGGCATGCGCCAGTCGCCGCGGGGCGAAAGGGTCACGCTGCCCACCTTGGGGCCGTCCGGCAGGCAACTGCGCTTGAACTGCTGGGCGAAGAACCGCCAGTAGAAGTTGCGCAGCCACTTGTACAGCACGTTGTCGGGGTATTCGGGGCGGCCTGCAAAGGCGGCCTTTGCAAGCCGGAAGATCTTGGCCGGGCCAAAGCCGAAGCGCAGCACCTGATAGAGGTAAAAGTCGTGCAGCTCATAGGGGCCCACCAGATCCTCGGTCTTTTGCGCGATCTCGCCGTCCTTGGCGGGCAGCAGCTCCGGGGAGACCGGAGTGTCCAGAATGTCCAGCAGCACGGTGCGCAGGGCGTCGGTGGCGGCAATGTCGGCTTCGTAATGCACCAGATGGCGCACCAGCGTTTTGGGCACCCCGGCGTTCACACCGTACATGCTCATGTGGTCGCCGTTGTAGGTGGCCCAGCCCAGTGCCAGCTCCGACAGGTCGCCGGTGCCTACCACAAGGCCGCCGGTGCGGTTGGCAGTGTCCATCAGCTCCAGCGTGCGCACACGGGCCTGCCCATTTTCAAAGGTCACGTCCAGCACGCTTTCGTCCTGGCCGATGTCCCGGAAGTGGCTGTGCACCGTCTCGGCGATGTCGATCTCTTTGAAGGAGACCTGCAGCTCATCGCACAGGATCTCGGCATTGCTGCGGGTGCGGTGGGTGGTGCCGAAGCAGGGCATGGTCACGGCCAGCACATCGCTGGCGGGGCGGCCCAGCTGCTTCATGGCGCGCACGGCCACCAGCAGGGCCAGACAGCTGTCCAGACCGCCGGAAATGCCGATGACCGCCGTTTTGGCGTGGGCGTGCTCCAGCCGCTTGGCCAGACCGTCGGCCTGCATCTTCAGGATCAGTTCGCAGCGCTCGGCGCGGCGCTTGGGGTCGCCGGGCACGAAGGGTGCCGGGTCGATCCAGCGGGTGAGGGGGGTCTCGGTGAGTTCCAGATCAAACTCCACCGTGGTGTAACCATCGCGGCTCAGCTCAAAGCTGGTGTTACGGGCACGCTCGGCCTCCATGCGCTGGCAGTCGATCTCGGTCTCGGCAATGCCGCCCGCAAAGGGAGCTGTCTCGGCCAGCAGGGTGCCGTTTTCGGCGATCAGGTCGTGCCCGGCGAACACCATGTCCTGGGTGCTCTCGCCGTGCCCGGCCGAGGCGTACAGGTAGCCGCACAGCAGGCGGGCCGACTGGTTGGACACCAGTGCTCGGCGGTACTCGGCCTTGCCGACGGTCTCGTCGCTGGCCGAAAGGTTGGCGATGACCGTGGCCCCGGCCAGCGCGTGGAAGGTGGAGGGCGGCAGTGCGCTCCACAGGTCCTCGCACAGCTCTACGCCCAGCACAAAACTGGGCATGGACCGGCAGCGGAACAGCAGCGAAGTGCCAAAGGGCACCTGCTGGCCGCACACGGTGATCGTTTCCACCTCGGTGCTGCCGGGGGTGAACTGACGCTTCTCGTAGAATTCACCGTAGTTGGGCAGGTAGGTCTTGGGCACAAGGCCCAGCAGCTGCCCGCGGCACAGCACGGCGGCGCAGTTGTACAGCTTGCCGTGTACCAGCAGCGGCAGGCCCACCAGCACGACGGTGTCCAGCGTCCGGGTGCCGTCCAGCACGGTCTGCAGGGCATCCAGCGCACCGGTCTGCAGCGTGTGCTGCAGGAACAGGTCGCCGCAGGTGTAGCCGGTGAGGCAGAATTCCGGGAACACGGCCAGCTTGACCCCGCGCGCGGCGGCTGCCTGCACGTCGGCAAGGATCTGCTGGGCGTTATAGGTGCAGTCCGCCACCCGCAGGGCGGGGGAGAAGGCGGCTGCCTTTAAAAAACCATCTTTCATCGGAGGATTTCACATCCTGTCTTTCGTTTTAGCCTGCAGAGGGCCTGCAGTGCCCATAGTATACCACAAACTGCAACAAACGGAAAGTAACAGCTTGGTAAAAGAAGTGTGACAAAACAAAAGCTGCCCGCAGGGATGCGGGCAGCCGGAAAGCATAAAAGCGGAAAACGAGATGGACCGTAAGCCGGGTTCTGTATTAAACGACGATCTGTCTAGACCTGCCATTGCTGACAGGTTCGTGCCGCCTTCGGGACACGCGAGCAGCGCTGTACGTCCCATATAGGCGTTGCTTCCGGTAGGGTTTACAAAGCCGCATGGTCACCCATGCGCTGGTGAGCTCTTGCCTCGCCGTTTCATCCTTACCGCATTGCTGCGGCGGTTTGTTTTCTGTTGCACTTTCCCTGAGGTCACCCTCGGCTGCCGTTAGCAGTTACCGTGCTCTGTGAGGCCCGGACTTTCCTCAGAGCGGTCAAAGCCGCCCCGCCGCCGTATGTTCCACTCGTTTTCCGTTCCTCATAATACCATAAAAAAACAAGATTTGCAAGCGAAAGCGTTTTTTGCTATACTATTTATATCTGTTTTTCGTGCAAAGGAGGGGTGCGCGTGCGTCTGTATTTCACGGTGCCGGACACCCTGCAGACCCAAAATGGAACGCTTGTGCGGAACTTTCTGCGCCAGTGTGCCGTTTCTACGGAGCTTGCCCGGGCAGTCAAATTTCAGGGCGGCGGCTTTTTTGCCGACGGCGCGCCCGTGCTGGCCAACCGCCGGGTGTACCCGGGGCAGGTGCTGAGCTTCGACCTCCCGCCGGAAGCGGGCGGCGTGGCCCCGCAGCCGGACATTGCCGTGCAGGTGGTCTACGAGGATGCCTTTGCCGTGGTGCTGGAAAAGCCGCCCCATCTGGCGGTGCACCCCACTCTGAACTACCCCGGCGGCACGCTGGCCAACGGCTATGCAGCCTGGGCACTGCAGCAGGGCCGCAGCCCGGTGTTCCGCCCGGTGAACCGCATCGACAAGGACACCAGCGGCCTTGTGCTGGCGGCCCGCAACACCTATGCTGCGCCGCTCCTGGCAGAAAACGTGCAGAAGCTCTATTACGCCATCGTGGAGGGCGAGCTGCCCTTGGGGCCGGGCGTGATCGACGCGCCCATCGGCCGCCGGGGCGACAGCATCATCGGGCGGTGTGTGACCCCGGAGGGCAAGCCCAGCCGCACTGAGTACACCATATTAAAGGTACAGAACGGCCTGAGCCTGGCCGCCTGCGTGCCGGTGACCGGCCGCACCCACCAGATCCGGGTGCACTTTGCGTCCATCGGCCATCCGCTGGCCGGGGATGACCTCTACGGCGGCCGCCGGGACCGCATCGGGCGGCAGGCACTGCACTGCGCAAAGCAGATCTTCCGGGTGCCGGAGTACACCGAGGTGCCGGACGGCATCTGCATCCGCACCCCGGTGAGCGCCGGAACAGGCCGCACGGTGACCGTGGAAAGCCCGCTGCCGCAGGATATGGCCGACCTGCTTTCGTGAAAAGTGCGTGAAAGAACTGCCCAAATTTTGTTCAGGTGCTTGTTTCATTCCGTGCAGGGTGTATAATAAAATGAGCATAGATCGTCTGTGCGCTGACATTCAGCCGCACAGGATGTGGAAACCACCGCCGCGCTGGATGCAGAGCAGCTTTGCCGCGCGGCAAGGAAGGAGAAACCCGTTTGATCGAAGATAAGACAAAGGAACCGCAGACCGCAGAGCCTGCGCAGCAGCCGCCGAAAAAACGCGGCCAGAAGCTGCGCTCCCTGTGGGCACAGTTCCAATGCATGCAGCTCCTGCGTCGGCACCGCTTCCGCCGCAGGACCCAGCATCACGTCAATCATTTTTCTCAGAAGCTGCTGCAGAACCGCCTCGTTCTCATCGTAGGTGAGGCCCTGTACGCTCTGGGATTTTCGGCCGAATATGCATTTGTCCGTGCCGGACGCACGGTGTGCGGGGGCGTGTCCGGTGCACTACTCTGGGTGCGCAGCCTGCTGCACACCATCGTGTCCATGGCGTTCCCCGGTGCAGCCCAGATGGTGCGCGACCTGTTCGGGCCCATTGTGCTGTTCTTCCGGGGCATGGGCTCGCTGCTGGTACATGCGCACCGCGTCCGGAAGGAAAAGGGCTTTGGCGCAGCCGTAAAGGACAGCGTGCATTATCTGGTCGGCGGCGTGCGGCGCAATGTGCGCACCCTGCCGCGCATGGCCATGTACATCCTGCCGGTGCTGGCACTGGCCGGGATGGTCACGGTGGTGCAGAACACCATCCGTCAGCCCTATGCGCTGGAAGTGCAGGTGAACGGCCAGACCGTGGGCTATGTGGCCAACGAGGATGTGTTCAACTCTGCCAAGGAAGCCGTGCAGGAGCGTATCAACGATGCAGGCACGGACGAGAACACCAAGTGGACGGTGGAGCCCACCTATACCATTTCGGTGGCACACAGCGTGCTGGACGAAAACGAGATGGCCAACGCCATCCTGAAGTCCTCCAGCGACCAGATCAGTGAGGGCACCGCCCTGTATCTGGACGGAGAACTGACCGCCGTGTGCTCGGACGGCACTGCCCTGCAGAGCTACCTGAGCAGCCTGCTGGAACCCTACGAGAACCCGGAAGATCCCAATGTGACCGTGGGCTTCAACAAAGAGGTCACCCTGGAGAATGGCATCTACTTCAATGAAAGCTTCCAGCAGGAAAATGATGTGGAGTCGATGCTTTCCGGCGTGCAGCAGCAGGAAAAGATCTATACCGTGCAGACCGGCGACACCCTGTGGAGCATTGCCCAGAAGAACGACCTGACCTTCCGGGAACTGTGCGAGCTGAATACGAACTTCAAGGGCGCGGCCCTGACCGAGACCTCCAACATCCAGGCCGGTGATGAGCTGATCGTGACCAAACAGGAAGCCACGCTGGAAGTGCGCATCACCAAGATCGAGACCTGGCAGGAGGAGATCCCCTATACCAGCGAGACGACCAAATCCAAAGAGTACAACGTGGGCACCAAAAAGACCACGCAGGCCGGTGAAAACGGCATCCGCAGTGTGACGGCCCAGCGTGTGTACGACACCAACGGCACCCAGCTCAGCCAGCAGATCCTCAGCACCGAAGTGATCAAGGAGCCTGTGACCGAAAAGATCGTGGTGGGCACCAAGAAGGTGACCACCAGCACTTCTTACATCACCGGCAGCGGTCAGTTTATCTGGCCGGTGCCCGGCTACCGGAACTGCTCGCGCTGGTACGGCGGCAGCCACAAGGGCGTGGATATCTGCGCCGCCGCCGGTACGCCCATTTACGCTTCGGCAGGCGGCACCGTCACCAAGGCCGGTTACAACAAGGCTGGTGCAGGTACGGGCTATGGCTACTCCATCATCATCAACCATGGCAACGGCTACACCACCGTGTATGCACACTGCCTGTCGCTGGTGGTCCATGCAGGCCAGACCGTCAAGCAGGGCCAGCTGATCGGCTATGTGGGCAGCACCGGACGTTCCAGCGGCAACCACTGCCACTTCGAGATCCGCCGCAACGGCTCTTACATTGCCCCGCAGAACGTGTTCAACCGCAGAAAATACAGGTAAGCATGCAGAGCGGGCCTTTCCACCGGGAAGGGCCTGCCTGCCGATCATAAAGAAAAAGGAGAGATGTTCTATGTCTACCCCTCACAACAGCGCCGAAAAGGGCGATTTCGCCAAGACGGTCCTCATGCCCGGTGACCCTCTGCGCGCCAAGTTCATTGCCGACACCTTCCTGCAGGATGTGCGTCAGGTGACCGGTGTGCGCGGCATGCTGGGCTTTACCGGCACCTATCAGGGCCGCCCCATCAGCGTGATGGGCAGCGGCATGGGCATGCCGTCCATCGGCATCTATTCTTATGAGCTGTTCAAGTTCTACGATGTGGACAACATCATCCGCATCGGCTCCGCCGGCAGCTACACCGAAAAGGCCAAGCTGTTCGACGTGGTGCTGTCCACCGGTGCGGTGAGCGAGTCCAACTACGCCCGGGTACAGAGCGGCTTCGAGGGGGACATCACCCTGCCCAGCCAGAGCCTGAACGACAAGCTGCGCGCTTCTGCCGCCAAGCAGGGCATTCCCCTCATTGAGGGCAACATCCACTCTTCGGATGTGTTCTACCGCCAGCCCTCCGACGAAAAGCCCACCTACTGGGAAAAGCTGCGGGATGAGCGCGGCTGCCTGTGCGTGGAGATGGAGAGCTTTGCCCTGTTTGCCAACGCACAGGTGCTGGGCAAGCATGCGGCCTGCCTGCTGACCATTTCCGACAGCTTTGTGGCACCGGAGATCACCACGGCCGAGCAGCGCCAGACGAGCTTTACCAACATGATGAAGGTGGCTCTGGGCGCAGAGTACTGAGAAACCCAACCGAAGATCCAGCGCGGTCTGCCTGCAAAAAGGCCGGCCGCGCTGTTTTCGCCCCCAAAAGGAGGAACATTTTATGACGAACCTGACCCTGGAAGAAAAGCAGGAACTGATCCGTATGGCACTGGCTGCCCGCGAAAAGGCTTATGCACCGTATTCCAATTTTATGGTGGGTGCTGCCCTGCGCGCAAAGGACGGACGCATCTACACCGGCTGCAACGTGGAAAATGCGTCCTTTACCCCCACCAGCTGCGCAGAGCGCACGGCCCTGTTCAAGGCCGTGGCCGACGGCGTGACCGAGTTCACGGATATTGCAGTGGTGGGCAGCCGCCGCGGCGAGGTGAACGAACAGATCACCTCGCCCTGCGGTGTGTGCCGTCAGGCACTGTTCGAGTTCGGCGGGCCGGAGCTGAACGTGATCATGGCCAAAACGCCGGAGGATTTCATCGAGCGCAGCATGGACGAACTGCTGCCCTTTGGGTTCGGGCCTTCCAATGTGGCCGGAAATGCCGCTGTGGAAAAATAAATCGCTTCCCGGCACAAAACCGGAACGGCAGGGAGTTGTGCAAAAGTAATGCTTTTTGGACATATTTACAAAGATTTTGTAAATATTTTGTAATCGAAAAGTGCTTGCATCTCACACATCTTCTCGCTATACTTGAACCAGTAAATGTGCAAGTGCCTGCATTTGCAGGCCGGCACGCGATGGATTGAAAATAAAGGAGACTTTCTTATGAAGATTTCTCGTCGTAACTTCCTGGCTGTGGCTGGTGCCGCTGCCGCCGCCGCTGCTCTGACCGCTTGTGGCGGTTCTTCCGCTTCTTCCACCAGCACCGCTTCTTCCGCTGCTGCTTCCTCCGCTGCTGAGGGCGGCGAGAAGATCGTCAAGGTCGCTCTGACCTGCGACACCGGCACGATCGACGATGAGAGCTTCAACCAGGCTTGTTGGACTGCTGTTTCCGGCTACATGGGCGACAACTGCCAGTACTACATCCCCGAGGCTGACGCTTCTGATGAGGATCGTGAGACCATGATCCGTCAGGCTGTCAACGACGGTGCAGACGTGATCGTCTGCGTGGGCTACCTGTATGGTGCTTCTCTGGCATGGGCTGCTGACCAGTACCCCAATGTCAAGTTCATCGCTGTTGACGTGACCCAGGGCGATATCGGTACCGATACCATCCCCGCAAACTGCTACTGCATCACCTTCAAGGAAGAGCAGGCAGGTTACCTGGCCGGTTACGCGATCGCCAAGGACGGCAAGACCAAGTTGGGCTTCCTGGGCGGCATGGCTGTGCCCGCTGTCATCCGTTACGGCTACGGCTTCGTGCAGGGCGCTGATGCTGCCGCACAGGAGCTGGGCCAGAACGTCGAGATCAACTACTTCTACGGCGGCCAGTTCTACGGCGATGCCAACATCACCTCCCGTATGGAGGGCTGGTACTCCAACGGCACTCAGGTCGTGTTTGCCTGCGGCGGCGGCATCTACACCTCCGCTGTGGAGGCTGCTCTGAAGAACAACGGCTACGTCATCGGCGTGGATGTTGACCAGAACTACATCGGCGCAAACGGCGTGGCTGACGGCACCTATGCCTACAACCCGTTCATCACCTCTGCCATGAAGGGTCTGTCTGAGGCTGTCAACACCGCTCTGTCCGACATCGAGGCCGGTGACTGGAGCGAGATCGCTGCTTCCAACGGCAACTTCGGTCTGGAGGATGGCGATTACATCGGCCTGCCCACCGCAGACGACAGCTGGAACTTCGAGACCTTCACCAAGGACGAGTACGAGACCGTCAAGGACAAGATCAAGAGCGGCGAGATCACTGTGGACAACAACTCCGACGATGCTACCAAGCCCACCGTCAGCGAGTTCACTACCGTCAACTACATCCAGTAAAGAGCTTCCCCGGGCGGGATGTTCCGAAAGGGACACCCCGTCTTTTGTTGTATCAAAAACCAGAAGTCATACTATTTCAAGGAAAACCCAGGATAAAAATTTCCCGCCGCAAATTCCTGACCGTGACCGCTTCCGGCGAGATCACCGTGGACAACAGCTCGGATGATGGGGTCAAGCCCACCGTCAGCGAGTTCACCACCGTCAACGATATCCAGTAACCCGGCGTTTCCCGCAGCCTGCGGGCCGCAAACCGGCAGGCCGCTTTTATGAATTACTCAATGCAAAAACAGGGTGCCCATTGCAGGCGGGCACCCTGTTTTTGTGTGTCCGGGCAGGGCAGACCCGGCGGAAACTGTGCAGGATGCCTCAAAAGTAATACTTTTATCTGTACTTTCTGCCAAAAACGAAAAAAGCCGTGTGCAAATTGTCGGAAATCAGGTATAATGAAAGATAGAATAGTATAGGTGTCGATACGGCACGAAAGGAGAGTGAGCAGATTGGCAGAGGATTTTGTGATCGAGATGCTCCACATCACCAAGGAATTCCCTGGGATCAAGGCAAACGATGATATCACCCTGCAGCTGCGCAAAGGCGAGGTACACGCTCTGCTGGGCGAAAATGGCGCCGGCAAAAGTACGCTGATGAGCGTGCTGTTCGGCCTGTACCAGCCGGAGGCTGGTCAGATCCGCAAGAACGGCAAGGAGGTCGCCATCCGCAACCCCAACGATGCAAATGCACTGGGCATCGGCATGGTGCACCAGCACTTCAAGCTGGTGGAATGCTTCAGCGTTCTGGACAACATCATTCTGGGTGTGGAGCCCAATAAAATGGGCTTTTTGCAGAAAGCCGAGGCCCGCAAGAAGGTCATGGCCCTGAGCGAAAAGTACGGCCTGCGCGTGGACCCGGATGCCCTTGTCAGCGATATCTCGGTGGGCATGCAGCAGCGCGTGGAGATCCTGAAGATGCTGTACCGCGACAACGAGATCCTGATCTTCGATGAGCCCACCGCTGTGCTGACCCCGCAGGAGATCGACGAGCTGATGGAGATCATGCGCGGGTTCAAGAAGGAAGGCAAGTCCATCCTGTTCATCACCCACAAGCTGAACGAGATCATGGCCGTGGCCGACCGCTGCACGGTGCTGCGCAAGGGCAAGTACATGGGCACCGTAGACATCAAGGACACCACCAAGGAAGAACTTTCCCGCATGATGGTGGGCCGTGATGTGCAGCTGCAGGTGGAAAAGCAGCCTGCAAAGCCCGGTGCCGTGGTGCTGGACGTGCAGAACGTGACCATGCACAACGACCAGCGCAAGAAGGATTCCGTCAAGGATGTCACCTTCCAGGTGCACGCCGGTGAAATCGTCTGTCTGGCGGGCATTGAGGGCAACGGCCAGACCGAGTTTGTCTACGGCCTGACCGGTCTGGAAAAGCTGGCCAACGGCAAGATCACGCTGGATGGCAAGGATATTACCCACGCCACCATCCGCCAGCGCTCCAAGGACGGCATGAGCCATATCCCGGAGGACCGCCACAAGCACGGTCTGGTGCTGGATTACAGCCTGGAAAACAACATGGTGCTGCAGCGCTACTGGCAGCCGGAGTTCCAGAAGGGCGGCTTCATCCGTTCGGATAAAGTGCGTGAGTACTCCGACCGGCTGATCGCACAGTACGACGTGCGCAGCGGCCAGGGCAGCTCCACCATCGTGCGCAGCATGTCCGGCGGCAACCAGCAGAAGGCGATCATTGCCCGTGAGATCGACAGGGATCCCAAGCTGCTCATTGCCGTGCAGCCCACCCGCGGCCTGGACGTGGGCGCTATTGAATATATCCACAGCCAGATCGTGGCCGAGCGCGACAAGGGCAAGGCCGTGCTGCTGGTCAGCCTGGAGCTGGACGAGGTCATGAACCTGTCCGACCGCATCCTGGTCATGTACGAGGGCGAGATCGTGGGCGAGTTTGACCCCAAGACCACCACCGTGCAGGAACTGGGCCTGTATATGGCCGGTGCACGCAAGCAGGGAAAGGAGACTAAGTAACAAATGGACAAGAAAAAACTTTCCCACAGCAGTCTGCAAAGCTCGGTCACCAGTGTGCTGGCGGCTCTGCTGTGCATCCTCATCGGTCTGATCGTGGGCTTTCTGGTGCTGCTGGCCATCAACCCGGCACACGCCTGGGGCGACGGCTTTGTGCGCATCCTGAAAGGCGGCTTCCACGACGCTCCCTACGGCGTCGGCAAGGAGCTGGCCAACGCAGCACCCCTGGTCATGACCGGCCTGTCGGTGGCATTTGCCTTCAAGACCGGCCTGTTTAACATCGGTGCCGCCGGTCAGTACACGCTGGGTGCCTACGGTGCCCTGTACTGCGCCATTATGCTCAAGATGCCCTGGTTCGTCTGCCTGCTGGCAGCCACCCTGCTGGGCGGCATCTGGGGTGCGATCCCCGGCTTCTTCAAGGCCTACTTCAACATCAACGAGGTCATCACCTCCATTATGTTCAACTGGATCGGCCTGTATCTGGTAAACGAACTGGTCTACCAGAACGGCACCGGCCCCATGTACGACGTGCGGAACACCCGTACCCTGAACCTGAGCAAGAACCCGGCCTTTGCCCAGTCCATCATCCCGGATTTCGGCCTGAACAAGATGTTCCAGACCAACAGCACCACCATTGCCATCTTCCTGGCAGCGGCGGTGGCCATCCTGATCTGGGTGGTGCTGAACAAGACCACCTTCGGCTATGAGCTCAAGGCCGTCGGCCTGAACAAGAGCGCTGCCCGCTATGCCGGCATCAACGAGAAGAAGAACATCATCCTCTCCATGGCCATTGCCGGTGCATTGGCCGGTTTTGGTGCGGGCCTGTACTACCTGTCCAACGTGTCCCAGTGGAACCCGCTGAACTCCACCAGCCTGCCGGCCATGGGCTTCAACGGCATTTCCGTTGCTCTGCTGGCAAGCTCCAACCCCATCGGCACCATCTTCTCGGCACTGTTCATCTCGCACATCTCGGTGGGCGGCTCGTTCCTGTCCACCAAGTATTACCCCACGGAGATCTCGGACCTGATCAGCGGTATCATCATCTATCTGTGCGCATTCTCCATGCTGTTCCGCGGCAAGATCCACGGCCTGCTGTTCAAGAATGCCGACAAGACCAATGTGAACGCAGAGCCTGCTCCGGCCAAGACCGAAACCAAGAAGGAGGGCAAATGATATGCTGCTTCTGATCAAATATACGCTGCTGTATGGCATCGTGCTGATGCTGGTGGCTCTGGGTGGTATGTTCAGTGAGCACTCCGGCATCATCAACATTGCGCTGGAAGGCATCATGGTCATCGGCGGTGTGGCAGGTGTGCTTACCCTGACCCTGCTGCCCGCCGACATGTCTCCCTTCCTGGTGGTGCTGCTCACCATTCTGGCGGCGGCCCTGGCTGGCATGGTGTACAGCCTGCTGCTGGCCTTTGCCTCCATCAACCTGAAGGCGGACCAGACCATCGGCGGCACAGCCCTGAACCTGCTGGCCACCGCCATTGCCGTGGTCATCGCCAAATACTTCAGCGACAGCGGCAGCGCCAAGCTGAACTATTCCAATAAGCCCTTCCTGTTCAGCATCGGCGGGCTGGAGCTCAGCGTCTTTGTTCCGCTGGGCATCATCCTGCTGATCATCAGCTATGTGGTGCTGTACAAGACCCGCTTCGGCCTGCGTCTGCGGGCCTGCGGCGAGCATCCCCAGGCAGCCGACTCGGTGGGCATCAATGTCTACAAGATGCGCTACGCTGGTGTGCTGCTCTCCGGTGCCCTGGGTGCCATTGGCGGCATGGCTTACATCGTGCCCCCGGTGCAGACCTGGAACTTTGAGGTGGGCATGGCCGGTGCAGGCTTCCTGGCCCTGGCCGTTATGATCTTCGGCCAGTGGAAGCCCTTCAACATCTTTGGCGCGGCCATGTTCTTTGCCGTGTTCAAGAGCCTGGCCAACATTGCAGATTCCACCTTCCTGGCACAGCTGCACTGGTCCAGCAACATCTACAACATGATGCCGTTCGTGGCGTCCATGGTCATCCTGGCCTTCACGTCCAAGAACAGCATGGCCCCCAAGGCAGAGGGCATCCCCTACGACAAGGGTTCCCGCTGATCCGGGGCGTTTCTCCGCAAACCTCACAGGCGCAGCTGCTTTTTCGGGCAGCTGCGCCTTTTTGCTTAAAAAATGGGCAAAAGTTACAGAAAAAACCTTGCTTTTGACTGGAATTTTGCTATACTGAGACTACAATGTCATACTATTTCGACAGGAGCGTGAAGTTATGCGCATTTATGATCTGATCGCCAAAAAACGCGACGGCGGCACCCACAGCCGCGAAGAGCTGGAGAGCATCGTCAACGGTTATGTGTCCGGTGAGGTGGCCGATTATCAGATGGCTGCCTGGATGATGGCTGTGTACCTGCGCGGCATGACCGACGAAGAGACGGCAGAGCTTACCGACGTGATGGCCCACAGCGGCGTCATGGTGGACCTTTCGCCCATTCCGGGCATCAAGGTGGACAAGCACTCCACCGGCGGCGTGGGCGACAAGACCACGCTGGTGATCGCCCCCATCGTGGCAGCCTGCGGGGTCAAGATCGCCAAGATGAGCGGCCGCGGTCTGGGCCACACCGGCGGCACCATCGACAAGATGGAGAGTGTGCCCGGCACCCGGACCTCCCTTTCTCAGGAAGAGTTCTTTGCACAGGTCAACCGCATCGGTCTGTCGGTCATCGGCCAGAGCGAGGGCATCGCCGTGGCAGACAAAAAGATGTACGCCCTGCGGGATGTGACCGCCACCGTGAGCTGCATCCCGCTCATCGCGTCCAGTATCATGTCCAAAAAGCTGGCCTCCGGCTCCGACGCCATTCTGCTGGATGTGACCACCGGCACCGGTGCCTTTATGAAAACCGTGGACCAGAGCATCGAGCTGGCAAAGCTCATGGTGTCCATCGGCACCCACCATGGCCGCCGGGTGGCCGCCATGATCACCGACATGGACACCCCGCTGGGCCACAACATCGGCAACAGCCTGGAGGTCATGGAGAGCATGGATGTGCTCAAGGGCCACGGCCCCGTCGACCTGACCGAGGTGTGCCTGCAGCTGGCCGCCAATATGCTGGTGCTGGCAGGGAAGGGCACCCCCGCCGAATGCCGTGCCATGGCGCAGGCGGTGATCGCGGACGGCTCTGCCTTTGCCAAGTGCAAGGAGATGTTTGCCGCCCAGGGCGGTGATACCCGCGTGCTGGATGACTACAGCTTGTTTGAGCAGCCTGCTGCCCGCTATGAGCTGCTGGCCGAGCAGGATGGGTACATCGTGGCCAATGATGCCGAAAAGATCGGCTCGGCCAGTGTGCTGCTGGGTGCCGGCCGCCAGAAAAAGGGCGACCCGCTGGACTTTGCCGCCGGCATCACCCTGCACAAAAAGCGCGGCGACTACGTCCACAAGGGCGAGAGCCTGGCAACCTTCTACGGTGCAGCGGACAAGTTTGAAGCCGCTGCCGCCGAGTACCGCAGCGGCCTTGTGTACGGCGCGGAAAAGCCGGAGGAAGCCCCGCTGGTATACGCCCTTGTCACCAAGGACGGCGTAGAGCGGTACTGAGACCTGACAGCAGGGGAGACCTTGCTCTTATAACGATACTTTTCCGCTGATGACGCCCAAAGCGCATGCGGAGGGCATTCTGAATCATTTTGACCCAAGGAGGCTGCGGCACAAAAGCTGTGCGGCAGCCCCTTTTTTGCGCTTTCACGCTGAAAACAGGTAATCCTGCACAAAAGAACCGTCGCTTTTTAAGCAGTTCGATGTATTTGTGGGGCAAGCAGTGGAACTTTGCGGCTGGATATGATATACTAAGCTGTGTTTGTATACCCCGGGAAAGGGGCTGCCAAAGGAGAAAGGACTTGTTATGAAGATCATTCTGGTGGGCAGCGGCAAGGTCGGTACCGCCCTTGCGCGGCAGCTCAGCGAGGAGGGCCACAACGTGACCGTTGTGGACACGAACAAGGCGCGGGTGGAGCACCTGATCGAGACGTACGACGTGCTGGGCATCGTGGGCAACGGCTCCTCCATCACCACCCTGTCCGAAGCCGGCATTGAGGACGCGGACGTGTTCATTGCCGTGACCGGTTCGGACGAGCTGAACCTGCTGTGCTGTATGTTTGCCAAAAAGGCGGGCCACTGCCACGCCATTGCCCGCGTGCGCAACCCGTCCTACAGCCACGAGCTGGACTTTATCAAAAAACAGATCGGCATTTCGGCCATCATCAACCCGGAAATGGCGGCAGCCAAGGAGATCTCCCATCTGCTGCGGTTCCCGGGGGCCAGCAAGATCGACACCTTTGCGGGCGGCCGCGTGCGGCTGATCAAGTTTGCGCTCACCGAGGCACAGGGGCTGGACGGCGTAGCCATCCGCGAGATCCCCAGTCGGCTCAAGAGCGACATTCTGGTGTGTGCCGTGGAGCGTGACGGCGGGGTGATCATTCCCAACGGCAACTTTGTGCTGCAGAACGGCGATCAGGTCACCTTCCTGGCCACCCAGGAAAACGCGCATGCCTTCTTCCAGCAGATCCACATGCCGGTGCGGCCGGTGCGCAACGCCCTGATCGTGGGCGGCGGCGCCATCGCGTTCTACCTGAGCCAGGAGCTGCTGGACAACCATGTGCGGGTGCGCATCGTGGAGCGGGATGCCGCCCGCGCCCAGGAGCTGGCTGAGCAGCTGCCCGGTGCCCAGGTCCTGAACGAGGACGGCTCCAACCGGGACTTCCTGCTGTCGGAGGGCCTGGAGTCCGCAGAGTCCTTTGTGGCTCTGACCAACATCGACGAAGAAAACGTGCTGCTGACCCTGTTTGCCAAAAAGCATTCCCACGGCAAGCTGGTGACCAAGGTGAACCGTCTGGAGTTCGATGACATTCTGGCCGGGCTGGACCTGGGCAGCGTGGTGTACCCCAAGTACATGACCTGCGATTACATTGTGCAGTATGTGCGTGCCCTGCAGAATGAGGCGGGCAGCAACATCAAGACCCTGTACCGCATCCTGGACGACCGCGTGGAAGCGTTGGAATTTACGGTCCATGAGGAGAGCCGGGCCACCGGTGTGCCCCTGAGCCAGCTGCATCTGAAAAAGAACCTGCTGCTGTGCTGCATCACCCGCGGCGACCGCATCCTGATCCCCCGCGGCGGCGACCAGATCCAGGTGGGCGACAACGTGATCGTGGTCACGCTGGAGCATGGCCTGCATGACCTGCGGGACATCGTGGAGAGCTGACGGAGGCGGGCTATGAATTATGCGATCGTTTTCCGTCTGCTGGGCTATATCCTGATGATCGAGGGCGCCCTGCTGCTTCTGCCCGCCGCTGCCAGCCTGATCTACGGCGAGTGGATGGTACTGGCAGTGTTCCTGCTCACGGCTGCCGTGAGCGCAGGCATCGGCTTTGCGCTGCGGGCCATCAAGCCCCGCAGCAAGGTATTCTATATGCGGGAGGGCTTTACTGCCACCGCACTGAGCTGGATCGTCATCTCGGTGGTTGGTGCCGCGCCTTTCGTGCTCACCGGCTGCATCCCCAACCCGGTGGATGCCCTGTTTGAAACCGTGTCCGGCTTTACCACCACCGGTGCCAGCATTCTGCCGGAGGTGGAGAGCCTGCCCAAGGGCATTTTGTTCTGGCGCAGCTTCACCCACTGGATCGGCGGCATGGGCGTTCTGGTGTTCCTGCTTTCGCTGCTGCCGCTGACCGGCGGCTCCCATGTGAACCTGATGAAGGCAGAGAGCCCCGGCCCCCAGGTGGACAAGCTGGTGCCCAAGGTGCAGTCTACCGCCAAGATCCTGTATGGCATCTATCTGGCCTTGACCGTGCTGGAGCTGCTGTTCCTGCTGGCAGGCAGAATGCCCCTGTTCGAGGCCCTGCTTACCTCCTTTGGTACCGCAGGCACCGGCGGCTTCGGCTTCCGCAATGACAGCTTTGGCAGCTTTTCGCCCTACATCCAGTGGGTCGTGACCGTGTTCATGATCCTGTTCGGCGTCAACTTCAACGCCTACTTCCTGCTGCTGATGCGCCGGTTCCGCCGTGCTGCAGCCAGCGAAGAGGTGCGCGGCTACTTTGTGGTCATTGCAGCCGCCATTGCCATCATCACGGCCAACATCTACAGCCTCTACAACAGCTTTGGCGAGGCGCTGCGTCAAGCGGCGTTCCAGGTGGGTTCCATCATCACCACCACGGGCTTTTCCAGCTGCGATTTTGACCTGTGGCCCACTCTGTCCAAGGAAGTGCTGGTGGTGCTGATGTTCATTGGTGCCTGTGCCGGAAGCACCGGCGGCGGCATCAAGGTGAGCCGCATCCTCATTTTGGGCAAGACGCTGGGCAAGGAGCTCAAGCAGGCTCTGCACCCGCAGGTGGTGGCTCCGGCCCGGATGGACGGCAAGCTGCTGAACCATGAGACCATCCGTACCACCAACGTGTTCATGGCGGCCTACAGCTTCATCTTTGTGGGGTCCTTCCTGCTCATCAGTCTGAACGGCTTTGACATGGTGACAAACTTTACCGCTGTGGCGGCTACCCTGAACAACATCGGCCCGGGCCTGGAACTGGTGGGCCCCATGCAGAACTTTAGCGGTTTTGCAGACCCGGCCAAGCTGGTGCTGATCTTTGACATGCTGGCAGGCCGGTTGGAGATCTTCCCCATGTTGGTGCTGTTCCTGCCCGACACCTGGCGCAAATTCTGATCGTACAACGAAATCTAAAAGGGGCCACCCGCTGCGGGCGGCCCCTTTGCCATGCTTGCGTTCTGCAGGCAAAAAGGGTACAATACAACTGCTGGAAAACCAACGCTTTTGGAAGAAAGGACTGCTATGGAATACGATTTTTATACGCTGGGCGTCCTTTACCTGGTCTACTCGTTTACGGGCTGGGTAGGGGAGACGGTAGTAGCTACGGTGCGGGGCAAGCATTTTGCCAACCGCGGCGCAGCAGCCGGGCCCTTCTGCTTTGTGTACGGCTCCACGGCGGTACTGCTGGCCGTGGGCTTCACGGACCTGCGTAGCGACCCGGTGTACCTCTTCTTTGCCTGTACGCTGGCCTCCACGGTCATGGAGTGGCTGACGGCTAAGCTGCTGGAACGGCTGCACCGCCGAAAATGGTGGGACTACTCCGGTAAGCGCTTCAACCTGAACGGCTATGTCTGCCTGCAGTATTCGCTGCTGTGGGGCGTGCTGGGCACTGCCAGCGTGCTGTGGCTCAATGGCCTGCTGCTGCGGCTGTGCCAGGCCATCCCGAGCTGGCTGCTGCACCCGCTGGTGTGGGCGGCGGTCATCGTGGCAGCGCTGGACCAGATCGGTTCGGCCGTGCTGGTGGGGCGCTATGCGGCCAAACACCCGGTGCTGGAACAGCTGAACCAGCGGCTGGGTGAAAGCTCCGACGGCCTGCGCCGCCGCATTGCCCTGTATGTGGAAAAGCGCATCCAGCGGGCCTACCCGGCGGCGGCCCGGCAGGAACCGACCATTGCTCAGAACGGCGAAACGCCCCTGAGCGCCGCCGACCTGCTGTGGCTGTTCGTGGTGGGCGCGTTTCTGGGTGACCTGGTGGAAACAGTGTTCTGCCGCCTGACGGCAGGCGTCTGGATGAGCCGTTCCAGTCTGGTGTGGGGGCCGTTCAGCGTGGTGTGGGGCCTGGCTCTGGCCCTGACCACCGTGCTGCTGCGCCAGAATCAGGACAAGAGCGACCGCTACCTGTTTGTGTTCGGCACGGTGATGGGCGGCGTGTACGAGTATGTGTGCAGCGCCGTGACCGAGCTGTTGTTCGGCACGGTGTTCTGGGATTACAGCAAATTCAAATTCAATCTGGGCGGGCGCATCAACCTGCTGTACTGCTTCTTCTGGGGCATGGCGGCCGTGGTGTGGATGCGCTACGGCTACCCGGTGGTCATGAAGTGCATGACCCGTCTGCGCAGCCGGGTGCGGCCGTGGATGACCGTGCTGCTGGCGGTGTTCATGGCGGTGAACATGGTCACCAGCTCGCTGGCGCTGGCCCGTTACGACGCCCGCACCAGCGGGGTGCCAGCTGCCAATGCCGTGGAGACCTATCTGGACGCCCATTTCGACAATGCCCGCATGGAACGCATCTATCCCAACGCGAAAAAAGTGGAAAAGGCCGGGTGAAATTTGCAGGTTTCCCCTTGCGCTTTGCCGTTGAAACAGGTATAATATGCAAAGATAAAAGGGAGTAAAGGGCGTATATCCCGCAAGAGATGATGCGCTGTGCTGCAGCGACAACCCGGCAGAAATGCCCGATGCAGTACCGGATGCTTGAGACTTTTATTACAAGGACGTAGTATGCGTACCCTGTAATAGGAGTCTTTTCTTTTTTGCCCGGCTGAGAGACTCCCGTTCCCGGAGCCGGGCCAAGGAACGATCAAAAAGGAGAAAAAACATGCTTATACCTGTTTTGCTGTTCATCGTGGGCCTGTTGTGCCTGATCAAGGGCGGTGACTGGTTTGTGGACGGTGCCACCGGCATTGCCCGCCGCTTCCATGTGCCGGAGCTGCTCATCGGTGCCACGGTGGTGTCTATCGGCACCACCCTGCCGGAGGTGATGGTGTCTACCACCTCGGCTCTCACCGGTCACGGCGAGATCGCCTACGGCAACGCCATTGGTTCGGTCATCTGCAATTCCGCCCTCATTGCGGCCATTCCCATTGTGGCCAAGCCGGGCAAGGTGGACCCCAAGAGCCTGCGCACCCCGGTGCTGTTCTTCTTTGTGGCGGCAGCCTTCTACGCCGGTGTGGCCTACACCACCGGCTCCTTCACCCGGCCAGTGGGCATCATCCTGCTGGCCATGTTCGTGGCCTACATCGTCTGCAACGTGATGGCCATGAAGAATGCCCACGCCCCGGAAGAAGAGGAAGAGCCGGAAGAAAACGCTTCCTTTGCCAAGGAACTGGGCCTGCTGGCGGTGGGCGCGGTGCTCATCGCGGTGGGCGCGGACCTGCTGGTGGACAACGGCACCCTCATTGCACAGGCACTGGGCGTGCCGGAGTCGGTCATTGCTCTGACCTTTGTGGCACTGGGTACCTCGCTGCCGGAGCTGGTCACGGCCATCACCTCGCTGGCCAAGGGCCACGGGGCGCTGTCGCTGGGCAACGTCATCGGTGCCAACGTGTTCAATCTGGTGCTGGTGAGCGGCGTCAGCGTGACGCTGGCTCCCTTTACCATCCCGCAGAACTCCACCATTGCTGGCATGAACGCCTCGCTGGTGATGGATATTCCGGTGATGTTTGCGGTCATGCTGCTGCTGACGGTGCCCGCCCTGCTCAAGGGCAAGCTCAGCCGCCCGCAGGGCATTGCGCTGCTGTGCATCTACGCTGCTTTCTGCGTGGTGCAGTTCACCATTTGATGACGAAGTAAAAAAACAGGCCCCCGCACGGTTTTGTGCGGGGGCCTGTCTGCGTTTTGTGGTTACTGCTGTGCAAAAATTTTGACTTCGTCCTTGTCCATGAAGGCGGCACCGGCAAACCCGGCGGCCTCCAACTGGCCCAGCTGCTTGCCCAGCTTCTTGGCCTGCTGCAGCACGGTGACGTTGTAGGTGTCACGCAGGGCGGCGGCCTTGCTCAGCACGGCGGGGAAGTCGGCGTCCTTGCCGTACAACAGGGCGATCTTCTGCTTGGCACCGGGGATCTGATACCCCTGTTCCAGCAGGATGCCGCACACGCGCTCGAAACCGATGGAGAAGCCCACGGCAGGCACCTGGGTGCCCAGGAACTTGCCCACCATGTTGTCGTAGCGGCCGCCGCCGGCCACGGCACCGCTGAACTGCGGGCAGGTGATCTCGAACACCATGCCGGTGTAGTAGCCCTGACCGCGCACCAGGCTGGGGCAGTAGGCCACCTGATAGCGGCCGGCAGCCAGCGCATTGGCGGTGGCCAGAACGTACTTCAGGTCATCGGCGATGGCGGGGTCGGCGCAGCGGGCAGCCACGGCGTCCAGCGTCACCTCACCGGCGGCGATGAAATCGGCCAGTGCGTTGATGGCGGCTTCCGGCAGCTGCTTTTCGGTCAGCTCGGCCTTCACGCCGTCAGCACCAATCTTGTCCATCTTGTCAAAGGTGATGCAGACGGAATCCAGCGTATCGGCGGCAAAGCCCATGCTCTCCAGCATGCCGCGCAGGATGCGGCGGTCGTTGATGTTCACCGTGAAGCCGGTGAAGCCGATGTTCAGCAAAGCGCGGGTGGTCACGTCGATCAGCTCCACCTCAGCGTTGGGGGAACTGTCGCCCAGAATGTCGATGTCGCACTGCACGAACTCGCGCAGACGGCCCTTCTGGGGGCGCTCGGCACGGAACACGCGGTCGGTCTGGATCACCTTGAAGGGGCTGGGCAGCTTGTCCTTGTTGGCGGCATAGTAGCGGCTCAGGGGCAGGGTGAGGTCGTAGCGCAGGCCCATGTCGGAGAGCTGCTTGGGGTCGCCGGTGTTCAGGGCGGCGGTGAGCTTGTCGCCGCGCTTGAGCACCTTGAAGATCAGGTTCAGGTTGTCGCCGCCGTCGGACTTATCCAGATTTTCCATGTCCTCCAGCATAGGGGTGGAGATGCGCTCAAAGCCGGACGCACGGTAGGTCTCCAGGATCTTGCCCTGGATGTAGTCGCGCAGGGTCTGCTCGGCGGGCAGCAGGTCGCGCATGCCCTTCAATGCCTGTGTTTTCATGGTTGCAATACCTCTCTATATGTCAATTGAATTGTTTCCAGTACATCATATTATAAAGGAAACTGCCGGATTGTCAATCCGAATGGGCACACTATCGCAAATTGCACGGATTTTGAGGTGAAACGATGAAACAGCAGTTTGCAGCAAAACACCCGTGGACGATCCTTGCCGCCGGGGCCGCCATTCAGGTGCTCACGGGGCTTCCGGCGGCGTGGGGCGTGTTCCAGCAGCCGGTCATGGAGGAATACGGCCTGTCGGAGCAGGGGGCGGGGTATGCGTTTGGCATCCTCATCGCGGCCTTCGGTGTGGGGTGCGTGCTGGGCGGCTTCCTGCAGGACAGGCACGGCCCCCGCTGCGCGGGCCTGTGGGGCACCGCCCTGCTCTGCGGCGGCTTTTTTGCGGCGGGCCTGCTGCCGCCGGGCAGCGCAGAGGCGTTCTTTCTGGCGTTCAGCATCCCGGCGGGGCTGGGCACGGCGTTTTTGTATCCGTCCATCCAGTCCTGCGCCCAGAAGTGGTACGCCGACCGCAAGGGGCTGGCCACCGGCGTCATCGGCGGGGCGGTGGGCCTGAGCGGTGCCTTCCTCACCGTATTCGTGCGCACGGCAGTGCGGGGATTTTGGGTCGTGCAGGGCATCCGGGGGGCCTTCTGGGCACTGGGTGCGGTCACCCTGCCGGTATGCCTTGTGGGCAGTCTGCTTTTGCAGGACCCGCCGCAGACCGGGCAGACCCAAAAACCGCAGGAGAACGGCAAAAACACCATTGACCTTGCCCCGCAGCAGATGCTGCGCACAAAGCAGTACTGGCTGTGCGCCGGAGCGGTGTGCTTTTCTACCCCCGCAGTGCTGCTGTTCAGCCCCATTATTTTAAAGCTGGGCATGGAGCGCGGGTTGGAGGAGCAGGCGGCGCTATGGAGCGTGGTACTGGGCAGCGTGGGCAGTGCGGCAGGCCGCCTGCTGATGCCTCTGCTCAGTGACCGAATCGGCCGCCGCCCCACCGACATGCTGCTGTTTGCAGTGTCTGCCGGGCTGTCGGCGGGGTTTGCCTTTGCACAGGGCTGGGGCGTGGTGGCCTGCTATGCGGGCCTCACCTTCTGCTACTCGGCGCTGGCGGCGGTTCTGCCGGCCCTTTCCACCGACCTGTTCGGCTTCCCCCATGCGGGGGTCAACTATGGCTTTCTGGCGCTGGGGCAGAGCGTGGGCAGCCTTGCCTTTCCGTTTGCAGCCAATTTCTTCGGGCTGGAAGTCGGTCGGCACTGGATGGCCGTGGCAGCCGCCGGGGCCGGCTTTGCCTGCATCCGGGCCTTGCGACCGGTGGAACCGTCTGCTGGGCGCGGACAGCGGGGCATGGACCGGACCTGCTGACAGAATTGACAGAAAAATGACAAATGCCCGGCAGAAAGCGGACGAATTGACGGTTAGATGTAAATGACCAGAAAGAGAATTGCGGATTTTTGGCGGAAATGTCTTGCAAAATGCGCGCGCATTCTCTATAATAAAATCATGCGTGGTAGTGCTGTGCGGCCGAAAGAGAGAGCGGCCCGCGCAGCCGATGCAAAACGGGAGGACGAGCTGTGCCGGCAGGGCGCAGCCGTGTTCCCGCCAAGCGACATTTGTCAAAAGGAGAGTATGATTATGACCTATTCGCAGCAAGTACAGAATATGT
>OOBV01000548.1_pt1 | contig 34346 bp, 20 predicted proteins | sample 1671731 | NCBI WGS metagenome assembly OOBV01 (sample SAMN06348186, study PRJEB24527) | human gut metagenome | biome: human gut; feature: ankylosing spondylitis patient; material: feces | host: Homo sapiens | place: China | collected 2015-10
AAAGAGAAATGCCAATAAAAGTGATAACGGCAGCAAGTCTAAGGTTGTCATGGGCAAGCCAGCCTCTCAGCTTACAAAAGAGGACAAAAAAATACTTTCCGCACGAATGGCGGAAATCAAGAGTGCTAATGGCGGTAAGACTACGGTGCAGAACACGATTCCATATATGTGTATGTATAAGGACGGTGTTTGCCAGGTATCGGAGAACTTCTTCTCTATGACGATACAGTTTTATGATGCCAATTACTCTATTTCGGAGTTTGAGGAACAAAACAATATCTTCTCAAAGTATTGTGATGTTATCAATATCTTTGACAACACAATCAAATTCCAGCTTACCTTTGAAAATCAGAACAGATCAAAGGAAAAGCTCGTAAAAACGGTACAGATACCCGAACAGGACGATGATTTCAATGAGATCCGCAAGGAGTACAGCGAAATGCTGACCGATAAGCTGATGAAAGGCTCTAACGGTCAGTCGGCAAGAAAGTTCCTGACATTTGGTATCGAATCCACATCATACAAGGCAGCAAGAGCGAAGCTCATGTCGATCAAGAATGATGTAATCAAGGGCTTTAAGGCTTTCGGTGTCGAATCAGAAATGCTTGACGGCAAACAGAGACTTGAAGCTCTGTATTATGCCCTGAACCCTTACCGAAATTCCCCATTTCTTTTCGATTGGGGTGAAATGCTGAGGGCAGGAATGGACACAAAGGATTTCATCTGTCCGTCCTCGTTCAAATTCAATAAGAGCGATTTTGAGATCGGTAATGCCTACGGTGCTGTATGGGGTATGAATATCCTCGCCGGAGAGCTGTCGGACGAGATATTAAAGGACTTCCTTGAAATGCAGAACCTTTTCTGCGTGAATATCCACGTTGATCCGCTGGATCAGATAGATGCCCTGAAATTCGTCAAAAAGAAGCTCACCAATGTGGAGCAGATGAAAATCGACGAACAGAAAAAGGCATCGCAGTCCGGCTATGATCCCGACATTCTTCCGCCTGCGATCAAGATGTATATCGAGGACATTGAAAAGCTCCTCGCTGATCTGAACAGCAAGAATGAGCGTCTTTTTCATATCAGTATTTCACTGAGAGCTTATGCAAAAAGTAAAAAGGAGCTGAAACTTCTTTCTGAAATGCTGAAGCGTGTCTGCCAGAAGAATAACTGCACGATGTTTCCCTATGATTATCGACAGGAACAGACACTCGTTTCCACACTTCCGCTGTGCTATAACGAGATTCCTGTCCGCCGTGAGATGCACACAAGCGGTATCGCTATCTTCGTGCCGTTTACCACTAAAGAGCTGTTTCAGGACGGACAGGCTACCTATTACGGAATCAATACGCTGTCAGGAAATATGATACGTGCCAACAGGTCAAGACTCAAAAATCCTAATGGGCTTATCCTCGGTACGCCGGGTGCAGGCAAGAGTTTCAGCGTAAAGCGTGAAATTCTCGACTGCTTTCTTACAACAGTAGATGACATAATCATCTGCGACCCCGAAGGAGAGTATTTTCCGCTTGTTTCGGCTCTGCACGGACAGCTTATCAGAATTGCAAGCAATTCCGAACAGCATATCAACCCTATGGACATTACCATTGATGATTATCTGTTCAGCAATCCTATGGAAGTGATCGCAAATAAGTCCGATTTCCTGATTTCGCTTTGTGAGATCATTGTCGGAGGTCGCTACGGTCTTTCCGCTGAGGAACGCTCTGTTATCGACAAATGTGTTCAGAGCATCTACAAGCATTTTATCGAGAATGAGCCGACACCTGAAAAGATGCCGCTTCTCTCCGATTTGCAGCAGGAGCTTAATAATGAAGGCGAAGTCGCTCTGCGTGTAGCAAATTCTCTTGAAATGTTCGTAAACGGTAGCCAGAATCTCTTTAATCATCGTACCAACATTGATATGAGTAATCGTATCATCTGCTTTGATATTAAGGAGCTTGGCAATCAGCTCAAGAAGGTCGGTATGCTGATCGTGCAGGATACGGTATGGAACAGGGTTTCCGCAAACCGTGAAAAGAAAAAAATCACTCGCTACTACATTGATGAGTTCCACCTCCTTCTGAAAGAGGAACAGACAGCGAAGTATTCGGCTGAGATCTGGAAGCGTTTCCGTAAATGGGGCGGTGTGCCGACCGGTATCACGCAAAATGTCAAGGACTTGCTTTCTTCTCAGGAGGTTGAGAACATCTTTGATAACTCGGACTTCGTATATATGCTGAATCAGGCAGCCGGAGACAGAGACATTCTCGCTGAAAAGCTCCATATTTCTAAGGAGCAGATGAAGTTTGTAACAAACAGCGGTCCGGGCGAGGGACTTATCCGCTATGATAAAGTGCTTCTGCCGTTTACAGACCATTTTCCGATGGATACAGAGATGTATAAACTCATGACAACAAAACCTACTGAGGGTGCGTAAACTGCGCAGAATGGAGGATTTATGAGCTTACAGAGAAAAGAAAATAACCTCCGCAAAGCGCAGGCACATTTCGATAAAGTCAGCAGACGGTCGAAGCAGTTTCAGATAGACTTCCGCCGTGAAGCAAACAGCAGAGGTCGCTTTCATACCCGTGCATATATCGTCCGTGATGAGAAAACGCATCACGGCGGTCGGGGTATCGTCCATAAGTTTGCAAATGCGAAATACCGCATACAGGGCGATAAACCGTCAGTCACACGGACGATCAAATCATGGCAGCCAAAGACATTCAAGGGCAAGCTGTTCAAGGCAAATGCCCGTGCTATAAACTTTGCAGTTCACGATGTTACACAGACGGCGGTCGATACCGGTCTCGCAGCGGAAACTGGCGGTATCAAAACCGCCGGCACCGCCCAGCGTGAAGTCCGCAACAAGCTCAAACAGAAGTACACCCGTGAAGCGGTGGACGATTATCATCGTGGCGTATTTCTTGTGGGTCGCACGGCGGTCGATGCTGTCAAGGGTACGCACAATCACCTGAAAACAAAGAAGCAGTATAAGCTCGAAAAAGCGAAGTTACAGCTAAAGAAAGCTGATAACAAGATCTATAAGGCGAAAACTCAGAAGCCGAAAATGGCTGCGACAAAAGCCGATTTGAAGAAAGCAAAGGCGGAGTATAAAGCCCGAATTGTAAAAGATAAGGGCAATACGCTCTGCAAGGCGATGAACAAGCGCCGATTGCAGGCATATAAGCAGAAAAAGCGTGAGCTGAAATTTGAGAGTAAACAGCTAAAAACAGAACAGCAGTTCCGTGTTAAGGAACTGCGTAATCAGAAAAAAATCACCAGAAACTCCCGTCCCGGCTTGCTTGCATTAAAGCCTGCCTCATATTCGGTAAAGCGAATGAAGGCTTCTGCGTGGCAGAAAGCTGTCAATGAAGATCAGGACAATGACGTACTTCATGCGATAGACTCGGCAAAACGCAGAATAGCTGAACCTGTCAAAGATAAGATAAGTAAGCCTCAGCGGTTACAGCGAGAAGAAAAAAAGCGTGATCGCCTGTCCGATGAAAAGTCGAAATCCAATAAAAAACTAAATCGGCAGGAAAACAAGCTGAATGAAAATCACGATAAATACAAGCAGAGAAAGAAGCGTAAACCCAAAAATAAGAAAACTAAAAAAACGGTGGCTGAGAGATTCAAGTCGGCTTTCAAATTCGTGAAAAATGTCTATGAAAAGGAAGTCAAAAAGTTCTTTGTAGCAATAGCTGTTCCGATACTTATTATCTTTCTTGTGTTTGCTTTTATCATTATGATTTTCAGCTCCATAGTTTCAGGCGGTGGTTTTACTCTCGGCACTTATGCGGCGCAGGACTATGACCTTTCCGAAGCTGAAAAGTATTACACGGAGCTTGTTTATAACTTCAATCAGAAAATACTTAAAGTCAGCGATACTTCTGATTGGAAAAAAGGTCTGACTGCTTTTGGTGCTAAGAAAAAAGACCTTAAAGATAAACCCGACAACTGGTACTGGGGCAAATCTTCGGTCTACGATTGGAAACCGCAATATGATTTCGATTGCTACAAACTGTGGGCTTTTCTGTGTGCGTATTACTATGATTTTGATGCCGATGATAACGGCGATATTAAGTATTGGAAATTCAAAAGCGATACAGAGGATTTGCTTGAGGACATTTTCAATGCGGAGTATGAGTTCGTATATTGGTATGACAATAAATCCCGTTGGGAGGAGCTTGACACCTATGTATATTTCGGCGGTGGAAGCAGTACCGACGGCAGTTACTATTATTGCGAGCAATCAGCAAGTAAAAGCAACGGAGCTTGGACTTACAAATTCAAGCCGACTTCTTATACCTCAGAGCTTGGTCAGTATCTTGACGGTGACGGCTATTGTTATATGAACAGCAATTATCGTGTACTGAACCCAAACGAAGATTATGCTCTCACGGGCTATTATGTTCTTGATAACCGCTATTATGCAGACACCGCACATACAAAGCAACCGTTCTATTGGATAGATGATAACGGCAAATTTTTCTTCCAAAATCATGACGGAGATAATCAGTACCGTTCGTTCTACGGTTGGGAGAACGATGATGCTTGGTTCATGATTACAGAATCCGATGCGAGATCGTGGACAGGCGACAGCAATTGTTCAGCTCTGTATGGTTATGTGCAGAAACAGTATTGGAAAACGGAGTGCAATCTCTACTACAACGTCAAGCAGAAAAAGACTTTTGATGAGGTCATAGAGGACAAGCTAAAATCAATGTCCCACAAGACAGAACGCTGGCAGTATTACAATCTGCTTGTCGGCAACGAGGACGGAAACACACTCTATGGCAATCATCAGACCTTGCATAATCTTCTGCCCGAGCCGTCTATCCGTGACTATTCCCTCAAAAGAGAGTTCGGATATGAAATGACAGGCTGGAATGAAGAAAGTGACGGTCTGTACCAGGGTATCAAGGTTTATGCTGACAGCGGTACAAAGCTCAAAATGCCTTTCAGCGGTAAGATAACCGACGTTGATACCGATGACAACAAGATCACTGTCCGCAAGGACGATGTACAGTATTGGTATGACGGCACGGGCGGTACTAAGCGTGATACGGAAGTCACCATTGCAAATGCGGTGCTTATAAATGACTACGAGGAGGGCGACAGTATCAAGGAAGGCAAGGAATTTGCCAAAACAACAGCCGGAAATGTTAATTTCCACATTTATATAGACACCGACGGCTACGGCTGGGACTATATTGATCCTCGGCTCGTGTTGTATTAACGGAGGTACATAATGGCTTTATATGATGCAAAAATAGAGAAATTCAGCAAAAAGGCAGAGCAGCTTGAAAGAAATATCAAGCGAGATACAGAGGAACGAAGACGGCTTCTCTCCGAAATCACAAGGCTGCGTTATCTCTCACTCTGCGAAAAGCTGAATTGTGATGGAGAGGAATTAGAAACCGTGCTTGCCAGAGAACATGAGCAGATTCAGAATATGAAGGCTCGTGGTCTGACCGATGATGAGATAGACGATCTCGGCAAAGGCGGCAAATATGAAGAACAAATGAGATTTTACTCTGAGGAGGACGATGATGAAAACAAGAATGATTAGTGCTGTGATGGCTGCTTTCATGCTTGCAGTAGCAAGTGTCGGCGGTATTACCGCTTCTGCCGAAGAAGGAACAGCAGAGACTACGGAAACAACCGCTTCTGAGCCTGCGGACGAAAGCTCCGATGATATGGAAAAGTTCCGTGAGGTCATGAGTGAGCTTGCCGAGGCAGAGACAACCGATGTTGTTCCCGACTATGACGGCGATCCCTATTACGATACCGACGGCAACGCCACCCTTATCAAGTCGGAGCAGATCATCTATAATACCGAGGAAATGCAGTTCATCGCTGTGACCACAAAGGACGGTCACGTTTTCTATGTGCTTATCAATTACACGGCAGGCAATGACGAGGACAATGTGTATTTCCTGAACAAAGTTGACGATTATGACCTGTATGCACTTCTTTACGCAGGAGATGAGGACGATGATGAAAAGGACAAGATCACTCCCGAACAGGCAGCTCAGGAAGCGGAAAAGGCTAACGGCAGAGTGCAGTCCTGCGACAGTAACGATGCTGACTATGCCGAAGATACCGCTGAGGACGGCGAGGAATCGTCTGAGTCAGCAGCTCAGGCAAAGTCTGTTCCTATGAACAAGAACAGTATGATTCTTATTTTGGGTGTGGTTGCTCTGATCGGTGTCGGTGCCGCAGGCTTCTTCCTGATGAAGAAAAAGAAAGGCGGCAATAAGACAGCGGTTCAGTTTGAGCCTGAGTATGACGATGATACAGAGATCACCGAAGAATCTGAGGACGATATGAGATTCTACGATAATCAGGACGATGAAGAATAAGAAAGAGAGGGCAAAAGAATGGAAAAGATGAAGAAGATCTGTTTATGTGCGGCAGCGGGGGCAGGGGTCGCCGGAATTGCAGGCATTTCTGCTAAGGCAGTTGAGGGTATGAGAAAGAAGTGGTTTCTCCGTGGCTTTGAAGCAGGACAGTTCATCGGCAACCTCACCGCTGCGGAGAACTTCGCTCAGGAAAAGACCGTGATTCAGCAGAAGTATGACAAGCTCTGCGAGGAGTTTGAGGAGCTTCAGGAGAACTACAACGATCTTTTTGATGACTACTACGAAGAATAATCAACTTTGAACCCAGTGGATTCAAAGTTCCCGACAACAGAACAAACAACATAAGACAATGAGAAAAGAGAGAGAATTTGTCTAATGAAGGTACTCAGTTTATTTGACGGTATCTCCTGCGGTATGCTGGCTCTGCAAAGGGCTGGCATTCCCGTGGAATGCTATGATGCGTTTGAGATCGACAAGTATGCCGTCACGGTCTCAAAGCGCAATTTCCCCGTAATCGTTCATCACGGGAATGTTTATGACGGCGATTTTACGCAGTTTCAGGGGTATGACCTTCTGCTCGGCGGTTCGCCCTGTACTTACTGGAGCATTGCCAAAAAGGACAGAGAGGTAGACTGTAACGGTGAAGGATTCAGGCTCTTTAAGGAGTATGTGAGAGCCTTAGAGGAATCAGGCTGTAAGTATTTCCTCTACGAAAACAACTACTCCGTTCATCAGTGTATTAAGGACGAGATCACAAGGGTTCTCGGTGTAGAACCTATCATGATAAACTCTGCACTTGTATCGGCACAAAACAGAAAGCGCTGTTACTGGACGAATATACCTTTTACTTCTTTCCCGGAAGATAAGGGCATTTTACTGAAAGATGTGCTTGAAAGCGGTCTGCCGTGGCAGGACAAGTCCTACTGTATGACCGCTTCTTATGACGGTGCTGTGCTGTATAACACCCTTGAACGTAAGCAGCGGACAATGGTCGCAGAGCCTATCCCGATCAATACATATCAGGGTACGGACAAGTCCCGTACCGTCATGGCAGGCTATCATAAGTACGGTGAAGCAACGATCATCAAAAATTCAGGCTTCAACGGCGGTACTACTGCGGTCGCTATGCCTATGGGAGCCGCCCAGCGTGGACGATATGTTGACGGCGAAAAGACCGAACAGCATATCGAATTTCGTGAGGACGGTAAATCCAACTGCCTAACTACGGTGCAGAAAGATTCGCTTGTATGCTCTCCCGTCCGTGTCGGACAGTATGGCAAGGGCGGACAGGGACAGCGTATTTATTCTGTTGTCGGCAAGTCTGTTACACTTTCTGCCAACGGTGGCGGTCAGGGTGCTAAGACAGGTCTATATAAGATTGATCTGCCTGACGGGGACTATGTGATACGCAAGCTCACGCCTGTCGAAGCGGAGCGTTTGCAGACTCTTCCCGACAACTATACCGCAGGCATTTCCAATACCCAGCGGTACAAGTGTATTGGCAACGGGTGGACGGTCGATGTGATCACACACATCTTGGGAGGGCTTCACGATGCTTGATGAAGCCCTGACCAAGTGCGCCGATAACAATAACTACACCATTTACACAAGTATGTGCAAGGCACAGCGTATCCTGATGCGGTCTTATTATCCTGTGTGCAGTATAAGCGGCGGTTCTGACAGCGATATTGTCCTTGACCTGATTCACAAGGTCGATGAGGACGGAAAGGTCAAGTATTTTTGGATAGATACGGGACTTGAATACTCCGCTACAAAGGAGCATTTAGACTATCTTGAACAGAAATACGGCATTACCATTGAGCGTGTCAAACCTGATAAGCCTATCCCGACCTGTGTGCGTGAGTATGGTGTTCCTTTTCTGTCGAAATATGTTTCCGAACAGATGATGCGTTTGCAGGCTCACGGATTTCAGTGGGAGGACGAACCGCTTGAAGTGCTGTTGCAGAGATACCCTCGGTGTAAGACGGCTCTGCAATGGTGGTGCGGAGAGCGATACTCTGACGAGGACGGTGTTCAGAAAATCAGCAAATTTTCAATTTACCGCAACCGTTTCCTAAAAGAGTTTATCATGCAGAATCCGCCGGATTTTCCCATATCCAACAAGTGCTGTGAATATGCGAAAAAGAAGCCCGCAAAGCGTATCGTCAAGGAACATGATGCAGACTTGGATATAACAGGTATCCGACAGGCTGAGGGCGGTATCCGTTCCGCAGCTTTCAAGACTTGTTTTTCTGAGTGCAAGTCTAAGGGGTGCAACACATTCCGTCCGGTATTTTGGTACACGGACGGCGATAAAAAGGACTATGAGCAGATGTTCGATGTTAAGCACTCCCGGTGTTATACAGAGTATGGCTTGCGGCGAACAGGCTGTGTAGGCTGTCCTTTCAGCAAACATATCAATGAGGAGCTTGCAATTATTGAGGAACATGAGCCGAATCTTTACAAGGCAGCGGTCAATATCTTCGGCAAGTCCTATGAATATACGGCGAAATACCGTGCTTTCGTAAAAGAAATGAAGGCAAAGGAAAAGGAGCAGAAAAAGAAAGATGTTTGATCCTGACATACAGAGGAAAGCAATCAGCCTTATCATGGGCTTTATTATGGAGTTTTCGGGAGTATCTTCCGAACCTGAACCGATTGAGCTGACAGCAGATAACTTGAATGTATCGACTGTTTCTGTTTCCTGCCTGAAAGTATCATGGGATTCTGAGCCTAACCGTGACTATTCTGTGAGCTGCACGTCTCATGATGATAACAATGCCTACGGCGATAATATGTACTTTGCTTTCAAAGGCAATGACCTTTGCTACATAACAGGTCTGCGTGAGAATACAGAGTACACGGTGACAGTCGAGCCTATTCTTTCTGAGGAAGAAAAAGACGGATATTCCGTAACACCTTCAACTGCTGACGGCAAGACTGAAACAGTCAAGGTCATATATGACTTTCCGTATGAGGACGGCTGGACAAACTGCTTTGCAGGCGAAAGAGCTTCGGGACTGACGGCTATGCCCAGCTCAGGGGCAATATACGGTTCAAAGGTCGATACCATAACAGAAACAGGAATACGCCGTGACGAATACGGAGATTACTGCTGTGCTATGGGTGTATGGTACGGATACTGCGGAGATCGTTTCCTGATCGAGCTTGAAAACGGTACGCAGTTTACTACAAAAATATGCGACAGCAAGGGTTATGCCGATGATGGTGAGGGTAAATATCACAACTTCGGCGGCAGCGGAAAGTGTATCGTTGAGTTTATCTATGACGATTATAACTTACCGTCCTGCGTGGCATTCTCAGGCTCATGGGGTTTTTACAACTGGAACGGTCTTGACCTCGGAGCTAATATCAAATCAATCAAAAAAATCAACTACGGTGAACCCGTAGAATACTGAAAAATGTGGAGGTTTCTATTATGAACGTAAAGAAGATCATCAAGGGAATTGTTGGACTCGGTGCTATGGCAGGTGTTGCATACGCTGCATATAAGCTCGGTGAAAGCAATGGCAAGATCAACGAGCGTTTCCGTGAAAAGTACGGCGATGACGAGGACGATATTGAGATTGACGATGATGAGGACGATGAGTTCAGGTTCTATGATAATATGATCGAGCCTGACGATGAGTGCCTTGCCCCTAATAAGGAGAAAAAGCCTTCTTTCTCTGTAAGCATACATAACTTTGCTCCGCTTGATTCCGTAAAGGTTGAGGGCATCTCGGAGAAAGATATGGATATACTTATCTATCATATCTCGCATGACAAATATACCTCGAACAAGCAGATTCGTGAGTGGCTTGAGGTTGACAAAGATACCGCTGCAAAGGTTATCTATGCACTCAGAAAAGCAGGATATATCGGGGACGAGTATTCCAACTATATGATTCCGGTCAACATCACAACTGAGGTGTATTTCCGACTCAGGTCGTACAACAATTCTACAAAGTAAAAGCACACTCCCCCCTATCAGGAAATGTGCTTTGATAATCAGATGCTTTTCTCCTATTTTTTCTCCTACAAAAAAGGTTTCTCCTATTATGATATGAAATGTAGGAGAAAGGTGTTTGCTGTCTGTTTCCCAAACTTGTGAATTTATTGATTTTGGGAAGCAGAACGTGTTATGTGTTTGTGAGCCAGTCCGAAAAGTCGATGATCTTTATGCCTTCATACTGATAGGCATCGTGGCGTGTCCTTGCAATCAGCATCTTGGGATAAGCATCCTTAATGGACAGCAGCGGTGATACCTCACGCTGAAAAGTTTTTTCATCGGTGATACTATCCGAAACCTGAATATACAGCTTCTCATCACGCTTGATCGCTACAAAGTCAACCTCTTTCTTGTAAAGGACACCGACATAAACCTCATAGCCACGGCGAAGCAGTTCAATAGCTACAATATTTTCAAGCACTCTGCCGTAGTCCATATTCTTCGTTCCGAGCTTTGCATAGCGGAAGGAATGATCGCTGAGGTAGTATTTCTCATTTGTCGAGAGATATTTCTTTCCCTTGATGTCATATCGGCGTACTTTATAAAATGCAAAGGCATTGCAGAGATACTGCATATATGAGCTGACAGTCTTATGGTTGATCTTGTCCTTATGGCTGTTAAAAGTATCAGCAATGGATCTGGCAGATGTGAGGTTCGAGATATTATCCATGAGAAAGTCAGCAAGTCTGTCCATAAGAATCGTATTGCGAATTTTATACTTTTTGCGAATATCCCTGACGATCAGAGTATTAAAGACTTCTGCAATATAGTCATATTTCGCTTGGGCGTCCTTATACACATAAGAGCCAGCCATACCGCCTTCGCAGACATATTTATCAAAGGCAGTGTAGAGGTCAGTATATGCAAAGTATTTTACATATTCAGCAAAGGAAAACGGATAAACCTTGATCTCGAAAGTTCTTCCTGTGAACAGTGTTGCAAGATCGGAGCTTAACAGAAACGCATTAGAGCCTGTGATATAAATATCGAATTTTTCTGATGCGTGTAAGCCATTTATTGCCTTTTCAAAATTATTGCACATCTGTATTTCATCTATCAGGACGAAATTATCAGCGCCTTCCTTGTAGGCTGCGTTGATATAGTCATACAACGGTCTATATTCTGTCAGATCATCAAAATCGGGCAAATTGAAGTTGATGTGTATGATATTGGCAGTCTCGATGTTAGCACTTACATAGCTTTTGAATGCTTCCAGCAATTTGGACTTACCGCTTCGGCGGACACCTGTGATGACCTTTATATCAGGCGTACCGATCACATTGATCATTTTTTCCAGATAGTCTTTTCTTTCAATCAGTTTCATAAGCACTCACGCTCCTTTAACCTTATTATACCACATCTATTTCCCGAAATCAAGTATTTTTAGATTTTGGGAAATAAAAATGAAAGGAAGTCGATATATGGCAATTCTAATCGTGGGCGAAAAGCCCAGTGTAAGCCGTGCAATCAGTTCCGTAGTAGGTGCGAACGCTACAAAGAAAGGTTACACCGAAGGCAATGGGTATATTGTATCGTGGTGTGTCGGTCATTTGGTGGGCTTGAAGTTCCCGAATGACTATGGCAACGGCTGGAACCAGAAATGGAGCTTTTCTCAGCTTCCTATGATTCCCGACAACTGGCTGTTTCAGATTACGGACAGCACAAAGGCTCAGTACAATCTTCTGAAAAACCTTATGAATAAGGACGAGGTAACAGAGATCATCTGTGCGACCGATGCGGACAGAGAGGGAGAATGTATCTTCCGCTATGTGTATAACATGGCTCGGTGCCGCAAGCCTGTGAAGCGTTTATGGATTTCTTCTCTTGAGGAATCCGCTATCCGCAAGGCACTTTCTAATATGAAGCCTATGTCCGCATACGATAACCTGTTCAATGCAGGCTATGCCCGTGCAAGAGCAGACTGGCTTGTGGGTATGAACGGCTCTCGACTGTTTTCTGTCCGATATGACGGAAAGCTCAATATTGGCAGGGTGCAGACACCTACTCTTGCAATGATCGTTCAGCGTGATGCGGAGGTAAACGGCTTTGTAAAGCAAAAGTATTACACGGCTGACCTTAACTGTGGTGCTTTTACGTTATCATCTGCAAGGATTGATGATGAGAAGTCTGCCGATGCACTTGTATCTGCCTGTTACGGCAGTACGGTCACTATCAGCTCGGTCAAGCGTGAGGTCAAGACCGATAAAGCTCCGAAGCTCTACGATCTGACAACATTACAGCGAGAAGCAAACAAGGCTTTCGGGTACACGGCACAGCAGACACTTGACTATACGCAGTCGCTCTATGAGGGCAAACTCGTCACTTATCCTCGCACCGACAGCCGGTATCTCAGCGATGATATGTTGCAGACTGCTCTTGAAGTTACTAAGCTCTGCGACAGCTATTTCGGGTTCGGCATCTCCCATACTCCTGATATAAAAAAGGTCATCAACAACAGCAAGGTATCGGGGCATCATGCGATTATACCCACAAACAGTATCGTCACGGCTGACCTTTCTTCTCTGCCGACAGGTGAAAAGAATATACTCACGCTGATCGCCGCAAAGCTGATTTGTGCAACGGCTCCGGAGCACAAGTATGAAGCTGTCAAGCTGACAGGTATCTGCAATGGTACGGAGTTCACGGCAACAGGCAGAACCGTCCTTGATATGGGGTGGAAACGCTTTATTAGGCAGACCGACAAGGAAAAGCCCGATGAAAAAGCTCTTCCTGCGGTATCTGAGGGACAGACTTTCACGGTAGCAGCAAGCAAGGGCGAACATTTCACAAGTCCTCCGAAGCCCTACACGGAAGATACGCTGTTATCTGCTATGGAACGTGCAGGCAACGAGGACTATGACGATGATACGGAGAAAAAGGGACTCAGTACTCCTGCGACACGGGCCGCAACCATTGAATCACTTGTGAAAAACGGTTATGTGGAGCGTGACGGCAAACAACTCAGGGCAACAGACAGGGGTAAGGAGCTTATCAAGGTTGTTCCCAATGAGGTAAAGTCTGCAAAGCTGACGGCTGAATGGGAATCAAAGCTACAGCAGATCGAACACGGTGAGCTGCCAGAAGCGGTCTTTATGTCGGGTATTCAACAGTTTATCACTGAGATGTGCAGTAAATACGGCTCTGTGGATAAGTCTGTTTCTTTTTCTGACGGCGGTCATGAGCCTATCGGCAAATGCCCGAAATGCGGTGCAGATGTAGTCAAGGGTAAATTTGGCTGGTACTGCAAGGGTAAGTGCGGTATGAATATCGCAAAAGTGTATGGGATATCTCTCTCCGATGCTCAGATCAAGGGACTGCTTGACGGCAAGTCCACAAGCTACACATCTAAGGGCAAAAAGACGATCGTCCTCCCTGAGATCGTGGAGAATCCGTACAATGGGAAGGTGTACTATCAGTGGAGAACGGAGAGGGGTAAATAAAAAAAACAGCAAGGGTGTCCTTGCTGTTTGAGTGTAGTTCTACAAACTGGAATTTGACGCTCTATTAATGCTATTAAACCCAATCAATAGCATTCTTTACAAGTTTGACAAATGGTTCACAGGTCAGATTTTGGGTATTGTGTGCAGGAACGATACAGCAGATTTTTCCCTTGCCATAGGTGTGAATCCATACAGCAGGCTGAACGCCGTTCTTTGAAACGGTTTCTGCAAGAATCGTTGTATCAGCATTCGGAATCATTTTCATTACATAATGTTCGTCAAAATCAGGGAATGTGAATTTGCCAATGCCTTCAATAATCGGATGTTCTGCTATCGGTTTTACAGTAAGCGGACATTGTTCGGGATGAGTGATAAAGTTACTTCTTACAACATTTGTGAGGATTGCGTGATTTTCTGGGTAATCAGTAAGTGATGCGTGAAACATAATCGTTCCCATACCATTCTGAACATCATTCAGAAATTTCTCCGTCCATTTTTCATCACACCAGATTGGAGTAGGAATCTGATCATTTTCAATAGGATCTTTGAAAGACAAAAACAAATCAAACTGCCCGTTGAAATAATCATTTGGGTTCTTTGTGAATGTTACTTCATAATCTGCGTTAAACAGATAGTCCATCATAGGCTTGATGGACTCATCATGATGCCAGTAATCGTGTACCAAAACAAATACTTTTTTACTCATAAGTTATACGTCCTTTCATCACCATTTTATGGCTACGTTTCTATGAATTCTCGTTTTTTAGATGTGCGTTAAATTCCGATTTGAAGGGCAGTCGCCTAATCACTTATTTACTCTATTATAACAAACCGCCCCGAAAAAGTCAATCGCTTGCAGGGCTGAATCCAGAAAGGAGTGTTCTTTATGAACAACAACCAGCTTGCGGAAGTCGCAAAGATCCTCGGTGTCTCCGAGGACAGCATTTCCGCTATGAACGATGAGATCAAAAACAGTATGACGGCAGTTTTTGAAACTGTTGCTATCAGAAATGACGAGGACAAAAAGATAGTCTTTGAAGCACTGGACGATCTGTGGCAGAAAGGCTCGGTATATATCGGGCTTGATGAGGTTGCAAAATCAACTGGCATTTTGCTTGTGACACTCCGCAGCCTTGATTACGATACGCAGCAGACTATCGTTTATGAGTACATGATGGACAGCTCGCAAACAGAGCGTTTCTATGACCTTGTGAACAAGGCACTTGCAGTTTCAGATCTTGGCAATGTTGCAAAGCTGATCGCTGTTCCGGTGCGTGAGCTGAGGTCACTCCCTCGCCGTATTCAGGAGAATATCTGCGGTGCGTACACAATGGAGTACGATGCCGACAGCACAAACACCGACCTGATCGACCACATCAGGGAGATGATCGCACCGTGACAGAGTTTTCATATATCGCAGGCATAGATATTACTTCTATTGCCAACAAGGAGTTTATCCGCATTGATACGGATAAGGCGCAGGAGATATGCGTAGCACTCGACAAAAGCGGTATTCCTTTTTCAGCCCGATACGGTGAAAACGAAATGGTGCTGACCTATGACGGCAGTTACAAGGAACAGGTCGAGGAGATCATCGCAAAGGCGCAGTCCGGCGATTATGGAGCCTTGCTACGTGAACTGCAAGTCTGCGGAGAGCCTGACGGTTATTATCGTCTCTTAGGAGAAGTTGCAGAGCTATTGAACACAACAATCGGAGCATTGAAAAACCGTCCCGATGAGGTTCGGCTTGCACTCTGCAAGACCTATGTGGATTTTTGGCTCTGCGATACTCCCACGCTTCAGCGTGAGCTTGACCGTGTGATCTCCGTGAACGGCAGAACGATGTCGGATATTCAGGAGCATGAGAAAATCAAGGAAAAAGCGAAAGCTCCTTCTGTCCCTGAACAGAGTGCAGCGGATACAGTTCCGACTTTGAGTGAGCTGTTTGACGATTATTTTCGCCGTAACAGTCATTCGCACTTTTCAAGAGAAAGACATCAACACTTGGCTGAAATCGCTCACCGCAGACAGCAGAGCGAACAGGAGCGTATCATTCAGACCGAAGAAAAAGAAAGGAAGTTCAGACCATGAAGAGGATTATCATCTTCATCAAGCGCAGAAAGTGAGGTAGCCTATGCCCGTACAGGATAATGACGATAAGAGAACCGCCGACCAGCCTGCGGTCGATGCGGAAGAACTGAGGAGAAAGCAGGCTCAGTCTCTGGACCAGCAGCAGGACGAGAACAGCGTTCAGAATCCGGGAAAACTTCTTCCTCTACTTAACGCAAAGGCGGAACATCATCAGAGCCGTATCGACTCTCTTGATGAAAAAATCGCCAATCAAACTGATAAGATCGACCGCAACAAGGCAAATATTGAAGCCCTCAGTGCAAAGGCTGATAAGCTTGAAGATACCAACCGTATGCTGAAAGCTACTATCGGCAATCTGCCGGGTATCGGTGCTGTTATCGCCAATAACGAGAAGCGTATTCAGGCTATCCGTGAGGAGAAGATTCCTGAGCGACAGCAGAAGATCGACCAAGCGTGGAAGAAGATCGACAAATTTACCGCAAAGCGTGACCGTATAGAACACAAGCTCAATCGTGTGATTGCTCTGAATGACACGATCAAGAGCTTTTCTATCGGCTTTAATAAGGAACGCCGTGAAGCCTTTGCCGATGCTTTGACACGGCTGAACGGTGCGACTGTTGATTGCCTGAGCGATAAGAAAGCAACACTTGAAGCGAAAAAGCAGAGAATCCTTGATACCTATAATGATCCTGCAACAAGTGTTGTTGACAAGTATAATCTCTCCGAACAGCTCAAAGATGTGAATGAGCGTATTTCAGAACTTGATGATAAGATCATGAAGCTCGCCCGTCCTGAAACGCACTATGAGGAGCAGACCAACGATCAGCTTGATGCTTCTATGAAGCTGACCGGAGATAAGCTCGGTGAAATGGTTCAGAAAGGCACTATGGATATGCCGACACTTGCTGAGACTGCTGTTCAGGCGGCGCAGGAGGTCGAAACTCTTGACCGTTCTAAGGTCGCTGAACTTGCAGATCAGTTCAATATTCAGCCCCTTGTCAATGTGGAGATGCAGCTTGAAGATGATTACAACATGATCGACGGTATCATCAACAACGGCTCTAAAGCGGACATAGACAAGGCAAAGGCAGAGCTTTCTGAGGGTATTAAGTCTATGGAGAGCCTTGCAGAAAACCCCTTTGTTCCGCCGGAAATGAGGGATAACGCTGTTGAGGAGCTTGCAAAAATGAAAAGTCAGCTTGAGCTTCTCAATATGCACGAAGAAGTCGAGGTAGATAGCTGGCTGTCGGATATGCTTGATAAGGGTGATGCCGTTTTTACAGATGACGGCGGTTTCAAGGTGAACCCTGATTATTACAAGGAATTGCCCCGAAATGACCGTCATGTGGAGACCATGACAGAGGTTCAGGCGGCAGAGGTCATGTCGGCTCTAATGTCGGCAGGAGTAAAGTTCTCCGCTGCTACTAAGTGCGAGGATAAGGTCGGCATTACCGTTTCCAAGCAGGACGTTCCTGTGCTGAATGATGTGATGTATGCTTCTATCAGAAAGATCGCACATACCGAAGCTGCAAAGGAGAACGCCGGTAAGGGTGAGAAAGGCAGGTATGAGACTGTCAATCCCGAATACTATGCTTCTCTTTCCAAAGAGCAGAGACACACCCGTGTTGAGCCGATTGATACCGCAAGGAAAATTGCAGGAGAACTGCAAAAACAGAATACCCCTTATTCTGCGGTAGTACGCAAGAATGATACGGTAGCAATTACCGTTTCTAAGGAAAACGCTCAGGCATATAAGCAGATCGAGAGTGATGTCAAGGGTGAAAGAGCCGTTGAGCTTGTAAATTCTGAGCTTTTCAAGGCACTCCCGAAACAGGAGCGTTTCACTCGTCGTATGGACGAGGGGCAGGCTCGTAAGAAGTCGGCAGAGCTGACAGCTAAGGTGTTCGGCGGAGAGAAATCTGCGGTCACGGTCGCAAAGAAGGATTCTAAAAGAGCTTTCTTTTCCCGTGGCAAAATGCAGAGAGATGCCCAGCGTATCAGCGGTCGAGGACAGCAGAAACCTCAGCAGAGACAGCAGACACCCAAAAAGAGAAATAATCAGGGGTTGGAATAATAGATGAGAATTACTGACGAACAGAAAGAAAAGGCGAACCTCGTCAATCTTCCTAAGTTTCTCATGTCTCACGGCTTTGACCTGAAAAAAGTCGGCAGAGAGTATGTGTGGAAGGATCACGATAGCCTGCACATCAAGGATAACGGTCCGGGTGAGCGTGGTCAATGGTTCAGGTTCAGAGAAAACAAGGGCGGCGACAATATCGGCTTTCTCCGTGAATACATGGATATGTCCTTTATAGATGCAGTTGAAGCTCTGACCGGTGAACACATTGACCGCACCTATACTCCGTCCCGCACATACGAATCGAAACCTGTTCAGCAAACGGCAAGGGAGCTTTCCCTTGCCGAAGCTGATAATAGCAGGCGCGTGTTTGCATATCTGTGCAAGACCAGAGGGCTTGACTATGATATGCTTTCCGCACTTGTGAAGAAAGGCACTATCTCTCAGGAAGAAAAGACAGGCAATGTGCTTTTCAAATATTTCGGTACAGACGGAAAAGTCATTGGTGCTGAAAAGGTCGGCACATCAACGGAGCATAAATTCAAAGGCATTGCAACAAGTTCGGCTGGCGGTCACGGCTTTGAGGTAGTACGCGGCACGGGCGAAAAGGCTTTTTTCTTTGAGTCGGCAATAGATATGCTCTCCTATCTGCAAATGCACGATCAGGAGCTTGATAATTGCAGGCTTGTTTCCATGATGGGCGTGAAGCCTAATATCGTTCTTGACACGATGCTCCGTCATAATATCTCCCCTGAGAATGTATTTTTATGCTCCGATAACGATACCGCAGGCAATGATTTTGCCCAGCGTTTGCAGGAGCAGTATCCTGACATGAAGCGTGTTATCACTCCCGATACATATAAAGACTGGAATGATATGCTTCGTGGTATCCCAAAAGCAGTAGAACATGAGACTGACAAAAAGGAGGTTCAGCAGACAGATATGCAAAGATACGGCAACGAAATGTGGCACAAGGCAACAGATAACAGAGACAAGAGCCTTGTGACGATTCAGACTGCGGATTTTGAAAGATTGCAGGAACAGCTTGATGATTCGGGCATTAACTACTATGCCTATGCCCGTGATAATTCCGTCATTATGGCGATCAATGATAAAGATGTGGAGTGGTTCAGGCAGATTGCAGGCACTCCCGATCTTCTACCGAACAAATCAAACAGACCATATTCTCCGCCCGAAAAAAACATCTTCGGTTCAACAGAGTATCGTTATATCCCGCAGAAGGAGTACCTCTCCGCTGACCGTGATTTAGTCCTGAAAATGGCTGAGATCATGGCAAAGCGTGGTATGCAGTTTTCGGGCAGAGTCTATCCGTCCGGTAAGGGTACGCTGACGGTTTCTCACGCTGACCTCTTTGCAGTCCGCAACATCAGGGACGAAGTTGTGAATATGCGTAAGCAGTTCGCAAGTCCCGATAAGGCGCAGGAAGTCGGCAACCGTGACTATCGTGCGAACCGTGATACTCATTATTATATGAGCAAACTCACACCTGAGCAGTTCAAGGAAGTCAAGCCGTTTTTGGAGACAAGCGTGAGCTATCATGCTGTTGTCCGTGACGGCAAGGTCGCTTTTGCGGTGGATAAAGAGAACGCTCCTGCATTTCACAGGGCTTTGGAGAACGCTGTCCGTGAGACGAATATGCTCCGCAAAATGGCTGACCTCGGACTGCCTATGGAGCAGAATATCGCTCTTTCGCCCGTAGTTCATCGTCTTGCCGTTGAGGATATGCAGCTTGACCTTGCTGATTTCTTTGACAGCAGATACGATGAAGCACAGTTCGGTGAAATGCTCTCTCTTGTTAATGCGTATCTGTCACAAGCTCTTTCGGAGCGTTACGGCGAACACTCCAAGCTCCATGATATGCTTGAAGCAAAGTCGAGTTTTGATCGCAGTATTGAGCTTTCTGACTTCTTTTCTCAGCACGATTTCTCCGATGGACAAAGGGCGGCTATTACCGCTATGTTTGTCGGTGATGTGACGAGAGGTCAGATCGACAGCATTGACGAGACTTTCACGGCTGAGGATATTCAGGCGTATGACGAGATTCTGCATAACGCTTTGCAGGAATCCGATGTAGCTGACTTTCTGACTGCCCATAAGCAGGCAGTTATTGACCGTGAGAATGCAAGCAGAGTTCTGACTGAGGAAGAAGTGCTGTTCCCGAAGGCTGACCTTGCGAAATTCCTTGCGGAGCGCACTCTTTCTTCTGATGAGTGGGAGGATATGGCGTATCCGCTGTTTGACAGCGGTTATCTTGATAAGCATAAGCCCAGCGATAAGGCGGCTTTCGGTTATCATCTTTCCGAGCCAGCGCTTTATGACCTTGCCCAGCGTTACCATGACGGTGAGGATATTCGCCGTGAGCTTGCTCTCGGACTTTTAGAGGGCAGTGGGGCCGCAGATATTGAGTTTATCTTTGAACAGGGTGAGATCTCAGACCGTACCTATTATTATGCTGAAAACCTCCGCCACTCCCTGCATACGGAGAGGACTGAGGACGGTTTCAAGTGCAGTTTCAGCGGTATGGAGCGTTTCGTTTCCTTTGAGGAGATCGGACAGGCTTTCATTGACCGCACCCATGAGGAGTTCAATGATCTTGCTTTCTGGTGGGTTCGTGACGATATGCTCGATGCTATCCCCGATATTTCCGATGAAAATATCTCTGACCTTCTGACAGCGTTTGACGGTGCAGCTCTGCACGGTTGGGAGAACGGCGATAATATCCCGAAGCTCAACCGTATTAAAAAGGCACTCTATGATATTCTCGGTGATGAAGCGCAGACCGAAAAGGCTTTTGCGATCATCGCAAAGGAAAAGTATCATGTGAGCTTTGATGCAGAAACACCCGAAAAGAAGCCGGATAGTCTCTCTTTCCATTTCGGCAAGGATAAGGGTGATGAATGGGTTAGCGAAAGTGACATCGTTCACGATTTTGCCCTTGCACACCCCGATTGCAGTTTTGCTCTCGGCAATGCTGTCCTTGAATACCTCGATGAGAAACAGCACTCGGAGCGTAATATCCCTGAGCTGAAAGCAGGCTGGTATAAAAAGACCGATTTCAGCATTACCGCTGTTATCAATGGCGAGGAGTTCAATTATGACGGACGCTTTGACATTGGTGACGGCAAAGGCACGGGCGGCGGATCGCTAATCGACCATATCCGCACATATAATGAGGGTATCCTCGGCTATACACAGCACCCGTTCAATCAGCCGGAGTATAAGGAAAGAGCACAGAGAATGCTTGACATTTTCGTTCCTTTCCTTGAAGCTCACTCTGAGCTGACCGCTGAGGAACAGCGTATCTTCGATGATTTCAAGGCACATCACCCGATCCGCACCTATGATGATGTGGAAAAGGCACAGGGTAAGTTTCAGATCTATCAGCTCCCAGGCGGTGAGAAGTATCACGGTGTCCGCTTTGAGGATATGGAACAGCTCAAAAAGAACGGCGTACAGCTCAATCACGATGATTATGAGCTTGTCTATGAGGGTGAAGTCGGAGAGTTCAGGGGCAATGCAACTCTTGAAGCACTCTATACGCAGTTTAACACCAAACAACCCGAAGATTTCAGAGGTCATTCTTTGTCTGTTTCCGATGTTATTGTCATTTCAGTTGACGGCAAGGATACTGCATATTTCTGTGACAGCTTTGGCTTTACGGAAATGCCTGAGTTCTTCCGTGAAAAGGAGCTTGTGCAGGAGAAGCCCGAAACTGCAAAGGTGTCCGATCTTGCGGTCGGTGATATTATAATGTATGACGGCGCTCGTCGTGAGGTTGAGGAGATCAGCACTGACCGTATCAAGATGAAAGACCTTGACGCTCCCGATTACGGCGGTATTCTGCTCGGCACTTCCGATGTGCTTGCGTATGACGGCTGGCAGCAGGATATGGAGGAAAAGGGCTTTGAGATCATCTCAAAGGCTGAAAAGCCTGCGGTCGAAGCTCCTGAACAGGCAGAGCCGGAGGATAAAGGACCAGTCTCTCTGCGAAAAGTCGGTGACTTTTACGAGATGTACGGCAAAAATGCGGAGGTCGGTGCAGAAGTCCTCGGACTGCGTATGCTCTCCAAAAATGGGCAGCCTATGGTTGGTTTTCCCGATCATGTCAAGGACGAATACTCCGCAAAGCTCCGTGAAGCAGGATATACCGTTCTGATCGAACAGGCTTTTGAGCTGAACCCTCCGAAGCGTGAAGCCGAAAAGCTCCAGACCTTACAGCAGGTCGTTGACAAGTTCTTCGGAACAGACTGCGAATCTGCGGAAACAGAGCGTGGTACATGGAAACTGGCTATCGCTGACGGTGATAAGGTCGGTGAACTGTTTTACGGCGGCGAACCTGTCTGCGGTATCTATAACCGTGGCGATAAAATGGAGATCGAGCCGTACCGTGAGCTGACAACATTTCCTGCACTCCTGCGTACAGCGATGCTTAAACATAATCCCGACAAGTCCGTGGAGATCATGGACTTCCAGCGTACTTTTGAAACTCCGCTTGATAAGGCAAAATGGCTTATCAATGATTTTTGCGAAGCGGAATACCGTGAAGGTGCTGATTTTGATGATCTGCACAATGTCGGTCTTGCGTTTACCACACTGACGGACGATGAGCTGCCCATTCAGGTGACGGCTGACCTTATCGACTTCAAGATCACTCACGAATTTGACGGCGAGGTATTCGATACAGAGCAGTTTGATAGTATCGAGGATATGATCGAGAACGGTCTGACTGACCTTGATTTCAGTGACCTCGTTTCCGTTCCTGATGAAGTGATCGAGCGTCACACAGGCAAGGACGAACAGACGGTTGAGCTTATGAGCGATGCCGCCGATGTTTCCGATACTTCTTCTCCTGCGGAAGATGTGCCGTCTGTTACGCTAAAATACAAGGGCGATGCCGAGAGCCTTGACGAGATCAAGGACAAGGCACTTTCCCTCGGTGCTACGGTTATCGTAGACAATGCTGAGGGTGTTATCTCTATCGACACCTATGCAGACCACAAGGCAGAGCTTGACGGACTTGCCTATGAGCTGGGTGTTATGGCGGTCGATGATGTTCCTGCGGTGGAAACTCCAACTGCGGAGACTGAGGACATTGACCGTCCTCTCTTTACGGACGCAGCAGTCATTGACGAAATTCAGCGTAACGAAAATGCCGATGTTCCGTTTTGGGAAATGCCCGAAGCACAGGGCGAACAGCTCTCTTTGTTCGGTGATTCCGAACCGCTGACCGCTTCTAAGCCTGCGCCCGAAAAGCCAAAGTCTGAGTTTGCCAAAGGTCCGGTGGTGGACGGTGTTCAGGTCTATGAAGCATTGGCCGCTGAGATCGACCGTGGTACAGGCTTTGTTCACGGTAAGCTCCGTGTGCAGGACTTCTATGAGGAACAGCACCCGACTGTACAGCAGTTAGCCGATTTTCTGAAAAAGGAGTACGGCACGGGCGGTCATAGCGGTGAGGGGAAAATCTCGCTCGTCGATTATGACAGCAAGGGGCTGACGTTCTCCTTTGAGAATGGCGAGAAATTCCGTCATTCGTGGTATAATGTTGCGACAATGACCGAATCACGGCTCAGGGACGATACATACCTTTCTGCCGAACAGAAAGCAGAGAGGGCGGCGCTCAAAGCAGAGCAGTCCGCTGAGAAACAGTCTCCCCATACCGTCGAGGTTGGAGACCGATTTAGTCACAAAATTACTGGCGAGGTTTCTGAGGTTATTTCGCTGACAGGTGCGCTGCCGTTCTATACGGACGATTGCACAGTTCAGCGTGACAGCGGCGGCTTTGCTATCACGGAGAATATCTCCTATGATAAGCTCCTTAACAGCGGTCTTTATGAATATATCGGCAAGGCTGAACCTGAAAAAGCGCAGTCTGCACCTGTGAAGTCTAAGCCAGCGGTTAATCCTGAAGCGGAAAAGCCTGAGATTCCGACGGTCAAGAATCTCTCTCAGCTCAAAAAGGCTATCAAGCCGGGAATGATGTTTGAGATCACCGATCATCTCCGTCCTGAGTGTATCGGAGAACGCAGAATCGTCACGGGTGTAAGCACCGTTGATTTTACTTCCAGAAAACTCGATGAAAACGGTGAACCTATGGGCAAAGACCTTCACATGGATTTCGACCGTGCGAAAAACTGGGCTTTTGATGGCGGTGAGCTGACTTCTCGGCTCGACAACGGCGATATGCTGATGAGCTTTCATTTCATTGATAGTCTGGAGCGTGAGCAGACAGTTCATGTTGATAAAGAGCATGAGCTTGCACCCGAAAAGACTGCTCCTGAGCTTTCTGTCGGTGACTATCTTGAATACAGGGGCAAGGAGTACAAGGTCGAAAGCCTTGATATGGATGGATTTATCACGCTGACTGATACGGCGCTTGAAGATGCGCCGAGACTTATCTCCCGTGTGACCTTCCTTACTGATGAGTTTATCCGCAGTGGTGAATATATGGTTATTACGCCTGAAAAGGGTGAGGTCGAAGCTCCTGCACCGGATAAGGGCGATAATTTCACTATTACCGATGATACCCTCGGTGAGGGCGGTGCTAAGACGAAATTCCGTGCAAATGTCGATGCGATCAGAACGCTGAAAACACTTGAAGCGGAAAAGCGTCCTGCAACGGCTGAGGAAAAGGAAACCTTGTCGAAATATGTCGGTTGGGGTGCTTTGGCTAAGGCTTTTGATAAGAATGACGAGAAGTGGGCCGCAGAGTATAAGGAGCTTTCCGAGCTGCTGACTCCACAGGAATATGCTCAGGCACGTTCAACGGTAAATGATGCATTTTATACAAGCCCCACGGTTATAGACGGCATCTACGAAGCTCTCGCCAATTTCGGCTTTGAGGGCGGCAACGTATTAGAGCCTGCAATGGGTATCGGAAACTTTTTCGGACGTATGCCCGAAGATATGCAGGCACACTCTCAGCTCTACGGCGTTGAGATCGACAGCTTATCGGGCAGAATCGCTCAGGCACTCTATCCCGATGCGGATATTGCGATTCAGGGCTTTGAAAAGAACCGTTTTCAGAACGGAAGCTTTGATGTAGCTGTCGGTAATGTTCCGTTCGGTGAGCTTGGTTTCCGTGATACTGTCCATGATACTACCAAACTTCATGACTATTTTTTTGCAGAAGCTCTCTCAAAGCTCAAAGACGGCGGTATCATGGCATTCGTGACCTCGGCAGGCACACTTGACAAGCGAGACGAGACTACAAGGCAGATGTTGGCTGACAAGGCTGACTTCATCGGTGCAATCAGACTTCCGGGCGGTAAAAACGGAGCTTTCAAGGATAATGCAGGCACGGAAGTCACCACGGATATTATCTTTTTGAAGAAGCATGAAGGCAAGTCACTTGCCGAAATGTCCGATATTCCCGATTGGGTACACATCGGTGAAACTGCTGACGGTCTGCCAATAAACAAGTATTTTGAACAGCACCCCGATATGGTGCTTGGCACTGTGGTCGAGGGCAACAAGCTCTACGGCAGCGGTACAATGGTTGTCGCCGAGGACGGCTTTGACCTGAAATCGGCACTTCATGAAGCTGTCGGAAAGCTCTCGGCGGAGATCAGTCATGAGCGTGGCAGAGATGTGTATGCTAAGACCGCTGACGGCGTTCAGGTTCAGATTCCGTCTAATCTGCGTAATTACAGCTTTTTTATGTCTGACGATCAAGTTTTCTTCAAGAAAAATAACGCCGCCTGCGAGTTCCGTTTCGATAAGGGAACAGCGCAGCACAAGCGTTTTAAGGCGTTTATTGAGCTTCGTGACCTCACCCGTGAGCTGATCGAAGCGATGGAGCTTGACAAGCCCGATGCTGTCATTAAAGACTTACAGGCAAAGCTGAATGTGGCATACGATGATTTCTACAAGAAGTTCGGGCTTATCCACTCTCAGACCAACAAGCGTTATTTTGCGGAAGATGTGTCCTACAATCTTGTGGCAGGACTGGAAAAGAGCTATGATAAGACTAAGCTCCTTGAAAAGTCCGATATTTTCACAAAGCGGACTATCGTGCCGCCGAAGGCTGTGGAACACGTTGACACAGCACTTGAAGCTCTCACGCTCTCCATTGCGGAGAAAGCAAGGGTTGACTTTGAGTACATGAGCAGTCTGACGGGTATGACCGAGGACGAGCTGAAGCACGACCTGACGGGCAATATCTTCAAGATTCCCCATACGGAGAATGAGTATCAGACGGCGAGTGAGTATCTATCCGGCGATATTCGCAAGAAGCTCCGTGAAGCTGAGGAGATCGCTGAATATGATCCCGACTTCAATATCAATGTATCAGCACTGAAACAGGCTATGCCCGAACCGCTTAAAGCCGGAGATATTGACATTAAGCTCGGTGCCGCTTGGCTTGATCCGAAATACTATGAGCAGTTCATGTATGAGCTGTTGCAGACTCCGGCATATCAGCGGAGTGACAGTCCGTCCGCCCGTTGGAACAAGTCTGCTATCGTGGGAGTGGAATACTCCGTACACGCTAATTCTTTCCATGTCAGCAACAAATCTTCCGACAGGTCGGTGCTTGCTACTCAGAAGTATGGCACTCACAAAATGAACGCTTATGACATCTTTGAGCATCTTCTGAACTTGCAAGAGCCGAAGGTCTATAAGACTATCGAAGTGCCTGACGGCTTGGGCGATACAAAGGAAAAGCGTGTGGTCGATATTGATGCTACTCGTGTGGTACAGCGTAAGGCTGACGATATTCGCAAGGCTTTCAAGGCGTGGATCTTCAAAGATTCTGCCCGCCGTGAAGCTATTGTGGAGCGTTACAATGAGCTGTTCAACAGTATCCGTCCCCGTGAGTTTGACGGCTCGGCTCTTTCTTTCCCGATGATGACTGCGGACATTCATCTGCACGATCATCAGAAAAATGCGATCGCTCACGCTATGTTTGGCGGTAATACGCTGTTTGCTCACTGTGTTGGTGCAGGCAAGACCTTTGAAATGATCGCAACAGCGATGGAATCAAAAAGGCTCGGTCTTTGCACAAAATCGCTTTTTGCCGTTCCGAATCATCTGACAGAGCAGATTGGTGACGATTTTCAGAAGCTCTATCCAGGTGCTAACATTCTTGTTGCGACAAAAAAGGACTTCAAGAAAGAGAACCGACAGCAGTTATTTGCTAAGATCGCTACTGGCAACTATGATGCGGTTATCATCGGTCACTCTCAGCTCGGTAAGATTCCTGTTTCTAAGGAGAGACAGGTCATGACGATCCAGAGCCAGATCGATGATATTCTTCGTGGTATCGAGGAGCTTAAAAAGAGCGAAGGCTCTAAGTTTCAGATCAAGGCTATGGAGCGTACCCGTAAAAGTCTGCAAAAGCAGCTTGATAAGCTCGAAAAGGCTAATCAGGACGATACTCTGACCTTTGAACAGCTCGGTATCGACCGTCTGTTCGTCGATGAAGCCCACGAGTTCAAAAACCTGTTCGTCGCCACAAAATTGCAGAATGTAGCCGGAATTTCCAATTCGGCTTCACAGAAAGCACTCGATCTTTTCCTCAAATGCAGATACCTCGATGAAAAGACTGGCGGCAAGGGCGTTATCTTTGCAACTGGCACACCTCTGAGCAATTCTATCACGGAATTGCACACTATGATGCGTTACTTGGAGTATGACTTCCTGCGTGATCACGGCTTACAGCACTTCGACAACTGGGTTGCGGTCTTTGGCGACCAGAAAACCGATTGGGAGCTAAAGCCTGCGGGCAATGGCTTCAAGGAGCGCACCCGTATCGCAAACTATACAGGTCTGCCCGAATTGATGAGTATGTTCAAGCAGGTCGCTGACATTCGTACTGCGGATACGCTGACACTTGATGTGCCTGACTGTGATTATCAGGTTGTTCAGGTCGAAGCTACTCCTTTTCAGCAGGAGCTTGTTCAGGAGCTTGCCGACAGAGCCGATGCTATCAATGCAGGCAATGTTGATCCCACGATCGACAATATGCTCAAGATTACGTCGGACGGAAGAAAGCTCGGTCTTGATCCTCGTCTGATTGATCCGTCATTTGAAGATAATCCCGATACAAAGCTCAACCGCTGTGTAGAGAATGTTGCCCGTATCCACGCTGAAACGGCTGAGGACAGACTCACGCAGATCATCTTCTGTGATTTGGGCGTTCCTCACAAAGCAGCAGGAGAAGCAGAGGTCGAGGGCGAAGATGCCGACGATGTGAAGGATAAGAAGTCTATCGCTGAGGTCGAGTCTCTTGAAGAAGAATGCGACTTCTGCGTGTATGATGATATTCGTGATAAGCTAATCGCAAGGGGTATCCCTGCGGAGGAAATCGCATATATCCACGATGCGAAAACCGAACAGCAGAAAGCTGACCTCTTTGATAAAGTCCGCAGCGGAGAGATCCGTGTACTGCTCGGCTCAACCGCCAAAATGGGTACGGGTACGAATGTCCAGAAGAAGCTGATCGCAGTCCATGACCTCGATATTCCGTGGAGACCGGCTGATCTGGAACAGCGCGCCGGAAGAATTATCCGTCAAGGCAATGAAAACAAGCAGGTGCAGATATTCCGCTATGTTACCAAAGGCACATTCGATGCTTATTCCTATCAGACTTTGGAGAACAAGCAGAAATTCATCTCTCAGATCATGACAAGTAAGACTCCTGCGAGAAAGTGTGAAGATGTGGACCAGCAGGCACTCACTTATTCCGAGATCAAGGCTCTCTGCACAGGCGATGAGCGTATCAAGGAAAAGCTGATGCTTGAAAATGAAGTGAAGGAACTGAGGGTACTCGCTGCGGAACACCGCAACACGGTATTTGAAATGGAGGACAAGATCGCTCGTTTCCCTGAACAGGAACAGAAACTTACTGCGATTCTTGCTGATCTCCATACAGATCGTGAAGCACTCCGCAAGCTCCCGATTGATCCCGAACGCAAACTGCCCGTATTCAAGATCACCATTGGTGAAACTGAGTACACCGATAGAAAAGAAGCTGCTAAGGCTCTTGAAGATGCTGTGTTGGCTATCAAATATGCCGATACTCCCGTGAAAGTCGGCTCGTTCCAGGGCTTTGACCTGAGCGTTACAGTAAACAGCAACATGATAGGCGGCGGTATGTCGGCTGGCCTGCAAGGTGCCACTTCACATACCACGAAGCTGATCGAGAGTTTTGCCCACAACTTGAATCGTCTTGAAGCTGCCCTCTACAACATCGACGGCAGAATCGAGAGAACGCAGGATAACCTCGCAAAGCTCAGGCTTGACCACGCAGAAGCGCAGAAGATCGTAGCAGAGCCGTTCCCCCAGCAGGAGGAGCTTGATACTAAGGAGCAAAGGCTGAAAGTCGTAACTGATGAGCTGAATCAGGCGGCTATCGAAGCAAAGAAGAACGCTCCGAAGCGTGAAAAGACTTGCTACTTTGAGAGGGCGAAGATGAAGCGTGATGCCGCAAGGCTCGGCAAAAAGCCAAAAACGCCGAAGGACCAGACAAAGGGCAGGAGCAAGAAGCAAGGAATTGAATAAGCAACTATAAGATTATTCTAAGTAAGTATGCATCCCAATAAGTGAAAAATGATATAATTCACATTATTGGGATGCAATTTCTATCTTGACAGAAAGAAAAAAAGATGTATAATATATACAATAGGGTTTGTGTACCCTTTTGATGTTTTCAAGTTATAATCCACACAAGTTGGCTTGTGTAAAATATTACTTAAATACAATGCGAGGAAAGGAATTATCATGGCAAATAAAGAGAAAATGGGCCCTCCTACATTAGAAATGATTCAGGGCAATCCGTACAATTATACTTTTGATGAAGTAGCCAAATGTATGGGAGAAGAACGAGCTAAGTCTTTATTCAAAACCTTGTATAAAAATGGCGTAAGTCCTAAAAATCAAACTATGACTATAAAAGACATATATGTAGGGGGAGATACTACAAAGTATGCTTTTGAATTACAAGATGGCTACTGCATTGAAACAGTATGCATTAAAAGAAGGACTGGCAATACGGTATGCGTTAGCACTATGGTCGGTTGTCCGGTGGGGTGTATTTTCTGTGCATCAGGAAAAAATGGATTTATTCGCAATCTTTCACCAGCTGAAATAGTTCAGCAAATCGTTCTTTTGAAAGAACGTGTCAACAGAATCGTTTTTATGGGGATGGGAGAACCTCTCTTTAATTATGATAATCTGATTAAAAGTATTCATATACTTCGTGATCGCAATGGACTTAATTTTCCTACAGATGGCATAAATGTATCGACTGTTGGACCAGTTGAACAGTTGAAGCGACTGAGAGAGGAGCATTTAAAGATTCAGTTTACACTCTCTCTTCACGCAACGGATCAAGCAACTAGAAACATGATTATGCCGCACATGAAATCCAATAGCATTCATAGTGTTGTCGAAGCTGCGCTTTCCTATTCTGAACGACATAACAGAAAGATTACCATTGCATATCTGCTCGCTCCTGGAATTAATGATAGGGCTTCAGACGTAAGACAACTTGGTAAATGGTTTAGAGGAAAAAATGTACTGATTAATCTTTTACAATATAATGAAACTGCCTGTAAGAGAATCAAACGTCCTAACAAGCAACAATTGGTTGCATTTAAGATTAGACTAGAGGAGGCTGGCTTGGAAGTAAAAATTCGGGAATCAAGAGGTAATAGAATAAAAGCTGCCTGTGGTCAATTAGTAAGTGATTATAATAAAGGGAACGACGCTCCTACGTCTGATTCACCTGAAAAGATGTCGCCTGTGATACACAAGCTTTCTGACAATAAAGCTGATACAACAAGAGGGATAAGAAAAGAAAAACGTCACCCTTTTGCAAAACATAAAGCCAAAAGGAAACGTAAGAAAAACTAATGATGAATTATCCCTCTAACCATTGTTGACTATTCTTTTAATGGTTATCGTTTGCGCTCACCATAATACTATGACGCACGGACGCACCTATGTATGCGCCCGTGCTAACCATAACATGAAAGGTGGGTGTACTGTCTTTCCTTTGCACGGCAGTAGGTGTGTCTCTACAATGACAATATAATGCAATTATTTTTGTGTATAAAAGGAATAACCATATTATTTTATGTGGAGGGATAATATGAGGCTGGCAGATATGCATATTCATACTACTTTTTCGCCCGACGGAAAGTCATCTATGGAAGAGCAGTGTATAAAAGCCATAGAGATTGGGATTCCAATTATTTGTTTTACGGATCATGTAGATTTCAATTCTTCTGAAATAAATGTGGGAAGAATAATTAATAAAGCTTCTACAAATTTTGATGTGTCAGAATATTTCTATGAAGTGAATAGGCTAAGACGTATTTATAACTCCATTCAGATTTTGATTGGGATTGAATTCTCCGAGCCACATCTATTCCCTACTGAATTCGAGGATTACAGTTCTATGCCTTTTGATTATATTCTAGGAAGCATTCATCATTGCTATGGCTCTGTTTTTCCAGGTGCAAAAAACATAGAGGAATCAAAAGCGATTGATGAATACTATAATCTTATGTTAAAATCAATTCAGACCTGCGAGTTCCAGGCGATGGCACATATAGATTTTCCCAGACGTTATTTTGATAATTGGAACGTCAGTGATACTATCATGGATGAAATATTAAATGCTATGATTAAAAAAGACATTATTCTTGAAGTTAATACGTCTTCCATCATGAATGCTTCTGACGAACCGCTGCCTCGATACAGTATCATTGATCGATATGTTCAGCTTGGAGGACGTAGGGTTGTATTAGGATCCGATGCACATATTAGTGTTAAACTTGGAAATGCATTTAGTAGTGTTGTTAGAAAACTACCGAATACTTGCGTTATAGGGTATTTTAAGAACAGGGTGTTAAAGAATCCGGAGACGATCTTTCATCTATGATTGGCAAGACATTCAGCACTAAAGAGGCTGTTCGTATGATTCCTGACATTCTGCAAAACGGCGAACAATTCTTTTTCCCTATCTTTTCAAGTGTAGAAGAAATGGGAGAATACGGCGAACACTTCTCAAAAGTACAGAAGCATATCTTAGAGGTCATTCCAATGGCACGAAATAGCGAGAAGAATGTTGCCGGAATTGTGCTGAACGCATTTTCAGAATCGTTTATTTTAGATGCAGAACTTTTCGATATGATTGAGAATATGAAATCAAGATTGGAGTAATTATAAATGAGCGAACATAAGATAGATGTCATGTGGGACGATGCTCCCGTAGATGTTTCCACCGAGGTCAACTTCATTTGGTCTATTGCCAATAAGCTGCGTGGTACATATCAGAGCGATAAGTACAAGGACGTTATCATTCCTATGGTCATTATTCGTCGTTTTGAGTGCGCATTGGAAGCTACAAAGCAGGCTGTCAAGGAAGAAAACCAGAAAGGCTTTGACGGTCGCTTTGGTGCAGGACTGCCAGGTTCAGGCGATATGCAGTTGCTTTTCATTCAGTCGGCTGTGAATAAAATGGACAATGCCCTCGGTCGGGCTGCGATCATCGAAAACGGCTCTCCGCTGTTTTCGGGCGGTACTTCTTCGGGTGAAAGCCAGATCAGACGGTGGCTACTTGAAAATGACCTGATGGAAGCGATCATCGCACTTCCCGTTGACCTGTTCTACAACACAGGTATCGCTACATACATTTGGGTGCTGTCGAAGAACAAGCGTGAGGAGCGCCGTGGTAAAATTCAGCTCATTGATGCAGGTTCGATCTTCCACAAGCTGCGCAAAGCTCTTGGAAACAAGAAGAACGAGATCAGTCCCGAAGACCGTTCCGCTATCACGAAGCTGTATGCAGACTTTGCTGAGAACGAGCTTTGCAAGATCTACCCAAACACGGAGTTTATCTATCGTGAGTACACGGTCATGCAGCCGTTGCAGAGAAGCTATGCCGTGACCGAGGAGCGTATCCATGCAATGCTGTCAAAGGGTTCGCTCTCCTCGCTGTACGATCCTGCAAAGGTGGCAGAGCTTGAAAACTCTGAGGATGAGCTGACGGGCAAAGAATTGAAAAAGCTCGAAAACTACAAAAACAACGCACCTGTTTACGAAGCTATCATCGAACTGCTGAGATGTGCCGATGATGATAAGGTATATTTATCCCCTGCGGAGTTCATGCCTGTACTGACTAAGATACTCAGCACGGCAACAACGGACAAGAAGCTCCTTGACAAGATCGCTGACGGTCTGTCGGTCATGGACAAGTCTGCCGAGATCCAGCGCGATAAGAAGGGCAACATCATCTACGACAAGGAGACAAAGGACACGGAGATCGTTAAGTTTGACGAGAGTATCGAGGACTATATGGCTCGTGAGGTGCTTCCCCATGTTCCCGATGCACAGTGGTTCTTTGAGGAAGATCTGAGCAAGAAGTCGCCTATTGTCAAGACGGGTGCGGAGATCCCGTTTACAAGATATTTCTATAAGTATCAGCAGCCGAAGCCCAGCGAGGAGCTTGAACAACGGTTTCTTGAACTGGAGAAGTCGGTGAGTGAGCGTATCGCACGGCTGTTTGGCTAACGAAAGGAGCTATAATGAGCGCTATTTTTAAGTTTTTGTTTGAGAGAGCGACCGATCCCCTCGGTCTGCCTATCAATGCATTTTACGAATATATTATTCTCGCTGTGATCGGTGCGGTCGCCTATGGTATCGCATACAGCAAGGTCGGTGATATGTACCACGGCAGTCTTATCAGCGGCAGGACGGAAGGCTCGTTCTTTCATTGGCTCATCAGACTTATTCTCTTTGTGGGGCTGTGGCTTCTTGCCTACGGTGCTATTCAGGGATATTACTTTGTTACCGCCAACTGGCAGATCATTCTTATGATCGCAGGCAGCGTGGCAGGAGCAGCTATGCTCTGCACACTGGCGGTGACAGCTATGAGATTTTTCAAGAAGCATAGGACGGTGAACGGCAATGCGTGAAATGAAAGATAGTGGGATTGAGTGGATTGGCATTATACCTTCTGATTGGAAGATATCAAGAATCAAGTATGTAGCTACTTTTATTAATGGTGATAGAGGAGCCAATTATCCGAGTGGTAGTGATTTAGTTGACGAAGGAATAATCTTCTTAACATCAAATAACATTCATGGCACAATGCTTGATTGTTGTTCAGAAATAAGCAAATACATCACAACTGATAGATATAGTATTCTTGGCGGAGCAAAGATAGCATTGGGTGACATTATCTATTGTTTACGAGGCAGCGTAGGAAACTGCGCAATTAATAAAGAAGCCACAGAAGGAACGGTTGCTTCGTCTCTCGTAGATATTAGACCAACCAAAATCCACCCTGAATATCTTAATTATATCCTTCAATCACCAATAAACTCTGTTCAAACGTT